>Ga0207704_10000732_pt1 | contig 14438 bp, 16 predicted proteins | sample KBSMisM12_FD_184308 | JGI IMG/M metagenome (GOLD analysis project Ga0207704, IMG submission 184308) | Miscanthus rhizosphere microbial communities from Kellogg Biological Station, Michigan, USA - KBS Miscanthus M1-2 (SPAdes) (version 2) | ecosystem: Host-associated > Plants > Roots >...
GGCGAGATGGCAGACTGGATCCCCGCCTTCGCGGGGATGACTCGCTACGCGGTCACTTCGCTTCGGCGGCGGCCTTCATGGTGGCGAGCAGGCCGGTGAACTGCTTGGTGCGGTTGTCCTTGTCCTTCGCCTTGTCCTCCGCCTCGTGCTTCGGCAGGGCGTCGGCGTCGTAGACGAGCGTGTAGAGGAGCTTGGACGTCTTCTTGTCGATCGGCTGGATCTCCACGGTGCCGTGGTAGTCGATCGGGCTCTTGGGCTGGTGGTAGGTGTAGGACCAGGCGGTCTTGGCCACGAGTTCCTCGCGCACCCGGCCGGCGATGGTGCGGACCGAGCCCACCTGGCCCTCCGTCCCGGACACGGTGCAGGTGGTCTTGAACCAGGCGCCGATCAGGCAGTAGCCGCTGATCTTCGGCCAGGCCTTGTCGGCCGGCGCGTTGACCGTCGTCTCCAGCGGAATGGTCACATAGTCTTCGGCGCAGGCGGCGCCGGCGGCGGCGAGCGCAATCGTGGCCGCGGCGGCGGCGAACAGGACCTTCATAGGATTTCCCCCAGTTGATTTGGTTGTGGGGGCAAGTTGGCCACGCGACGCCGCGTAAGCCAATCCCTTCAGTTTCAGCCCGCCAGCTTCTCCAGCTCGGCCGCGTCGATGTCCTCGTTCGAGTAGACGTTCTGGACGTCGTCGTCGTCCTCGAGGGTTTCCAGCAGCTTCATCAGGCTGGCGGCCGCGTCGCCGGTGATCGGGGTCTGGGCCTTGGGCCGCCAGGCGATGGCGGTGGCCTGCGCCGGGCCCAGCGCGGCTTCCAGCGCCGCGGCCACGTCGGAGAGATCGCCGAAGGCGGTGTAGATGATGTGGCCGTCCTCGTCGGACTCGACGTCCTCGGCGCCGGCCTCGATGGCCGCCTCCATGACCTTGTCCTCGGAGCCGGCGGCGGGCCCGTAGGTGATCTGGCCGACGCGGTCCCACATGAACGAGACCGACCCGGTCTCGCCGAGGTTGCCGCCGTACTTGGTGAAGGTGGAGCGCACGGTGGAGGCCGAGCGGTTGCGGTTGTCGGTCAGGACCTCGACGATCACGCCCACGCCGCCCGGGCCGAAGCCCTCGTAGCGGATCTCCTCATAGGCCTCGGCCTCGCCGCCGCTCGCCTTCTTGATGGCGCGCTCGATGACGTCCTTGGGCAGGGACTCGGCCTTGGCGTTGTTCACCGCCAGGCGCAGGCGCGCGTTCATGGCCGGGTCGGGCAGGCCGGCCTTGGCCGCGACGGTGATCTCGCGGGAGAGCTTGGAGAACAGCTTCGAGCGCGCGCTGTCGGCGCGGCCCTTGCGGTGCATGATGTTCTTGAACTTGGAGTGGCCAGCCATGGTCCCGCTTGCGATAGCTCTGGTGACGAACTGGCCGGGGTTCTAACCTTGCGGGGATGGTCAAGGAACCCCCGCCATGCGTAGGGGTTAGGCGGCAAGCTCATGGGCGGAGGCCAACGATGAGATCGGACGCGATGGATCAGCCGCCAGACACCCTCGGGGAATACGTCGGCGGCGACCTGCCGGAAGACGGCGGCGAGGTCGTCCACTGGATGGAGAAGCCCGGCCTGAAGGTCGGATGGCTGGGCCTGTCGGCGACAGCCGTGGGCGCGTTCTCGCTGGGCGTGGTGGCCGGGATGGCGGTCTACGCGTTCTCCGGCTGGCTGCCGCAGCGGGAGTACCTGATCACCCGGCGGCGCGAAACCTAGCGCCGGCTGACGATCAGCGGCAGGCCGCCCTTGGGGCGGAGCGCGACGTCGGAGGCGACCTCCACCCGGTGTCCAGGCACGGGCGCGAAGCGGTAACGCGCCAGCCAGTCGGCCAGCACCAAGAGGGCCTCGGCGGTGGCGAACTGGGCGCCGATGCAGATGCGCGGGCCCGCGCCGAAGGGAATGTACTGGAAGCGGTGCTGCAGCGCCTTGGCCTCGGGCGCGAAGCGTTCCGGGTCGAAAGCGTCGGGATCGTCCCAGAGCCGGCGATGGCGATGGACGATCCAGGGCCAGACGCCCACGAGGTCGCCCTTCCTGATATCGAGCGGCCCGATCTGGTCGTCGGCGGCCGCCTGGCGCTCCATGCGCGGCGCGGGCGGATAGAGCCTGAGCGCCTCCTCCAGCACCCAGCGCAGGTAAGTGAGGCGTTCAAGCACGGCGGCCGGGTCGCCGTGGCCGAGCGCCTCGCGCGCCTCCTCCGCCGCCCACGCCTGGGCCTGCGGTTGTTCGCTGAGGAGATAGAGCGTCCAGGCCAGAGCGTTGGCGGTGGTCTCGTGGCCGGCGACGAGAAACGTCACGGCGTTGGAGAGCGCGAGTTTCGCGACCTCGTCCGGCCCGTGCTCGGCCTGGAAGGCGGCCAGCAGCCGGGTCATGAAATCGGCGGGCGGGTCGGCGGCGGCCTGGCGGCGGGTGACAAAGGCGGCGATGCGGTCGCGCATGATCCGCTGGCTCTTCGGGCCGGGCCCGGTCATGGCGTCGACCCAGTGCAGGCCCAGCAGCGTGGTGGGCTTGGGCCGGCCGGCGTCGGCGAGCGCGATGGCCACGAGGCGGGCGGCCTCGTCGCCGGAAAGGCCGTGCTCGCCGGAGAACAGCGCCTGGCTGATGACGTGGAAGGTCAGGCTCGTGGCGGTGCGGGCGACGTCGACGACGGTCCCTGTCTCCTGGGGCTTCCAGCCGCGCGTCGCCTCGCCCGCGGCGGCGGCGAAGAGCGGCAGGAAGTCGTTCACGGCGGCGGGCGTGAACACCGGCGCCATGAGGCGGCGCTGGCTCTTCCAGGACGCGCCGTCGGCGCCGAACAGTCCGTCGGACAGCAACGGCAGGAGACGTGGCAGGAAGCTCGGCCGGACATAGTTCGGCTGGTTGTCGAGCAGGATGCGGCGGATACCCTCCGGGTCGCTGACCAGGTGGTAGTTGACGCCCAGGACGCGGCGGCTGCCGTAGAGGTTGTCGAAGCCCGGCTCGGCGCAGCTGGCCATCGGGTTCTTCGCCATCTCGCCCACGAACATCCGCCAGGTGGGGATCGGCGTCTTCGGCCGCGGCGGGGCGGTGGGAACGAACCGCTCCGTCGGCGGCGCCACGCGCACGTTCATGACGACCTCCTCCTTCCGAGGATGACGCGGAAGATGGTCCCGATGCTGCAACGCAGCAACGGAGAAATTGTGGCGCGGCTTGTGAGCTGAGGTCATGGCGCAAGGACGCGCGCAAGGGGGGGGCTGTGACGAGGCCGCGATGAGTCCTATTCAACCTCTTCGCAGTCTATGCGCCCGACCGCGCCGTGCTGCAGCAGGAAGACGGCGTCCTGCGGGACGTCCTGCCGGCCGGCCAGGTCGCGGCCCAGGCCGGCGTAGAGACCGCGCAGCACGCGGCCGGTGACGCCGTGGCTGACCGCGATCATGCGCCGCTCCGGCTCGGGCGGCAGGTCGGCGAGCCAGGACGTGACGCGGGCCGCGACGTCGTCCCAGGTCTCGCCGGTCGCAGCGTCGAACGCCCAGCCACTGTGCCCGAAGGTCTCCGGTTGCTCCGCCTCGAGCTCGGCGCGGAGGCGTCCATCGTAGGGGCCCCAGCTCATCTCCATCAGCCGCTCGTCGAGCTCGACCGGCAGGCCGCCCAGCCGGCTGGAGACAATCTCGGCGGTGGTTCTGGCGCGGCCCAGCGGCGAGGCGACGATGCGCCAGCCCTCCGACCCGCGGATGAGGTCACGCAAGAGGCCGCCCACGGCCTCTGACTGGCGCACGCCCAGCGGAGTCAGCGGGGAATCGACGCGACCCTGTATCCGGCGCTCGACGTTGAACTCGGTCTGGCCGTGGCGGACGAGATAGATCACGCGCGGCTCAGGATCGGCGGCGCACGACCGGGTGCGAGGTCGACAGGCCGCCGTCGACGGCGATGGTCTGGCCGTTGACGTAGGAGGCGTCGTCGCTGGCCAGGAACAGGCCGGCGTGGGCGATCTCGTCGGGAATGCCGTAGCGGGTGAGCGGGTTCAGCTGGCCGATCTTGCCCTCGTTGCCGCGGGCGCGCGCGCCATCGAAAATCGGCTTGGTCATGCCCGTCTCGATCAGGCCGGGCGCCACGGCGTTGATGCGCACGCCGGTGCCGTAGAGCTCGTTGGCGGTGGTCTTGACCAGGCTGATGACGCCGGCCTTCGACGCCGAATAGGCAGGCCCGCCGGCGCCGGAGCGGATGCCCGCCACCGAAGCGGTGCAGATGATCGCGCCCTTGCCCGCCTCGATCATCGGCTTGCTCGCATGCTTCACCGCCAGGAACGGGCCGATCAGGTTCACCCGCAGGATCTCGGTCCAGTAGTCGGGCGTCTGCTCCGGGATCGGCACCCAGCCGCCGGAGATGCCGGCGTTTGCCCAGACGATCTCCAGCGATCCGAACTCGGCCTGGGCGAGCTCGACGTAGCCCTTCACGAAGGCCTCGTCGCCCGCGTCGCCGGCGAGCGCGACCGCCTTGCCGCCGGCCTTGTGGATCATCTCGGCGGTCTCGACGACGGCGTCGGCCTTGTCGACGCAGACCAGCCGCGCGCCCTCGCGGGCGAAGAGCAGGCTGGCGGCGCGGCCGATGCCGCTGGCCGCGCCGGTGATCACGGCCGTACGGCCTTCGAGGCGTCCCATGATGATCCCTATGCGGTGGTTTTTGCGCGGGCGGCCGCGGCGGTGATGGCGTCGACGAAGGTGTCGTAGAGACCGGGCGGCAGGTCGTGGCCCATGCCGGGGACGATGCGAAGCTCGGCGCCCGGAATCGCCGCTGCGGTCGCCTCGCCGCCGATCGGCATCACGAGCGGGTCGACTGCGCCGTGCAGCACGACCACGGGCAGCTTCAGGCGCTTGAGCTCTTCGGTGCGGTCGCCGTCCTGGCCGACGGCGGCGCGCTGGTGGGCCACGCCCTTCGGATAGAAGGCGCGCTGATACTCGGCGATGACGCGCTCGCGGGCGTCGGCCGGGTCCCACGGGTAGGCGGGGCTGCCGATGGTCTGCATGTTCCCTACCCGGTCGGCGACGAAGGCCTCGAAGTCGGCCTCCGGGTCCGGCGGCGGCACGTCCAGCACGGCCAGCGCCTCCGGCGTCGACTTGAAGGCGTCGGGCGCCCCGGTGGTCGACATAATCGAGGTCATCGACAGGATCCGGCCCGGATGATCGATGGCCATCCGCTGGACGATCATCCCGCCCATGGAGACGCCGGCGATGTGGGCGCGGCCGACGCCGGCGGCGTCCAGCACCGCGATGCCGTCATTGGCCATGTCCTTCAACGTGTAGCGCTCGGTGGGCCGTGACGAGAGGCCCACGTCGCGGTTGTCGAAGCGGATGGCGCGGTAGCCCTTGGCGACCAGCTTCTCGCAGAAGGCTTCGGGCCAACGGGTCATCTGTGACCCCAGGCCGTTGACCAGCAGGACGGTCTCGGGTCGGTCGTCGCCGAAGCTCTGCCACTCGATCTCGACGGAACCGTTCTTGGCGCGGGGCATGTTGTTGCTCCTGTTCAAATTCTGATCGTCATCCCGGCCCCCCGGGTCCGACCGGAGGTCGGCCCGAGGACAGGCTCCGCGCAGCGGAGAGCCGGGACCCAGCAAGCGCCGCCGTTTGAGCGGCTGGGTCCCGGATCGGCCTGCGGCCGTCCGGGATGACGGATGGGTGAAACTACGGGATCAGCAGCACTCTCCCCACAGCCTGGCGGCTTTCGATGTAGCGGTGGGCTTCGGCGGCGTCCTTGAGGGGGAAGGTCTTGTCGATGATCACCTTCAGCGAGCCGTCGTGGACGTCCTTGATCAGTTGACGGATGATCTCCTGGACCCGCTCCGAACCGATCTCCGCGCCCAGGAAGACGCCGGAGAGGCTGCGGTTGCCGCCCATCATCGAGCCCACGTCGACCTTCATCGACTCGCGGCCCGCCTGGCCGACCATGGAGACGCGGCCGCGGTAGGCGAGGCTGAGGATCGAGCTCTGCAGGGTGGGGCCGCCGACGGAATCGACGATCACGTCGGCCATGTGCTTGTCGGTGAGCCGCCCCACCTCCTGCACGACATCGTCGCGGAGGTAGTTGATGCCGTGGGTGAGCCCCAGCGGCTTCAGGCGCTCCAGCCGCTCGTCGGACGAGGCGGTGGCCAGCACCATGGACGCGCCGGCCCGGGCGGCGAGCTGGATCGCGGCGACGCCCACGCCCGAGGCGCCCGCCTGGACCAGGACGATCTCACCCTTCTGCATGCGGCCGAATTCGAACAGGCAGTCGTGGGCAGTGCCGAACGGCACGGGGATCACCGCGGCCGCCTGGATGTCCATGTCCCTGGGCACGACCCAGGCGGTGCGGGCCGCCACCGCGCGCAGCTCCGCATGGCTGCCGAAGCCGCCGGTGGTGACGACCTTGTCGCCGACCTTGATGTGATCGACCTCTTCGCCGACCGCCACGACCTCGCCGGCCGCCTGGTAGCCCACGATGTGCGGCCGGGTGACGAGCTGGCCGCGGAAGCGGTTCAGGGTGTCGCCGCCTTCGATGGAGACCGCCTCGACGCGCAGGACGATCCCCTTCCGGTGGCACTCAGGGTCGGGGACGTCCTCGTAGCGGAAGACGTCGGGGCCGCCGTTCTCGTAGTAGACCGCCGCCTTCATGACCTGGGGCTCCCGTCCAAACGTCTGTTTGACTCCACGCATCCCATGCGGAAGGTGGCCGCGCAAGATCAAGAGCCGCCCGAGGAGGACCCTGCCGATGGAGCTGGCCAAGCCGCGGGTCGACATCGGGCTTTCGACCAACGATCTCGCCCCCATGCTGGCCTTCTGGCAAGGTGAGGCCGGTATCCCGTTCGACCACCTGCTGCCGATACGGCCGGGCCACGACCAGCACCGCCTGGACGCGCTGGGAAGCGTCTTGAAGATCAATCACCACGCCGATCCGCTGCCCGACGCCCCGCCCAGCGGCTATCGCGAACTGATCGTGGCGCGCGAGGGGCTGGAGGCACCGCGGCCGCTGGCCGACCCGGAGGGCAACCTGGGCGCCCTGGTCCCGCCGGGCTGGGAGGGCGTGACCCAGGTCGGCATCCGGCTGGCCTGCCGGGACCTGGCGGCGCACCGGCGCTTCTACGCCGAGGCGCTCGGCCTGACCGAAGAGCGCCCGGGCGTCTTCCGCGCCGGCGAGAGCCTGATCTTCCTCGACGAGCGCCCGGACGCGCCCTCCGATGCCGGAATGCGCGGGCGCGGCTGGCGCTACATCACCTTCCAGGTGTTCAAGGTCGACGACGAACACGCCCGCGTGCTGGCCGCCGGCGGGCGCGAGGCGATGGCGCCCCTGACGCTGGGAACCACCGCGCGGATCTCCATGGTCCGCGACCCGGACGGCAACTGGATCGAACTGTCCCAGCGGGCCTCGATCGTCGGGTCCCTGACCTGACGCGCGGGCCCGAACCGCAATCGAGGTCATGGACAGGCCGGCCCGGCCCGCCGATGCTGCCGTCGAAACGGGAGCGCGGCGGACGATGACCTCACGAGCCTTGGTGCTGGGCGGCGGCGGGCCGGTGGGCATCGCCTGGGAGAGCGGACTGGTGGCCGGGCTCGCCCAGGCCGGCGTCGACCTCGGCCAGGCCGATTTCACGATGGGCACCTCGGCGGGCTCGTTCGTCGGCGCGCGGCTGGCGCTGGGGGCGGACACCAAGACCTTCGCCGATCCGATCCTCGCCGACCGGATCCCCGGCGACGGGGCGAACCAGCGGGGCGGCGCGACGCGCGACGGCCCGCCGCCGGACCTTTCCAAGCTGATGGCCCTGATGGCGGAAGCGCAGGGCGGGGTGCGCAACCCGGCCGAGGTGCGCGCCGAAATCGGCGCCTGGGCGCTGAGCCAGCCGACCATGGGCGAGGAGGCCTTCATCGAGAGCTTCGGCGCCTCGTTCGCGAGCCTGCCCGTCGACACGTGGCCCGAGCGGGGCTTCGCCTGCACCGCGGTGGACGCCGAGACGGGCGCCTTCCAGCTGTGGACGTCGGACGCCAAGGTGGGCGTGGTGCGCGCCGTGGCCTCGAGCTGTTCGGTCCCCGGGGTCTATCCGCCGGTGACGCTGAACGGACGGCGCTACATCGATGGCGGCATGCGCTCGCCGACCAACGCCGACATGGCCGCGGGCTACGAGCTGGTGCTGGTGGTGGCGATCCGCGTGGGCGGCGCCGGCGGGCCCATGGCCGATCGGATGACCGCGCGCTTCAACGACGAGGTCGAATCCCTGAAAAGCGGCGGCGCGACAGTGGTGACGATCACCCCGGACGAGGCCAGCCTCGGCGCCTTCGGCCCCAACCTGATGGACTTCCGCCGCCGGCCGGACGCGGCGCGGGCGGGCGTGGCGCAGGGCCTGGCCTACGCCGAGCAGCTGCAGCCCTACTGGGCGGCCTGAGTCCCGACGGAAAAAGGGCCGCCCCGGGGAGAGGCGGCCCAAGTTCAGACGGAGAGTAATCCGCGGCGAATACTAGGCGGCCGCGGTCGCCTGTGGCGAAAACGCGTGGCCGATCAGGCGGCCGCGACGGCGGTCCGGCGGCGGTTGGCGCGGAGAACCGCGCCGGCGCCGAAGAAGCCGGTCAGCATCAGGGCCCAGGCGGCCGGTTCGGGCGCGCCGGATTGGAACGTCAGGCCGGCGGTGTAGGCGCCGAAGCCATACGTCGGGTTCATGTTGACGGTGACCTGATCGTTGCCGGCCAGCTTGTAGACGACCGGGCCGGCGCCGCTCAGGAACGAGCTGGGGCTGAAGTAGTCGCCAATCTGCCACAGCTGGGAGAAGCCGCCGCCGACGCCGTTCAGGGTCAGGGTGTGGTTGACGGTCGTCGAGTACGGCGCGTCATCCCAGTAGCAGCAGGTCAGGTTCTCGCTGATGTAGCCCGCATCGACCGTCTGGGTGACCCCGTCGAACAGGGTGAGGCCGCCCGACGTGCCGTTCAGGAAGAACTGGTCACCGGGGTTGGCCTGGATGAACGCCGAGGCGTCATCGGAGTAGTTGACGAACAGCGAGAGCGCCGCGTGGGCCGGAGCGGCCGTCGTGAGAGCCAGCGCGGCGGCGGCGGTGGCGGCCGTAAGCAAGGTCTTGGTCTGCATGGTTGCCCCAATTCGAGAATGTTCGGAGCGTAACCGGCAAGCGCCGTGCCAGATTCAACTCTGGTGCGAATCTGCAAGGTGGCGGCGCGACCTAGGCGTTCGTCTTCACGAAGGCACGGATGCCCGCGATGACGCGGTCCTGGTCGTCCTGGGTCAGGTAGGGATGCATCGGCAGGCTGATCACCCGGCCCGCCTTGCCTTCGGTGACCGGCAGGCCGCCCGGCGCGGTGGGATAGCCGGAATAGACGCCCTGCTTGTGGATCGGGATCGGATAGTAGACCGCCGTCGGCACGCCCTGTTCGCGCAGCGCCGGCCCGAGCGCGTCGCGGCCCTTCTGGGGGTCGTCCGGCAGCTCGATCGTGTACTGCGCCCAGACGCTGACACCGCCGGGCAGGACGGTGGGCGTCTTCACCAGGTCGGATAGACCCTCGGCATAGCGGTCCGCGACGCGGTTCCGGGCGTCGATCTCGTCCTTGAAGATCTTCAGCTTCTCGATCAGGACGGCGGCCTGAATCGTGTCCATGCGGGAATTCATCCCGATACGGACGTTCAGGTATTTCGGGTCGTGCTCGAAGGTCTTGCCCTCGACGTCGGACTTCACCGCCTGGCCGTGGACCCGCAGGCTGACCAGCAGGTCGTGCAGGCGCTCGTCCTTGCAGAGCACCGCGCCGCCGTCGCCATAGCAGCCGAGCGGTTTGGCCGGGAAGAAGGAGGTGGTCGTCACGTCGGCCCAGTGGATCGGGTGATGGCCGGAAAGGGTGCAGCCGAAGCCCTGGGCGGAATCGCTGATCAGCTTCAGGCCGTGGCGGGTGGCGACCTCGGCGATCGCCGGGTAGTCGGCCGGGCCGCCGAAGAGGTCGACGGCGATCACCGCGCGCGGCGTGAGCTCGCCCTTGGCCTTCACGGCCACGATGGCCGCCTCGAGGCTCGCAGGGTCGAGGTTATAGGTCTCGGGGTCGATGTCGACGAAGACCGGCGAGGCGCCCACCAGCGGCATCGCCTCGGCGGTGGCGGCGAAGGTGAAGGAGGGGCAGAAGACCGCGTCGCCCGGGCCGACGCCCCAGGCCATCAGCGGCAGCACCAGGGCCTCTGTGCCCGAGCCGCAGGAGAGCACATGGGGCGCCTGGCCGAACGCGCCGAGCTGGCGTTCGAACTCGCCGATCTCGGGGCCCATGATGTAGGCGCCGGAACGGACCACCTTGAGGATGGCGTCCTCCAGCGGCTGGCCCAGGCGCTGGCGCTGCGCCTGCAGGTCGATGAACGGGATCATGGCGCGCTCATGCCATGCGTCGGCCCCGGCCGCCAAACACGGTTGATTTCGCGGTGTTTCCTAAAGGATCGGCGGCAGCTGGACGGTGAGGGTCCCGACCACCGCAGCGTCGCAGGCCTTGGGCTGGAAGCCGCAGTTCTCCCGCGTGCGGTCGGTGTCGTGGTAGGTGAGCGCGAAGGTCAGCGTCTTCCAGGTCCAGGCGCCGCCCAGGCTCCAGTAGACCCGCTCGTGGCCGTGGCCGCCGCCCTGGGCGCCGGCGAGCGCCTTCAGCACCAGGGTCTTGGAGAGGGCGTAGTCGACCTCGCCCTCGGCGCGCTGGACGGGGCCGGAGCCGTAGGAGCCCTGCGGTACGTAGGAGACGAGGCCGCGGGTGGTCCAGGGACCTGTGGTGTGCTGCAGCTGCACCGAGCCCTGCAGGAAGTCGAAAGTCGGCCCCGGCGTGGGGTTGTCCGGGAAGGACGAATACATCGCCTGCAGCTTCAGCTCGGTCCTGCCGCCGTCGAGGCGGAAGTTCTTCCCGCCGTAGCTGTCGATCTCATAGGTCGGCGCACCGTCGTAGCCGAAGTCGACCTGAGTGGCGAAGGCGCCGAGGTAGAAGCCGTCCGGCCGGGCCCAATGGACGTAGCCCTGGACGACCGGCTTGCCGAGGGACTCGCTGACGCCCTGGTAGCGGTAGTCGCTGGCGAGCGTCACGGCGGAGAACACGCCGCCCCAGCTTCCCGCCTGGGCGGTCGCGGGAAGGGCCGTGAGCAGGCCGGCGAGGGCGAGGGCGGACTTCATCGCCCAGGGTCTAGTCTCGAGGAGGGTTTTCGATGTAGTGAAATCGCTCGATGAGTGATTTCGATCTCAATCAAATCCGGCGGCTGGACGGCGGCCTTCTGCTGGTGTTCCGCGAGCTGTTGCGGACGCGGCGCGCGGGGGCCGCGGCGCAACGGCTGGGGCTGAGCCCTTCGGCGATCAGCCATGCGCTGAACCGGCTGCGCGACCTCTTCGACGATCCGCTGTTCATCCGCCGGCCCCACGGCTTCGAGCCGACCCGGCGGGCGGAGGAGCTGGGGCCGCAGGTCGAGGCGCTGCTGGAGCTGACGGGCCGGACTTTGACGCGCGAGGCGGGCTTCGAGCCCCTGCGCAGCACGCGGACCTTCCGCTTCGCCGCGCCGGAGTTCGTCACCGCCCTGGTGGGCGCGGCGCTGATCGACCAGCTGAAGACCGCCGCGCCGGAGGTGAAGTTCGGCATCGGCTTCTTTGGCGAGGAGGACGCCTTTCGCGCCCTGCGCAAGGGCGAGATCGACTTCGCGGTCGGCCGGTTCGGCGCGGCGCGACCGGGCTTCACCGTCGAGCCGCTGTTCGCCGACCACTACTGCGTCGCCGCGCGCCGGGACCACCCGCAGCTGAAGGGCGCGATCGACGAGGCGCAATGGCGCGACACGGGCCACATCTACGCCTGGTCGGCCTCGGAGGTCGGCGGCGACACGGGCGACGCGCCGGGCGTCAAGCAACTCGCCTCGGTTCCGGGATGGCTGACGGCCCTGATGATGGCGGCGGCGACCGACGGCATCGTCACCTGCCCGCGGCGGTTGGCCGAGCGCCATGCCGAACGGCTGGGGCTGCAGGTGCTGGACATGCCGGGGGGCGCGAACCGGATCGAGGTCTCGGTGATGCGGCGCTCGGGCGTGGCGGACGCCGGCGTCGACTGGTTCCTGGGGCAGGTGCGCGCCGCGGTCGGCGGCTAGCCGCTCAGATCTGGCGTGAGCGGCCTTCCCAGTAGGGCGCGCGGACCTTGTTGCGCTGAATCTTGCCGGCCTCGGAGCGCGGCAGGTCGGCGACGAAATCGACGCTGCGCGGGACCTTGAACGCCGGCAGGTTCGCCCGGGCGAAGGCCAGGATCTCCTGGGCCAACGCATCGGAGGGCTGGAAGCCGTCCTTGAGCAGGATCACCGCCTTCACCTGCTCGCCCCACTCGTCGTGCGGCGCGCCGACGGTGGAACTGTCGGCGACGGCGTCGTGCTTGATCAGCTCGTTGTCGATTTCCTGCGGATAGATGTTCACGCCGCCGGAGATGATGGTCTCGGCGTCGCGCCCGGTGAGGAAGAGATAGTCGTCCTCGTCGTAGTAGCCGACGTCGCCCAGGGTGAAGTAGTCGCCCACGCGGCTCTTCTCGGTCTTGGCCTCGTCCTTGTAGTAGGTGAAGCCGCCGCCCGGGGGCAGCTGGTGGTAGATCTTGCCTGGCACGCCCGGCGGGCACTCATTGCCCTCGTCGTCGAGGATCTTGGAGCCCAGCAGCGCCGGGCGCTTGCCGACGCTGCCCGGCTTCTTCAGCCACTCCTCGGCCGAGATCACGAAGCCCGCGCCGCCCTCGGAGCCGGCGTAGTACTCGTTCACGATCGGTCCGAACCACTCGATCATCGCCATCTTCACCTCGGGCGGGCAGGGCGCCGCGCCGTGGACGATGTATTTCACGTGGCGGATGTCGTGGCTGGCCTTGACCGCGTCCGGCAGGGCCAGCAGGCGCTGGAACATGATCGGGACCAGGTGCATGTGGGTCACGCGCTTCTGAACGATCGCGTCGAGCACGCCCTCCGAATCCCACTTGTCGAAGAACACCAGCTCGCAGCCCGCGCCCATGGCGCCGCGCACGTCGAAGGCCAGCGGGGCGGCGTGGTAGGCAGGGCCGGCGCAGAGCTGCACCGAGGTGGCGTGGTCGTAGCCGCGCGTGGCGTAGAGGCCCTGGACCGGGACCACCGGCTGGGCGCGGTAGACGCCCTTGGGCCGGCCCGTGGTGCCCGAGGTGTACATCATGGCGTTGCCGAGCACCGGGTCGGCGATGTCGGAGCCGTCCAGCCCTGCCAGCGCCTCGTCGTAGGTCAGGAAGCCGGGCAGGGCGCCGCCGATGGCGACCTTGACAGAGAGGCCCGGGCACTGGGCGGCGGCGGCCGCAGAGACCGCCACGCGCACGTCGAAGAACCCCGCCTTCGCCTCGCAGTCCTGGACGATGTAGGCGATCTCGTCGGCGGTGAGGTGCCAGTTGACCGGGGTGATGCGCCAGCCGGCCCGCTGCGTGGCCGCCAGCACCTCGACGAACTCGGCGCGGTTGGAGCAGATGAGCGCCACGGCGTCGCCGGGCTTCAGGCCGTGCTGGCGCAGCAGGCGCACGATGCGGTTGGCCTGGGCGTTGACCTTGCCCCACGCGTGGGTCGTCCCGTCGGGATCGTGCACGAAGGTCGCGTTCGGCTTCAGGTCGGCCCAGACCGAGATGGTCATGCCGCTCATGGCGGCCGTGTTCAGGCGGTCGTCGAGGCTCACGCGGTCCTGCACGTCGGTCATCCCAAAATCCTCCCGGCGCCCGATGTGGTGGCGCGCTCGATGCCTGTTGGAGGCGCCGGAAGGCGGGATGAAATGATCCGCGCCCGTGCGGACCGGCTGCCTCTAGGGAACCATCACACGCCAGAATGCGGGCGACAATCGGGAGGCGGCGACCGCCGTTACGGGAGCCTCAGCGGGTCAACTCGCAGATCCAGTTGACCTCCCAGGTCTTGCCGCCATCGGCGGAGAAGGCCTGCTCCATGTGGGCGTCGTTGGCGCCCTTGTGGGACCACTCGTAGCGGACCAGGACCCAACGGCCCTTCCAGTCCTCGTAGTCGTAGAAGCGGCCGACGCCACTTTCGAAGCTGCCGATGGTGGCCGGCAGCCCGACCGAGCCGCCGTCCAGGTCCAGGCCGTAGATGCTCCACTGGTGCGACGTGGGGTTATAGACCCTGAGCGTCTGGGCCTTGATGTGCAGGTGGTCCTTGGGGTCGTCGACCTCGAAGTCCTCGAAGTTGGCGTTGGTGTCGAGGAGCTTCTTGTGGTTCGAGCGGCCGTCGTACTCGACCCACTTCGTCGAGCCGACCAGCCGGTCGGGCAGCCGCTTCACATGGGCCTTCCAGTCCCCGATCAGGAAGTCGAAATCGTGGGCGCCGTCGTGGGTGGCGGGCGGCGGGAAGACGGGCGGCGGGAACGCCTGGGCGCGGGCGGCGCCGGCGGCGACGGCGGACGCGAGCAGGGCGGCGGATAGCAGGGCGGACTTGGACATGGAGACCCTCGTGCGGTGTGGCGGGGCGTCC
>Ga0207704_10000739_pt1 | contig 14380 bp, 13 predicted proteins | sample KBSMisM12_FD_184308 | JGI IMG/M metagenome (GOLD analysis project Ga0207704, IMG submission 184308) | Miscanthus rhizosphere microbial communities from Kellogg Biological Station, Michigan, USA - KBS Miscanthus M1-2 (SPAdes) (version 2) | ecosystem: Host-associated > Plants > Roots >...
AAGTCGAGCGCCAGCGAGATCCCGGATAGACGCGAAGCGTCGTATCGGGACCCCAAGTCGAGCGCCAGCGAGATCCCGGATAGACGCGAAGCGTCGTATCGGGACCCCAAGCCCCAAGCCTCAATCCCCGAGCCAAGGGCCAGACCAACCCGTCAACGCGTACCGCGAAACCATCTTGCTAGTTTCTAACAAGAGTTGTACAATTTTCCAAACAAGCCCGACAAAAGGGCAGGAGAGGTGTACTCAAGATGCTGAAGCGGATTTCATGCTTGGCCTTTGCAGTTTGCGCATGCCAATTTGCCGGCGCATGGACCGCGATCGATCTGAATCCGGGCCCTTCTCCTCTGCTTTCAGTCGCTTTGGGCGGGATGAGCGGATCGCAAGCCGGCTACGTCCTGGTGCCAAATAAATATAAGCACGCAGTCTATTGGAATTTGCAAAGTAGCTGGACGGACTTGCATCCGTCCGGATTTGAATGGTCGGAAGGTCACGGCGCGGATGGAGAGTCAGTAGTTGGTTATGCGCTCTCTGAAACCACTGGACATCATGAGGCGCTCCTTTGGTATGGAAGTGCTGCGAACTATGTCAATTTGAATCCATCCGGATATCACTCCTCACATGCCTATTGCGTTCGGGGTGGAGAACAAGGCGGAGGAGCGGTCCCCCAAAATGGTTTTGACTTTCATGCGATGATCTGGCACGGCTCCGCCGGAAGCGCGATCGATCTTAATCCCACGCCTTACTATCTCTATGACTATTCGATGGTCTATGGAACCGACGGAGCCGAGCAAGTTGGCACCGTTAATATGTCCAGCGGCTATTTCCATGCCAGCATGTGGCACGGTTCCGCCGCCTCATGGGTTGACCTAAACCCTTCTTGGGCAGATTGGTCCGAAGCCCAAGACACCGCGGGTGGCGTTCAGTGCGGCTACACGGGGATTACCGGCAGCACTGAGCATGCAACCAAGTGGTTCGGAACCGCGGCAAGCGCGATGGATATTAATCCTGTGGGTGCGCTTGAGTCGTGGGCGACCGGCGTTCAGAACAACATGGTCGTCGGCACGTATCGTATGCCCGGAGGTATGAACCATGCCGTCGTGTTCGGCTATCGCCGCGTGCCCCACGTCGATCTTCACAACTTTCTTCCGCCCGGCTATACCGCTTCGCAAGCGCGAGCCATCGATCAATATGGAAACGTCATCGGCTTCGCGGACGACGCGAACGGCGAAACTCATGCAATCGCTTGGATCCCGTAGTTTGTTGATTCGTTATCAACTTTCGCTGGCCTTGCGGAGCACACTTGTTGAGCATCAACCATTCGGCTTCCCTACCTCCCTTGTTTAGGGATTGAGGGCGGGTGAACTCCTGCAAACCACTCCTAATTGCCACGTTCGATATTCGAACTCGCATATGAGCAGCTAAAGTTGGTCCAACTCGCGACCTGCCCATCTAAGACTAATTTCTCGTTCTTCCAACGCAGAATCCAAATGACCCCATCCCGCCCCCAAAACGAAAGAAGAAACAAAAACGGAATCGCGAGAAACCCAGTCAATGGCGCATCGATTTGGTGCGAACTGCGAATCACGAAGTAGGCGAGCACACCCGGAATCGCGAACGAACTGACCACCTCTATGATCGCCACGAAGAGCGTCCATTCGGCGCGGTACGTGAAGATCTGAACGTTAGACGAATAACCGTCGGGCTTCAAGTCTGGCAGACGTGTCCGCTAGCGCTATTGAGGCAGCCTGGTCTTTTTGCTTACACCCAGTGCAATGCACAATGCGGTACGAAAATCGCAAATTATTTGATGGTAGGAACGTCGCATTGCAATCATACTAAAACGGGTCGCAGGAGGTTTTGATGGGTGGAGGCGGTGGAGGCGGACGCAGTTCCAGCACAGGAACAGGGTCACGAGGTGGTGGCGGATCGGGCGGAGGCTCGAAACCGGCAAAACCGGGTCCGGGCAAACCCCAACCAGATCCCTGTCCTGAAAACTTGCCGGCGATTCTCATCGATTCGGCCCAGGTGCTTGAAGAAGTTCCTCAAATCAAAGCAGGATCCCAGCTTATCCTTGAAGCGGACGGGAACAGTTTTCAGGTCCTTCACAAGAGGCGGTCATTAGGGTGGTTACCCGCAGCTACCTCTGCAAAAGTAAGGAAGTGTGCGGACGAGGGCGTGACCTACAGTTGTGCACTGGTCGAAATAACCGCAAAACCGCTTCGCGTAGAGGTAGTCCTTCATCGCAAATAACTCAATGCAGGATGTTGAAGAACTAAGGGCCGGGACGCGGCGCCAAGCAAAGCAGAATTTAGACATGTTTTTACAAGAACATGGCTGGAGAACTCATCTTTTCGAAACCACTTCGAGACTCACTCAACCGGGTGATCTATTGGATGAATTCTTCTTCTGCCTTCTAGGCGGTTACGGCATAACTTATGAAATAAATGCCCTAGCATATGAGACCTTGCGGTCCAACGGTCTCCTTGAAAAGGACATTGTCCTTGCCCCTAACTATGTTGCAGAGGTAAGCCAGCAACTTAAACAACTGCCTTTAAGAGAAGAAGAGGGCATTAGATACGTTAGCTACAGATTTCCCAATAACAAAGCGAAAACATTAGCGGCGGCTGGAAAATGGCTAGAAGAAGTTGCCGGATGGGATTTGCTGTTTATCTACCAAACGACACCAACTGAGTCGCGCGACATACTGACATCCTGCCCTGGGTTCGGGCTAAAAACAGCATCTTGGCTCCTCCGAAATATCGGACATGGCGAAGGCCTCGCAATTCTTGACGTACATATCATTCGCATAGCCCGTGAATGGTCTTGGATTCCGGACGGTTTGACCCCACAGCGGGACTACTTAGAGATTGAGCGCAGGCTCCAAGACACGTGTACCGCGTGTAACGCGAACATCGGGTCCGTTGATCTTGCTTTGTGGCACTTTTCGAGAGGCGACTTTATTGACGATAGCGGACAAAACCGTCTCTTTTAGGATCTGCGTTGCTGGACAGATCACTATCGATGATCTCGAAACGGATACGGATGAGATCATCCGACCAGGGGGTACGTTCTATGCCGCATCTGTTTTCAGCAGACTTGGCGATTCACCAACTATGATTGCCGCCATTGGCGGAGAAACCCAAGAACCTTTGGCCGAAGCTGCAAAGCGCGGAATCACGGCCCTTCCCATAGCTGTCGGCGCCGATCCAATCACGTACGTCATTTCTGATGCGGACGAGCTGATACAGCAACGAACCAAACGATTTGGTCCGCCCGTACATTCAATTTCCTTTGTAAAAGAATTGCCGCAGGATGCACGCTTCGACGCGTACTTGATCTATCCGGTTTCGCTTGATGCAGGAGTCCACCTTGCACAAATTGCGCGAGAGAGTGGGGCTCTCGTTTGTGCTGATCTGCAGCACGACGTTTCGACACTTGATGAGGGGCGTCAACTCTTAGAGTTATTGGACTTTGTGTTCATCAGCCGATCAGCGTTGTTTGCTCTGACGGATTCTGCCAGCATCGAGGAGGCGTCAGCCAAGGTACGCGAAGTGTGCAAGGCGATCCTGGTCGTAAAAATGGGTCTCGCCGGTTCGCTAGTTTTCACGTCTGAAATGGATGTGACGTTTGTCCCGGCGTATTTGGCTGATTTCAAGATGACAGTAGGGGCAGGCGATGCTTTCGATGCCGCGTTCATTTCCCGCGTCCTGCGAGGTTCGTCATTTTCAGACGCCGGCACCTTCGCGTCAAAGATCGCTGCAGCGGTCGTGGAGTCGGCGGATGCCGACCCGTCGGCTTCCATAAGCGAAAAGACGAGTCTGGACAAGAGGACCGCCGTTGGGAACGATCCGCGCAAGGACGCACCAGAGATCTACGTAGCGGGTCACTTTCATTCATTTCCACTAAGGGAATACATCCTGCATGCGGCAAGTGCGTTAGAAAATGCAGGCTTCAAGACTTTCGTTCCTCACCGAGACGGTGGCATCGTTGGCGAGGAAGGAGTTGAAGCGGATGAAGCGTTCAAAGCCGACCTTGACGCACTCGCGAGAGCCAAGGGAATCGTCGCTCTTCTCGACGGTGCATATCGAGGTGGCACCTACTTTGAGATGGGTCACGGGTATTGCAGGTCTGTGCCCATTATTGTTTGGAAGACCGACGAGACACTCGGAATTTCGAATATGGTGAGGCAGTCGGCAAAGCTGATTAGCAACGACCTGCGACAGGTGATCAATTCGACCCTGGAGTTTTGCAGCGACTTCCAATGACGAATGTGCTTTTACTATGCTCGGGTGGGGTTGACAGCATTGTTGCTGGTGCACTGCTGCGGGAGAGAAACCGCAAAGTTCATCTACTGCATATAGATTACGGGCACGTAACCGCAGGAGCAGAAAGGAAAGCAATCAGTGCCTGCCGGGCAAGTCTTGGCAATCCGCCGTTCGATAGCATCGATCTGAAGTGCCTCCGCCAATTTGGTTCAGGCAGTTTGATAACAGGCACGCTGACTGGAGGTGAGGAATACCACCACAGAAATCTCTTACTAATAACTGTTGGAGCCATGATCGCTGCAAAGAAACGCATTCCTGCATTAGCCATCGGCATAATCGACTCAAAAAACGCTCAGTTCCGAGACGGATCTGTTCAATTCCTGAGTTCGGCAGCTTCGCTTCTCGTAGCAGATAATCCTCGCCTTAGTCTATTGCTTCCCCTAAAGTCCAAGACGAAGGAATCTGTGATGCGACTTGCGACGAGACTTTCAGTACCGCTTCATCTCACGTTTAGTTGTAATGCCCGAGCTGATAGGCACTGCTGGCAGTGTGATAGCTGTTTGCAAAGGCTTGACGCTGAATCAAATTTCTCAAAGACGAAATGAGTCCGTCCGAATTGGGGCGGCCGGTGCAGTAACCGCTGGACCCGTTGGCGCACTTGGATACAACCAACCGCAAAGAAGCAAGAGCGCGGCTATAGTCCAGTAAAAGACCCTGATCTTGTGCTTGGAGTGCAAGCCAATTACGGGACTCGCTGCTCCAATGCACTCCGTAAGGTGTGGACCTGGTACCCATCTTGAAATAATTTGCTCAAGCCGCTCTCCATAGACGACGGACCCCTTTAGAAGGCGGTGATACCAAAATTCATCCATGACGTAGAACAAAGACCAGACCGCCGCTGTAAGGAAGAATAACCCGCTAACGATATTCAATTTTTCCTTAATTGCAAAGCCTGTTACCGTAAGCATCGCCGTCAAAAGCGTTATCGCAAGTCCGCGGATCTTCATCTCGGTATCGTTGAAGTGCATTTGGACGTCAACGGTCTTTTTCCACAAGTCGACAACTTGCTCGATCGGTCCAAATCTAACCCCACCTTGAAAGGGCCCAAATTCGAAGTGATCAGTAAGATCGCCAAATTTTGTCAATACAATCTTCGGCTCTGCATTTGTGGAAATCTCCTTTTGCACTTCGCCTACAGACCAATGCGTGACTCCTTGCAGTAAGTTGTATCCTGGCTTTTTGTCCGGAACATCGTAGCCTGCATGCGCTGTGTCTACGTCGGCTGCTTCCGCCATGGCGACATCCTTCATGAGGCTATCGCCAACGTAGACGCATTCGCCTTTGCTCGCCCCAATATCCCTTATCAAATGCGTCAGCAGTTTTGGATTTGGTTTGACCTCGTTTCTTGGCGTGTACCTATACAATGTTTTCTCCAGCTCGATCGGTTCAAAGAATGAAAGCCCTTGCTTAACCCAGTCGTCAGAGACGTCGTGTGTTTCCGGAAAATAAACAATGTCGATGAGTCCATCCAGTTCAAGGACGGAGAGTCGAAACGTTGTGTACAACGAGATGGACTCGGTATACGCAACGATTAGCGTTCCATTCCTTCGCAGTTCGCTAAGCGTTTCGAGAACGGTCGGATATAGCTTAAGGTGACCATCGCGCCCCATCTGATATGTGCGAACAAGCCTTGTAAAGTCGTCGGCCGTCAGTTTTATTCCGTCGGCCTCCAACTCCTTTAGTAAAAAGCTGTACTCCGAGGTTCGATGGCGCTCATGGACACGCTTAATCTTCTCGAGTAACTGCTTCTCGGGAATACCGCTAATAGATTGCAGGAGTTCAAGAACTTGGGAAAATCCCGCATGCCACGACGAGAACCAATCATAAAGAGTGTTGTCGAGATCCGTTATTAGAACGGTCTTTTGAATCTTCGTGGCCATTTCTTCTACCTGTGCGTTACAAATCCATAGAGCTCAGACTTTCAAGTCAAGTTGAGCCTGGTCGCCTGAGTACAGCCTTGTCTACAATACCGCAATTTCTACGCACACCCACAGGCTAAAACCGACCTATAATAGTAGACATATAGCTACTATTATGACCACCTGCACCACTTCCCAAACCCCGCCCAAACACAATGGAGGCGGCTGCGTCATCACTACCTACCGAACCTACAAAGGCAAGAAGCTCGGACCGTACTACTTCCGCAAATGGAAGATCGGCAAGAAGGTCTTCAAGGAATACATCAAACCCGAACCCGTCACCGGCACGGAGATGTCGAGAGCCGACAGGCTGAAGGCCGCCGTCGAAAAAGCGCGCGCCGCGTGCAACCAGGCAAAGCAAAGACGCCGAGAGATCAACCGCTTCCTCCAAAACGCCGATTTCCTACGCGTCATTAACGAGCGATACGACCGCAACAAGCAGCCCACCCCGCAGCAAGAGGCATACATCGTCCGCCTTTACCAAGAAGGCATGCACATCATCGGCCGCCCATCCCTTCGACCAAGAAGAGTTTTTGGGGTACCCGATCTCTTCAAACATTTCATCGCCAGCTTCGAAAAGGCACTAAAACCTCCCCAAACGCAAAAGCCGACCACGGCGAAAGAGGATTCTTTTGGGGCACCCCAAGAAGAATCGCCAATGCGACAGGAATCACACCCTCGAGTCTCTATCCAAGATTTCGACCTCGAAAAAATCTTCCCCAACTAACCAATGCCCGTGTCAGCTGCCACCCTCTCGTGCCTCTGCCCTCAATCGGCTGCCTCCCGGGCTCAACGTGATAACCTCCGAACTCAGCCCTCAGCTCTCAGCCCTTCGCACCAACGCGTCATTTTGAGCCTCAGCTCTTCGTTCGCCAGAACGATCCCGGATAGACGCGTCAGCGTCGTATCGGGACAGCCCTCAGCTCTCAGCACTCCCAAACGTCTAACACGTAAACTGCATCTAACTTTGCGCCACGGTCAACCCCTTCCGACCTCCGACAAACTCCCGAAACTGACTTGGCCGTCGATTGCGCGGCTGCTCAGCCTCTCTCTTCCCTACCGATGGCACCTCGTGGCGGCAGCTCTCCTCGCCGTGATCTCGTCGAGCGCCAACCTCGCGATGCCCCTCGTTGCGCGGCAGGCGCTAGATCAAGTTCTCAAAACCCAGTCGGTCCATCTCCTAGACCTGATGGCACTTGCCATCGTCGGACTGATCGTGCTGAGTGGCGTCGTGAACTTCGCCCAGTTCTATCTCCTTGCCATCGCGGGCAACAAAATCGTTTACGATTTCCGAAATCGCATTTACTCGCACCTGCTCAAACTTCCCGTCGCATACTTCGACAAGACCCGCTCTGGTGATCTCGCATCCCGGCTCAGCAACGATGCATCGCAAGTGCAGCAAACGCTGACGAGCGACATCTCGGGACTCTTAGGAAATCTCGTGACCCTCATCGGCGGCACCGCCGTGTTGCTCTATCTCAACTGGGAACTCACCATCGTCGTTCTCATCCTCCTCGCATTCGTGATGAGCTTCTTCGTGATCTTCGGTCGACGATTGCGCAAGATGATGCGCGAGATGCTTGATGCACTCAGCGACGCGACCGGCACGATGACAGAAGCTCTCGCCAACGTTCGACTCGTAAAAGCATTCGCTCGAGAAGCGCACGAAGAGGGGCGAGCGGAAGAGCGTTTGGGCAACGTGATGCGCCTCGGCGTAAAGACATCGATCTGGGAAGGATTGATGGGCACCGTCGGCATGACAGGTTTCGTTCTGCTCCTCATCGGAGTGATGTGGTACGGCGGACGTAGTGTTTTGAGCGGCCATTTCACCGCGGGATCGCTCGTCGGATTCTTCCTCGCCGTGACCGTCGTGAGCGGTCCGATGGGAACGCTTGCCTCTCTGTACACGCGTCTGCAACGCGCAGTTGGTGCCGCCGACCGATTGTTTGAAATCCTCGACGAAAAATCCGAAGCACCTGACGTCGCCGATGCAGTCGCCTTCCCCGCCGGCGATGCGATGGTGACCTTTCAAAGCGTGGGCTTTCGATACCTGCCGGAGAATGCGGTCTTGCAAGACTTCTCACTCGAGATGCCTGCCGGTAAGGTGACGGCACTCGTCGGAGCGAGCGGATCGGGAAAGACAACCGTCTCTGCGTTGCTCTATCGGTTCTATGAACCGCAATCGGGAACGATCTCGATCAACAACGCAAACGTCTCCAAAATCAAGCGATCGCAGTTGCGCGAAAAGATCGGAATCGTCCCCCAAGATCCGATTTTGTTCAACGGCACGATCCGCGAGAACATCCGCTACGGAAAACTCGACGCAACGGACGACGAAATCATCGCGGCCGCTCGCGCAGCAAACGTCGAAGAGTTCGTCTCCGGCTTCGGAGATGGATACGAGACGATGGTCGGCGAACGCGGTGTCACCCTTAGCGGCGGGCAAAGGCAACGCGTCGCAATCGCGCGCGCAGTTTTGAAGAACCCGAAAATCCTCATTCTCGATGAAGCAACCTCTGCGCTCGATACCAAATCAGAAGCCTTGGTGCGAGAAGCACTCGAACGATTGATGGAAGGACGCACCACTCTCGTCATCGCCCACCGACTCACGACCGTGCAGAACGCCGATCAAATCGCCGTCATTGACGCGGGCCACGTTGTGGAAACCGGAACCCACGATCGCCTAATGGCAGCAAACGGAAAATATGCAGAACTCAACCGAGCTGGAGCGGAGGCTTAGGTGTTGACCGATCACCGATCACCGATCACCGATCCCATATCCACCCAGAGTCCTGGGCCCCGAGCCTACAGATGCGGAATAATCAAACAGACATGTTAGTCATTTGACCTTCCGGGGCAGTTCCCCCGGGAACCGCCTCAACAGCGATATCGACTCATTGCGCGGCATCTTCGCCGCCCTGATCGCATTCGGAAGGAAATCAATGTCATTCAGAGACGTTTTACGCATACGTTCATTTAGAGACCTATGGTTGGGTCAGGCCATCTCCCAGATGGGCGATTCCATCTATTACGTCAGCTTCATGTTCATGGCCCAGCAGGTCACGAACTCCTTCGCCATGGTCGGTTACGTCGGCGCGATGGAGATGCTGCCCTACGTGCTGTTCGGCCCCTACGCTGGCGTGGTCGCAGATCGAATCGATCGACGCCGCATCATGCTGCTCTCAGATCTAAGCAGCACTGCCGCATTGATCGCCTTCGCAACCGTCGTGGCGATCTGTCACGGCGCGCCACCCGCGTGGACGCTCCTTGCGATTCCCTTCGCGCTGAGCACCATGCGATGTTTCTTCATGCCAGCGAAGAGCGCATCGATCCCTCGACTGGTGCCCGCCGACGTCTTGAACAAAGCGAATGCCTTGAGCACCAGCACGTTCAACGTGGTGGGACTGATGGGATTGGCCCTCGCAGCTACGGTGATTGCGAAGTTGTATGAGATCACTCCTCAAAACTTCTTCGCGATACTTCTGTTGATCAACGCGCTCTCGTTTGCGGGATCGGCGGTTTTCATTCGCCGGTTGCCCGCGATCGTGCCCGAACGCGAACACGAAGAAAAGCATCCATGGGAAGACTTCAAATCCGGATTGCGCTACATACGCGCGCGCCGCGATCTGAAAGTGCTGATCATCTTGCTGACTGTGTTCCGCCTCGGCGTCGCCCCGTTCTTCGTGATGTACGTCGCAGCGAACAAGGTGTGGTTCGGCGGAAAGCCCCAGACGTTGATGTGGCTGGAGTTCACGTTCTTCGTGGGAATGATCATCGGAAGCTTCGTCGCGTCAGCGATGAAAGTTCGAAGACCTACGCTCGCGTTTAGTTGGGAGTTGATGCTTGTCGGCTTCTTCATCCTCGCGCTGGCGATCCCGCAGCTCTGGATATTCATCGCTTCGAACTTGCTTTGCGGAATCGTAGTGGCAGCGGGAGATATCCCGATCACAACGTATCTGCAGGCGAGCGTAGAGGATGCCTATCGCGGTCGCGTGAATTCGGCGCGAGACATGATTTCGGTCGGCGTGATGCCGTTGGGCATGGCGTTAGGCGGAGTGTTGTTACGCGAACTGGGTCTGGTTGGCTCGTTCATCGTGATGGGCGCGGTGATGGCAGTCGCAGGAGCAGCGGGTTTTATCGATCGAAAGTATCGAGAGGTCCAGATGCCAGCGGAGGTCTATGCCGTAAAGAGCGTGACGCCTGCGGCGAACGGAGCAGCGGCCTGATCAGATTGCGTGCTGGTAAGAAAACCAAAGAAAAGGGGTGGGTGCCTAGTCCTCGGGAGGCGATGAACTCGGCGACCCACCCACTCGTGCCTATAGCCTTAGACGCGTTTTTGGCTGGCGGGTAACCTATGGGTCCTAGGACCGGCCTGCTTTAACCAGCGGCGGAGCCTACACGAGATCCTCAATGAAGAAGACCTTTGCGATTCTTGGTGCCGGTATGCAAGGAACGGCCGTAGCGTATGACCTTGCCAAATTCTCCGATCCTGAGGCGATCATCATGGGCGATGTCTCGCTCGATCAAGCTCAGCAAAACGCGGACCGCGTGAACAAGCTAGTTGGCAAGACCATTTGCCAAGCCAAGCAAGTCGACGCGCTCGACCCGGATTCGCTGCATAGATTTCTGGAGCCGGTGGACGTCGTCGTCAGCTGCGTTCCTTACTGGATGCATCCACGCGTGGCCGGTGTTGCCGTTCGTGCGAAGACGCACATGCTCGACATGGGCGGCGACACGGGCGTTACCTGGGAGACTTTGAAAGTCCACGACGCCGCCGAGAAAGAAGGCGTCACCGTCGTTCCCGATACGGGTCTTGCTCCTGGCCTCGTTAACAACCTCGCAACGTATTTTATGGAGACGCTGGACGAAACCGAGTCCGTGAAGATGTTCTGCGGTGGCCTTCCTCAGAATCCAAAGCCTCCGTTCAATTACAAACTCGTTTTCAACATCGAAGGTTTGGTCACCGAATATATGCACCGCAGCGACATCATTCGCGACGGCAAGCTGACGCAAGTCGATACGCTCACGGAAGTTGAGCCGATCCAAATCGATGGCCTCGGTCAGATGGAAGCGTTCCACACGTCGGGCGGCGCATCCACCGCTCCGTTTACGTTCGTCGGCAAAGTGAATTCTTACGAGTACAAGACGATCCGCTTCCCCGGCCACTGCGAGCGAATGCGAATCTTCCTTGACTTCGGTTTCTGGGATGACAAGCCCGTCAAGACGCGAAGCGGCGAATCGATTCCACGAGAAGTTTTCTGCAAGCTGATGGGCGATGGCCTTCGCGATCCAGCTGACATGGATCAGATCCTGGTCCGCGGTGTCGGTATCGGAACGAAGGACGGCAAGCGGGTGAAGTTGCAGATCGACATCCACGACAAGCAGGACGTCGAGACTGGTTTCAGCTCTATGGAGCGCATGACCGGCTTCTCCACTTCCATCAACGCGATTCACGTTGCTGAGGGTGGCTGCCCAGCAGGCGCGGTTCGGTACGAGAACTGCGTTCCAGGCAAGAAGTTCGTGGAAGAGCTTCAGAAGCGCGGCATCAAGCTCAAGTTCCAGGAAGAGGAACTCGGCGCAGGCAAAGAGAAAGCCACCAGCGCGAAGTAGTTGTCTGTTATCAGTTGATCAGTAATCGGTGATCTGATCCAAAGTGAGGGTGATTCTTAAGTGAATCACCCTCACTTTTTGTCTATCCCATCGGCAAGCTTCTACGCCTCCTAAGGGAGGCTAATGGTCTTTAATGGCGGATCGCCGATCACTGTTCACCGATTTCCGATAACTTTTACAGATCCCGGAGCAAAACAGTCCAAATCTGCAAAGGATAGGCGAACATGCCTAATGGGAACGGGCGAGCGATGACGATGACGCGAGGGACCGAGATCGAAGCAAAGACATCGGGCGGAGACCTTCGCCTGGAGTTTATTGACGATCTCGTGCGCTACGCCTACGCTCGCTTGGGATCGATCGAAGAGGCGGAGGACGTGGCCATAGAAGTCCTGCATGACGTTTCGCAAAGAGCGGGCGGACTAGCGGGACTTCGTGAGCCGAAGATCTACCTCCTGGGAATGGCGCGCCGAAAGGTCGCACTTCATTTTCGGAACACGCAAAAGCAACGCGGCTCGCACACTATCTCGCTAGGGGACATTTCGGAGATCGCAACATCGGGAGTAGAAACCGACGAATCGGTCGCGGTCGGCGAAGTTCTCGCCAAGCTTCCGGATCTCTATCAGGAAGTCTTGGTCTTGAAATACGTACACGGCTTATCCGCCGACGAGATCGCGCAAGTGATCCGCAAATCGAATCGAGCGGCCCGCGGATTGATTCAACGCGCACGAGAAGCTTTTGCAAAAGAGGGGGCACACCTTGTCTGATATCCATGGGCATGAAGGAGATGAAGAGATGAATGAACTTCAGATGACAAATCTTATCAACTCGCGCTTCGGGCACATTAGTGCTTCAGAACATGCGCGCGCCAAGGCGATTGCAGTTGAGCAAATCTCGCGACCGATGCTCGTGCGTTCTCGCCGATGGACGTTTGCACTGGGAACAGCCGCGCTTGCAACAATCGCTGCCGGCGTGTTCTTACTGACCCCTCGCACGAGTAACGCTTCAGCCGCCATGATCTTCAAGCAAGTTCAAGATGCGATATCCAATGCACGCACCATGAAGGCAGTGGGCTCTTACGAGCAGGACGGCAAGTTCTCCAAATACGAAGAGACCTACTATGAAGATCGCAAGTGGCTCTCTCATGGGCTGAAAAAGGATTCGTGGACTTTGTATGCGGGAGACCGCATTTACCAGTGGAAGGGCGGAAGCAATGATGCCACCGTCGATGACAGTCACGGTTCAATCGTGTCTATCGGTGGACAATCTATCCCAGCACTTGACTATGTCCTGGGCAACTTCAAAACGGGGACACCATATTCCACGCAACAACTTCCACACGAAGACGTGAATGGAAAACCCACGTATCTGCTGCATGTAGAAGTGAAGTTTGACGGCGCTGATGAAAACGATTGGAAAAAGAGGTGCGAGATCATTGTTGATAAGCAATCGGACCTGCCAATCAGTGTCGTGTACTACGACAAGGTCGAGTCGAACGAGCAGACTGTGCGGGTCGATTTCGAGTTTAACAAGAATTTTTCGGCCCACCAGTTTGAGCCGGTGTTTGGCCATGCGAAAAGCATTCGCGATCTAACGAAGGTGCGTAACGAGAAGCTTGTTGCCTGGAGCGCTCCGCTTGGCACCGTTACGAATGACTCAGACGTCAATGAAGTTCGCGAGATCGACGTCAATCCAGACGGGACGATCCTCATGATGTACACGGGCGCGCCGGACGGTTCCACCGATCCGGGGCCTGAAGGCTTAGAGCACTTTCTGCCAACGTCTATCTCCGATTCGCAGGGCACGGTCTATCTCAGAATGAGAGACGAGATCTTTGCAGGGTGGCTAGAGAAGGACTTGAAAATCAACGGCCATTTCATGGGCGTTATTCAATGGATTCCTCTGGAACCGAAACAGACTACGAGTGACCTTCCCGTACAAGTCGGATTTGCAAAGAGAATCTTCTCGCAGACTGTTCCCGCTGGCACCATCGGCGGGGGGACAAAGTCTATGGATATGGTCGCGAAAACGATTGGCTCCAAATATCCCGATTGGGCAGATGCGGTCTCGATCATCAATCACTACGATGATCCGACGCCTGCTGTACTGCGCGGCGACTATTACAAGGCCCACAGCAATCTGAAGAAGGCTGCTGCGTGGTACGAGCAATCGTACAAAGACGCTCAGTATTACTTCGTGAACGTAGCGTATCGGAAGCTGTTGCCAGCCATCGATTGCCTCGAGCAGTTGGGGGATACAAAGAATGCGGTTCGACTGAAACGCACGATGTTACACGATAAGTCGAAGGATATCCACTTGACTCTTGCAGAGCGCGAAGCAGCGAAGAAAGAGCTACAAGGTCTTCACTAGTGGCAAGGTTGGCCATGAGCATATAGTAGAACAAGCTGGAATAGCGGTCAACGGTTCATGATAGATGGGCGAGTCGCCATTGGCGACTTGCCCATTAGCCGTTAGCCAGGTTCGCTTTGTACATTCTTTAAAAAGGTGCGATGCATTTGAGCGGGGATT
>Ga0207704_10000746_pt1 | contig 14315 bp, 10 predicted proteins | sample KBSMisM12_FD_184308 | JGI IMG/M metagenome (GOLD analysis project Ga0207704, IMG submission 184308) | Miscanthus rhizosphere microbial communities from Kellogg Biological Station, Michigan, USA - KBS Miscanthus M1-2 (SPAdes) (version 2) | ecosystem: Host-associated > Plants > Roots >...
GCGCGAACAGGTTGACCGAGAGGCCGCCAGGACCCATCAGCACCAGCCGCCCTGCCCGGTCCGGGTTGTCAAGCGCGAACCGCACGGCGGTGCCGCCGCCGAGCGAATTGCCCACCAGCGCAGCGCGTTCGATGCCTAGGTGGTCGAACAGGTTCAGCAACGCAGTCGCGCTGTAGCGGTTGTACTGCTCGTGCTCGGTGTGCTTGTCGGAGTGGCCGTAGCCGGGCTGGTCGACGGCAAGCACATGGAAATGCTGCGCCAGCACGCCGATATTGCGTCCGAAATTCGACCAGCTCGACGCACCTGGGCCACCGCCGTGCAGCAGCACGACCGTCTGATCGTTGCCGACACCCGCCTCGTGGTAGTGCAGCCGCATGGCAGGGCCTTTGCCGTGTACCGCGGCAAAGCGTGACGTCGATTCGAAGGTGATACCGTCGGCCGTCAAAACAGGCTGAGTCATCTAGACCATCGTGTCCTGAGGCGGCAACCCGAACTCGTTGTTGCCGAAGATCAGGTAGGCACGTTCGGGATCATTGGCCGCGTGTACCCGGCCCGCGTGCGCGTCGCGCCAGAACCGTTGCACCGGAGCATCGTTGTTCAATGCGGTGGCGCCGGAGGCCTCGAAGAGACGATCGATCGACGCGATCGCGCGGCCGGTGGCGCGCACCTGGTCGCGACGGGCGCGGGCCCGCAACTCGAACGGGATCTCCCTGTCCCCCTTCAGCAACGCGTACTCGTCGCCGACATTGCCGATCAGCTGGCGCCATGCGGCGTCGATGTCGCTGGCGGCCTCCGCGATACGGACCTTGGCGAACGGGTCGTCCTTGGCCTTCTCCCCCGCGAACGCGGCGCGCACACGCTTGCCCTGGTGCTCGACATGGGCGTCGTAGGCGCCGTACGCCATGCCGACGATCGGCGCCGAGATGGTCGTGGGATGCACAGTGCCCCAGGGCATCTTGTATACCGGTGCGGTGTTGGTCTGCAGGCCACCCGCGGTGCGGTCGTTCATGGCCTTGTATGAGAGGAAGCGGTGCCGCGGCACGAAGACGTCCTTGACCACGATGGTGTTGCTGCCGGTACCGCGCAGGCCGACGACGTGCCATACGTCGTCGATGCGGTACTCAGTGCGCGGAATCAGGAAGCTGCCGAAATCTACTGGCCTGCCGTCCTTGATGACGGGGCCGCCAAGGAACGCCCATGTGGCGTGGTCGCAACCGGACGACCAGTTCCACGAGCCGTTGACGAGGTAGCCACCGTCGACCACGGTGCCCGCGCCCATCGGCGCGTACGACGATGAGACGCGCACGGCGGGATCGTCGCCCCACACCTCTTCCTGTGCCTGCTGATCGAATAGCGCCAGGTGCCAGTTGTGCACGCCGATGATCGAGCTGACCCACCCGGTCGAACCACACGCCGTCGCGATGCGGCGCACGGCTTCGTAGAACACGGTCGGGTCGCACTGCAGGCCGCCCCACTGCTCGGGTTGGAGCAGTTTGAAGAAGCCGACCTCGTCGAGCTCGGCGACGGTCTCGTCGGGCAGCCGCCGCAGATCCTCCGTCGCCTGGGCTCGCTTGGCGATCAGCGGTAACAGGTCGTCGATGCCGGCTAAGACCGACTGCACGTCACCCTGTTCAATGGACGTCACTGGTTTGCCTCCCGGGAGTTCGGACCTAAAGGAAGATTAGAACACGTTACGATTTGTGTCGAGCAGGGCATTCCTGCGGCGGCTGGACCTGGGAACATGCGTTTCTGTAACCTGTTCTAGTTATCGGCACACGGAAGGGCGAAGCAGTGACGGACGAGCCACTCGGTAGCCACGTGCTCGAGCTGCAGGTGGCCGACGTCGTGGAGGAGACTTCAGACGCGCGGTCGCTGGTGTTCGCCGTGCCCGACGGTGTCGAGATTCCTGCCGACCGGCTGCGCTATTCGCCCGGACAGTTCCTGACTCTGCGTGTGCCGAGCGACCGCACCGGCTCGGTGGCCCGCTGCTACTCGCTGTGCAGCTCGCCCTTCACCGACGACCAGCTGACCGTCACCGTCAAGCGCACCGTCGACGGGTATGCGTCGAATTGGTTGTGCGACAACGCCCATCCGGGGATGAAGATCCACGTGCTCGCGCCGTCGGGCACCTTCGTGCCGAGAACCCTCGACCAAGACTTCCTACTTCTGGCGGCAGGCAGCGGCATCACGCCGATGATGTCGATCTGCAAGTCCGCCCTCTCCGAGGGCGGCGGCAAGGTGGTACTGATCTACGCCAACCGCGACGAGAACTCGGTGATCTTCGCTGGCGCACTGCGCGAATTGTCGGCGAAGTACCCCGACCGGCTCACCGTCGTGCACTGGCTGGAGACGGTGCAGGGGCTGCCGACTGCGGCGGCGTTGGCCGGCCTTGCCGGGCCGTACATCGGCCGCGACGCCTACATCTGCGGACCCGGCCCGTTCATGGCGGCGGCCGAGGAAGCGCTGAAGAACTCGGACGCGCCTGCCCACAAGATCCACATCGAGGTGTTCAAGTCGCTGGAGTCCGATCCGTTCGCTGCGGTCGTCATCGAGGAGGACGACAGCGACGAGGGGCCGGCCACCGCGATCGTCACGCTCGACGGTGAGCGGCATGAGGTGCGCTGGCCACGGAGCGCGAAGCTTCTCGACGTCCTGCTCGACAAGGGTCTCGACGCCCCGTTCTCCTGCCGCGAGGGCCACTGCGGCGCTTGCGCGGTGCTCAAGAAGAGCGGCGACGTCGAGATGGAGGTCAACGACGTGCTCGAGCAACAGGATCTCGACGAGGGTCTGATCCTCGGCTGCCAGGCCCGGCCGCGGTCCGATTCCGTCGAAGTCACTTACGACGAATAGGGGACGGCTAACTTCGTGACGATGAACCGGCTCACGGCAGCGGGCGCGGCGGCAATGCTGGCCGCGGCGCTCGCGCCCACCGCGTCGGCCTCGGCTGCGTCCAACTCGGCCGTCACCTCGATCCCTGTCGATCCGGCGACCCAAATAGAAATGCACGTCACCGCCAACTGCGCGGGAACCAGGTGCACGTTCAACACCACCGCCAACCTGTTGACGCCGGACGGCCCGACCGGATTCCCCGGCGACACATGGGCACGACAGACCATCACGGTGCGCAGCTCGGACCGCAACGTGTGGCAGGAAGCCGGGTACAGCGCACCTTCCGGCACGCCCAGGGCGGACAAGGGCGCGAACCACGACAACGTGCTTTCGAAGATGTACAAGTCACTCAGCGACGTCGAGATCTCGATAACCACCTTTGGCGGTGGACCGATCGAACGCTTTCAGGTCGACGGCGACTCGGTACCCACCGACTGGAGCACCGGCCAGCCGAACACCCGCGCCAACTTCATCGCTTGCTCCGTCATCCAGGTGGTTTACGGCGGCGTGAATCTCACGACGCCGACCGCCTGCGCTCAGACGACGTTCAGCTAGCCGTCGCGTCCAGGGAGCCCACCCGCGCCGCACCATCCTTGGGCCCTGACTGCGGTGAGAGGTTCGGCCAACCAACAGGTAGGCATTTGGTCGTGGACGCCGCTGCTCTCTCGCATTTGACTCGACGGTAGTCGAATGGGGAAGGGCCAAAGCCATGACACACAAGCACATTGTTGACGAGGTCGCCGATTTCGTGGTCGGGGCGACTACCGCTGATATCAGTGCCGGCGCTATGCGGACGCTGAAGCGGAATGTGCTCGACAGCATCGCCTGTGCCGTGGGCGCACTCGATGGAGAGCTCATCGAACCGATCCGCGCGCACGCCGAGCAGTTCAGCGGCCGCCCCACCGCGACATTCATCGGTGGCGGACGCGCCTCGGTGGATCAAGCCGCGTTCTTCAACGCCGTGCTGGTGCGCTATCCCGACCTGCTCGATACTTTCCTGACGCCGGGCGGCCTCTGCCATCCCGCAGACAACTTCGGCGCGATCCTGGCGGTTGCCGAGCACGTCGGCGCGAGCGGTTCGGATTTCCTGCTCGCACTTGCGGTCGCATACGAGGTCCAGTGCCGGTTCAGCGCCCAGGTTCCGGTCATGGCCCGCGGTCTCAACCACGCGCTGCAGCTTGCGATGTCGGCTTCCGCCGGGTCGGCGAAGCTGCTGGACTTCGACCCCGCGCGAACCGCATCAGCCATTGCCGCGTCGACAGCGGACAACGTGTCGCTTGCCGCCGTACACGCCGAACCGGTCTCGAATTGGAAGGGCATCTCCCCTGCCATCACCGGCATGCGCGCGGTGTACACCACCTTGCTGGCCGGCCGCGGAATCACCGGGCCGCGAGCGCTTTTCGACGGCCCCAACGGCCTCGAGCAGCTCTTCGACCAGGGCATCGACATGCGCACCGGCGACCGTTCGTTGACCGCCGTCGGGCAGACCTACCTCAAGCAATACTGCTCACTGATCCACGGGCAGGCCATCATCGATGCGACGCTGGCGCTCCGCGACGATCATCATGTCTCCGGTAGCGACGTCGCGTCGGTGACCCTCGAGGTGTTCCAGGGTGCCTACGACTTCGCCGGTGGTGGCAGCTACGGCAGCAAGGACCACCCGTCGACGAAGGAGCAGGCCGACTACAACCTGAAGTACCTCAGCGCGGTGGCACTGCTCGACGGTCAGGTCGGTCCCGAACAGGTGGAGACCGAGCGCATCAATCGCGCCGACGTCCAGGATCTGCTGTCGCGCGTCGACGTCAAGCCTGCGCCCGATCTGACGGCCGCCTATCCCGAACGCACGTCCGCCCGCGTGCACATCGTGACGCACGACGGGCGGACACTGTCCCGCGAACAGTCGGACTTCGAGGGCTCGCCGACGCGGCCGATGTCGTGGGATCGCGTAGTCGAGAAGTTCGACTGGCTCGCCGAGCCGTTCGCCGACGATGCGCTACGCGCCGACATCGTGTCCGCCGTCGGTAATCTCGACCACATCCGGGTCTCGGAACTGGTGGGCTTGCTGTCCGCTGCGAGCCCGACGGCCAAGGGGCCACGTAGTAGGGGACGACTCTGAGAAGCTCCCGCCATTCGTGAGCGCCACGGGAGGCGGACCTAGCGCGGCAGCCCGAGCAGCCGCTCACCGGCCAGTGTGAGCAGGATCTGCTCGGTGCCGCCTGCGATGGTCAGGCAGCGCGTGTTGAGGAAGTCGTGCACCTCTTTGTTCTCGACGACGCCCGCGCCCTCCGACAGCTCCATCCGGAACTCGGAGAGCTCCTGCCGGTACCGGACGCCAATCAGCTTGCGCGCGCTGGCCTGCGGGCCAGGGTCCTGACCGCCGAGGGCCAGCTGCGCAATCCGCTGGTCGAGCAGCGACCCCACCTGCGCGGAGCGGATCAGTTCACCGAGCCGGTCGGCCACGGCGGGGTCGAGTTCGAGTTTGGCGACCGTGCGAAGCAGCTCTTCCATCGGATTGCCCAAGGCGGTGCCATGGGCCATCGCGACGCGCTCGTTGGCCAGCGTTGTGCGGGCCAGCCGCCAGCCGTCGTTGACCTGCCCGACGACCATCTCGTCCGGCACGAAGACCTCGTCGAAGAACACCTCGTTGAACAGGTTGTCGCCGGTGATCTCGCGCAACGGCCGGATGTCGATGCCCGGTGACTTCATGTCGACGAGGAAGTACGTGATGCCCTTGTGCTTCGGCGCGTCTGCGTCGGTGCGTGCCAGGCAGACTCCCCATTGCGCCCAGTTCGCCCGCGACGTCCACACCTTCTGCCCCGTGAGCTTCCAACCTCCTTCGGCGCGAACGGCTTTCATCCGCAGAGAGGCAAGGTCGGAGCCTGCGCCCGGTTCACTGAACAACTGGCACCAGAACAGCTCACCGCTCAATGTTGCGGGCACGAACCGCTCGATCTGCTCGGGGCTGCCGTGCTCGAGGATCGTCGGCGCGGCCCACCAGCCGATGACAAGGTCCGGCCGCACTACGCCGGCCTTGGCCATCTCCTGATCGATCAGCAGCTGCTCGGCCGGACCGGCTTCGCGGCCGTAGGGTCGCGGCCAGTGCGGCGCCAGCAACCTGGTCTCGGCAAGCGCCACTTGCTGCTTCTCGGCGGGCAGCACGGCGACTTCGGCTACCGCAGAAGCGATTTCGGGCTGCAGATCCGCAACTGAATCCAGATCGACATGCAGTTCGCGGCGTACGCCCTGGCCCGTCAGTGCCGCGATTCGTCGCAGCCAATACGGCAGGCCGCCGAGGAACTGCGCGATCCCGTGCGCACGGCGCAGATACAGATGTGCGTCGTGTTCAAACGTGATCCCGATGCCGCCGAGTACCTGAATGCAGTCCTTGGCGTTGGCCTTCGCCGCTTCGATCGCGGTCGACGCCGCGACCGCCGCGGCGATAGAGAGTTGTCGCTCATCGGGATTGGCCACGGCGGCGGCAGCGTCACTCGCGGCTACCGAAATCTGCTCCGACCGCAACAGCATCTCGGCGCACATGTGCTTGATGGCCTGGAAACTGCCGATCGGCTTACCGAACTGCTCGCGCACCTTCGCGTACTCGGTGGCGGTCCGCAGTGTCCAGCGGGCCAGTCCCGCGGCCTCGGCGGCGAGCACGGTCGCGGCGAGATCCCGGACCCGCTGGGCCGATACGGGCAGCACTTCGGCGGGTGCGGAGTCCAGCAGCACCCGCGCCAGCGGGCGCGAGAAGTCGGTGGCCTTCAGCGGTTCGACGGTCACACCGTCGGCGGTCGCGTCGACGAGCAGAACCACGTCGGCCGCGGGCAGCAGCAGCATCCCTTGCGTATCGGCACCGAGCACGTATTCGGCACTTCCGGAGGCCCGACCCGCGTCGTACCGCACGTCGGCCGATGCGGCGACACCCGCGGTGCGCTCCCCCGATGCCAGCGCGTCGAGCAGCTCGGCATGGGATGCACCGAGGACCAGTGTCGCCAGCGCCGTGGTGGCCACAGGGCCGGGGACCATCGCCGCGGCGGCTTCGTCGACCATCGCGCACAGGTCATCGACGGTGCCACCGGCACCACCGTGCTCCTCGGGAAGCGCGACGCCGAAGATCCCTAGTTCAGCCATGCCCCGGTACGCGGCGCGCCATGCGTCGGCCTCGCCGCGCTCCACCGCGCGCGCGGCCTCGATCGCAGCGGAACTGGATGCCCAGGAACGAACCAGCTCACGTGCGGCAAACTGCTCGGAAGTGCTGGTCCCCGGGGAAGAAACTGCCACCGTGACTCCTACCGTTTGGGCGAGAAGGGCGTGCTTCTCACTAGAACGTGTTCTAATAGTGCCAGCGTTCGACCGTCAAGTCGACCGCCATTAGAGCAGGACACGTCGGTGTCTTAATGGGCGCGGAGGTGAGAAATTAGAGATCGACATGCGTATCGTTTTCACCAAGAGCGCAAGATGAAGGAGCTGCCCGCCGCATGTCCGGCATGTCCCAGCCAGCCAACACCAACCCGGCTTCGGGATCTGACTCGCGACCACGTCAGGTGATGAACGTGGCCGTGTTGGCGGAATCCGAGCTCGGGTCAGAAGCCCAGCGTGAGCGCCGCAAGCGCATTCTGGACGCCACCCTGGCCATCGCCTCCAAGGGCGGCTACGAGGCGGTTCAGATGCGTGCGGTCGCCGAACGCGCCGACGTCGCGGTTGGCACGCTGTACCGCTACTTCCCGTCGAAGGTGCACCTGCTGGTGTCGGCCCTCGGCCGCGAGTTCGAGCGCATCGACGCCAAGACCGACCGCGCCGCGCTGTCCGGCGGCACGCCGTACCAGCGGCTCAACCTGATGGTGAGCAAGCTGAACCGGGCCATGCAACGCAACCCGCTGCTGACCGAGGCGATGACCCGCGCGTTCGTCTTCGCCGACGCGTCGGCGGCCGGTGAGGTCGATCACGTCGGCAAGCTGATGGACTCGATGTTCGCCCGCGCCATGAGCGAGGGCGAGCCGACCGAGGACCAGTACCACATCGCGCGCGTGATCTCCGATGTCTGGTTGTCCAACCTGCTGGCCTGGCTGACCCGGCGCGCGTCGGCGACTGACGTCAGCAAGCGGCTGGATCTGGCTGTGCGTCTGCTCATCGGAGACGGGGAGCACCCTAAGATTTAGCGGGTGGCTTCCCAGCTACCGGTTGAACTGCAGCGCGCGCTGACCACTGTCGCGCGGGTCCCGCGTCTGCTGGTGGCCTGCGACTACGACGGCACCATGGCGCCGATCGTCGCGAACCCCGACGATGCGCGCCCCCTCGCCGAGTCGGCGGCGGCCCTTCGGTCGCTGGCCGCGTTACCGTCGACGACGGCGGCGCTGATCTCCGGCCGGGCGCTGCGTGACCTGGCGACGCTTTCGCGGATGCCCGCCGAAGTCCATCTGGTCGGCAGCCACGGTTCCGAGTTCGACACCGGCTTCGTGCACGCCATCGACGACGCGGCCAAGGCGCTGCTGGGCAAGATCAAGGACGCGTTGAGCGCGATCGCCGCGGAGTACCCCGGCGTCGCCATCGAGATCAAGCCGGCCAGCGTCGCCCTGCACGTGCGTAACGCTGATCCCGCCGACGGCAAGGAGGCCTTGAGGAAGGCCCACGCCGCCTCGCAGCACTGGGACGCGCAGATCACCGAGGGCAAGGCGGTGCTGGAGTTCGCGGTCATCCAGACCGACAAGGGGCAGGCGCTCGACATCCTGCGGCACCAGGAGGCCGCCTCAGCGGCGGTCTTCGTCGGCGACGACGTCACCGACGAGAAGGCGTTCCGACGGCTGCACGGGCCCGATATCGGGATCAAGGTCGGCGATGGCGACACCTTGGCCGGCTACCGCATCGAGTCGCCCGAAGTAGTGGCCACCGTGCTGGAGTGTCTCCTCGAGGCGCGCCGCACCTGGCTGTTGGGCGGACACAGCACGCCGATCGAGCGGCTGACGATGCTGTCCAACTCCCGCACGGTCGCCCTGCTCACACCCGACGCCGATGTGGTGTGGATGTGCCATCCAACGGCCGATTGTGCTGCCCTGTTTTCCCGGCTGCTCGGCGATGCGACCGCAGGGCACTTCGCGATCGGTCCGCAACGCGAGGCGCTGCCGCTGTCTCAGCGCTACGTCACCGGCACGATGACCGTCGAAACACGTTGGGCCAGTCTGCTTGTCACCGACTATCTGTCCCACGACGTCGGCGCGGGCCGCACCGACCTGATCCGTGTGATCAGCGGGCAGGCCAAGGCGGTGGTCGAGTTCGCGCCGCGGCCCGAGTTCGCGCAGGCGCCAGTCCACCTGCGCGTCGACGAGGGCGGCTTGAGGGTGTTCGCGACCAACGATCCGATGGTGTTGCGCTCTCCCGGCGTGGAGTGGCAGATCGTGCCCGACGGGATCCACCAGACCGCGCGGGCCGTCATCGACCCGTCGAGCGGGCCCGTTGTCTTGGAATTACGCTGTGGCACTGAGGATTTGGCTGAGAGCCCCGTCGATGATGGGTCACGGCGTGCCCGCGCCGAGAGCTACTGGAGCGACTGGGTTTCCACACTCGCACTGCCGTCGCTGAAACCTGAGCTGATGAAGCGGTCGGCGCTGACCCTGCGCGCGCTGGTGCACGCCGACACCGGCGCGATCATGGCCGCAGCCACGACGTCGCTGCCCGAGGAGATCGGCGGCGTCCGCAACTGGGACTACCGCTACTGCTGGATCCGCGACGCCGCCATGACGGCCTCCGCGCTGGTGTCGCTGGGCTCGGTCGCCGAGGCCGAAGGATATCTGAACTGGCTGCACGGTGTCATCGAGACGATGCACGGGCCCGAGCGACTGCATCCGCTGTACGCGCTGTCAGGGGCGATCCTCGGCCCCGAGGCGGTGATCGACTCGCTGCCCGGGTACGCGGGCTCGCGCCCCGTACGGGTCGGCAATGCCGCCAATGTCCAAGTGCAGCTTGACGTTTTCGGCCCCGTCGTGCAGCTGATCTCAGATCTGTGTCATCGTCGGGTGGCCGACGGCGTGCCCGACGCGTTGACGGATTCGGACTGGAATCTGGTCAGCGAGATGGTGTTCGCCGTCGAAAGTCGTTGGGTGGAGCCGGATCACGGCATCTGGGAGATTCGAGGCAACCCGCGCCATCACGTCTACTCAAAGGTGATGTGCTGGTTGACGGTGGATCGCGCCCTGAAACTGGCCGCGGAGTTCGGCCGTGAGGCACCACAGGGCTGGGCCCGGTTGCGCGACACCATCTCCGAGCAGGTGTGCGAGCGCGGCTGGAACGACGAGGTCAAGTCGTTCACCGCCGCGTACGACGGCACCGACCTGGACGCGGCAACGCTGCACATCGGCCTGTCGGGGCTGATCGATCCGGCCGATGAGCGGTTCGCGGCCACCGTGATCGCGACTGAAGCCGAACTACGCAGCGGCGCAACGGTTTATCGGTACCACGGCGACGACGGGCTGCCGGGTACCGAGGGCGGCTTCCATCTGTGCGCGGCGTGGTTGTTGGAGGCGTATCTGCTGGCCGATCAGCGGTCGCAGGCCGAAGCGCTGTTCGACCGGTTGGTCGCCGCGGCGGGGCCGACGGGGCTGCTGTCCGAGGAGTACGACCCGGTGGCCGAGCGCGCGCTGGGCAACCATCCACAGGCCTACAGCCACATCGGGCTGCTGCGCTGCGCGCAACTACTGGACACCTAACCCGCGCGAGCGACCACTTTTGTACGTAGTTTCGCGGCGTGTCGCGTGCAAACACGGTCGCTCGCGGAAAGAACCTCAGGCGGGCGCGCCCGCTGTGCGGCCGCGCACCACCTCGGTGTCGAGCACGTCCATGACCGGCAGGCCGTCGCGCGGCGGGTGGTGCAGTAGCCGTCCGGCGCGACGGCCCTTCTCCATACTCGGCTGCACGACGGTGGTCAGGCCGCGCCGCAGCGCCTCTGGAATGCCGTCGAACCCGGTGACCGTCATCTGGCCCGGCACGTAGATCCCCCGCGCGCGCAAGTAGTCCATCGCCGAGAGGGCGAGCACATCGGCCGTACACATCAACGCGGTGATCCGCGGATTCGCATCGAGCGCGACCTCGGCGGCCGCACCGCCCGACGTCGGCAGGTGTTCGTAGCTCTCGACCACGGTCAGCGACTCGGGATTCAGGCCCACCGCTGTCATCGCGTCGTAGACGCCGTGGATGCGTTCGCGCTGCACATGAAAGTGCGGTGTCTGCACCCGCTCCGGGTCGGCCACCGCCGGCCGGGGGCCGCCGTGCGGCCAGTCGCGCCCCAGCCGCATGGTGAGCAAGCCGATCTCCCGATGGCCGAGTCCCACAACGTATTCCGCCAGGCGCCGCATCGAGCCGCGATCGTCGATCGAGACCCGGGAGGTGCCAGGGACGTCCTTGGGTTGGTCGACGACGACCACCGGCAGATGTCGTTGCTGCACGACCGTCAAGTACGGGTCGTCATCGGAGGCCGAGTACACGACGAACCCGTCGACACCCGCCGCCAGTACCGCCGCGGTCCCGTCGCTGACGCTGCGGTTGGGTCCGATCGCCACCAGCAGCAGGCCCTGACCGGCCTCCTCGCACGATTCGGCAAGTCCGGCAACAAAATCCAGTGCCGCCGGATCGGAGAACGAGTAGTTCAGCGGTTCGGTGATCATCAGGCCGACGGCACCGGCCTTTCGGGTGCGCAGCGACCGCGCGACCGGATCGGGCCCCGGGTACCCCAAGCGTTTGGCGGTAGCAAGGACGCGCTCGCGGAGGTCGGCCGACAATTGATCCGGCCTGTTGTACGCGTTGGAGATGGTGGTTCGCGACACCTTGAGCTCGGCCGCCAACGAGGCAAGGGTCGCACGCCGTCTGGGCGTGGGACTCCTCGACATGCTCCAGGAGGTTAGCGGATCGAGTTGATAAACCCCGGTAACCATGCGCTAAAGTAATTGGAAACGGTTTTCATTTGTATTAGGAGCACACGATGCACGCGATCAGAGCAGCGGCTGGTCTGGCTTTGAGCACGGGTCTGATCGCCGGTGTGACGGCCTGCGGCCAGCACAACGAGGCTGCGTCCGACCATCAACATGCGACCGCGTCGGTCGTGGCGTCGACGAATGTGTGGGGCAGCGTGGCCAGTGCCGTGACCGGCGACCATGCCTCGGTGAAGTCGATCATCTCCAACCCCGCCGACGATCCGCACTCGTTCGAGGCCACTCCGGCCGACGCCGCCGCGATCGCAGATGCATCCCTGGTCGTCTACAACGGCGGCGGCTACGACCATTGGGTGGACGACGTGCTGTCCAGCCACAAGGACGTCCAGAGCGTCGATGCCTATTCGCTCCTGCCGAGCTCTGTCCCGCAACCGGCGAACGAGCATGTGTTCTACGACCTGGAGACTGCCAAGGCTGTCGTCAATCAGATCGCCGACAGGCTGTCGCAGTCCGATGCCGAGCACGCCGGCGACTACAAGGCCAACGCCGCCAAGTTCGTCGACGACGCCGACACCATCGGCGCCGCCGAACGGGCGATCGGGGTCGCGCACCCCGGTGCTTCAGTGGTGGCGACTGAGCCCGTTGCCCACTACCTGCTGGTCAACTCCGGAATCGTCGACAAGACCCCAGAGGGATTCAGCAAGGCGATCGAGCAGGACACCGACCCGTCGCCTGCCGACCTGGCCGCCCTGCTCGATCTGATCAAGAACCGTCAGGTGTCGGCGCTGGTGTACAACTCGCAGACCCAAACCGACGTCACCAAGCAGATTCAGGACGCCGCCGAGGGCGCCTCGGTGCCCATCGTCACCGTGACCGAGACGCTTCCCGCGGGCACCGACTACCTGACCTGGCAACGGCAGACCGTAGACCGGTTGGCGAGCCAGCTGGACAAGGCCCCGCAGTCGAACCGCTAGGTTCTCTTTGTGGCTGCTGACGTCGTCGCCGAACTGACCGGCGCCAGGCTGGCGTTCGGCGACCGCGTGCTGTGGGATCACCTCGACTTGACCGTGCATGCACGCGAGTTCGTCGCCGTGCTCGGACCCAACGGCACCGGCAAGACCTCACTGCTCAAGGTGCTGCTCGGACAGCTCGCGCTCACCGCTGGCACCGTGAATGTCGCAGGGCATCCGGTACGCACCGGCAGCGAGCGGATCGGGTACGTCCCGCAGCACCGCTCGGTCGAGCGCGGGCTGTCGATGCGCGGCCAGGACCTCGTCGGGCTGGGCTATGACGGGCACCGGTGGGGCATCGTCAGCCTGCGACCAGCGGACCGCTCCGCCAAACGTGACGCCGTGCGGCGGGCGCTCCATCAGGTCAACGGCATGCACCTCGCGGGTGTGCCGGTCGGCGTGATGTCCGGCGGCGAACTGCAGCGGGTCCGGATCGCGCAGGCCCTGGCAACCGATCCGGTGCTACTGCTGTGCGACGAGCCGCTGCTCAACCTCGACCCTGCCAACGCCCGGCTGGTGTCCGCGCTGATCGACCAGCGTCGTCGCGAGGCCGACACCGCGGTGCTGTTCGTCACCCACGAAGTCAATCCCGTTCTGCAGTTCGTGGACCGGGTGCTGTATCTGGTCGACGGCAGGTTCCGCATCGGCGCCGTCGAAGAGGTGATGACGTCCGAAACGCTGTCCGAGCTGTACCGCGCAGACATCGAAGTGGTGAAGGTCGGCGGCCGCTACGTCGTGGTCGGCGAGCACCTCGACCACTCGGGTCACGCGAGCGGACATGCCCATGAGTGATCGGCTCTCCGACCTGTTGTCGAACCTCTTCGCATTCGACGTCACCGCCGATCTGCTGGGCCGTGACTTCGTTCAGCAGGCGCTGCTCGCCGCCGCCGTGCTCGCGCTGGTGTCCGGCCTGATCGGGCCGTTCATCGTGATGCGCCAGATGTCGTTCGCCGTGCACGGCTCGAGTGAATTGTCGCTTACGGGTGCGTCTTTCGCGCTGCTCGCGGGTTTCAACGTCGGCATCGGGGCGTTGGTCGGATGCGGGCTGGCGGCCGTGCTGTTCGGCATCCTCGGTCAGCGCGCCCGCGAACGGGACTCGGCGATCGGCGTCGTGCTCGCGTTCGGGCTCGGCCTGGCGGTGTTGTTCATCCATCTGTACCCGGGCCGCACGGGCACCAGCTTCGCCTTGCTGACCGGTCAGATCGTCGGTGTCGGCTATTCAGGATTGGCGCTGTTGACCGTGGTGGCCGTGCTCGTAGTCGCGGTGCTGGCGGTCTCCTACCGTCCCCTGTTGTTCGCGACCGTCGATCCGGAGGTGGCCGCGGGCCGCGGAGTTCCGGTGCGCGCGTTGGGCATTGTGTTCGCCGCGCTGGTCGGGGTGACGGCGGCGCAAGGCGTCCAGATCGTCGGCGCGCTGCTGGTGATGTCGCTGTTGATCACGCCTGCGGCCGCCGCGGTGCGGGTGTTCGCCTCACCTGTCGCGACGATCGCGGCGTCGGTG
>Ga0207704_10000751_pt1 | contig 14290 bp, 13 predicted proteins | sample KBSMisM12_FD_184308 | JGI IMG/M metagenome (GOLD analysis project Ga0207704, IMG submission 184308) | Miscanthus rhizosphere microbial communities from Kellogg Biological Station, Michigan, USA - KBS Miscanthus M1-2 (SPAdes) (version 2) | ecosystem: Host-associated > Plants > Roots >...
ATCAACAACGAGCTGCAACTCTACAGCCGGACCGACCAACGGATCGTGGACGCCCAGCGCGCGGCCTCCGGCGGCGGCGGGATCGTGGTCCCGGTCGGGCCGACCGATGGTCCCGACACGCCGGTCTATCCGAACAACCCCCTGGTCATCGCGGGATCGATCGGGCTGGGGCTGCTCGCGGGAATGCTGCTGGCGTTCCTGACCGAGATGCTCGGCCGCCGTGTCCGCACGGCGCGCGACCTGCAGGCGGCGACCGGCTCCACCGTGGTCGTACTGCCCAGCGTCTCGACGCTGCGCCCGCGCAAGTTCCTCGATCGGGTCGGATCCCTCAGGCCGAGAGCATTTACGAGGAAGCTCGCGGCATGAACCAGAGCTCCGGAGCCAGACTGGCGCCCCGCGCGCCGGACGAGCCGCCTCAGGCCGAGGGTCCCAGAGCCCCCGCCGACCGGGACGGGGGCTTCATCTTCACGTCGGAACTTGTGACCCTGGCCCAGGATCATGGGCGGTCCGTCGTGGCGGTCGAACACCTGGTGACGGAGGTGATCACCCGGGTCCTCGATCCCGGCCGGCGCGGCTTGGCGATCTGTGGGGCCAGCAAGGGGGTCGGCGTCACCTTCACCGCCGCCAATCTCGCCGTGGCGCTGTCGCAGGTCGGGGTGCCGACGATGCTGATCGACGCGAACATGCGCGAGCCGGGCCTGCAGCGCCTGATCACGCCGCCCGAGGGTTGGCCGGGACTGAGCGACTGGCTGGCCGGCGCCGGTGACATCGACGTGGGCGATCTGGTTTGCCCGGAGGTGCTGCCGAACCTGTCGCTGATCTATGCCGGCGCGGTCGCGCCGGACGCGGCGGAATTGCTGGCCAGCGATGCGTTCGCCGAGCTCATGCGCGGCTGCCAGCGCGACTACGCCCTGACCATCGTCGACACGCCGCCGGCCAATCGCTGGGCCGACGTTCGCACCATCTGCAAGCTGACGACCTATGCGATGGTCGTCGCGCGCCGCGACGCCACCTTTGTCGACGATGTCGCCACGCTGGTGGGCGAACTGCAGACGGACGGCGTGACGCTGGTCGGCGCGGTCATGAACGAGGTCTAGGCAGGCTCTCCAGCACGCCACGCAGGAACTCGATCAGCTCGACGGGGTCGGTCGTGGCGACGACGGGGCGGCGGGTGCGCGCCTCAATCAGCGCCGCGCGCAGGTCCGGGACGGTGTTGGCCACCTGGACGAGCCCGCGCTTGGCGAACGCCTCGGTGATCTCGGCCTGGTGGTTGTCGTAGTGCTCGCCGAGCTCGGCCAGACGCGGCACGGCGATCACCTGGCAACCCTGGCGCAGGGCGGTGATCAGCGAGCCGGTGCCGCCGTGGCAGACCACGATGGCGGCGTCCTTCAGCAGCGTCTGGATCCGATCGAACGGAAGAGTCTCGACGACCTCCTCGATCGCCTCCGGGCGATGGCCGCCCTCGCCGGTCTGCAGCAGGACCCGCTCGGGGATGGCCCCTTCCGCCTTCAGTTCGCCCACCGAGTCAGCCAAGCGGTCGAAGGCCAGGGTCGCCCCGACCGTCGCGAACAGCAACGGCTGCTTCGGCGGCGGCTCAGTGTCCAGAATCTTCAGCGGATCGAAGACCTTGGCGCGAGGATAGTAGGGCGCGACCTTGGCGGACTGGACGACCACATCGTGCGCGAACGGAGAGGCGATGCGGCCGAACAGGGAGGGCTTCTCGAACCGGGCGAAGGACTCGACCATCACGATCCGGGCCCCGGCCAGGCGCGCCCAGATGAGCGCCGGGAACACCGCGCCCGCGCCGGTGGTGATCATCACGTCCGGACGTTCGCGCCAGATGAGCCCGGCCGACCGCCAGAAGCTCTTGAAGGCCCGGCCCAGCATGCGGAACGGCGTGCCGAGGCGGACCTGGCCCCAGGCGAAGTGGGGGACGAAGTAGCACCGGTGCTCGCGCCCGAGGTTCTGGCCGAGCGCCGTGTCCTCGGTGACGAAAAAGTAGTCGTGCTGCGACCATACGGGCTGCAGGTCGAGGAGCTGGCGCACGTGGCCTCCCCCCGAGGCCGCCAGACAGATCTTCAGGCGGCGCGCTGCGGTCGGGTCGTTGGGCGCCATTGCAGTCCGGTCCTGGGGCGGGTGGCGGGAGGCTTCTCCATACCGGCGCCGCGCCTAAAGGAGTGGTGAATTGGTTGCAATCATTCTAGTTCGCCGACGGATCGCAACGCTCGCCGCAGGAAATTCGGAGCCGAAGACTTGCCTATGACGTCGCCGACCGTCGCGCGCGTGCTGCGCGGAGAGCTGTGCTCGGGCTGCGGCCTGTGCGCCTCGGTCACCGAGGGCGCGCTACGGATGGATTCGACGCCGCCGGGCTACAACCGGCCCGTGGCCGTGGGCCCGGTCTCGCCGGCGGCCGAGCGCCTGATCGCCAAGACCTGCCCGGGCGCGGTCGTCGCGGCCTGGCCCAACGAGGGCCGCGTCCACCCCTACTGGGGTCCCCTGCGCCAGGTGATGACCGGCTACGCCACGGACGAGACCATCCGGTTCCAGGGATCGTCGGGCGGAGCGATCTCGGCGATCCTGGCCCACGCCCTGAACACCGGCCTCGTCGACCGGGTCCTGCACATCGCCGCCGACCCGCGCGCGCCGACGCGCAATGTCGTGGTCGTTTCGCGCACGACTCAGGAGGTGCTGGCCGGTGCGGGCTCGCGTTACACGGCGTCCTCGCCCCTTGAGCAGATCGAGGACGCGCTGGCCGCCGGTGGCGCCATGGCGTTCGTGGGCAAGCCGTGCGACGCCTCCGCCCTGCGTCGCCTGGCGTTGAGCGACCCGCGGGTCGCCCGCCACGTGCCGCTGATCATCTCGTTTTTCTGCGGCGGCATCCCCAGCCACGACGGCGTGGGCCGGATCCTCGCCGCCATGGGCGCCGAAGCCGACGACGTGCGCGAATTCCGCTTCCGCGGCCGCGGTTGGCCCGGCAACGCCGCGGCGGTCACCGCGAGCGGCGCCACCTTCGAGATGAGCTATGCCGAGAGCTGGGGCGGGCACCTGTCCAAGGAAACCCAGTTCCGGTGCAAGATCTGCCCCGACGCGGTCGGCGGCGTCGCCGACATCGCCTGCGCGGACGCCTGGTACGGCGACGATGACGGCTATCCGAGCTTCGAGGAGCAGGAAGGCCGCAGCCTGATCATCAGCCGCACGGACGTCGGCGAGCGACTGGTGAACGAGGCCCTGGCCGCGGGCGCCCTGATCGCCGAGCCGCTGGACGAGGGCGAGATCGAGAAGATGCAACCCTCGCAGGCCCGCCGAAAGCGCCAGGTGCTGGCCCGCACCTCGGCGCTGCCCCTGCTGTTGCAGCCGCGGCCGCGCATGGGCGGCTTGAGGATTCTCGCCGCCGCGAGTCGCGCGCCGCTTGCCGAGTCGCTCAAAAATCTCGTTGGAACGGCGCGCCGCACACTGCTCAAAAGGCGAAGTCGCCTTTGAAAACCGCAACCTACAGTTCCGATCAGCGTCCTTAGCTGATAGTTAGCAAGTCTCGACAAGGGTGCTGACAAAGAGGGGGGCCGAATGCGTCTTGTACTTGCGCTCGGTGTGATGATCAGCGCGGGTGCGTGCGGCTCGGCTATGGCCCAGAGCAGCGGCGTTCCCACGGGAGGGGCCCAACGGGTCCACAAGATCGATCTGATCGCGGACCTGTTGTATGAATCCAACGTCGCCCACGCGAGCGAAGAGCTTGCGGCCAAGCGCGGGATCACGCCTGAGGATACGACGGTGCGTCCGAAGGTGAACTTCGACATCGTCCAGCCGATCGGCCGGGAAGCGATCTTCCTGAACGGTTTCGCGGGCTATGATTTCCACCAGAATAACAAGCAGTTGAACCGCATCAATGCGGATCTGACGGGCGGCGTCATGGGACGCGTCGGGCCCTGCCAGGGCAACGCGTCCTACTCCTACATGGCGGCCCAGACCGAGCCTGAGGACACCGTGGACGTCAGCACCGTGCGGAACCTGCTGATCCAGCAGACGGCCGCCGTGGGGGTGGCCTGTGGGCAGGGCAGTGGCCTGCACGAGTCGATCGCCTACCATCACCAGAAGGCCGACAACTCCAACTCGATCCGCCAGGCCACCGACCACTACGGGGACGGCGTGTCCGGCCAGATCGGCTACGGCAACCCGTCGTTCGGCTCCATCGGCCTCGTTGGATCCTGGGCCAAGGAGTACTATCCGAACCGGCTCATCGCCCTTGGGGTCACGGGAGACTCGTTCACGAGCGAGTCCATCGGGATCAACTATGAGCGCGCCTTCGGGGCCAAGCTGAAGGCCGGGGTGACGATCTCAGACTCGTTCCTGGAACGCTCCCACGCGCCGACCGGCCTTTCGAAGAACACCAGCGGCCTGACCTACGACGTGAACGCCAGCTATGCGGCCAGCAACGCCCTGGGGTTCACGTTCACCGCGGCGCGCGCTTATCAGCCATCAAATCGCCCAGGAAAGCTGTACGATCTGGTCACTTCGGTTCAGGGAGACGCGAACTATCGGGTGGGCACGCGGATCACCGTCAACTTGGGTGCGATCTGGCAGAACCTCGAATCGAACGTCGATTCGGTGACTGTCTTCCTGACCCCGACCAAGTTCGACAAGACCGCCTACTTCGCGGGCGTGGCCTATAAGCAGGGCCGGCGCGCCACGATCAGCTTCCAGCTGCGTCACGAGGAAGAGACCACCAACATTCCGGCATTCGATTACACCGACACTCGGGCCACCTTGTCGCTCGGCGTATCCTACTAGGACCAAGGAAGAAGAGAGCATCATGAGACTTGCCAGCCTCGCTATCGCCCTTGTTCTCGCCGTCACCGCCGGCGCGGCCGGTCGGGCCGCGGCGCAGCCGACCTCGCCGGAGCAGCCGCCGCCCGCCGACACTGGGGTCGCGACCGCAGAGACCCAGGCCACGGGCGCCGCGGCGCCTGCGACCGGCATGGAGACCTCCGGCGGCTATATTCTCGGCCGCGACGACGTGATCGCGGTAGGCCTGCTGGGCCGCAACGATTGGGGCGGCCGTGCGCGCGTCCAGGTGGATGGCACGATCCAGCTGCCGCTCATCGGCAAGATCCCGGCCGCCGAGAAAACGACCTCCGAGCTCGCCGAGGTGATCCGCAAGTCGCTGCAGACCGGCGGCTACTACGCCGATCCGATCGTCAACATCGAGGTGGTCTCTTTCGCGAGCCGCTACGTGACGGTGCTGGGCGCCTTCGGCCGCTCGGGCCTGATCCCGATGAACCGCCCGTATCGCCTGTCCGAGCTGCTGGCCCATGTGGGCGGCGTTCGCGAAGGCGCGGCGGACTACATCATCGTCCGCTCGCTCAACGGCCAGGAAAAGCACTACTCCATCCGCGAGATCGCAACCGGCGACCTCAGCAAGGACCCCTTCGTCCAGGCCGGCGACAAGCTCTACGCGCCGGCGGCCGATCTCTTCTACGTGTATGGCGCGGTCAAGGCTCCCGGCGTATTCCCGATAACGGGCGGCGATCTGACCCTGCGCATGGCGCTGGTCCGGGCCGGCGGCGTGACGGACCAGGGGTCGGACAAGAAGGCCGAGGTGACCCGCGGCGGCAAGACCCTGACGTTGGACCCTACTGCGAAGATCCTGCCCGGGGACGTGATTTTCATTAAGGAAAAGCTATTCTAGGCGCGGTACGGAGTCGGCCATGAGCATCCTTCAGTTCCTCGGGATCATCTGGGCCCGTCGGTACATCATCCTGATCTCGACCATCGTCTGCGGCATGGTTTCCGCGGTCGTGGTGCAGGTCATCCCGCCGCGCTACGAGGCTGACGTCCGAGTGATGCTGGACGTCATCAAGCCCGACCCGGTCACAGGGCAGGTGATGGCGACCGCCTTCATGCGCGCCTACGTGAAGACCCAGATCGAGCTGCTGAAGGACTATCGCGTCGCCGGCGCGGTGGTTGACGACCTGAAGTGGGCGAACAACCGCAAGATGCTCCGCGACTACCGCAATCGCGGCGAAGGCGATGATCGCGACTTCAATCGCTGGGCCGCCCAGCAGGTGATCGACGGCACCAAGGCCCAGGTGATCGAGGGGAGCAACATCCTCGAGATCACCTACCAGTCGCCGAACCCCGAGACCGCCAAACGCGTCGCCGACTCCCTGCTTAAGTCCTACAGCGAGACGACCCTGCAATCGCGGCGGGAGGCGGCCCGGCGCAACGCGGCGTGGTACGAGGCCCAGGCCGAGAAGGCCAAGCAGGCGCTGTTCGTCGCCGAGGACACGAAGTCCAGCTTCGAAAAGTCCAACGGCATCCTGCTGCAGGACAACAAGGTCGACCTGGACAGCGCGCGTCTGGCGTCGCTGGCCGGCGCCGGGCTTGCGCCAGTCATGGCGCCGCCGAGCTCCGGGCCGACGGCCGCCGAGGTTCAGCTGAACCAGCTCGACGACGCGATCACCCAGGCCAGCAAGACCCTGGGCCCGAACCATCCGCAACTGGTGGAAATGAAGCGCCGCCGCGAGATGCTGGCCAAGATGGCGACCGACGTGCGCGCGAACATCGGGGCGAGCGCGGCGGCCACCACCGGCGCGGCGCGGGCCACCGCGGGCCTGCTCGAAGCCCAGAAGGCCAAGGTGATGGCGCAGCGCGCCAACGTCGAGAAGCTTCGCCTGCTGTCCGACGACGTCGACCGCCGCCGCGAGGAATACAACAAGTCCGCAGCCCGCGCCGCGGAGCTGCGGCAGGAAGCCGACGTGGCCGAAACCGGCGTGACGCCGCTCGGCGCCGCGGTGACCCCGCAGGACCCGGTGTTCCCGAACAAGCCGCTGATCATCGGCGCGGCGCTGGGCGGCGGCCTGGGCCTTGGCGTGGCGCTGGGCCTGCTGCTCGAGCTGTTCGGTCGCCGCATCCGCAGCGCCCAGGACCTGCGTGTCGCCGTGCATGTGCCCGTGCTCGCGATCGTGGCCCAGCCCAAGACGCGCACCGGCCTGCACCTGCGCGGCCGGATCTGGCGCAGCATCCTCAGATCGCGCGGATCGCGCGAACGAACGGTTCCAGCATGAGTGTGACGGAAGCAGACGCCCGAAATCAGGTCCGAAGGGCCGACGAGGAGGAGATCAGCTACACGCTGTCGCCCGATCTCGTCACCCTGACCGACGCGCGGCCGGCGGAAGCCGAGGCGGTGCGCACCATGCGCACGCACATCATGGCGCGGCACCTGGACGACGGCCGCCGCGGCATCGCCATGTGCGCGGCGACCAAGGGCGCCGGCTGCACGTTCATGGCCGCCAACCTGGCCGTGGCGCTGGCCCAGATCGGCATCAAGACCCTGCTGATCGACGGCGACCTGCGCGCCCCCAGCATCGATGGGCTGATCAAGCCCAGCACGTCGGCGAGCGGCCTGAAGCAGTGCATCCTGTCGCCGGAGATCCACCCGCAGGACCTGATCCACGCCGAGGTGATCCCGAACCTGTCGGTGCTCTACTCCGGCGGGGTCGCCGAGAGCGCTCAGGAGCTGCTGGGCAGCGAGTCGTTCAAGTCGCTGATCGAACACTGCCTACGGGACTTCGAGTTCACCGTGATCGACACGCCGCCGACCAACCATTGCGCGGACGCCAGGCGGATCTCGAACGTCGTCGGTTACGGGATCGTCGTGGCCAAGCGCAACGTCAGTTTCTTCGGTGAGGTCCAGTCGCTGGCGCACCAGCTGGAAGAGGACGGCGCACGGGTCATCGGAACCGTGCTGAGTGAGGTCTAGGGCACGTGGTCGCCATCGCTAGCCCCGAGAAGCGGACTCCCTCCGTTTCGCCCCGCTGGATCGCGGAAGCGCCGCTGATCATCGGCGCGCTGGCGCTCGCCGTCCCGACGTTCATGCGGCTCGGCAGCCAGGTGTGGTCGATGGAGATCGGCGCGCACGGCCCGATCGTGCTCGCGACCGGCGCGTGGCTGCTCTGGCGCAAATGGGGCGCGCTGACCGAGGCGGCGAAGCCCGGCAATCCGGTGCTCACCTCCGTGGTCACTGTGGCCTCGCTGGCCATCTACATCTTCGGCCGCGCCTACGATTTCATCAGCCTCGAGGCGGCCGGCCTGTACGGCTTCTTCCTCGCCGTCCTGCACAACCGCTTCGGCCTCGCGGCGATGCTCAAGAACTGGTTCCCGCTCTTCTACCTCGGCCTGCTGCTCCCGGCCCCCGGGTGGATGATCGACGAGTTCACCGCCCCCCTGAAGCTGCTGGTGTCGTACCTCGCGACCGCGGCCGTGGAACCCTTCGGCATCCCGATCATGCGCGAAGGCGTGACCATGACGGTCGGCGCCTACCAGCTGCTTGTCGAGGATGCCTGCTCCGGGCTCAACTCTCTGATCGGACTGATCGCGATCACGCTCTTCTACATCTACCTGCTGCGCAACGCCTCGGCGCGCTATGCGACCTTCCTGGTGTGCCTGATCGTGCCGATCGCCATCGCGGCGAACGTCCTGCGCATCATCACTCTGATCCTGCTCACCTACTTCTTCGGCGACGCGGTGGGGCAGGGCTTCCTGCATGTCACCGCCGGCATGGTGCTCTTCGCGATCTCGCTGACCCTCATGTTCGCCATCGACAGCACGGTCTCGCGCCTGATCGGCCGCTGGAGGAAGGCGGCATGAACCTTCAGCGTCGCGGACTCCTGATGGGCGGACTGGCGGTCGTCGCGGCCGGGGCGGCCGAGGCCCTGCGTCCGCGCAATCGGCTTGTGCTGCTGAAGCAGGGCACCCTCGCCAATGCCCTGCCCAACACCTTCGGCAGCTGGACCGCCGAGGGCTCCAACGGCCTGGTGAGCCCCGATCAGGCCGGCCGCCTTGCGAAGTCGCTCTACAGCGAGATCATCGAGCGGGTTTACTCGAACCGCGACAACGGCGCCCAGGTGATGCTGCTAGCCGCCTACGGCGACACGCAGAGCGACCTACTTCAGCTGCACCGGCCCGAAAGCTGCTACCCGGCCGTCGGCTTCAACATCGCCTCGACCGTCGCGGCGAACATCCCGATCTCGCCGCACGCCACCGTGCCCGGCCGCAAGGTCGTGGCCGTGCAGGAAGGCCGCACGGAGAACATCTCCTACTGGACGCGGATCGGAGAGTTCCTGCCCCAGAGCGCCCAGGATCAGCGCCGGGTGCGGCTCGACAACGCGATGCACGGCTACGTCGCCGACGGCATCCTGTTCCGCTGCTCGATCCTCGGCAGGCCCGAGGCCTGCTTCCCCATTCTGGACCAGTTCGTTCCGGGCCTGCTCGGCGCGGTGAAGCCGGACAAGCTGCCGGCCATTGTCGGGACCCGTCTCGCCCGGCAGATGGTCTGAGCCGTGCCGGTTCCGGGCGCCCGAAAGCCCCGCCCGTCCAAGCCGGCCCGTCCTTCCAAGCCTCGGGTCAGCGTCGTCATCCCGCACTATCAGGACCTCGGCGGGCTGAAGCTCTGCCTGGACAGCCTGGCCCGGCAGACCTTCCCGAAGGACCAGGTCGAGATCGTCGTCTCCGACAATGCCTCGCCTGTCGGCGAGGCGGCGGTCGCCGAGGTGATCCACGGCCGGGCTCGATTGGTGATCTGCGCCGACAAGGGCGCCGGTCCGAACCGCAACGCCGGGGTCGCGGCCTCGCGCGGCGAGATCCTGGCGTTCATCGATTCCGACTGCCAGGCCGAGCCGCAGTGGCTGGAGAAGGGCGTGGCCGGCCTCGGCCGCTTCGACTTCGTCGGCGGGCGGGTGAAGGTGCTGGTGGAGGATCCGGCCCGGATGACGGGCGAGGAGGCGTTCGAAGCCGTGTTCGCCTTCGACTTCGCGACCTACATCAACAAGAAGGGCTTCACCGGCGCCGGGAACATGCTGTGCCCGCGCAAGGTGTTCGACGCGGTCGGCGGATTCTCGAACGGCGTCTCAGAAGACGTGGAATGGTCGCACCGGGCGACCGGCAAGGGCTTCCGCCTGGGCTATGTGCCCGAGGCCGTGGTCGGCCATCCTGCACGGCGCAACTGGCGCGACCTCTGGGCGAAGTGGCGGCGCGTCAACGCCGAGACCTACCGCCTGCACCGGCGCAACGGGTCCGGCGTGACGGCCTGGCTGGCGCGCAGCGTGCTGCTCGCGTTCTCATCGGTGGCGCATACGCCCAAGGTGCTGGCCTCGGCGAACCTGCCCGGAGCGCGTGAGCGGCTGTTGGCGCTGGGAACGCTCTACCGGCTGCGCGCCGCGCGGTCGGTGCACGCCTTCGGGCTGGCGTTCAGCCGGGAAGGCTAGTCGGCCGCGCCCTCGCGCACCGCGATCCAGGATTTGGCGAGCCCCAGGACGCGCTCGGCGCGGACCTCGGCGTCCGGGAACAGCTCGCGGACCTGTCCCCCTGACAACAGGACGACCCGCTGCACCATCTCGATGGCCGCGTCATAGGGCGCATCCTTCGGCACGTACTTGCCCTTGGGCGCCCGCAGGATCGCCGCCCGCATCTGCTCCGGCAGCCAGTGAATGAAGGGCAGGCTGAAGTGGGCCTCGATCGGGAAGCCGACATTGGGCGTCTGCAGGAAGTAGGCGGGGGCCAGCCGGCGCACCTCGCCCGCCATGGCGCGCATCTCGCGCCAGTGTCCGACGTGCTCGATGACGCTGTTGGAATGCACCACGTCGAAGCTGTTGTCCTTGAACTCCGGCATGGCGCAGGCGTTGCCGGGCCGGACGTGGAACATGCCCTCGTCGCGCGGCTCGACGCCCAGGTTGACCAGGGTGATGCGCAGGTTCCGGTCGCCGATCTCCGACTGCAGGGTCCGCCAGTAGCCGATGGTCCCACCGACATCGAGGATGTGAGCCTCGCCCTTCCGCGCCAGGATCGGGTCGACGAGCCTCAGGAACCAGGCCATGCGGCGCCGGCGGAAGCTGTTGGTCTTGTTGGACATGTCAGCCAAGGCGGCGGCTCCGAACTTCGCGCGTCGGCGTCATGTGGCGACCCGGGGATCGCGCTGGCGGCCCAGCCGGTCCTTCAGCGCCAGGGCGGGTTTCTCGATGCCGAACCAGGAGATGGTGGCCAGCGTGCCGACGATCACCCAGGCGATCACCATGTTGCGCCAGGGGCTGAGGCCCAGGCCGGTGGCGACCAGTGTCTGCTGGACTGGGAAGGCATAGATGTAGAGCCCGTAGGAGATGTCGGGCAGCTTGTTGAAGTTGCGGATGAACCCGCGCGGGATGAAGGCGAACCAGAGCAGCGCGTAGGCGTAGGCGACGCTCCAGGCGATCGGCGCGACGATGGTCGCATCGAGCGCCAGGGCGAGCGCGCCCAGCAGGGCGACCATGCCCAGGCGCAGGCGCATCTGCGGGGCGAACACGGCCGCCACCGCGCCCAGGCCGAACACCAGCCCCAGGCGGCGCAGCAGGCCCACGAAGTAGTTCGGCGTGCCCGGGATCGCGATGAACAGCGCCGCGCAGGCCAGCACCGCCAGGACGTAGGGCCAGCGACGCTTCGAAAGGCCCGTGAGGCCGGTGAAGGCGACCCCGGCGTAGCACAGGAGCTCGTAGCGCAGGCTCCACAGCGAGCCGTTGACCGCATTGTTGGTCTGGTCCTGGAACAGTCCCGGCAGGTTGAAGCTGATGAAGAACGCCGTGGCGTTGTGGATCAGGTAGTTCCGCGTCTCGGGGCTGGTCAGGTACTGCAGCGCCGGCAAGGTCGTAAGCGCGGTGAGCGCCAGCGTCGTCGCCAGCAGCATCACCCAGAGGCCGGGATAGATCCTGAGGACCCGGGCCGCCACGAAGGCGCTCACGTCGTGCCGGGCGATCAGGCTGCGGGTCACCAGGAAGCCGCTGACGACGAAGAAGCCGTTGACCCCGATCGCGCCGAAGCCGGCCACCATCCGAGTGAAGAGGTTGGTCTCGGCGACCGGATTGCCGGTGAGCACGAAGCCGTGGTGCACGAGCACCATGCTGGCCAGCATCACGCGGATCATGTTGAAGTTGTTGTTGCGGCCCCGGGCCAGCTCCGCCAGCGAGGGTCCGCTCCAGAAGACATTCGTCAGGGCGGCAGGGGCGCGGAATGTCGTCATCTGCTCGCCCTGCCAGCGCTGCCGTCGATCTGCGGGCGCAAGAGCGAATCCCCGCGTCCGTCGGCATAGCAGCATGATGTGGAGAATTGCTGAATAGGGGGCCTGCTGGAGCTGGTCTGGAGGTCTGGAGTCAGGGGCAGCGCAGGTCCGCGCCGACGGAACCGGCGACGTCCGCGGCCCCCGGCGCGGGCGGCAGGCTGTTGCGCTTGATGATCTTGCAGAGGACGTCTGAGATCTGACCCTGGGCGGCGCGGTCCGCTGCGCTCGAAATCGGCCCGGGGACCTGGCGGCCACCCTTGACCTGCTGGCTCGAGAGCATCGTCCACTCGTTGCCCGCCAGGGTCCAGTCGCCGGGCAGGCCGCCGCCGCCGACCGCCATCCCGTTGACCACGTTGTCGGCGATGGTGACGGCGGTGTCGCGGCCGTCGAGCCGCAGGCCCAGTTTCCCGCCGATGATCACATTGTTCCGGATGGTGACCCCACGGGTCAGCTTCGCGAAGCTGATGAGCGAACCGATCGCCGAGGGCGTCGCGACGAACAGGTTGTTGGCGAACAGGATGTTGTTGTCGGCCGTCGCCTTGTCGGCGGCGCCCTGGAAGGTCGCCGGCTGCTTGGCGTCGGTGATGGTGTTGGCCAGGAAGCGGATGTTGTGGTTGTCCAGGTAGGCCGAGACGCCGTTGCCGTGCACGCCCTTCACGTCGGTGATCCGGTTGTGCTTCACGAGCGCGTCTTCGACGCCCATCAGCATGATGCCGGTGCGCCCGATGCGGCGGATCTCGTTGTCCTCGACGACGACGTGCGTCGACCCCGCGAGCCGCATGGCTGACCCGAGCGCGATCGTATCGAACTTGTTGCCCGCCACGCGCAGGTCGGTGACCCCGCGGAGGATGAGGGGGCCCTGGCCGGCGGGAGACGAGAAGTTCCGGAACTGGTTCTTCTCGATCAGGATGTTGGTGGTTTGCGCCTTGTCCGAGAAGATCGCGACGCCCGCCGGCGCGCCGGCCCCGCCGTCGGCGAAGTTTTCGAACGTCAAGTTGCGGAATGTCAGGTGCGCGCCGCCCTTGATCTTGAACCCGGCCCGGCCCGAGGCGACCGACACCCACGTGGCCCCGGGCGGCAGCATGGCGACTGCGGTCTTGTTGTCCGGCAGCACGGCGAATTCGCCGGGCTGGTCGACCAGGCCGACGCTGTCGAGCGCTGCGGCGCGCGCCTGCGGGTAGAACTGCAGCCCGCTGGGATCGAAGAGCGCGACGTCGCCGTCCATCCCGGTGACCGGCCGATAGACGACGCGGTTCGGCTTCACCCAGAGCGCCAGCCGCGCCTGGCCCACGGCCATGCCCGCCGCAATGGCGTGGGGCAGGCGCACGCGGCCCTGGCTCATGGCCCCGCCGTCGACCTCCAGCATGTCCTCCATCTCGTCGCGGTAGAAGGCGTCCTTCGGGTCCGGTCCCTGGGCCGGGCGCATCGGACCCTGCTGCGTGAACAGAGCGGAGTCGTCGGTCAGCGGCTCCGGCGAGCGGATCACCACCAGCTTCTGCCAACGGTCGGCGCCGGCGCAGTCGGTGGCCGCGTGGCACGGCTCGACCTGAACGAGCTCGCTGCCGTCGATGACAGCGCCGCCGGCGGGTTCGTCGCTCGTGAAGACGATCGGCTGGCCGTCGGCGCCGCTGGCGGTCACCGTGATCTCGCCGCGGTAGCGCACGTTCGCGGCGAAGCGCACCTCGTCGCCGGCGCGCAGGTTGGTGCGCGCAGCCGCGCCGGTGGCCTTGGGATCGCCCGGCGCGTGCTTCCAGGCGGTCGCCGCCGTCAGGCCGTTGGCCTCGTCCTTGCCGTGATCGAAATCGACGTGAAAGGTGGCCGCCTGGGCCCGGCCGAAGGGGCTCGCTCCGACGGCCCAGACGACGATCGCGACCGCGCCCAGACCCAACAACGCCAGAACGATCCGCTTCACGCGCGCGCCTCCATGCCCGCCACCATTAGCAGGAAGCCGAGCGTGGGACGATCTGGCAGCCACGCGCCTGTCCCGACGCGCGCCAGCGCTGCGTCGTCGAAGAGTCCGGTCCTGGCGAGGCGATCCATCGGTAGAGCCTCGTACAGCCGCGCGGAGTGCCAGAGTTGGGCGACGGAGTGCGATCCCAGGGTCTGGCGACGTTGCCCGGCCAGCCGCCGGCGGACGCGTCCGCTGACGCGCGACAGGTCGAGGCGGGCGTCGTTCAGCCGCCGGCCGAGCCACGAGGTGGGCGCCGCCGC
>Ga0207704_10000753_pt1 | contig 14284 bp, 17 predicted proteins | sample KBSMisM12_FD_184308 | JGI IMG/M metagenome (GOLD analysis project Ga0207704, IMG submission 184308) | Miscanthus rhizosphere microbial communities from Kellogg Biological Station, Michigan, USA - KBS Miscanthus M1-2 (SPAdes) (version 2) | ecosystem: Host-associated > Plants > Roots >...
CGACCTCGGGGCCCTGACCGACAAGGCCCCGACATGACCCGCATCGCCTTGCTGCTGGCGGTGTTGGCCGCCTCCCCGGTCGCTGCCGGGGAGCCCGACGAGGCGACCAAAATCGCCGCGTTGAAACTGGCTTATATTTTGAACGGCAACTCGATGGTGCGGTGGGGGAGCATCGACTTGTCGAAGCCGATCTCCACCCCCTGCACCAACTGCTCGGCGGTGCCGGTTAACCCGAGGGTGATCCTGAAATGAGGGTGCTGGTTGGCTGCGAGGAAAGTGGCGTGGTTCGCGATGCTTTCCGTGCTCGCGGCCATATGGCTTGGTCCTGCGACCTCGTTCCTGCACGGAACGGGGGCCCGCACCTCCAGATGGATGTCAAGCAGGCCATACGCGACTATGACTGGGATATCATCATCCTGCACCCGGATTGTACCGCGTTGGCCGTCTCTGGCAGTTTCTATTACGGGACAAACAAGCCAAACAACTTCAAGCGGGTGGAAGCCGTCGAGTGGACCACGGACTTGTGGAACATGGCCTGCGCCAAGGCCCGCGTCGGAGTTGCTCTGGAGAACCCTCTGAGCGTGGTGTTCCAGCACCTCGCCCATGCCGACGTGCAGATGATACATCCGTGGCAGTTCGGGCATCCGGAGAAGAAGGCTACCGGACTGGCCCTGTACAGTCTGCCCCGGCTGGCCGAAACCGCCAACGTATACCGCGAGATGCAGATCCTGCCGAAGCACCTGCGGGAACGCAACCGTATCATCAGCCCGTCCAAGAACCGCAAGCGGGACCGAAGCGTGACATATTCCGGCATAGCCGCTGCCTTCGCAGCACAATGGGGTTTACCGACCATGAGCGCGCACGCCGCATGTTCACCTTCATCCGCCAACATGTGGCTGGCGTGCCCGGCGAGCGTGACCCTGACGAAAGACGTTCCGCGTCCTTCGTCGAGGTACGCCAAGGAAGGTACGGCAGCGCATCAGGTTGCCGAAATGACGCTGAAAGGCGACATTTTCCTTCCCGACAAGATCACCGTCGAGGGCGACGAGTACATCGTCAGCCCCGGCATGTGCCGGGCCTTGAACCCCTACGTCACCCACGTCCAGAGCCTGATGGGCCCCTACACGGAAATGGTGCTCGAAAAGCGCATCAAGGTCCCGAACACCTTCAACATGGTCTGGGGCACGCTCGACTGCGGAGCCTTCACGAAAGGCGAGCTGCACGTCGTCGATCTCAAGTTCGGCAAGGGCGTTGCCGTCGATCCCGCCTCACCACAGCTGCGGTTCTACGCCTTGGGGTTGGCCGACCTGCTTGAAGTTACGATCCCTGACGCGGTCGTGCATCTGACCATCTGCCAGCCGCGCATCGGCGGCGAGGCGATCCGCACCCGCGCGACGACGCTGGGCGAACTCTGGCAATGGCTGGATTTCGAGGTTGATCCGGCGCTGCGCAAGATCAAGGCCGGGGACACCACCGAGAACGCGGGCGCGCATTGCCGCTGGTGCGTCCGCCAGACCGAGTGCAAGGCGTTCGCGGCTAAACACCAAACCCACGCTTCAGCGGTGTTCGACGACCTGCCCTAGAAAGGAGCCCTGAAATGGACGAGAGGAAGAAACGCGATATCGGGATCAACCGCGCCAAGAACAACCCGAATAACAACTACGACCTGATCCTGCACAACGCCCGGCCGTGGGTGACGCGGCAGGCCCCCGGGACAAGGATCGTCGCCGGGCAGGTCTACCGCTTCGTTGTCGAGAAGAACCCTAATCTAAAACCCGACGAACGGCGCGTGATGGGTGCTGTCATGCGGGAACTGAGCAAGGAGAAGCTGATCGCCAAGGCAGGCATCTCGACACGGGAACGCTCGCACGCTGGCATGGCCACGGAATGGCGGCGTCTATCGTAGGGGTTGACAAAGAGATTTACTTCAATCTACAGTAATATCGTTACCCTAATGTCACTCATGTCAAACGAGGTCATCCAATGTCAGCCATCAATACCCCCTACGCGACGCTTTCATTCGCCAGCATTTTTACGCCAAGGCCCCGTGCCGAAGGCGGTCCCCCGGTCTATTCGTGCAGTCTGATCTTCGATCCCGCGCAACAGAAATCCCCCGCCTACAAGGCGTTGCAGAATGCCTGTGTCGAGGCGGCGAAGAAAGAGTTCGGCGACAACGTCAATCTCAAGAGCATCGTGATGCCGTTCAAGGATGCAGGCGAGAAGCAATATGACGGCTATCATGCTGGGCACACCTACATTTCGCCGTGGTCCAAGAACAAGCCCGGCGTCGTGGACGTCAACCGGCAGGACATTCTGTTGCCGGATGAGGTCTGGAGCGGCCAGCTGGTGCGGGCGAATGTGGTGCCGTTTGCGTGGACCCACACCGGCCGCAAGGGTGTCTCGTTCGGGTTGAACCACATTCAGGTCATCGCGAGCGAGGGCCGCCAGCGTCTCGACGGTCGTCCGTCCGCCGGTTCGGCGTTCGACGACGGCGAGGTCAAGGAAAAAGAGGATATGCCCTTCTGATGGCCCCGATTGACAGGCCCCACCCGGGCGACCTTCTCACCCTCGCGTTCGAGCTGATCAACGCGAGGGGTGACGACTACGACAACGCCGCCTCTATCGACCAGAATTATCGCGAGATTGCCGCCGTGGCGTCCGTCATCATCGGCAAGCCCTTGACGGCGCGAGACGTTGCAATGATTTTTCTCTGTTCCAAATTAGTCCGGTCAAAAAGCTCCCCGGATAAAATCGATAATTACGTAGACGGTATGAACTATCTGGCTTTTGCCGCCTGCTTCCAAGGGCTCGTCCCGCTGTCTCTACAGGGGGCGGCGGCCCCCTCGAAAGCGGTGGTCAATCTCAAGGAAGTTGGCGTATAGTCATTGGGGTAAATGGGTTATACGACTTCTCAGCCCCGGCAGAAATGCCGGGGCTTTTTTCATGAGCTGACGACCGGGTTGCCCGCCCAGTCCTTGCCCGGCTGTATTTCTGAACGCGGTCCTCCGCCCAGCGGCAGGGCCCCGCCCGGATTGTCCACGCCGAAGGGCTGCTGGAAGCTCCCGGGCATGTTCGCGCCCGGCGCGTACTGGCTCGGCGTGCCCGAATTGGGGTAGCCCAGCCCGAAGCGGTTCTGGAACGGGTTGCCGTTCATGCCGGGATTGGCGAACGAGTTGCCCATGCCGGGGTTGTAGCCGAGGTTGGGGTACGACGGCTGCTTGCTGAAGCCGATGTCACCGGCTTGAGGCTGACCGTTGTAGGGTATTCCGTAGTTGCCTTTGTCGCCCGCATAAGTGCCGGGGTTGAAGTAACTCGGGTTGGCGTCGGGCATGTTGAACCGCCCCGCGTACGGGTTCGTGGTGGGGCTGCTACCGCCCGCCATCGTTTTCGCCAAGCTGTCGCGGGCGTTCTCGCCACCGATGCCGCCACCCCTGAAAACGCTGGCGTTTGGGTACAGGGCCCGAAGCCGGTCGGCCTGCCCACCAGCATTTATAGCCCCGTAGTTATTGGCCGCCGCCTGCTGGTAGTAGGCGGTCTGAGCCCCGAAGCCGCCCGGCGTATTGGCCCACGGGTTGAACTGCGCGGCGTTCGGGTTCCAGCCCATCGAGGCGTTGATCTGCGCCGCGCTCATCGCTGGTTGCTGATTGGGGATGCCGCCGAGGGTGCCGAAGTACGAGCCGCCGCCGAAGCCCATGTTGGGAATGCCGCTGACGTCCATCTGAACCTCCTTACCATACGCCGCCGGAGCCGTTGACGCCTGAAGCGTCGGCACCCCAGCCGTCGCCGAAGCCCTGCCCCGGACTGCCCATCGACATGCCGAGGCCGGGGCTAAAGCCCACCTGCCCCGAATACCCGCTGGTGTTGCCGATGCCAAAACCGCTCGGGCCGAAGCCCTGCGCGATGCCCGCGCCATAGCCGTTGAAGCCTGCTTGATTTACGCCGCCCTCGAAGGCCCCGCTGACATTGCCCAGATCGGGCCCCCGGCTGACATCGCCGGGGTTGTAACCGGCGTTGCTGTAGCCCGATGCGATGCCGCCGCCGCCACGGCCGCCGCCGCCGCCGCCGCCGAGGCTACTGCCGCCACCGCCACCACCACCACCGTAGCCGCCACCGCCACCGCCACCGCTACCGCCACCACCGCCGCCGACGGCACCGCCCATGCCGCCGCCAAACTGGCCTTGCACGCCGCCCGCGTTGAGCCACTCTTGCAACGCCTGCGGGCTAACCAATCGTGAGAAGGTCGCGAAGTCCTGCGACGTCAAACCGCCGGTCCCACCGGCAGCACTGCCCCTGTTGTTATTGAAGCCAGAGAGATCACCCATCGAGCCGGGGGCGTAGCCTTGGCCGCGCCCCTGCCAGCCCCAATAGGCCGGGTCGGCCCGCATCATGCTGCCGCCGCCGATGAAGCCCGAGGTGTTCATGCCGGTGCCCGGCAGGTCCCCGGAGGCCCCGCCCTGCCACGGCTGTAGCGCGTTCATCCAGTTCATCTCGTCGCCGCTGTGGCTTATCGGACCTTTTAACCCGAAATACTGCTCGTCCGGGTCGGGCGGCGTGCCGCCGTTCTGGCCATAGATGCCGCCCGCGTCGCTCCATGCCTGTAGCGCCGTGGGGTCGTTGAGCTTGTTGGCGAAGGTCGTGAAGTCCTGCTGGTTCAGGCCGCCGGTCTGGCCTGCCGCCAGCATCTGGGCGAGTACGTCGCGGTTGTCAGCCATGTCCTAATCCTCCGCCGCATCGACCGCCTGCGGCATCGGATGCACCGGAGGCTTCGGATCGGCTTTGCCGTCATAATCTTCGTCGGGTATACCTTGGTATAGCAGGGCCTCGGAGGCCCGGCGTCGGGTCAATCCGGCGAGGACTTTTCCGCCGCCCTTGTTCCATCGGGCGAACTCCTTGGCAGCTTGCTTATGATCTCCTCGATTGACGCATTTAAGCAGAGTTGACTTAGCAAGGTTGCCCTCTCCGACATTGTATGTGAACGACACCAGCGCATCGTATTGATGAGCAGTGAGAGGCACAGTGACGAGCCTTCGTACCGCTTTTTCAAAGCCCTGCATGTCCTCAGCAAAGGCCCGATCACATTCTTCACGCGTCCATCGAGTAGTTGCATTGAACTGTCTTCCGTGATGGTTCGTGTGCCCGTGGCCGATGGTGAGCACCCCTGCGGGACAGGTATAGGCTTTGTACTTGTCGCCTTCTTTTTTAAGACAGCCTTCGAAGTGGTGGATTAAATTCGCCCCGGCCTTGGTGAGCTTGCGGTCTTCGTTCATCGCGGCCCCCTTGGTTGAGGCGGATTAACCGGCGGCGGGGCCTGAGGGCCCGGGCCCTGCGGCACTGGCGACAGCCGGTTGCTCATTTCCAGCAGTGCTTCAAATTCCGACTTGTGCATCGCCAGCAGCTCGCTTTGCTGACGGGTTTGCTGCTGTAGCAGGTTATTCAAATGAAACGCCTGACCTGTGATCAGGATCTGTAAAAAGTAGATCGCGGCACCGACGCCAACCATCACGATCACCACGACGCCCAGCAGATAGGGGCTCTTGGCGAGGCCCGAGATGACCGCGTCGCTGGTGGCGTGCGCCAGCTGCACCGTGCTTTGCGGCGGCAGGTAGACCGGCGCGGAGTACGGCGGCGGCTGCGGTGGGTGATCGACATTGCTCATCGTGTACTCGGTAATCGTCATCATTTCGGGACCAGCTTTTTTGCGAAGTCCTCCAGCGTCAGCGGTGGCGTTCCCTCTTGGGTCCTGAGCCGGTTCTCGTGGTCGAATAATAAAAGTTGCTCGGGGCCCGGGACCTGAGGTTCTGGCTCGGGCGGCACGTACGGATCCGGCACACCGCCGTCCTCGACCCATTGCAGGTAGCCGGGCCGCATCTGGTCGCCGTTATAATCGCGGTTGGCCATGTCAGGCGGGATGCACGCGCCGTCCTCGGTGCGAATGACGCTGTCGGTGGCGGTGAGTTGATATTCAGCCATCAGAGCCTCGCGGACAGTTTAAGTGCGGCTAACGAAAGCGATGAATTGCCAGAGGTCTGATACGCTTGATTGCCGGGGCCATATGACGTGTTAACGCCCCAAGTCGCGCCTGAACCACTCTGTATTGTCAATGTGCACGTCGGAGTGGCACGCATCGAAAAGAAAACACCCGTCACGTTCGCGGAAGTCTGGCAAAGAACGGTATGGTACTGAAAATACCGCTGGCACGCCGCCAGTTCGCTGGCGTAATCCGGCACCACGAACGGCGGCGCGACGGAGCCCTCGGTGAGCGAGACGTCGAACAGTTCGAACGTATTGCCGCCAGTGCCAAGGAAATTGAATTGCGAGGATGTGGCGATCAAGTTGCCTGCTGTCCAAGTATTAGCAGCGAGTTGAAACGTCGATCCGCACATTAGAGGCCAAGAGATATTAAAACTTGCAGTGTTATCTGTTACCCACGTTCCTGTCGTATCCAACGTAAGCGTAACGGATTTAACCACATCGGCATTGGCTTCGCCTGCCGCGATGACGTATTCCGCCGTGTAGGAACGATTTGACGTAGCTCCGTTGCGGATCGTTACACAGTACGTCCCTGCTGGTGCCTTGACGCCGAACTGGATTGTAATTGTTTTGGCGAAAGCCGTGCCAGCTTTCAAATCGGAAACTCGTAATCCTTCCAGATTTGTCGAAATGTGGAAAAGATCACCCGCACCCAGCGAGGCGTCAGGCGTCGTCACCGTAACACGTAATCGGTTAGGTGACCCCCCTGCGGTTAGGCTGGCGACTTGAGCCGCAGATACGACACCTGTAGTGCCCGTAAAGTTAATCACGAATTGATCTACAGGGTAAGTATTGGCGAGCGTAACAGCCGTCGTCCCGTTTTCTTGGCTCACCATCATCGCGCCGTTGAGGATGTAGTTCTTCTGGGTGACGTCAATGTTGGCGCGGGCCTGCGCCTGCTGGTTGGCGGTCAGCACCTGCGCGGCGTCGTAGCGCACCGTGTTGGCCGCCGTGGTAATCGCCGAGCCGTTGACGGTTGGCGTCGCAGAGAAATCGACCACGCCGGTCGAGCGCTTGATCACCAGCGGCGTGTCAATAGCTGCACCGGCATCGGTATGACGGCGGATCACGAAATCGGAGCCGGTATTGCCGCTGCCAGTCTCGGCGGGCGAGCCCTGCATGCCGACGATCCAGCGATAATTCCACGCCGTCATCGCGACAATGCCGCCGAAGTTGCCAGCCTTGGCGTTCAGGTTGAGGAAGGCGTCACCGTCAAACCCGGTGCCGACTGTCACTGACTGCGTATACGAGACGACGCCGCTGGAGCGCGAGATCGCCATCGGGCTGTCGATATAGGTGCCGGTGTTGTTGTAGCGGTTGAGCGTGAAATCCGAACCGTTGGCGGGTGCGCTCTCCGCCGAGGTATTGCCAAGCACCAGCTCCCAGCGCGGCGAGCCCGACGTCTTGCTGGTCAGACTGCGACCGGTCCCCGCCGCGCCGTCGATGCCGCTGTTCGGCGTCATGATCAGCGGGCCGGTCATGGTGTCGCCTGCCTTGGCGACTTTCGTCGCGTCGGCCGTATCGACATATTGCTTGGTGGCGGCTTCCAGCAGGTTGGTCGGATTGGCGGGCAACACCACCGGCAGCGTCGAGGTCAGCGCCGTCGAACTCAGCGTCAGGCGGTTGGTGCCAGCAGTAGCCCAACCGATAATGTCGGCCCCAGCCCGCCACATGCCCGCGCCAGTGGAGTTGGTGAACGCGTAAGTCGGCGCGGCGGCTGTCCCGTCGATGGACCGCACCATAGCGGAAGCGGTGATCAGGGTCGGGCCGACAGCAAGTTTGGAAGCCCCGCTGACCGACACGTTCACCGCCGAACTGGCGAAGTACAGCCCGCTTCCAGCCGTGCCGAAATTCAGCGTCGTCGCCGCCGCAGTGCCGGTCGGCAGGACTAGCGGGCCGGTCATGGTGTCGCCCGCCTTGGCGACTTTCTCGGTGTCGAGTTCGACGAGTGCAGCCTGCACGTCGGTCGCCGCGATGTTACCCGCAGGCGTGACCGTAATGCCGGAAGCTGCACCCGCCCCGCTACCGTTGATGGTCAGCGAGTTGGCGGCGTCGTTGTAGTTCAGCGTGATGTTGCTGCCTGCCACCAGCAGCGCTGCGACACGGTCGTCCACGGCTTCGGGATCGGGTGGAAACGTCGATGGCTTGCCGGTGATGTCAGTCCAAGTGGTGACGCCGGGCGACAGCTCGACATACCTCGGTGGCGATACCACCCCTGCCAGCACCGCCGCCTTGACGGCGCAATAACCGATGTTGGAGGCGGCGCTCAAGCCGACGGCGACATCCCCAAGTGGGGCGGTGGTCGCCCATGCGCCGTCAAAATTGACGTAGTGCGGCACCTCCGTCAGTTCGGTCAGGTTGGTCCATGTGTCGAACGTCGCCGACGCATCCGCCGCCGGGTTGTAGCCGCCCGCGAACGCGACGACGAGATCGCCCGGCACCGCCGTCAGCGTCGGCGTCGTCACCGCTACCGCAGACCCGCTGGACTGCGCGCCGTCGCCGTCGCGAACCGGTGTCAGCGGATCGACATTTTTCCAGAACGTGATCGACCACAATTGCGGATCGGTGTCGGCGCTTATCGTGGCCGACCAGAGCACCTTCAGGGTTTTATTGGGACCGACATCGGGCGCGGCCATGTACCACATGCTGCAACTAACATGATCGATCAATTCGCCGCCGCCGGGGACCACGGTCATCGCCGTGTCCGCGCCGCCCTTGGTCAAGGTGACGTTGCCGCCGCTGAAAAACGACGGGGTGTTCTCGTAGCCGATCATCGCCACCAGCACCAGTTCGGTGCCGGTCGGCACCGTCAGCGTCGATGTGATGGTATGGACATTGATGCTGCCGGAATTCGCGCCGATGGTGACCGCGCTACCGACCTGCGCAATCGCGCCACCGCCGCCGCCGCTGCCTTCGGTCCAGCGGTAAATCTTGTTGGTGTCTTTGGCGACGTAAATCAGGCTGGCGGTGCCGGTGACTGGAAAAGAAGCCAAATCGTCGTATTCCAGCACTTCCTCGGGGCCGCCGCCGCCGCCGCCACCCGTGACGACCGACCATGCCGCACTTTGCCGCGCATACTGCTGACCGTCGAGCGGGGCTTCCGGCACCGGGCCGGTCGGACCGATTGGTCCGGTCGGACCTGTCGCGCCAGTGTCGCCCTTGACGCCCTGCGGGCCTTGACTGCCGGTGGGCCCGGTGGCTCCCGCAGGTCCGGTCGCTCCCGGAGGCCCCGGCACCGTGCTGTCGGCCCCCGGCGTGCCGGGAATGCCCTGCGGCCCCGGCGGGCCCTTGATGTTGGTTTCCGGGTTCCACATGCCGGGCCTACCTCACGTACCCGCGCCACGCCGCGCCGTCCCAGCGCCAGACGTCGGCGGTTAACTCGTCGAGGTACATGTCGCCCGGCACCCGGTCGTCGGGTACACCGATGCCGGGAGCCCCTGCGCCCGTGTACCAGCGCGATCCGCGCAGGCCCTGCTCTCCGGGAGGGCCTTCGGGCCCCATCGCACCCACGGGCCCCGCAGGGCCCACAGGGCCGGTCGGGTAGGAGGCGGGTCCGAGCGGCCCTGATCTCATGTAGCCGTAGCCGGTGAGATCAATGCGCCCGCTGGCGATCATCCAGATCGGGGCCCCGGTCAGGGTCCGCGTGTAGACCTCGACGTTGAAGCGGTCGTTCATGACGACGCCCGGGACCACGGCGAGGCCCGAGGCCCCGTCCGGATCGTCGATCTCGATGTCGTAGGCGTGGGTGTAAGGCTGGGTGAAGGGCCGCAACACCAGCTGCGGCGACAGCCCGGCGATCTCGATGAAAGCGAGGTTGCCGGGGGTCTTGAAATTGAACCTGATATCGCCCGGCACCCCCGCCGCCTGCGCGAAACCAATCGGGGCGCAGCCGGTCGGGTCGATGAAGATGGTGGCGAAATGCATGGCCATCGGTCAGGTCCCCCCGGCTTCGAGCGCTTCGATCCGCGCCATTGCCTCCTGCAGAGCCTTGGTCAGCGCGGCGACGATGGGGAATACGTTGGGCGATTGCGGGTGCTCGCCGTCCTTTTCGCCAGTGGCGGCGCTCGGCAGCAGCGTGTCCTGCAACTCATGGGCGATGAAGCCCCAGCACGGGGTGTCGTCGGCCGTGAACATGTAGCCGCCGTCCTTGGCGTCGTGCGACGGCGGGTTGAAATTGGCGTGGGTGTACTGGATCGGGCGCAGCGCCTTGACCTGATCCCACATCCCGGGGAGGTCGATGACGTCCTTCTTGATGCGGTAGTCCGACGTCAGCGTGACGTTGCCGAGATTGGTGGTATCGACCCACGCTTGGACGGTCCCGCTCCAGAACCAGTTATGCCAGCTGCCGCCGAATGCCCCGTTGATACCGGAGCGGCTCTTCCGACCGGCCGCGCTAATGCCACTGCTGTTTATGGCGTTGCAACTGAGATCGCCGACACAGTTTATGGTGCCCGCCACCTGAAGCCCGCCGGGCCCTATCGAGCCCCAGCTGACCGTGCTCGCGCCGTTCTGGAAATTGATGCCGTAGATGCTACTACCGACGCCGCCGTGCAGCACCAGACTGGCACCGTCTTGGTTGATGTAAAACGATGTGTCGGAGGTCGTCGCACCGCCAGCAGTAGCGCTCCAGATCAGCGCGCTGGTCATGGTGTCCCCAGTCCTCTTGACGTAGCCGGAAGCTGCTCCGTCTGCCGCTGCCTTGGTCATGGCGTCTTGCGGGTTGACCGGGTCGGCGAGGCCCGTGAGCCTCTTACTGTTCATGGGGATATTTTGCGTAACAATTGATTGCCCATCACGCGTAATGCAGTTACTCAATCCTGCGGCGAACCCATCATCCTCTGCATCATGATAGTCGGCACGGATTTTTATTCCTGCGGCTGCATCTGCAGCCCAATTGCGAACTCTTTGGAAAACACCACTTCCGTTATATGGCAATTTCCGTACTCCTGCGGTTGTGGCGTTGCTCAAGCATCGTAGCCCAACGACAATTATCCGGCTCGTAATTCCCGTTACTGTCGATGCGGTCGATAGTCAGGTTGTCAGCGTAGCCGCTGTTCAGAGCCCAAGCCTTGAACGCGACGTAATCCAGCCAACACGGATCTACGGTGATGCCCCGGCCGCCATAGTTTTTGTACGCCTTGCACTTTGGCGCGCGGCAGCGCCGCAGCATGCCGTTCCAGATCGTGTACAGACGCACCTTCCCCGGAGCGCCGTCCCCGTGTCGTCGTATCCGTGCGGAAATCTTCACGCGCTTCCGGCACCCACAGGAAGGATCGGGGCGCTGCTGAAGATTATCAGCCGTGGCTTCCAGTTCGGTGCCGCAGTCGCAACGGCACCGCCATAAACGGAGTGCCTTTCCACTGGGCTGTCTGCGGGGGGTGGCAAGAGACAAAACGGTGATGTGGCCGAAACGTTGACCTGAACGATCTATTTTCTGCATCCCATTCAATAACACAATTCCTAACCCCTTGTCACATGTAACTCCAGAGCAGCACGAACGAGATAACCAGCAGGCAGATGCCCGCGAACACCAGCCAGCCGATGCCGGGATAGGACGCGCTCATGCTACATCCCGTCGTCCGGTATGACGTGGATGCGCAGCCGCACGCCCGGCGATGGCGGCAGGCCGAACTGGCCCTTGGGGGCCATCTTGCCTTTCTTCATCTTCTGGGTGTCGGTGTAGCCGTCGCCAGTCGCCTCCGCGACAGCTTGGCCCCGTGGGGCCTTCCTGTACTCGGCGGCGACCGACGGCGGCACGTCTGCGGTGGTTTTCTTCGGGAATTTCATCGGCTCATTCCTTGTTGAAGAAGTTGCTGCTGTATCGACCCGCGCCAAGGCCCAGCTGTCTTGCGGCCATGATCTTCGCCAGCGCATCGCGCGGCGTATTGATGACTTTCCGGTCGGCGCTGCCGGTCACGATGTTGCGGATCAGATCATCGACACGTCTAGCGCCACGGTTGGCAATCGTCTTGCTCAACTGGTGCGCACCGGCCTTACCGAGCAGGCCGAGCCCCAGCGAGGTCGCGCCGCCAGCCCCGACCACGCCGCCAGCGCCAGTGGTGTCGCCGAAATACTGAGCGCCTCCGCCACCCGCCAATCCGAGGGTGCCGAAACTGAGAAGATTACCGCTCTGTTTGCTCAGAGCATTCGCGATTGTTGTCAGTCTGGGATCGCCCTTGGCGATCTCCGCGATCTGCTTGACCTTTGTCGGCTCGTTCTGAAACGAGCTGAAGCGTTTCGGGTTGATGACTTTGTCATGCTCCGCACCGAAACTCGTTCGCAGTTTTTTGGAGGCGTCTGGCGTCGTGAGCATACCCTTTTCGGCAAGGAATTCGGCAGTCTCAGCCTGTGAGCCTCGACGCCACAAATCACGGGCCTCTTTGCTGTCTGCGCGGACGTTAATCCCGACACTACGTGGCGGCACCACCGGCCTTGTCGTCTCCACGAAATTATCCAAGACGTCGCTAAGGTGCCCGGCCATCTTCCGCACGCGCTTGTCATCGCTGGCCTTGGCATCGCTGATCTGGGTTTTAATGTTCTGGAGTTGGGTCCACGTCGCGGGCTGTTTATTCAGCTTGCCGATGTCTTCAAGTATCGGGGTCAACTCGTCGTGGACGTTGCGGTTGAAACCGTTCTGCCGCATCGTATCCACGGTATCTCGCACCAGCTTCGGGGTGTCGGTGTCCTTGAATTTGATGCCCGCCTGATCGAGCTTAGTGTAGAGCACGCCGCCTTCGTCCTTGAGACCCTTCGAGCCGCCTTCGCGGACGGCCTCGGCGACTTCCTTCTCGGCCCCGCGCACGCCGGGCAGCAGCTTCGCCCCGGCTCCGACGACCTTGCCGGTGACGCCGCCGACAACACCGCCGACACCGGCACCCACTGCGGCGTTTTCCACACTCTCGGCGTTGCGGGCCGCGCCTTCGATGGCTGCAGAGCCGGTATTGCCCATCAGCCATTGGGCGATTTTCGCGGCTTTGGACGGAGCTTCTTTGGCGACACTTACTGCGCCTCGGGTGAGCGCCGGGCCGGGCCCGCCGCTGGCCATGCCCCCGAGAATATCCACGGCTCCGCCCAGCCACGGGTTGGTGTTTCGCTCGGCCCGCTTGACGTAATCCTCTTCGGCCCCGACGCCTGCGCGGTAGCGTTCGCCTGCGGTGCCCTCACCGCCGATGGCATTCACCGCGCCGCCGAGCGGGCGGTTGAGGCCCCACGTGAAATTGTCCACCAGCCGGGTGCCGTAGCCGGGTTCGCCCTTCGCCTCGACCAGCTTCTGCAGCGCGTCGGCGCGCATCTGCATGTCGCGGGGTAGCTCCTTGGCCGCGTACGCCCCACCCGATTGGGGCTCCGCGTCGAATTCCAACTTTCGCCCCCCTTCGGGAGCGGCTGTCGGAGCCGCGTCGAATTCGAGTTTACTGGCCATCAGCGTGCAGTCCCTGTCCGACCGTCAGGCAACTTAAATTTCGTTCCCGGCTCCAGTTTCAGAGCCTCAGCTTCGGAAGCCACCGATACGGGCCCTGCAGGCGTCACAGTCCCGCCACCACCGCCAGCCGTCGGCAGCGTCGGTACTTTGCCGCCCGCCTCCGTGATGGCGTTATGGTGGACCTGCAAAAGCCCGGCGAGCTTGATTTTCAACGCTTCGATGGCTTTGCGCTTGTTATCTATCGTGGCGTTCGGATCGTTCACGATCTTGAAGTTGACCTGAACGTCCCGATCCGACGACGCGCCTTTCATCTGGTTCAGCAGATCCAGCGCCTGCGCGCCCATGATCTGGTTGAAGCGTTGCGTGTTCGACATGGTCTCCGGGTCGATCCCTGCAGCACTGGTTACGCCTTGCAGGAATTTCGGTGTGTTCTCGCCGATACCTTGGGTCCAGCCAGCCCCGGCCCCGGCGTGGATGCCTTTGGGGTGGTTGGTCAGGGCGAGGGCTTCGTCCAGCGAGGCTATCAGCGACTGCCCTGCGATGCTCTGCTCCTGCATACCGGTGATATACTTCTGCTCGCTTGCCGGTGCCGAGGTAGCCTTCTTCACGATGGCGTCGCGGGTGGCTTGGTCGATCTCGCCGCGCTTCAGCGCGCGATCCGCCTGCACGACAGGCAGATCGGTAGGCCGCGACTGAATGCGGTTTTCTGCAGCATCGGCAGCCTCCTGTGCGACACGCGCCGCTTCTTTTGCCGTCGCGTCCTGATGCGTGAACTGCGCCTGCTGCGAGCGGCGCGCCTCTATCGCCGCAGCCACGTCCTTGTAGATATCAGGC
>Ga0207704_10000754_pt1 | contig 14276 bp, 14 predicted proteins | sample KBSMisM12_FD_184308 | JGI IMG/M metagenome (GOLD analysis project Ga0207704, IMG submission 184308) | Miscanthus rhizosphere microbial communities from Kellogg Biological Station, Michigan, USA - KBS Miscanthus M1-2 (SPAdes) (version 2) | ecosystem: Host-associated > Plants > Roots >...
CCGTACGTTCGAACGAAGCTGAGGGTCGGAGAAACCCCACCTCCGACCCGCTGCGCGGGCCACCTCCTCCCACAAGGGGAGGAGGTCACTTTTTGCGCGACAGCGGATGCTTGCTCTGGACCACCTCGGCCAGGCGCTCGCCGGCCACGTGGGTGTAGATCTGGGTGGTGCCGATGTCGGCATGGCCCAGCAGGGTCTGGACGACGCGCAGGTCGGCCCCGCCCTCCAGGAGGTGGGTGGCGAAGGCGTGGCGCAGCACGTGCGGGCTGACCCGGGCCGGGTCGATGCCGGCGTCGGCGGCGGCCTCGTCCAGCAGCTGGGCGAAGCGGCGCGGCGTCAGGCGACCGGCCTTGCCGCGTGACGGGAAGAGCCAGGCGTTGGCCTTGTCCCCCTTGGGCAGGAAGACCTCTCGGACATCCAGATAGGCCTTCACGGCGGCCCGCGCGGCGTCGTTGAGGGGCGCGAGCCGTTCCTTGCCGCCCTTGCCGCGCACGATGAGGTAGGCCGGGTCGCGGGCCAGCGCCGCCAGGCTGAGGCCGGTGAGCTCGGAGATGCGCAGGCCCGAGGCGTAGGCGAGCTCGACCATGCAGGCGAGCCGCAGGCCCTGGGCCCCGTCGCGCCCCGCGGCCGCGACGATCAGGCTGTCGACCTCCTCGCGGGCCAGCACCTTGGGCAGGCTGCGGCCCTTCTTCGGCGCCTCGACGCGGCGCGAGGGATCATCCGAGCGCCAGCCCTCGCCCAGGACGAAGCGGTAGAACTGGCGGACCGCGGCGCGCCGCCGGGCCGCCGTCGCGGGCGACAGGCCCTTCGCGCCGAGCGCGTTGAAATAGGCCTCCACGTCCTCGGCCGAGGCGCTGGCCAGATCGCGCCCGCGGCCGGCGAGGAAGCCCTGCGCGTCGGTCAGGTCGCGGGCGTAGGCGGTGAGCGTGTTCTTCGCGGCCGAGCGCTCGACCGACATCATCTCCAGGAAGGCTTCTCCCCAGGCGTCCCCCATCCCCGAATTTGTGGGCCCGCTCATTTCAGGCCCGCCAGGCCCTCGAGCACGAAGTTGCGGGCGTCGCGGTCGAGGCCCACGGCGTGGAGCGCGCGCACGATACGGACGCGGTCGCCGACCGCGGGTCCCGCCGAACCGGCCTCGGCGCAGGTCCAGAGCGCGATGAGCGCCGTCTCGCCGACGAGCTTGCGGCGCGCAGCGACCTCCAGGGCGAGGTTGCGGCCGAGCGGCGCCTTGCCCTCGGCGACGGTGGCCTTTGTCAGGGCGTCGATCGCCGCCGTACCGGCGTCGTCTGAGAGGCCGGCGACAAGCAGCGAGGCGGCCGACAGGCGAGCCCCGCCAGCCTTTCCGCCGTCGCCCGCCGCAGCGGCCGCGGCCACGAAGGCCCCATTGGACACCGGCCGGCCGGCCTGGATCTGGCCGGCGATCTCGCCGAAGTCCGGCGAGGCCATCAAGGCGTCGAAGGCCGGCTCCGAGGCGTTCGCGCCGGCCATCGCGGTGGCCACGGCGGGCGAGGCCTTGGCGGCGGCGAGGTCCAGGCCGAGGCTCTTCGAGAGCGCATAGTCGAGGCCGTTGCGCAAGCTGGCCGCGCCGGGCTTGCCGGCGCCGGCGAGCTTAGCGTTCATCAGCCGCGCGTAGGTGGCGTCCTTGGCCTGGGCCTGCACCAGGTCGAAGGTCAATTGCGCCTGGGAGGTCTGGCCGGCGAGGGCCTGGCAATAGGCCCGCAGCTTCAGCCAGTAGGTCTCGTCGCGCCCGACGGTCAGCGCATTCCCCACCTGGCACGCGCGGGCGTCGTCGCCGGCCAGCAGCGCGGTCTCGGAGGCGGCGCGGGCGAGGTCGGAACTGCGGTCGAGGCCGGGCGCGTGGGCCAGCACCGCCGCGGCGGCCTTGGGATCGCCCTGGAACATCAGCGCATTGGCCCGCGCGGCGGCGAGGTCGGGATCGCGGCCCGCGCCCTCGGGCCCGGGCGCGCCGGTGGCCAGGATGCGCCGGGCGAGCGCTGCGGCGGCGGGCGAGAGCGACTTGGCCGCCAGCAGCGGCAGGACGGTCTTGGCCGTTCCAGCGGAGGCGCCGGCCCAGAGCGTCGGCGGCAAGCCGGTGGCGCGGCCGGGGGTCGTGAAGGCGTCCGGTGCGGCCAGCGGGGTGACCTGCACGCCCTGTGCGGCGGCTGAGCCCGCGGCGCCGGCGAGATGGACGGCGGCGATCAGGAGCAGGACTCGGCGCGGCATGGCGCTGATCCTAGCGGAGTGGCGAAGTTGGCGCGAGCGGCGGGCGCGTGTAAGCCTTGGCCGTTCATGGACCGCTACGAACCGCTGCGCCGTCGCACCATCGCCCTCGTGGGCCTGATGGGCGTCGGCAAGTCCAGTGTTGGACGCCGCCTGGCCAATGCGCTGGAGCTGCCGTTCCGCGACGCCGACGCCGAGGTGGAGGCCGCCGCGGGGCGTTCGATCGCCGATATCTTCGCCGACCTGGGCGAGGCCGCGTTCCGCGAGGGCGAGCGCCGCGTGATCGCGCGCCTACTGGACCAGCCGGCGCATGTGCTGGCCACCGGCGGCGGGGCGTTCATGAACGACCAGACCCGCGAACTGATCAAGTCGAAGGCCATCTCCGTCTGGCTGAAGACCGACCTGGACGTGCTGGCCCGTCGCGTGGGGCGCAAGGACACGCGGCCGCTGCTGATCGGCAAGGACCCGCTGGAGGTGCTGCAGGCGCAGGCCGAGGCGCGCTATCCGGTCTATGGCCTGGCCGACGTGATCGTCGAGACCGGCGACGCCGCCCACCACGTGACGGTGGACCAGGTGATCCGCGCGCTGTCGGACTTCCTCGGGGAGCCCGCGCGATGACGCGGACGATCGGCGTGGGGCTGGGCGCGCGCAGCTATGAGGTCGTGGTCGGGCCGGGTCTGATCGCCCGCGCCGGCGAACTCACGGCGCCGTTCCTGAAGCGGCGGCGCACGGCCGTGGTCAGCGACGAAACGGTCTGGGGCCTGCACGGCGCGCGGCTGACCGCGGCGCTGGAGGCGGCGGGGATCGCAGTCCATCCGGTGATCGTCCCGCCGGGCGAAGGGACCAAGAGCTTCGAGGGCCTGGCCGAGGTGAGCGACCGGCTGTTGGCGCTGGAGCTGGACCGCGGCGACGTGGTGACGGCGTTCGGCGGAGGCGTGGTCGGCGATCTCGCGGGGTTCGCCGCGGCCATCTACAAGCGTGGCGTCGACTTCATCCAGATCCCGACGACCCTGCTCGCTCAGGTGGATTCGTCCGTGGGCGGCAAGACCGCCATCGACACGCCGCGCGGCAAGAACCTGGTCGGCGCCTTTCACCAGCCGCGGCTGGTGCTGGCGGACCCGGACGTGCTGGCCACGCTCCCCGACCGCGAGATGCGCTGCGGCTATGCTGAGGTGATCAAGTACGGCCTGCTGGGCGATTTCGGGTTCTTCGAGTGGCTGGAGGCGAACGGGGCCGCGGTGCTGGCGCGCGAGCCGAAGGCGCTTTCGCACGCCGTCGCGCGTTCCGTGGAGATGAAGGCGGAGATCGTGGCCGAGGACGAGACCGAACAGGGCCGGCGCGCGCTCCTGAACCTGGGTCACACCTTTGCCCACGCCCTGGAGGCGGAGACCGGTTACGGCGAGGCGCTGCTGCACGGCGAGGCGGTGGCCGCGGGCATGGCGCTCGCCTTCCGCTTCTCGGCGCAGCAGGGCCTGGCGCCCAGCCAGGACGCCGGCCGCGCCGCCGCCGCGATCGCGGCCGTGGGCCTGCCGACCACCCTGGGCGACGTGCGCGCCCAACCCTTCGACTCCAAGGCCCTGGTCCGCCACATGGCGCAGGACAAGAAGGCCGAGGGCGGACGACTGACCTTCATCCTGGCGCGCGGCCTGGGGCAGGCGTTCGTCGCCAAGGACGTCGAGGCCGCCGCCGTCACCGAATTCCTTATCGCAGAAGGCGCTCAGCCGTGATTTGGGCCACCATCCTGGCGCTTGCGCCGACGCTCGTCGTCCTGATCTTCATTTGCGGGGTGATCTCAGCGGCCGAGACCGCGATGATCGCCGCCAGCCGGGGCCGGATGCACCAGCTCGAACGGGACGGCGACGCCGCCGCGCGCCGCGTCAACCAGATCACCTCCGACCAGGAAACGATGGTCGGCGCGATGGTGCTGGCGATCAACGTCATCAACATCGGGGCCTCCGCTGCGACCACCAGCGTGCTTTCGACGATCTTCCCGGGCCCCACCGGGGCCCTCATCGCGACCGGTGTGATGACCGTGCTGGTGGTCTTCTTCGCCGAGATCCTCCCCAAGACGCTCGCCATCGCCCGGGCCGATGACGCTGCGCGGCTCCTGTCGTGGCCGACCTATTGGGTGGTGCGCCTGCTGGGCCCCTTGGCGAACGGCGCCCAGTGGATCGTGCGCAAGACCCTGATCCCGCTCGGGGTGAAGCTGGACATGGAGATGGACGTTCTCGCCGCTCACGAGGAGATCCGCGGGGCGGTTGAGTACCATCACTCCGAGGGCCTGGTGGAGACCGGCGACCGCTGGATGCTGGGCGGGGTGCTGGATCTGGCGGAGATGGACGTCGCCGAGGTTATGGTCCACCGCACCTCGATCGTCATGCTGGACGCCGACCAGACCTCGCGGGCGATCCTGGCCGCGGTGCTGGCCTCGCCGCATTCGCGCCTGCCGCTCTATCGCGGAGACCCGGAAAACATCGTGGGCGTGCTGCACGCCAAGGACCTGCTCTCGGCCATCGCCAGGGCCGATGGCAAGCTCGACGCTATCGAGGTGGGCGCGATCGCGCGCAAACCGTGGTTCATCCCGGAGACCACCAGCCTGAAGGACCAGCTGGCCGCGTTCCTGAAGCGGCGCACCCACTTCGCCCTGGTGGTGGACGAGTACGGCGCCCTGCAGGGCCTGGTGACGCTGGAGGACATCCTCGAGGAGATCGTGGGCGAAATCGAGGACGAGCACGACGTGGGCCTGACGGGCGTGCGCCCGGTCGAGGACGGCTCGGTGGAGGTGGACGGCGACGTGACCATCCGCGACCTCAACCGCCTGATGAACTGGGACCTGCCGGACGAGGACGCGGTCACCCTGGCCGGCCTCTTGATCCACGAGGTGCGGCGCATCCCGGAGGTCGGCCAGACGTTCACGGTGCACGGACATCGGGTGGGCGTCCTGGAGCGCAAGGGCAACCAGATCACCGAGCTGCGCTTCTGGCCGCCGGCGCGGGCCGGCTGATCCCGCCCACCCTTTGAGGGAACCCGGCGGCCCCGGGGACGTTCTAGCCAAGCTTGTATCGATCGAAGGCTCGCCTCTAGCGACGCCTTGCCAGCGCCGGCCGGGCAGGCCACCGTGAATCCACCTCGGCGTGTATGAGGAGCCTACGGAATGACCGATACCCCGCTCGCCGGCCTACGCGTCCTGGTTGTCGAAGACGAGATGATGGTCTCGATGCTGATCGAGGACATGCTGAGCGACCTGGGCTGCGTCGTGGTCGGCCCGGCGTCGCGGCTGGACGAGGCGATGGAGCTGGCGCAGGCCGGCGGCATCGACTGCGCGGTGCTGGACGTGAACCTGGGCGGCCAGCCGATCTTCCCGCTGGCCGACCTCCTGCGCCAGATGGGCCGCCCGTTCGCCTTCGCCACCGGCTATGGCGATGCGGGCCTGCGCGATGTGGATAAGGGCTCGCCGGTGTTGCAGAAGCCCTTCCGCGAGGGCGACCTGGCGCGCGTGCTGGGCGAGCTCAGCGCAGCGGTGAGCTAGCTAGAGGTAGCTGAGGGTCCAGCTGCCGAACCCGCCGAACAGCAGGGTGGCGGCGCCGGCCAGCGTCATGAGCGGCAGTATCAGTTTCATCGTCCCGTTCCTCGAGTCCTGAAGGGCTCCGTCTTCAAGACGCCCGAGATAGGTACGATCCGACACGGCGATAGATGCGTTTTGGCGCATACCGGCCGTGCATTTCTGGCATCGCTGTAAGCGCGGCTATCGGCCCGCGCGGGCTGAGGATGAGCCATCCCCGAGCCGAAGCGGCAGCGGAGGCTCAGTCAAGTTCACCACCAAGGACACCAAGAACGCCAAGGGGCCGCGGAAATCGGCACGGCGGCGCCCTACCAAGAGCCTCTTGGCGCTCTTGGTGCTCTTGGTGGTTCAAATAGAAGCGCCTCCGCTTCCGCGGAGGCCGGGAGCTAGCGCCCCTGGGCCTGGAGGGCTGCGAGGATCTTGTCGGGGGTGATGGGGTAGTCGCGGACGCGGACGCCGATGGCGTTGTAGATGGCGTTGGCGACCGCGGCGCCGGCGCCGGAGATGCCGAGTTCGCCGACTCCCTTGATGCCCATGGGGTTGGCCTTGTCGTCCACCTCGTCGAGCATGATCGCGTCCAGCTCGCCGATGTCGGCCTGCACTGGCACCAGATAGCCGGCGAGGTCCTGGTTGATCAGCGAGCCGTAGTGCGGGTCGACCGTGTTGCCCTCGGTGAGCGCCGAGCCCACGCCCCAGATCATGCCGCCGGTCAGCTGGCTGCGCGCGGTCTTCCAGTTGAGGATGCGCCCGGCGGCGAAGACGCCCAGCATGCGGCGCGTGCGCACCTCTCCTGTCACCGGGTCGACGGCGACCTCGACGTAGTGGGCGCCGTAGGTGTGCGAACTCCACTGGCCGGCGTCGGCGGCGGGGCGGACCTCGCCATCGGCGGTCAGGCCGTCGGGGCGGTTGCGGCGGATGAGATCGCTCAGCCGCTCGGAGCGGTTCTCGATCGCCACCACGCCGTCCTGGAAGGTCACCTGGGCAGGGTCGCCGCCGCTCAGCGGCGAGGCCGCGTCGTTGACGGCGAGCTCGGCGATGGCCTTCCTTAGGTTCATGCCGGCGTCCAGAGCCGCCGAGCCGGCGGTGGCCGCGCCGAACTGGCCGCCCGAGCCGGGCGCCGGCGGCAGCTCGGAATCGCCGATCTCGACGCGCACGTCGCCCAGCGGCACGCCCAGGGTCTCGGCGGCGATCTGGGCAAGCACGGTGTAGGTGCCGGTGCCGATGTCGGTCATGCCCTGCTTGACGGTGATCACGCCCTCGGCGTCGACCGTGAAGCTGGCCTTGGCGGGCAGCAGGAAGTTGCCGCGGATGGCGGCGGCCATGCCGTAGCCGATCATCCAGCGCCCGTCGCGCATCTGGCCAGGCCTGGGATTGCGGTTCTCCCAGCCGAACTGCTGGGCGCCCTCGCGCATGCAGCGGACCAGCTGGCGGATCGAGAACGGCTTGCCGGTCTCCGGGTCGGTCGGCGGCTCGTTGAGGATGCGCAACTCGACCGGGTCCATGCCCAGCTTCTCGGCCAGCTCGTCCATCGCCACTTCGAGGCTGAGCGTGCCGGAGGCCTCGCCGGGCGCGCGCATGGCGCTGGCCACCGGCAGGTCCAGGCGCACCAGGCGGTGGCCGGTGAGCCGGTTCGGCGCGGCATAGAGGTTGCGGGCGAAGTTCGAAGCGTGCTCGGTGAAGTTCCCCCGCCGGTCGCAGTGGGTGATGGTCATCATCGACATGGCGGTGAGGCGCCCGTCCTTGGTCGCGCCCAGGCGCACGTGCTGCTCGGTCGCCGGCCGGTGGACGGTGCCGTGCATCATCTGCTGGCGGGAGAAGGCGATCTTGACCGGCTGCTTCAGTTCGCGCGCGGCCAGCGAGGCCAGGACCAGATCCTCGTAGAAGCTGCCCTTGCCGCCGAAGCCGCCGCCCACGTAGCGGGTGAGCAGGCGCACGGACTTGTGCGGGATCATCAGGGTCTCGGCCAGCGAGTTCTGGGCGAAGCGCACCATCTGGACCGAGGTGTGCACCGTGAGCTGGTCGCCCTCCCACCAGGCGGTCGTGGCGCAGGGCTCCATCTGGCAGTGGTTCTGCAGCGGAGTGCGCCAGACGTCGTCGACGGTGACCGGCGCGGCGGCGAACGCTTTTTCGAAATCGCCGATCTCGACGTCCTTCTCGCCGGGCGGATCGACGGCCTCGCCGTAGTGGTCGGGGAAGGTCACCGCTTTGGCGTCGTCCTGGAAGCTGAGCTTCACCAGGGCCGCGGCGGCGACGGCGTTCTCCAGGGTGTCGGCCACGACCACGGCCACCTGCTGGCCGAAGTAGTAGACCTCTTCCGACTCCAGCGCCGGGCGCGGCGAGGGCGTGAAGAAGTCGTAGCGGGGCGGGCGCGGGCCCTGCTTGGGCGCGTTCCTGTAGGTCCAGACCAGCTTCACACCCGGCGAGGCCTCGGCAGCGGCGATGTCGACGGCGGTGATGCGGCCCTTGGCGATGGGGGCGGAGACCATCACGCCATAGGCCGGCGGCGACGGGGCCTCGACCTCGTAGGCGTAGGGCGCCGTGCCGGTGACCTTCAGCGGGCCCTCGTAGCGGTCAACCGCCTTGCCGATGATGCCGGCGCGGTTGTCCTTGACCGGATTGGGCGTGTTCTCCCAGTCGATGACCGAGCTCATGCGCCTCTCCCGTTCGCTTTCGCCTCGTCGAGGGCCGCCGGGACCAGGCGGCGGACGAGGTCGATCTTGAAGCTGTTGCGGCCGTTCTCGCTGGCGGCCTCCAGTTCCTGGCCGATGGCCTCGGCGGGCGAGGCGCCCGACGCGAGCGCGGCCTCGGCGTCGGCGGCGCGCCAGGGCTTGTGGGCCACCGCGCCCAGCGCGATCGCACCGCCCACGACGGCCACGCTGGCCAGGCCGCCGGAGTAGGACGCCCGATCGCGGACCTTGCGGTAGACCTGCCCGCCGGTCGGCGGCGGCGGGACCACGACGGCGGTGATCAGCTCGCCGGGGACGAGATGCGTGTCCTGCTCGGGCCGTTCGGCCGGCAGGCGGTGCAGCTCCATCAGCGGGAAGGATCGCGCCTGGCCCGACGGCGTCAGCACCTCGACGGCGGCGTCCAGCGCCACCAGCGCCACGGCCATGTCGGAGGCGTGGGTGGCGATGCAGGCGTGGCTCGCGCCGAAGATCGCCGAATTGCGGTTGAGGCCCTCGAGCGCGCCGCAGCCCGAGCCGGGCTGGCGCTTATTGCAGGGCTTGGAGGTGTCGTAGAAATAGGCGCAGCGGGTGCGCTGCAGCAGGTTGCCGCCGGTCGTGGCCTTGTTGCGCAGCTGGGCCGAGCCGCCCGCCACGATGGCCTGGGTCAGCACCGGATAGCGGGCGCGCACGCGGGCGTCGGCGGCGACGTGGCTGTTGGTGGCCATGGCCCCGATCCTGAGGCCGCCCTCGGGCGTCTCCTCGATCCTGGCCATCGGTAGGCGGGCGACGTCGATCAGGTGCGCCGGCGTCTCGATCTCCAGCTTCATCAGGTCGAGCAGGTTGGTGCCGCCGGCCAGGAACTTCGCGTTTGGGTGCTCGGACGCGGACTTCACCGCCGACTGGGCGCTGGCCGCGCGCTCGTACGTAAAGGGTCTCAAGCGAGCTCTCCTGCGTACGATTTGATCGCGGCCACGATCTGCGGATAGGCCGAGCAGCGGCAGATGTTGCCGCTCATCCGCTCGCGCAGCTCATCGTCGGTGAAAGCGATCTTGCCGGTGAGGTCGGCGGTCTCCTGGCTGGGCTGGTTCTCCGCGACCTCGGCCAGCATGCCCAGCGCCGAGCAGATCTGGCCGGGGGTGCAGTAGCCGCACTGGAAGGCGTCTTCGGCGAGGAAGGCGACCTGCAGCGGATGCAGCTTCTCCGGCGTGCCGACACCTTCGATGGTGGTGACCTCGTCGCCGTCGTGCATGACCGCCAGCGACAAGCAGGCATTGATCCGCACGCCGTTGACCAGGACTGTGCAGGCCCCGCACTGCCCGTGGTCGCAGCCCTTCTTCGAGCCGGTGAGCCGCAGGTGTTCGCGCAGCGCATCGAGCAGCGTGGTGCGCGGATCGAGGTCGAGCGCCCTCGCCTCCCCGTTGACGGTGATCGTGGTCTTCAAGCGAGGACTCCCGCATCAATCCGGCCGCGTAGGTCACGGCGGTTCAAACGCTTGTTTTAGTCTAGCCCCTAGGTCTCGCCCGGCGCCAGCGCCTTCACCGAAAGCGCGTGCACCGGCCCGGCCAGCTCCTCGGCCAGGGCGTGGTAGACCATGCGCTGGCGGGCCACCCGGCCCTCGCCCGCGAAGGCCTGGGCCTCGATCGTCACATTGAAATGGCTCTCACCGCCCGGCCGGGCGCCGGCATGGCCGGCGTGACGGGCGGAGTCGTCTTCGACCTCCAGTCGGGTGGGGGCGAAGGCGGAAGTCAGCTTGGCTTGGATGGCTTCTAATATGGCGCCCATCACCGCGATCTTCAATTCTTGAAAGGGAATATCTCGGCCTCATACTTGGCCCATGCCCGCCGCGTTTCAATACAAGCCGCGCTTCGTCGATATCCGCGTCCGGCCGCCCAAGGCGGAGGAGGATGCGGCCGCCGAGGACGTGACCGCGCTGAAGCCGGGCGAGCGGGCCTGCGACCATCCCGGATGCATGAAGGCGGCGACCGCGCGAGCGCCGAAATCGCGCGACCTCTTGAACGAGCACTACTGGTTCTGTCAGCCGCATGCGGCCGAGTACAACCGCAACTGGAACTTCTTCGCCGGCATGAGCGAGGGCGAGATGCGGCGCCGGCAGCAGGAGGAGCTGTTCACCGGCGGGCGGCCCACCTGGCAGATGAAGGCCAGCCGCTTCTCCCGCGAGGCCGCCTCGGCCGCCCACAAGTTCGGCAAGGGCGAGGGCTACCGCGACCCTTTCAACCTGTTCGGCAAGAACGGCGGGCGGCCCAGCCCCGAGCCGGAGGGCCGGGCGATGGGCAAGATCGAGCGCAACGCGCTGGCCGACCTGGACCTGGACGGCAACGCCGACGGGCCGAAGATCCGCGGCCGCTACACCGAGCTGGTGCGCCGCCTGCACCCCGACGCCAACGGCGGCGACCGCTCCGGCGAGCACAAGCTGCAGCGGGTGATCAAGGCCTACCAGACGCTGCGCAAGGCCGGGATGGTCTAGGCGCCCCCTGGAGGCGGAGACGCCGGCCAGGGCGTGAGGCCCTCGCGGGCGACGAGGTCGGCGTAGGCCGGCCGGGCCGCCATGCGGACGGCCAGGGCGCTGAGGTTCGGCCAGTCGGTGGCGGGACGCGGCATGTTCCGGGACCAGCGCATGTACATGGCGGCCAGGTAGTCGGCGGCGCCGGGCGCAGCGCCGGCCAGGAAATCGCGGTCCCCGAGTTCGCCGTCGAGGCGGTCCCAGGCCTGTTCGATGCGCCGGCGGGCGAGCGCCTTCACTGCCTCGGCCCCGGCCGGGTCGCCGTCCTTGTCGGCGTAGAACCAGTCGCGGAACGGGGCGGCCAGACCGTTGGCGAAGAAAGCCATCAGCGCGAGCCAGTGGGCGCGACCGGGGCTGCCCGGCGGCGGCGCGAGACCCGCGTCCGGATGCCGCTCGGCCAGCAGCATCAGGATGGCGACCGCCTCGGCGACGGGCGCGCCGTCCGCGACCAGCGTCGGCACCCGGCCCGCCGGATTGATCGCCAGATAGGCCGGGGCGCGCTGGTCGCCCGCTTCGAACGACAGCTTCTTCGTCTCGAACGGGACGCCGAGGTCGATGAGGGCCCAATGGACGGCGAGGCTCGCCGTGCCCGGCGCGTAGTACAGCGTGTAGGTCATCGCAGCTGCCTAGCCTGCGTCGGGCGGGCCGCAAATGACCCGGAGTCCTCGAAAACGGACTAGGGCGCGATGTGGGCGGCGGTGAGCTCGGCGCGGGCGGCCTCGAGCTCGGCCTGGAAGGCGGGCTTGGTCATCAGCTTCTGGACCAGGACGGCGCCCAGCACGTGGCCGGCCTCCAGGTCGGATCGGTAGTGGACCCCGCAGTAGAGGCGGCTTTCCACGTAGTCGGTCGCATGCGCCAGGATCACCTGAGCGTTGCCCGGCATCAGGTTGGCCAGCGTCGCCGAGGCCGCATAGGCCATGGTGGCGTGGCCGGAGGGGTAGCTGTTCCTGGAGTCGTGGCCGTCGTCGCAAACGTCGAGCGCCCTGTCGTCGATCTCGAAAGGCCGGGCGCGCTTGAAGTAGGCCTTGGCCTGCTTGGCCGCGATGCTGTCCTCGTTGCGCAGGTCGGCGAACAGCCTGGCCGTGGCGGGGTACCGCTCCAGGCTGAAGGCCGGGCCCAGCGGTTCGGCGATGGCGCGGATATCCTCGATCTCGTCGTCTCGCTTGGCCTGCGCCAGGCGCTCCGGCGTGCGCGACGCGGCGAGGCGATGGAGCTCGGCCAGTTCGGCGACGGTGACGGGGTCGTCTTTGCGGGGCGGCGGCGGCAGCAGGACGGCCGGGTCGAGGTCGCCGGCCTGCAGGAACTTCGAGGCCGGCGCGGGATTCGGCGCGGTCTGGGCGAGCGCCGGGGCGGCGGCCAGCACGGCTGCGCCCAACGCCAGCAAGCCCACGCCGGCGCGCATCAGAAGTTCACCTTCAGCGACAGCTGATAGTTGGTCTCCGGCTGGAAGTAGTACTGGTCGTAGGGGACCGTCTTGCCGGGTTTGATGTTGGTGGCGCTCTGGCTGTTTAGCAGGTTGTAGACGGCCGCCTCGAGGCGCCAGCGGTCGTAGCGGTAGACCAGGGTCAGGTCGACCGACTGGTAGGGGCCGATGCGGTAGGCGGCCGGCTCGCCCTCGGCGGCCCAGGCCTCGCCGACGTATTTGTCGACGATGGACGCCGTCCAGCTCTGGTCCTGGTAGTAGGCGCCGAACGCGGCGGTGGACTTCGGCGCGCCGGCGATCTGCTTGCCGCCGGCGATCGTCACCGGAACCCCGCTGATGGTCGCCGCGCCGCCCTCGGCCTTGGCCGAGTTCAGCGAGCCGTTGGCGAAGAGGTAGATCGTGTCGGTGGCCTGGAAGGTGATCTGGCCCTCGACGCCCTGGTAGGTGGCGCCGCCGAGGTTGAAGTTCTGGGTCTCGGTCCCGCCGGTCGCCAGCGGGACGGTCACCGTCTGCAGCTTGTTCTTGAAATCGATGTGATAGAGGTCCGCGTCGGCGGCGATCCTGCCGCCGTGATAGACCACGCCGGCCTGGTAGTTGGTCGAGGTCTGCGGCTCCAGGTCGCTGAGGTTCGGATTGACCACCTGGGTCACCGAGATGTCCGGCAGCAGGAAGCCGGTGGCGACCTGGCCATAGACCGACAGGTTGTCCTGGACGCGGTAGTTGGCGGTCAGGAAGTACAACGTCTTCTCGAACACCTTGCTGTCGTGGAACGGCTGGCGGGACTTCTGGTTGACGTCGCTGTCCACGAACAGCTTCTCGTGGACGTACTTGATCCCCGGCGTGATGGTCAGCTCGGCCGTCGGCTTCCACTCGAAGTCGACGAACGGCTCGTACTGATGCCAGCCGGAAAACTGCAGGTACTCCACCCACTGCGGGACGCCGGCCATGACCTTCTGGCGGTAGTCGACGACATAGGGGCCGCCGATCGTGCTGGCGGTGGCGTCGTAGTCGTAGCGGGCGCGTGGGCCGGTGTCGGCGGTTTCCAGCCAGAGGCCGGCCTTGATCTTACCGAACGACAGGTCCTGGTCGACGTGCAGGATGTCGCCGTAGATCTTGTAGACGTTGAGCTTGGTGTAGCCGGGGACGTGGCCGTTCGCGACCGGCTTGCCGCCGGGGACCTGGGTGATGGCGAGGCCCGTCTTGTTGGCGATGTCGGTCGGCGAGAGCGTCACGTCGAGCGCCGATTCCGTGTCGTTCTTGTAGTAGTACGAGTAGAGCGTGTTCTCGAGGTGGGTGGTCGGCGTCACGTCCCCGTTCAGCTTCGCGTAATTGAACCAGGTGTGCTTCACGACGAGGTTGTAGCCGTAGAAGGTCGGGTTCGCCGGGTTGGCGTCGAGGGCGAAGTTCTTCCCGTAGAGGCCCACCTGGGTGAGCGTCGCGCCGAAGCTGTCGTTGGTGTGGATGCGGGTCTGGTTCCACGTCCCCAGCAGGGTCAGCTTCCAGCTGCCCGCCAGCGGGAAGACCCCGCGGAAGAACTGGTTGAAGGCCTTGGCCTTGTTCAGCGTCAGCGCGCCGTCGGTCCACAACTCCTGGAAGTTGAACAGCATGTGGGCGCCGTTCAGCTGGTCGATGTCGCCGGTGTTGAGCTTGGTCACCGACATGAAGGTCTTCCACGAGCCGACGGTGAAGAGCTGCGAGCCGCCGCGCACGTTGCTGACCTCGGGCGAGAAGATGTTCACCGAGCCGCCGAAGGTGGCCGCGCCCAGCTGGCCGGCCTCGCCCGGGCCGCGCTCGACCACCACCGCGCCGATGGTCGAGGACGGGAAGAAGGACGTGGAGTGGTGCGTCGGGCCGTTGGCGTCGCCCCACGGGATGCCGTCGTAC
>Ga0207704_10000758_pt1 | contig 14243 bp, 12 predicted proteins | sample KBSMisM12_FD_184308 | JGI IMG/M metagenome (GOLD analysis project Ga0207704, IMG submission 184308) | Miscanthus rhizosphere microbial communities from Kellogg Biological Station, Michigan, USA - KBS Miscanthus M1-2 (SPAdes) (version 2) | ecosystem: Host-associated > Plants > Roots >...
GACATAGCTCTTTCGATGCTACCATCGCAGGTTCGAATCCTGCCTAGTCTAAGCGGGTTAGTGTAATAGAAACATATTCGGTTCATGCCCGAAAGATATAGGTGCAAGTCCTGTATCCGCGTTTTTGCTTAATATAAATATATTAAATTAATATTTGTATTATATGATGTATAAATTTTATATCTATAGTTCACTTTTTTATGACTAAATAAGTAGCTTACTATTTATTTATATATAAAGCAGTTTTGCCACTACCCTTCATGGTAGTACAAGGTAATGCCTAGTTTAGACTTGATAGTAAAGAAATATAATTTTATTGCATAGCAAATTTTGTTTTCTTTGCCTGATAGGTAGCCAAAATATGTTATTTGGTACATTCTGTATAATTTAATTTTCTATAAATAATTGGTTTAAAATATTGAAATTTACGGCAGGAATTAAGTAGAAATAGTTACACTACCGCTAACTCCTGAAAGCCTCCACGATGGTAAAATCTAACGAATTAATACTTTTTGTGGATTAAAGAGTAAATTTTAATGATAAATTTGTCTCTATCAATATATTTATGCTATTAGATTTGGTTGACTTTTAGTTAACCCTGATCGACATTTAATTTTGGCTATAAAAAAACTATCCTTACCTTAGGAAAGGTCCCATGGCTAAAAAGGATACTAACAAAGCATGAACTTTTTCATGATCACATGGTAGGTTCATAATTAGGTCGGTGGAGTGACCAGTGGTCAGCAGAAGTGCCCCATAAACCGTGTTCTGAGAGCTTCGTATATAGACGGCACTTACTAGGCCCTAGGACTGACGGGTTAATTACCCGAGTGAACAAGGGGATTTATATACAAACAAACCCATGAAAAATTTTACAAACTTATATATTAATAATAAATCATTATTAACACGGCTTTGCCGCAATAAAAACAGATTGTTTTATTCAACTACTCCAACCCTTCCCCCTCGGGGAGGGGGAAGATGTAGAATCATAGATAATTATAATTCTCAATTTATCCTTCTTCATGAAGGTCAACAAATTATTTTATCTATCGATTTCATTGAATGATTCAGAGGTTTTACAGATGCTGAAGGTTGCTTCTTAATTGTTAAAACAGGTAATACTTTCGCTTTTAGATTTGTAATCAAATTACATATGGATGATGTAAATTCACTAAATTTTATTAGAAACTCTTTAGCTGGTATAGGTAATATAACTACTGAAGGATCAGTAGCTTATTTTAAAGTAACATCTCAAAAGGAAATAAAATTAATTCTAGAAATTTTTACTAAATATCCCTTAAATTCAAGCAAACATTTAAATTTTCTTGCTTTCCAGAAAGCATATGAGCTTTATATTTCATCTAATAGCAAAACTCCGGAGCTAGCTAAAGAAATAATTATGCTTAAAGATAGTATGAATAGTAAAAGAACTAATTTTGATGCCCCTGTAGGAGAAAATATACATAAAATAAATATAACCGATAACTGATTACTCGGTTTCGTAGAGGGAGATGGTAGTTTTTGTGTAGCCAAAAAAGGTTTAATTTTAACTTTTGCTCTAGGACAAAAAGGAAATTTAGCTTTAATGGAGGCAATTCAAAGCTATTTACTTAATTTAATAAATAGAAATTATTCTACAACTACTAATACAAAAGTTCAAGATAAGAATAGAAATTTTATTTACCTTACAAAATCTAGTAGAAGTTTATCCTCTGAGTTAATTTACGTTTTAATTGTTAAAGACAAAAACTATATAGAAAATATATTTATTCCATATTTTGATTCTCTTATTTTTCATTCTAAAAAAGAATTAGATTATATAGATTGAAAATATATAGGAAAACTTAAAAATTTGGGGTTACATTATCTTCCAGAAGGAGTAAAACTAATAGAACTTATCTTAAGTCAAATGAATGAAAATAGATTATCAACTACAGGTGTTAAACTTGTAGAAAGAAACTTTATTGAATCAGAAGTAACCAAATTATTGAATGGACCTTCTAATTACGAAATTAGAGAAGGTAGAATCTTTATTAAATCGTTAAATAAATACCACTCTGGAAGAACAAAAACTAAAGTGGAACTTAAAGATCAAGAAGGCTTAGTTTTTAAAATTTTTGATTCTATGAATAAATGTGCTGAATTTTTAGGAGTTAGCACACACACTGTGTCTAAAAGAATAAAAAATAATTCTTCTGTTAGATTTAATAGTAAAGAATATTTTATTTATGTTAGTTAATTTTATAGCAGCACCAAATCTTAATTTTAGAGCGGAGCGCCTAATTTATAATATATTATTATGAATTAAAGAGGCTGTAACTTAGTTGGTAAAGTGCGCTGCTCATAACAGTGATATCAAGTGTTCGATCCACTTCAGCCTTAAATTCTAACTCTTTACTTATAATTAAGTAAAGCAACTATTTTATAGGGATAAGTGTTCAAGCCACTTTAGCCCTAAATTGCCTGAGTGCTGGAATAGGTAGACAGTGAAAACTTAAGCTTTTCTGAGGTAAACTCGTGGGTGTTCAAGTCACTCCTCAGGTAAATAATATTGATTGAATTTTTTTTTAGAGCGGAGCGCCTAAATTCTATACAAAGTAATGTTAATTTAATAATTATTAAAATCTGCATTTAGTTACTTTGTAAATAAAAGGGGATATAGTTTAATTGGTAAAACTGCGATTTTGCATATCGTTAATTCGGGGTCGGATCCTGATATCTCCACATAAGCTCGTAAAGCTTAATGGGTCGAGCAGAACGTTGAAGTTGGATCTTATAATGAAATTTTAGTTCAATTAAAATCCATAATTAATGGAGGTTAAATAACTATTATACCAAATTAAGGCCAGGATTAAATGAAGACCCAAAGAACTGCAATCTATAATTTATAAAGAGAGTTTCGTAATGGTTTTTAACACCATGGCTCATAAATTCGAAAAAGTGAACAATGCATAACCTCTTTTAGAGCTTGCGCCTACAATTAAAAGTTATATAGGTTCAGCTAAAGGAATTAGAGGTAGATTTAGCATTTATTCTTCTACAAATTATGTTCAGCGTAAACTAGCAGAAGTATCCAGTGCTATACTTAAATACGGCTATGAAAATTTTAGTATAGATATTCAAGAATATTGTGATATAAGTATCTTAATAGAAAGAGAGCAATATTATATTGATTTATTGGAATCTGAGTAGAATCTATTAAAAATAGCTTATTCTCGTAAAGGGGATAAACATACTGAAATACCAAATCATATATAGGGAACCCGTTAAATTCTCTGGGACGTAAACATACAAAAGAGGCTAAATTAAAGATAAGGTAAATAGCTGTATTACGTAAAGGTAAAGAAACTTCTCTTATGGTAAAAATCCTTCTCCTGAAAGCCTGTTAAAAATGTCAATAAGTGAAAAATTATAGACACAGTATTAAATTAGGAGACAGTATTTTTAGGATCCGGTAATAAAGAAGCCGCCTAATTTTTAAAGGTAGGATTATCTACATTAGTTAGATATAAAAAATTCAATAAACTAATAAAAGAAAGATACCTAGTATCTAACATTAGCTCATGTAACTCAATTGGTAGAGTGAAATATTGAAGCTATTTTTGTTGTAAGTTCAAGTCTTACCGTGGGCATAAATAATTTTTTAATAAAAAGTGGTCTAAATAATTATAGTCTATATAATTAAATTTCCACTCGACGTGTGTCAGTTCAAGTCTTACCACGGCAGGGACTTTAGTATAATGGTGAATGCGTATGACTTTTAATCATTAAAATGTAGGTTCGAATCCTACAAGTCCTACTATATAAAAATGAGAATATTCTGATTTCAATGTAACTATATTATATCATAATATAAAAAAATTACATAATGATGTTAAGGGTAATGATGGAATTGGCAGACATAAATAGTTTAGGTCTATTGGATAGTAATATCTTACCCGTTCAAGTCGGGTTTACCTTAAATATATATATAATGTTAGCATAATTTCTACGTAGTAAAAGAGGCAAGCATAATATTATATGGATTGATTAAAACCGAGAGGTTCCCCTCGCCTCTATAAAAATGATAGGAACAACATTAGAACGTAAACATTCACTAGTTATATCTTTTTTTATGAAAAAGAGCTAAAACAACACCATTTAATGCTCCTAAAAACCTAATGAGAATATACCCTTTAAATTTTATGAATTTATTTATAGTTTAATAGGGAAAGGTCTTCTAGGGTCGGGTTAAACCTGTAGAATTGGAGCTTTTGCAGTTAAAGGATGAATAAGTGGTAAATAAGTATTAAAGAAAAATCTAAAATATGTAAAATAAAAATAAGGTGTAGTGGAAGTTGCATGGAATTGATTAATTTTAACCATAATACTTTATAGTGAGGATACTATTCATTTAATGAATATAAAATATGCTGTTGACTAATAGGTAAGTCATAAATTTTTGGTATTTACTATTGAGTGTTCGAATCACTCCAGCATAGCGACTTCCGTTCGGAACTTAAAAATTGATACCATTTATTGGTTTATAATGGAGTAATAGCTCCAAATTAGATTATAGAGAATTTAATAGAAAAACTAAGAACCACTCTAAATCTTGGCACGAACAAGTCCAGTCGGGATACAAACCTGTTAAAAGAAATTAGCGATAGGGCTAATCTCCCTAGGCTATCCTGAGATGTGACCGGTCCTAACAGTAAGGTATTATGAGGCAGAAACTAGGTAAGACCAACATAACCGAAGCGACGATGCAAAGCTAAACCATCGAGGTATTATCCCCCTTAATAGATAGATTATACCCCTAGCTTATAAAGTCTAGACATTGGAATTGAAACGAGGTGTGTCGAGGGTACAGTTTCCGCTTAGAAATTCATATTCAAACCATGATAAAAATAACACACACAGTTTTAAATAGTAACCTTAATAGTTACTTTATTTTAGGCGCAAGCTCTGATTTAAAAAAATTTTATTCAACAAATAACACTGTTGTACCAGAAAGAAAATATCAAAATGCAGATATAGAAAAAATACAAATCTTAAAAGAAAATAAAAACAAATCTGGAATCTATAGATGAATAAATCTGGTAAACCAAAAGACTTATATTGGTAGTAGTGCATTTTTAAAAAAAAGATTCAGAGGATACTATTCTATAAATCATTTAGAATCTCGTATTAAAAGAGCTAGAAGCCAAATTTATAGTGCCATATTAAAGTATGGTTATTCTAACTTTAGCTTGGAAATTCTAGAATATGTATCATTATCTGAATTAATCTCTAAAGAGCAATATTATATAGATTTATTAAAACCTCCTTCGGCCGAGCCGAGGCTCGCCCTCGGCGATGGAAATATAATATTCTACCTGCAGCAGGTTCAAGAAAAGGTTACAAAAGTAGCCCTGAAACTGTTGAGAAATTAAGAAATTTTTCTAAAACTGCAGAGCATATTGTACGTTTAAATCTTCATAATTCAAGTATTGAACAACAAGAACGTTTAAAAATACATAATTCAAGTCCAGAACACTTAGAACGTTTATTGAAAAATAGTTTATCAAGAGCTCGTAAAGTAGAAGTTTTGGATACATTAAGTAATGAAACTAATGTGTTTAATTCTATTAATCAAGCTAGTAAATTTATAGGTTGTTCAGAGACAGCAATACGTAAAGTGTTAAAGGATTTAGAGGAAAAAAAGGTTTCCAGATTAATAAATCAAAAATATTTAGTAAGACCTCTGTAAGGTAATAATTAAAATTAATAAAAATGTAATGCGATTTCAATTTAACTATTTACAGCGAAGCAGAACTTTCTTTTTGAAGCCCTCGCTTCATAAACTTATATAGCTTAATGGTAAAGCAATTTATTGAGTGATTGATTATCACAATAATAGAAAGAAAGATGTTCGATTCATCTTATAAAGTCATTAAATAAATATATGAAGCATAAAAATCTGTTTATTTATGGTTAGGTTATATAATAAAGTTAGTTTAAATTATATTCAATTTGTGTAGTTTGCGTATAGAGTAAGCTTTGCCTGAGCTACATTAAACAAATAATCTTTTAGTATTCAATGGTCAAATAAATATTTATTTTTTTCAGCCAAACCCTCCCCCTCGGGGGAAGACGGAACTAGAAAAAGGAAGATATAGTTCAATCGGTAGAGCGACTGTATGTGGCACAGTAAGTTCCCTGTTCGAGTCAGGGTATCCTCCCATAAAAGGGAATCAGTTCCTTTTTTACAATTAAATGGACAATTTTATCTACTTTGTGCTGCGCAAGCTATGCATAAAAAAATGTGTAATTCGCGTTTCGCATTTAAAGCCTAAGTAGTTTAATGGTTAAAACCTTAATTTCATACATTAAAGATGAGAGTTCGATTCTCTCCTCAGGCTGTATAAATCTACTTACAATTTAGAATAAACGAAGCTTGTTCCGCAGAGCATTCTCAGAACAAATCCTTCGTTTGCCTCGTTATATAATTTATTCAATGATAATAATATCTATTTTATCTCTTTTACTTTCTAACGCCGTCAATGTAAGACGTGATATATCAATTCTATATAATAGAATTGCAATATTAATATTAGTTTATTGTATTTTAAATGATATTTCTTCTTTAACTGTAGTAACTAAAGGTATAGGTCTACATGGAGGTTTATTGCTTATTACAAATATCACACAAATATTCCATATTTTCTTATTTATAGTTAGTATACTAATATTAACATTAACTAGTTTTTATCCTAGAAAAGTGTGAGTATCAGAATATTCATCTTTAAAAGATTTAATTTTAAATAAATTTGTATATTATAATACTAAAATTATAAATAAAATGGGAGAACAATTTAAAATAATAGAATACCCTTTAATATTACTATTTATAATTACTGGTGCTATATTCTTAATGTCAACTAATGATCTAGTTTCTATTTTCCTAGCTATTGAACTTCAAAGTTATGGTTTATATATATTAAGTACTATTTATAGAAATTCAGAATTATCTACTACAGGAGGATTAATGTATTTCTTATTAGGAGGATTAAGTTCATGTTTTATCCTATTAGGAACAGGTTTAATATATGCTAATTCAGGAAGTACTAGCTTAGATGGTTTATATATTATAACTAGTATAAGCGATATAAGTTCTACTGATTTATGATACAAACCTTATTATATAAATTTATCTTTAGTTATATTTACAATAGGATTCTTATTCAAAGTAAGTGCAGCACCTTTCCATTTCTGATCACCAGATGTTTACGATGCTATACCTACAATAGTAACTACTTTTGTAGCTCTTATAGCTAAAGTTTCTATATTTATATTATTATTACAATTAGTATATTATACTAATAATAGCTTTACTGAAATGAGTTGAACATTTATATTATTACTAAGTTCTCTATTTTCATTAATAGTAGGTACAGTAGTAGGTTTAACTCAATTTAGAATAAAAAGATTATTTGCTTATAGTACAATAAGTCATGTAGGGTTTATGCTTCTAGTTTTAGGTATATCAAGTATTGAATCTACTCAAGCACTTATATTCTACTTAACTCAATATATTATAAGTAATTTAAATGCCTTTATGATATTAATTGCTATAGGTTATTCATTGTACTATTATACAAGTGAAAACAAAGAACATGAAGAATTAATGGATAAAAACAATTCTCCAATACAATTAATCAATCAATTGAAAGGTTATTATCATATTAATCCTTTATTAGCCTTAAGTTTAGCTATTACTATCTTCTCATTTGCAGGTGTACCACCTTTAATAGGATTCTTTGGAAAACAGATGGTATTAAGTGCTGCTTTAGATAAAGGTTTAATCTTCTTATCTTTAGTAGCTATAACAACTAGTGTTATAGGTGGAATTTATTATTTAGGTATAATAAAAGAAATGTTCTTTAGTTTACCTGATTATAAAGTTAACACTTTATTAGAAAATTTAGTATTAAAAGGTAATGTATTAAATAATAATAGAACAGTAATTAAAAATATAAACTTTAAATATAATAATATAGTTATATCAAGCCCTATTGCTTTTGTTATATCTAATATAACACTTATAATTTTATTATTCATATTTATGAATCAAGAATGACTAAGCATGGGTACCATATTGGTACAAATCTTATTTAATGGTTAAATGAGTAGTGTTACATTAATTTTTGTTATTGTAGCTATAATAGCTTTATTATTTTTAGTTCTTAATTTTGTTTTAGCTCCTCATAATCCTAAACTTTGATCTGGGAAATCATTACATTGGGATAAACTACCAAATTCCGGGGACACCCTAAAGCTCTTGGTACTAAGCCGTATATGAAAATATATAGGTGGCTGAAGTAATTACTCAGGTATAGTAACAAGCCAAGAGATGATTGAAAAAGAAATGGGATATCGCGGATCTAAGTCAATAGTAAGTGAAAATACTATTGTAAAAGAGCAACGGGTAGACGGTAGTTACATTGAATATTTTAATAAGAAAAAATTATCAATGTTAAGGTATACTCTAGTGGGCTTCGAAAGAAGTTATCTGATCAAAGTCCCTTCTAACTTTATAAATTTAAAAAGAAATTTTAGTACCTTAGAATCTAAATTAAATCCTTTTTACGTCACAGGTTTTGTAGACGGTGAAGGTTCTTTTATATTAACTATAATAAAAGATAATAAATATAAATCTGGTTGACGTGTAGCTTGTAGATTTGTAATAAGTTTACATAAAAAAGATATAATGTTATTAAATAACATTAAAGAATTTTTCGGTACAGGAAGCGTATTCCATATGTCTAAGGACTCCGCACAATATCGTGTTGAATCTTTAGCAGGTTTAGATATTATAATCAATCATTTTGATAAATACCCTTTAATTACAAAAAAACAAGCAGATTATAAATTATTTAAATTAGCCTATAATTTAATCAAAAATAAAAGCCATCTTACTAAAGATGGATTATTAGAACTTGTAGCTTTAAAGGCTGTAATAAATAATGGTATTAATAATGATTTAAGTATTGCTTTCCCAAATATTGCTACTGTCTTAAGACCTGAAGTACAAGAACCTCAAATAATGAATCCTTATTGATTTTCAGGGTTTGTAGAAGCAGAGGGTTGTTTTAGTGTTGTTATTTTTAAGAATAAAACATCTAAATTAGGTGAAGCAGTTAAATTAAGTTTTATATTAACTCAAAGTATTAGAGATGAGTCTCTAATAAAAAGTTTAATAGAATATTTAGGGTGTGGTAATACAAGTTTAGATTCTAGAGGTACTATTGATTTTAAAGTAACTAATTTTTCTAGTATAAAAGATATCATTATTCCTTTTTTCATTAAATATCCTTTAATAGGTAATAAAAATTTAGACCTATCAGATTTTAGTGAAATAACCAGATTAATGGAAAATAAATCGGATTTAACCTTAGAAGGATTAAATAAAATAAAAGAAATCCGTAATAAGATGAATACGAATAGAAAATAAGTTTAAAATCAATGTATTAATTTATAAACATGAGAAATTTGGTTTAAACGTATCAAGAAAAATATAGTATATTTGAATGTGGTTTTCATAGTTTCCTTGGACAGAATAGAAGTCAATTTGGAGTAAAATTCTTTATTTTTGCTCTAGTATATCTTCTTCTCGACTTAGAAATACTACTAATATATCCTTATGGTATGAGTATTTATGAAAATGGTATATACGGATTAATAATAATGTTAATCTTCACATTCATTATTACAATAGGGTTCGTATTTGAATTAGGTAAAAGTGCTTTAAAAATAGATAGTAGACAATCTTACGATTATTTCTATAAATCTCAAAAATTTATAAATACTTTTATTGAAAATAAATAAGGCTTATTAGCTTAAAAAAATAGCTAGCTTGCAGAATTCCTTATTTCTTAAGAATATGGTAACAAGCAAAGCGGAACAATAAAAAATTTTCTATTTATTTTGTGAAATTTACATTTCTAACATTTAAAAATACAACAATATACGATATTTTTATTTTTAACATTATATAAAAAATATGTTACAAGCATCAAAAATAATAGGAGCAGGATTAGCCACAGTAGGTGTTTTAGGAGCTGGAGTAGGAATAGGAGTAGTATTCGGAGCTTTAATCTTAGGAGTTGCTAGAAACCCTTCATTAAAAAATCAATTATTCTCATATTCTATCTTAGGTTTCGCCTTCTCAGAAGCTACTGCGTTAAATAGCGAATAGCGCAGAATAAAAGGGGGTGAATTGCAAGAAGCACATAAAAATATGTTAATTTGCAGCGAAATTTAATATTATACACTTTGATATATTAAAACCGTTCAACGACTAGTAGATGAGTAATGTATTTAACAATAATTCTACCACGAGTGCCCTCATATCTTACAATGTAAGGTATAAGACATAGTCTAAATAGGAGAGAGATCTCTTAATACAGTATTTGCTACATTTGTTTTTATATATAAAGCATTTCTTTTATGTAAAAATTTATCTTTCAGATCCTTTTCTACAGAAATTAATAAAGGATCTAGATTACCAAAAGGCATAGAAAAATCTTATTATGATCCAATTAACCAAAGAACACAAATACGTTTGGATAATAATGGAAAAATAGGAGTATATGCTTGAGAAAATAAACTCAATAATAAAATATATGTTGGTAGTGGCGATCCTTTATACTCAAGAATAGCTGATTACTATCAACCTTGATATTTAAAATCTAGAAACAGTTTATACATAGTTAGATCATTAAATAAACATACTATGAGTAATTTCAATTTACATATTTTGGAGTATAGTGGCTCTGAAAATGTTATTATGTGCGAACAAAAATGAATAGATCTTATTCAACCGGAATACAATCTTAGTCCTATAGCTGGTAGTAGTAAAGGATATAAACATAGTCCTGAATCTATAGAGAAAATGAAAATATCAGCTAATGGTAGAAAGCATACCGATGAAGTAAAAGATCTTATGAGTAAAAATCGTACAGGTTCAAATAACTCTTTTTATAACAAAAAGCATACTGCTGAAACTATAGAAAGATTCAAAGAAATCGCTAAAAATAGAGATTACGTTCCTGTTAAAGGATTAGAAGTTGAAATCACTGACCTTGAAACTAATACAATTACTGTACACAATAGTATTAGAGAAGCTGCCAAATTCTTAAATTCAGACATTAAAACTTTATTAAGAAGAGAAGCTATTCAAAGGGATAAAGGTGTAAATAAACTTTACAGAAATAGATATGTTATTTATATCAATAGAAATTAGTAGTACATCATGAATTGTATTCGCTTTAATGATGTCTTTACTTTTACTATACGTTGCTTAATTATACTTATTAAGCTTACAACTATTTTATTAGTAGAGCAAAATATTAATATATAATTAATATATATTAGTCTTTTTATTTATTTAGGGTATGGGTGGGTGGGACGTTAGTTCAAACTAACAATAAAAAACAATTCTATTTAAATTAGAAATTTTATATTATAATTTTTATGAAAAATATATTAAATTCATTTATATATATGGATGCACCTGTTGCTTGAGGTATATATTTCCAAGATAGTGCTACACCTCAAATGGAAGGATTAGTTGAATTACACGATAATATTATGTACTATTTAGTAATAATTTTATTTAGTGTTGGATGAGTAATGTTCTCAATAGTAAGAAACTTTGCAGCAAAAAAATCACCTATATCACACAAATATTTAAATCACGGTACACTAATCGAATTAATATGAACTATAACACCTGCTCTTGTATTAATACTTATAGCTTTCCCATCTTTTAAACTATTATATTTAATGGATGAAGTTAATGACCCTTCAATGTCTATTTTAGCTGAAGGTCACCAATGATATTGAAGTTACCAATATCCAGACTTTATAGATTCTAATGAAGAATTTATAGAATTTGATTCTTATATAGTACCTGATTCAGACTTAGAAGAAGGGGGATTAAGAATGTTAGAAGTTGATAACAGAGTAATAGTTCCTGAATTAACACACATCAGATTTGTTGTAACATCTGGAGATGTTATACATTCTTTTGCTGTGCCATCTTTAGGTATAAAAACTGATGCATATCCTGGTAGATTAAATCAAGTATCTATATTTATTAATAGAGAAGGTGTATTCTATGGTCTCGAACAATGGCCAAAACTGTAGTGAACCTATAGTTAAAAATCATCAAATTGCGGGAAACTCCTAAAGGAATCTTAACCAAGTAAGTATGGTAACATAACTTATGGCACAGGTAATGACTCGTGGTAAGGTAAAATCAAGATTTATTATTCAATGGACAATCCGCAGCCAAGTACCTAATATTGTTAATTCAATATGGTATGCAGTTCATCGACTAAATGTTGGTTGGTGTTATTATTAATAATAATGCTTAAGATATAGTCAGCCCCTACTTGAAAAAGTGCAGAAAAATATGATTATTTATATTTTTTGTTAAATAGATATATATTAATTCGTTAATTATATTTAGGGATCTCTACAATAGTTTGCTAAACTTATTTTAATGTAAAAATAATTATCAATACAAACGCAAAAAACACGTCTACCATGTGAAAGACTATTGTAGTATTGCATGATACAATTAGTAGAAGTGTTTCTAATAATCACTTCATATTTGATAAACGTGTTGGATTAGGTTCTATAGCTGCTGCATCTTTAACTAGATGTTTTAGCTCAAGTAGATCTTATAATTCAATTAAACCTTTGGTAAATAATCCAGAGTCTTTAGCGTTAGAACATATAAATAGTGGAAACCCTACTACTTCATCAGTTATCAATAAAATATTATTAAATCAAAATTTATCAGTTACTGATTCAAAATTAGAAGAATTATTAAAAGTTAAAGGTATTGAAATGGACCTTCCTATATCAACACCGGAGAATAATCAACTTTTAGACCAATTAACTGGTAAATCTAAATATAAAGGTTTCTCTGGTGTATATATCTTTATACATAAAGATTCAGGTCAGAAATATGTAGGTTCATCTAATCTATTGAGACGTAGAATGGATTACTATTTTAAAGGAGATTTTTCTTTAGCTGGTAAATTCTTACCTTTACTTCACAAAGAAGGGCTAAAAGCTTTTAAATTAATAATATTTAAATTAGATAGTAATAAATTTAGTAATCAAGACTCTTTAATATTAGAACAATATTATTTATTAGATAAAGAATTTAACTTAAATACACTAAGAGTTGTTAATGCAGGATCATCAAAAGGTGATGCTGTTTATGTTTATGATCTAGCATGTAGTACTCTTTATTACCATGCTAAATCTAAAATAGAATTAAAAAGAATATTAAAAATACATACAGAAACTAGTAAAAAATATGTAGATTCTAAAATACCATATCTGAAGAAATTCTTATTATTAAGCTATCCTATACCTACTGCTTCAATAAGCAATATTTCCATAGAAGGTTTAGTAGATATGATGCAAAAAGAAAGACAAGATATGTATACATTAGGAACTCGTAGAAGTATTTCAGTAGAATTAGAAATTAAAGAAGGAAATACATTTGTAGATTCTTGAGGTAATACTTTAAATTTCGATTCTTTAACATCTTGTATTGAATATTTAAGAGAATTAGGTTTAACTATTAAAAGAGACACTTTAACTAAATATATAAAAGATGAAAAAGTATTTCATAATTTCTTGTGTAAATACTCAGAGAATACTTTACCTGATAATTTTGAAGAAGTAGGATTAATTATTGATGAATATAAAAAGTTCAAAGTGAATACAGACTTAGATTCATTAAAAATTAATAAAAAAAATAAACCTATATTAGTAAAAGGGGAAAATTTTGAGAAAGAATTTGAAAGTATTACTGATACAATTAAATATTTTGATACCCTAAACATCAAGCTAGATAGAAAATCTTTAAACCTTCGTTTAAAAGATGGTAAAATATATAAAGATTATTATTTTACTTATAAATAACTAGATAAATGTTCAAAATACTTTATCCTACTAATATATTATAACGCTAATAAGTTAGCTAAAATCATCCTTTACATTAAATCAACGTAGAAGGAACTCGCAATGTTCAGAAATATGTGGAATCCTTCACAGTTCAATGCCTATAGTTATAGAATCTGTAAATATAGACAAATTTGTACACTGACTTTACAATGCTTAATTTATAAGTTATTCTACAATAATACATTTATAAAAAATTTTATCAGAGGCTTCTCTTAAACAGAGTTAGT
>Ga0207704_10000762_pt1 | contig 14184 bp, 10 predicted proteins | sample KBSMisM12_FD_184308 | JGI IMG/M metagenome (GOLD analysis project Ga0207704, IMG submission 184308) | Miscanthus rhizosphere microbial communities from Kellogg Biological Station, Michigan, USA - KBS Miscanthus M1-2 (SPAdes) (version 2) | ecosystem: Host-associated > Plants > Roots >...
CGCAGCGGTTGCGCGCGTCGAGCGCGAACTTCGTTTGGCGATCGCGGTGGCTCGCGATATGGCTAGTGCGGATGAACACGGCGGGCATTTCGAGCGTGAGATTGTTCTGTTCGGATCTCGATGGAACGCTGGTGGGCAATGCCGAATCGACGCAACGCTTTCGCGACGTGTGGGAGTCCATTCCCAGCGCGCGCCGGCCGCTGCTCTGCTTCTCCACGGGCCGCCTGATCGACGACGCCCTGACGCTCGTGAGCTCGGCGCTGCTGCCGAAGCCGGAGTTCGTGCTGGGCGGCGTCGGCACCCAGCTCTGGGACGCGAGCCGCAACGGCAGCATGCCCGGGTTCGACGAGCGCTTTGCGAAGGGCTGGGACCTGGCCCGGATCGAGCGCATCCTGGAGCAGTTGCCGGGCGTCGTCCGACAACCGCCCATGTTCCTGCATCCGTACAAGTCGAGCTGGTACCTGAACGGCGCCACTCCCGAGGCGATAGCGAACATCGAGGAGCAGCTGCGGCGCGAACGGCTGGAGGTCGCGGTGGTGTACTCCGGGCAGCGCTATCTGGACGTGCTGCCGCTGCATGCCAGCAAGGGGCGGGCGCTGGCCTGGCTCGCCCAGCAGCTCGGTATCCCGCCGGCGGCGATCCTGGTCGCCGGGGACAGCGGAAATGACGCGGGAATGTTCCGGGTGCCCGGGGTGCGCGGCATCCTCGTGGAAAATGCGCAGCCGGATCTGCTCGAAGCGACCGTGGGCAGGGACGTGTACACGGCGCGCGGCATCCTGGCGGAAGGCGTGCTCGACGGCCTGCAGCACTTCGGCGTGATCGAGTCCGTGCCCGCGCGTCCATTTCCGCAGCTGGGGCGCAAGCTGGCGTTGCTCACCTGGCTGGGACGCAAGGACCTGCTCGCCTGCGCCGTCATCACGGGACCGGCCGCCGCCGTCAAACCAGGCAGCAACCCCACCGTCATCGTCGGCGGCCTGCCCCAGGGCGGCAACGTCAGCTATTGCCCGCAAGCGCAGGAGACGCTGGTGATCGCGTATCGCCTCGTCGACGATCCCACGCAGTGGGAGGCGATCCCCAAGGTGTGCGAGCACTTCATCACGCGCTTGCCGGGCAACCAGTCGCTGGTGTCCTACTGCGAGACGGTCATGCACATGGTCGAATCGAAGAAGCAGGAGGGCGCGCCCGCCGTCGCCAAGGAGCTGGCCGACGATGACGCGTTCGTCCTCAAGAACACCGCCGCCTGGGACTGGCGCCGCGCGCTGATCGACAACCGCCCCGCGATGCGCGAGCTCATCCAGCTCTACGCGCGCAAGGGCCGCTGACCTTTTTTTTCGATCCGATACGTCCGATCTCGCGCGGCGTCCGTAGCAAGAGCTCATGCACTTCGCTTTGGCTGCGGTGCTTGCCATTCTTTTAGGCGGCAGCGCAGCTCAAGGGGAGAAGCGCCAGAAAGCGAAGGCGCACCTCTGGCTGGAGTCGGGGGCGCGTCCGACGCCCCTCAGCCTCGCCCCGGCGTCCCCGGTCGATCTCCGTTCGCTCAAGATCGTGGGCGCGTCCGGCGTGGGCGCATACGTGCCGCTGGTACCCGATGTGGCGGTGGGCGCCGGCTTCACGACGTTGAAGGTGGCGCCCGATCAGCGCGCGATGCAGTTCGTCGCGGCGCTGCGGCTCAGGTTCTGACGGCCGCCACACCCGGCCCGCAAGCGTCGAACAATCCCGCCAGCCGGCTGCACAGATTGTCCAGCCGCCTCTGAGACGGCCGCCGACACGCCTGGAATCCCGCCATTTCGGCCCTGGCACATCCCTTGCCATGTCGACCGGTCACGACAAGGAGATGCCGATGCCCCGCCGCAAACGAAACCGTGCCCTGCTCTTCTGGGTTCTGCTCGCCGACCTTGGCGCGATCGCCGTCGCGGCCAACTGCGCCATGGACGACGATGACGAGCTGGCTCAGCCGACAGGCACCGCGCAGATCGCGCTGGCGGCCGTGCCCTCGGACGTCGGCTGTCTCCGCGTGCAGGCGACCGGCGCTCGAACAGTCGAGCGCGGCTTCAACGTGACCCCCGGCCACGAGGCGCGCCTTCAGCTCGACCACCTTCCGACCGGAAACGTCGCGTTCTCGGCGGCCGCGTTCTCCGGACCGTGCGCGACGGTCCCCCCGGGCACCGACGCCGGATGGATCAGCGATCCGGTCTGGATGCTGGTCATGCCGAGCACGGCGACGAACGTCGCGCTGACCATGCGGCGCGGCGGCCACGCCGGCGTCAACATCACGTTCGCGCACGACGCGCCCGCACCCCGCCCGTCGCTCTAGCGCTAGGTCCTGACCAGCCGCGGTCGCGAAGGCGCGGTCCGAGACTTGTCGGCGGCCGGCGCGGTCGTCGTCGGCGCCGGGGCCGGAACCTGGTGGCGCAAGGCCGCCAGCAGCCGCGTGATCCGGCCGATGGCGGTCGTGTTGCTGGTGACGGCCAGTATCACGACGCCGATCGCCGCCAGCCGCTGGCTCGGGTGTCCGCTTGCCGGCGGCCACATCGCCTCGACCCAGGGGCTGAGCAGGACCGCGAGGCCCAGCGTGAGGATCCGCTCCGGGCGCTGCATCAGTCCCTCTTGCATCGCCACGCCGAGGCTCTCCGCTTTGGCCCGAACATAAGAGACCATCGACGTCCCGAAGATCGCGGCCAGCGCCGGGATCAGCACCCAGCTGCTGCGGAAGTAATAGGCGAGCCCGATCAGCATCGCGCCGTCCGCATAGCGATCGAGCAGCGAATCGAACGCCGCTCCCATGGTGGTCACGCGATGCTTCACGCGCGCCAACCGGCCGTCGAACGTATCCAGAATGCCCGACAGCACGAACAGCCAGCCGCCCAGTGCGAACCGCCCGCAGGCGACCGAGAGCCCGGCGGCGCCGCCTGCCAGCATCGCCACCACCGTTATACCGTTGGGCGAGATCCCGCTCGCCAGCACCAGCCGCCACAGCGGCCGCACCATCCAGCTGAAGTAGCTCTTCAGGAAATTCCCGATCAGGATCGACTTGCCGCGCGCTTCCAGCTCACGATCGTGGCGGACGCCCCAGATCGCGCCGTGCACCGTGAACACGGCCAGGCCGATGAACCAGTAGAGCATCACGACCGCGGCGGGCGCCAGCGGCAGCCAGTGTTCAGCGTCCGCGCTCATGTGCGCGCCGCCTCCTTCAGCGACGGCACGGCGACGACCGAAGCGGCGGCGCCGCCGTGGAACAGCTGGCGGCGCAACACGCCCGCCAGTCGCGCGGCGCTGACCTGCGCGTCGAAGCTGCCGACCGCGCGTTCGTACCCGTGCCGCGCCAGCGTCGCGCACATCACCGGGTTGTCCAGCAGGCGACGGAGCGCGCCCGCCAGCGCTTCGACGTCGCCGATCGGGAACATCAGCCCGTTGATGCCGTCGGTCACCACTTCGCGGCTGCCCGCGCTGTCCGACACCACCAGGGCGCGCCGCATCGCCATGCTCTCCAGCACCACGTTGGGGCAGCCCTCCGAGCGCGACGGCAGCACCATGATGTCGACCGACGCGTAGAACGCCCGCATGTCCGGGATGAAGCCGACGAAGCGCACGGCGTGCGCGACGCCCAGCGACCGCGCCAGCGCTTCGTACTCGGGACGACGGCTCCCCTCACCCGCGATGAGGTAGCCCACATCGGGATAGCTGGGCGCCAGCAACGCCGCCGCGCGAATGACGTCCTCCGGCCGCTTCTGCGGCGCCAGCCGCGCACCGAAGCCGATCACGGTCTTCATGCCGGGCGGCCGCAACGAGCCCGGCGCGCCGGCGCTGGGACGGAAGCGCGCCGTGTCGACGCCGTTCGGCACCACCACCGCGGGCGCCGGGATCAGCGGCGCGAACATCCGCCGCACGCCTTCGCCGCAACAGATCAGCAGGTCCGGCGGATTCAGCGCCGCCCACGCGCGCAGCGCGAGGCGCTCCAGCGGACCGCCCTCTGTTCCACCCGCGCGCCAGACGATCGGAATCCCCAGCTGGCGCGCCACCGGCGTCGCCGCCACCCACGAGAACGCCATCGCCGCGTAGATGATGTCGACTTTACGCGCGCGCGCGACGCTCTGGACCTCGGCGGCGACGCGCCGCACGCAGCGCAGGTAGCGCCCGGGCAGCGCCAGCCGCCCGAGGCCGCGCGGCTTGCTCCAACCGCCGGGAAAACTCGGCGTGTGGATCAGATCGTCGGCGCCGTACTCGCGCAGCCAGTCGATTCCCGACGTGCTCGGTCCGACCATGCACGTGACGTCGAATCCCAGCTTCGACAGCAGCGGAACGGCGATGGACGCCTGCCGCTCGGCGCCGCCGAACGTCGACGATGGTTGCAGGTAGAGCAGACGTGCTTTCTCGTCGGACATCATCCCGTCGCGCTTTCCTCGCGGCGCATGCCTAGTTTGCATGGTGATGCTCCGGCTCCTCTCCACGCGCTCGCGAAAGTTGATTTTCCGGGGCGCGGGAATCGCGCTCGGTCTTGCCATCGTCGTGATCGGCGTGAAGTGGACCGGCGTCGGCGCCATTCGCGCGGCGCTTTCGCAGGTCGGCGTCAACATCGCCTGGATGTTCGTCGCGTATGCGGCGGGAACCGCCGTCGCCGCCGTTCCGTGGCGCCAGCTGCTGCCGCTGTGGCTGCGTCCTTCCTGGAGCGCGACGCTCGCCAGCCGATTCGCCGCCTCGGGCGTCAACGCGCTGCTGCCGTTCTTCGGCCTGGGCGAGGCCGCGCGCCTGCTCTGGCTGCCGCGCGGTCACCGCTCGTCGGGCCTCGCCGCGCTGGTGGTGGACCGCCTGCTCTTCCTCGCGGCGGGCACGCCCATCCTCGTGGGCGCGGCGCTGGCCGCGACGCGCGTTCCCGCCGTGCCCCACAGCTATTTCGTGGCCGTGCTGGCCAGCGCCGGCATCATCTCGGTCGCGGTCACCGTCGTGGCCGTGGGCGCCGCGAACGGACGCCTGGCCGGCAAGCTGCGCTGGGTCCTGGTTCTGTTCGGCGTGCCGCCCACCAGTCCAACGAACGGCGACGGAATCGATCCCATCGATCGCGGCCTGCACGCCCTGCTCACCGGCGCGCGCGGCCCCATCGTCGCCGGCCTCGCCCTGCACGTCGGCGCGCGGCTCTTGCTCGCCGCCGAGATCTACGCCGGCCTGCGAATCCTGGGCGTGCCCGTCGACATGGAGAAGACGCTGATCTTCATCGCGATCCCCGTCGGGCTGTCGGTGATCGGTACCTTCGTTCCCGGCCAGATCGGGCTGCAGGAGGGCGCGACGGCCCTGGTCGCGGCCGCGCTGGGCATCGGCCCGGCGACCGGCATCGCGCTCGTCTTTCTGCAGCGGTTGAGACAATTGGTCTTCGTCCCCTTGGCAGGGCTCTTGATCGCCCTGGTGCCTTCCGGGCCCCGAACGGCAGACCCGCAACAAGGCTCAAGCTAGGGGTGAACACCAAAAGCACCATCGGGATCAATCCGCAGCACGGGCAAGGGTCGGCTGTTCTCCGTCGATGACTGGCGCTCCCGCCCACCGCGGCCGCGATCCGATCGCGTTCCATTCGGGCCGGCGCGCCGGCTGCCGTGGCGGCTTGCCGCCGCCGAACCGATCGACCAGCGGCGGATTGCCGAACACCTGCGGCTGACCTGCGAAGAAGGGCAGTTTGAGCCACGACAGATCGGGATGAGCGCGCGCGTCGAGGCGCGCCGGCTCCGGCAACATCACGACGTCGAAGCGGTCCGCGGCGAGGATCCGGGCCGGCGATCGCGTGTCGTCAGCGACGGTGAACGGACCGAAACCGCCGCCCGCGCCCGGGTACGTCGCCGCCCAGGGATAGCTGCCGCCGCTGTGCCCGCCCGACCACCAGAGCGCGCGGCCGCGGCCGCCGACGAACACCAGCGGGTGATCGCCGCCGCGGATGGGCTGTTCCGTCTCCAGGCGGTGACCGTGAAAGTAGTACTCGTACCCGACGGCGCGGTACGCCGACGCGCGCGCCAGATGCGACGGCCCCGCCAGCACGACGTTGATGTGCTCCCAGTCGCCCTCGTGGTGGTTGATCCACTCGTTGTAGGGATAGAAGAACCAGTACTGGACGACCAGCTCGCCGCGCGCGCGATTCAGCCAGAAGACGTGCGCGTACTGGGTGGGCGTCTTGCCGGGCGCCTCTCGCCAGCGGCGCTGCCAGTCGGAGATCCCGTCGCGCGTGTGATCGTCGCCGGGGCCGTCGATCCAGTACTCGATCTTGTGTCCGGCGGCGTCGTGGGCCGGGAGCTCGTCCCAGGCGCGCTGGTCGAGATCGGCGTTGGCCACCGCGCGCTCGGTGCGCAGCACGGCGCCGTCGTCCCCGACGGTCCGCGCCTGCAAGTCGGCGCCGCCGCTCCAGCTGTACCGGACTGCGACCGGCCAGGGCCCGTCGCCGTCGGGGAGCGCCATCGCCGGATTGAAGCGGCGGGCAATCTCCTGCGCGGCCGGACCGATCTCCTCGGCGGCGCTCAGGGGCTCCACGGCGTGCGGGGCGGCCGCCCAGGCCGGCGGCGCATCGGCGTGCGGCGCGCCCATTCCGGGCAGCGCGAGCGCCAGCGACAGGTACAACAGCCAGCGACTCAGGCGACGGACTCCATCGCCGACAAATACGACTCAGCCGGACGGTTGGACGTACCACCCGACCCTACCGTACGTCGTTTTCCTACCCATCTTCGGAGGCCATGGACGAGCACGGCGACGGCGCGCGCGCGCGCTCGTCCAACCTGAACGGCGGCCCCGGCGAACGGACGCACCGGTACGTCCGCTGGGCGCTCGCGCGCGGCCGCGTGCTGTGGATAGCGGCGGTGGTGTGCGCGGTGCCGTCGGCGGTCGCGCTGGTGCGGCTCTACGCCCACCTCACCAGCGAGGTGGAAGAGCTGCTACCACGCAAGGCCGCCAGCGTGACCGCCGTGGACGAGCTGCGGCAGCGGCTCCCGGGACTGTCGACGCTGGGGGTGGTGGTCGCAACGTCGTCCCCGGCCGAGCTGCCCGCCGCCGAACGGCTGGTCGACGATCTCGCGGCGCGCGTGCGCAACTATCCGCCGGCGCTGGTGCGCGCCGTCAAGACCGGCACCGAGGCGGCCGCCGAGCGCCGCTTCCTGGCCGCTCACCTGCCGCTGTTCGTCGACCTGTCCGATCTGGTCGAGATCCGCCAGCGGGTGGAAGCGCGCCGCAGCTGGGACATGCGCAATCGGCTGGGCGTCGCCTTCGACGAGGAAGACAGCCCGCCGCCGCTCGACTTCTCCGACATCGAGGCGAAGTACCAGGCGCGCTTTCCGGGCGTGAAGCTGCCGACCGCCGCCCCGCGCGACGGCGTGCGCGAGCGGACCCGCTACAGCGACGAAAAGGTCGGCGCGACGCTGCTGCTGATCGAGGGAACGGAGTCGTCGCTGGGCGCGCACAACGCCGGCCGCCTGCTGGCGCGCGTGAAGGACGACATCAACGCGCTGGGCGGCCCGTCGCATTACGCGCCCGGCTTGCGGGTCGGGTTCGCGGGAAACATCGCGGTCTCGCACGAGGAGCTGTCGGCGCTGTCCGCCGATCTGGGAAAGTCCTCGGTGCTGGTGGTGGTCGCGGTGCTGGTGGTGATCCTGCTTTACTTCCGCTGGTGGGCGGCGCTGCCGCTGCTGTTCCTCCCGCTGACGATCGCGACGGTGATCGCGTTCGGGCTGGTGACGCTGCCGCCCTTCAACGTCCAGCGCCTGAACTCCAGCACCGGCTTCCTCGGCTCGATCGTCATCGGCAACGGCATCAACTTCGGCGTGATCTGGCTGGCGCGCTACGTGGCGGCGCGCCGGCGCGCCGTCCCGCTGGAGCCGGCCCTCGCCGAGGCGATCTGGGGCGCGCTGCCCGGCACGCTGGTCGCCGCCGTCGCCGCCGCGACGGCCTACGCGTCGCTGACCATCACCGGCTTCCGCGGCTTCCGCGAGTTCGGGATGATCGGCGCGGTCGGCATGATCGCCTGCTGGGCCGCGACCTACCTGCTGGCGCCGTCCCTGTGCGCGGCCATCGAACGGTTCACCGGCCGCAGCCCGCCGCCGCTCCTGCGCGAGGATGCGCCGGGCGGGCAGACGACGGCGCGCGTGCTGGGCGCGGTGTTCAACCACCCGCGCGCCGTGGTCGGCATCGCGGGCCTCGTCACGCTGGTGACCGTCGCCCAGCTGATCACGCTGAACAGCACGCATCTGGAGTCCGACTTCTCCAAGCTGCGCCGGCGCGACACCTGGACGTCGGGCGAAGGGTACTGGGGCCGCTACATGGATCGCATCATCGGCGGCAACCTGTCACCGACGGTGATCCTGACCGACAGCGCCGCCGAGGCGCGATCCGTCGCGGCTCGACTGCGCGCCGAGATGGCGCACCCGTCGCTGGCCAACCTGGTCGCGAACGTTCGCAGCCTGGACGACGCGGTGCCGCCCGATCAGCCCGCCAAGCTCGAGGAGGTGGCGCGCCTGCGGCGGTCGCTCACGCCGGCGGTCCGCGCCAGCCTGCCGCCCGAACGCCTCGCGGAGATCGATCGGCTGCTGGGAACGGACGGCCTGCGACCGATTGGCCTCGCCGAGCTGCCGCCGTCGCTGACGGCGGGGCTGCGCGAGAGCGACGGCTCGCTGGGGCGCGTGGTCCTGGTCTTTCCGCGGCTGACGAAGCGCCTCTGGCAGACGTCGCAGCTGGAGGGATTCATCGGCAAGCTGCGCGAGATCGCGGCGTGCGGCGTGCCGCCCGGCGCGCGTCCGGGGCGCGTGGCCGGAACGCTGCCGGTCTCGGCCGACATCACGGCGTCGCTGAAGCACGACGCCCCGCGCGCCAGCCTGGCCGCGCTGGCGTCGGTCGCCCTCGTGGTGGCGGTGATCTTCCGCGGCAGCCGCACCGGGCTGGTCGTGATCGGATCGCTGCTGGTGGGCATCATCTGGATGGTCGGCGCCACGTTCCTCTTCGGCATCAAGGTCAACTACGCGAACTTCGCCGCGTTCCCGATCACGTTCGGCATCGGCGTCGACTACGCGGTTAACATCATGGCGCGCTTCCGCCAGGAACGCGCCCGCCGCCCGCGCGACGCGCTGCCGGCCGATCCGGCGCACGTGGTCGAGCGGGTCGTGCTGTCGACCGGCGGGGCGGTGACGCTGTGCTCGCTGACGACCGTCATCGGGTACTCGTCGCTGCTGCTGGCCAAGAACCATGCGCTGTTCCTGTTCGGCGCCGTCGCCGTGATCGGCGAGGTGAGTTGCCTGTTCGCCGCGCTGCTCGCGCTGCCGGCGCTGTTGCTGGTCTGGCGCAAGCTGACCGCGCGTCTTTGACCGGAAAATCGCCGCCGGCGGCACTATCCCGCACGGGGGTGGGATGACGCGTCGAGCCCGTGAGAGCCTGGTCGCCTCGGTCGCCGCGGCGTTCGTGGCGGCGTGCCAGCCCCCGCCTTCGTCGATCGCCGGTGGCGCCGCCGGCGGTGGCGCGGGAGGCGCCGCCGTCACGGGCAGCGCGGGCCGGGGCGGCGCCGCTGGCTCGGTCCCGCCGGGCGCCGGCGGCGACGTCGAGTGCGCCGCGATCCAGAAGTCGTCCGCGACCAAGCTTCTGCCCGACGTCCTCATCCTGCTGGATGCGTCGGGATCGATGAACGATGACGTCGACGGCATCACCTGCGCCGGCGGCTGCGGCCCGACGTCGAAGTGGGCGCTCGCGACGGCCGCGCTCGAATCGATCGTCGCCCAGACCGAGTCGACCGTGAACTGGGGCCTTAAGGCGTTCGCGGACGCGGGCACCTGCTCGGTCAACGCGAGTGTCGTCGTCCCGGTGGCGACGATGAACGCCGCCGCGATAACCACGGCGATCGCGAACCGCACCAGCGCGAACGGCGGCGTGGCCAACGGCAGCAGCACGCCGACACGCGCCGCAATCACCAATGGTGCGACTTATCTATCCACACTGTCCACGCTGACCGACGCCAGTCCCCGGTTCATGTTGCTGGTGACCGACGGCATCCTCAACTGCCCGGTCACGGGTCCAACCTCGGCAGACGACTCCGTCGCGGCGATCCAGGCAGCGGCCGCTGCGCGCACGCTCGGCTTTTCGACCATCGTCGTCGGCGCCGCGACGCCCGGCGGTCCGGCGGACGCCGTCCTGAACAACCTGGCCGCCGCGGGCGGCCACGCGCCGGCGTACATCCCGTTGTCGAACGTCGGCCAGCTGCTCACCGAGCTTCCTCAGCTGGTCACGCGGGCCGCCACGTGCACCTTCGCCCTCCCCCAGGGACCCACCGGTTCCGGGCCACCGCGGATCGGCCTGCGCGCGAACGGCGCCGAGATCCCGCGCGACCCGCAACATCAGAACGGGTGGGACTTTACCGACGCCGCGGGAACGGCGGTGCAAGTGTTCGGGCCGACGTGCGACGACTTCGTCGCGGGACGAATCGAAACTCTGACTATTGTGTTTTTCTGCGGGCGGCTCTGACTCGCACTGAGCACGGAACTAGATTCTTTGTTGGAGTGACGCGTGTAAGGCGTCGCCCGACAACAGGAGGCTGACAATGATGCGTGGTCGCAGAGCAAGGAAGATGGAGCAGCGCGCGGTGGGCAAGTCAGTGCGGACGGGCCGGAGGATTCGCCGGGCGAAGCGCGCGGCCGTGATCGTCGGCGCGGTCAAGCTGGCCAGCACGCGCCGCCGCGCGGCCCGCCGGACGAAGCGCGCCGCGCTGATGGTGGGCGCCGCCAAGGCCGGCCGGACCAGCCGCCGCCGCCGCGCCGCCGCGGTCGCTGTGGCCACCAAGCCGCAGCGCAGAATCCGCGCGCGTTAGTCGCTCCGCGCCGCAGGCGCGGTGTGCGACTATCGCTTTTTCTGGTAACCGCGATCCCGCGCTTCGCGCGGGGGCGGTTAAGGTTGTTGACATAACCGCGGGCGTCGCCGCAACTAGGGGGTCGTGAGGTGGCCCCTTAGATTCGCTTTTGCGCCGGTGATACTGCCGGCGCTGCTGTCCGGTTGCGGCGACGAGACGCTCGCAGGACCGGGCAGCCTACCGCTTTGCGCTTCGGTCCCGGCGGCGGAGGCGACTCCGGCCGCGGCCGCGCCGGCCTGCGAGAGCAATCCGGCGGACTACCCCTACCCGTTCTGGGATCCGTGCCAGCCGCTGGAGACGCGGCTGGCGAACCTGCTGTCGGTCCTGACGATCGACGAAAAGCTGACCTTGCTCGCGGGCAGCCACAACGCTGTCCCGCGCATCAGCCTGCCCGCCGCGTCGCTGGGCACGGAGGCGTTGCACGGCCTCGGGATCGCCGCGAACCCGAACGCGCCCTCCGGATCGTTCATGCCGATGTCGACCCAGTTCCCCCAGGTGTTCGGCCTGGGCGAGAGCTGGGATCCCGACGTCATGAAGACGGTCGGCGCGACCGTCGGTTACGAGGCGCGCGTCTACAACGCCCGCGGCATCGCCGACAGCGGACGCGGCATCGGCATCATCACGCGCGGACCAAACGTCGATCTCGTCCACGATCCGCGCTGGGGCCGCACCGAGGAGTCATTCGGCGAGGATCCCTACCTGGTCGGCCAGATGGCGAACGGTTATCTCGCCGGTCTGCACGGCGACGACCCGCGCTACTTGCTGGCGGCGTGCACGCTGAAGCACTTCGCCGCCAACTCGAACGAGACGACGCGCCTCTCCAGCTCGTCGAACCTCGACGCGCGCAACCTGCGCGAGTACTACACGGCGACGTTCCGGACCGCCGTGCGCGAGGGGCGCGCCGACGGCATCATGACCGCCTACAACCAGATCAACGGCGTGCCGGCGGGTACGTCGCCGATCTTGAAGTCGCTCGTCCGCCGCGACTGGGGGTTCGACGGTTTCTTCTCGACGGACGGACAGGCGGCGACGCACTGGGTGCAGGATCAACAGTACTTCGCCACCCTCGACCAGGCGGTCGGCGCCGCCATCGCGGAGACCAGCGGCGTGCTGCTGCAGAGCAACGTCGCGCCCAACGTCAACGCGGCGTACTCGATGGGTCTGATCACCGAGGCCGACGTCGATGCCGCGATCGGCCCCGCGCTCCGCATCCGGTTCCGCACCGGCGACTTCGATCCGCCCGCCGACGTCCCCTACAAGGCGATCCAGAGCACCGAGACGCCGTGGGCGACCGACGAGGCGAAGGCGCGCGCGCTGGACGTCACCCGCCGGACGATCGTGCTGTTGAAGAACGCGAACGCGACGCTGCCGCTCGACCGGACGGCGATCAAGTCCATCGCCGTGATCGGCCCGCGCGCCGATTCGGTGGTGCGCGACTGGTACGGCGGTACGCCTCCCTATCCGTACGTGACGGGACGCCAGGGGATCGTCAACAAGGTCGGGACGGATGTCGAGGTGACTTTCGTCGCCGACGACCGCGGCGGCGCCGCGACATTCGCCGCCGCGCACTCGGACGCCGCGGTCGTGTTCGTGGGCAACCATCCAACCTGCGGCGAGCCCTACCCGCCCTGGGGCACCTGCCCGTCGCCTTACGAAGGGCGCGAGCAGGTCGACCGCGTCTACCTCGGGTTGGAGCCCGCGCAGCTCGCGCTGGTGCAATCGATCGCGGGCGCGAACCCGCGCACGATCGTCGTCCTGGTTTCCAGCTTTCCGCAGGCGATCGGCTGGATCGATGAAAACGTCCCGGCGATCGTGCACGTGACCAACTCCGGTCAGGAGCTGGGCAACGCCGTCGCCGACGTGCTGTTCGGCGACTACAACCCGGGCGGACACACGACGACGACCTGGTACCAGAGCGAGACCGACATCCCGACCGAGATCACCGACTACGACATCAAGAAAGGGACGACCTACTGGTACTTCACGGGCAAGCCGCTGTATCCGTTCGGATTCGGGCTCTCGTACTCGACGTTCGAGTATTCGAACCTGACGGTGAGCGCGCCCGCGCTGCCCGCCTGCGGCTCGGTCGAAATCGGCGTCGACGTCACCAACACCAGCGCCGTCGCGGGAGACGAAGTCATCCAGCTTTACGCCAGCTATCCGGAGTCGGCGGTGCAGCGCCCGTTGCAGCAGCTGCGCGGTTTCCGGCGCGTGACCGTCGCGGCGGGAGGCACGGAGCACGTCACGTTCCCGCTCGCCTCGACGGACCTTTCGTACTGGGACGACCGAGCGGCGCGCTTCGCGGTCGAGTACGACCGGTCCGTCGAATTGCAGGTGGGTGCCTCGTCGCGAGACATCCGGCTGCGCACGACCGTCCGCTTCACGTATTGATTCGCCCAGTTACGGACCGGTACCGCACCCGCTCCGACGGCCCAGCCGAGGTTCCCTGAAGCTCGGATCATGCCGCCGTGCGTGGCAAACACCGCGCGGGATGACTATGCTGCTCGCTCGAAGTCGGTGAAATTAGGGCAACCACGTATGACTGCGGCTCAGCAAGATAGTTCGACGAGCCCAACTCAGGCTGACGACAGCAGCCACGCGGTGTACTTCTATGACCGCGACGACGATCTCGCGGAGGGCGTCGCAGCGTACGTGGGCAAAGGTGTGCTGGCGGGCGAGGCCGCCATCATCATTGCCGCGGAGACTCACCGCGATCTGATCATCCAGCGCCTCCACAAGATGAGCGTCGACGTCGAGGCGGCGCGCGCGCGCGGCGATCTCATCATCCTCGACGCCGCGACCACCCTGGCGAAGTTCATGGTCGACGGCGCGCCCGATCCGGATCTGTTCAGGCGGGTGGTGGGCAGCGTGCTCGAATCGGCCAGCACGCGCGGCAATCGACGGGTGAGGGTCCGGGCCTACGGCGAGATGGTCGACATCCTCTGGCGCGACGGCAATCGTCGGGCCGCAGTCGCGCTCGAGGAGCTCTGGAACGACCTGGGCGAAACCCATGAGTTCCAGCTGCTGTGTGGCTACCAGATGGCGGCGTTCCAGGCGGCGCCCGGCGGCCTTCATGACGTGTGCGACGTGCACGCGCACGTGTCGGTCGCGGCCCTGTCGCCCGACGCGGCCGACCTCGCCCGGCAGACCCGCGCGCTCGCGGCCGAGATCGCGCGCCGCAAGCAGGTCGAGCTGGCCCTGCGAGACACGGTCCAGGATCTCCGACGGGCCGTCGCCGCCGAGCAAGAGCGCGCCAGCGAGGCCCGCCGCCTTGCAGATGATCTGAGCGAGACGATCCGGGTCAACGAGCTGTTCACGCCCGGCGCCGCTGGCCCGGC
>Ga0207704_10000764_pt1 | contig 14170 bp, 11 predicted proteins | sample KBSMisM12_FD_184308 | JGI IMG/M metagenome (GOLD analysis project Ga0207704, IMG submission 184308) | Miscanthus rhizosphere microbial communities from Kellogg Biological Station, Michigan, USA - KBS Miscanthus M1-2 (SPAdes) (version 2) | ecosystem: Host-associated > Plants > Roots >...
CGGCGGAGGGCGCATTCCGGGTCTCCACCGAGGTCTGGACGATCGCGTATCAGGAGAAAGCGCCGCGCACGATGATCCGGACCGACGGCGAGAAGGACCTGCCGTCGAAGGGACGCTTCTGGATCGACCCGGCGACCGGGCGCGTCCTGATGAGCGAGCTCAGCGTCGAGAGCCGGAACATCCGCGCGACGATCGACGTCAGCTACCAGTCCGAGCCGCTGCTCGGCATGCTGGTGCCGATCGAGATGCGCGAACGCTATGAAAGCAAGCGGAGCGGCACGCTGGTCACCGGGCGCGCAACCTACGGGAGGTTCCGGCAGTTCCAGGTGAAGGTCACCGAACAGCTGGCGCCGGTGATCAAGAAATGACTCGAGCAGCCCGCGCGGCGATGGCGTGTGCCTGCCTGCTGATCGCGGGACCGGCCTCGGCAGCGGAGCCGACGCTCGCCACCGTGCTGGAGCGCGCCGCCGCCTACGTCGCCGATTTCCACCAGCAGCTGGCCGGCGTCGTCGCCGAGGAGCGGTACGTCCAGGAAGTGAAGGCGTTCACGAAGCGCGCCGGACAATTGACCAACCCGATGCGGAGCGAGCTGCACTCCGATCTGCTGCTCGTCCGGCCGGCAAAGGGCGGCGGCTGGACCGAGTTCAGGGATGTCTTCGAGGTCAACGGCATCCCGGTCCGCGATCGGTCCGACCGGCTGACCCGCCTGTTCCTCGAAGGGTCGCCCTCGGCGCAGGAGCAGATCGGCAAGATCCTGGACGAGAGCTCGCGGTTCAACATCGGCGACATCAAGCGCAACATCAACACCCCGGTGTTCGCGCTGCAGATCCTCGAGCAGGCAAACCAGCGGCGGTTCAAATTCAAGCGCACCAACGACCGCGTCCCGGTCACGGTGACGAAGGAGGACGCCGCGGCCGGTGTCTTCCGGACCGGGGCCGAGGTCTGGGCGGTCGAGTTCGAGGAGAAGCAATCGGGCACGCTGATCAAGACGGAGCGGCTCCGGGACCTGCCGTCGCGCGGCCGCTTCTGGATCGACCCGCTGACGGGGCGGGTGCTCATGAGCGAGCTGATTGCGAAAAACCGCCAGATCGCGGCTACAGTGGACGTCAGCTACCAGTCCGAGCCGCTGGTCGGCTTCCTCGTGCCGGTGGAGATGCGGGAGAATTACCAGGATCGGCGCGGCGCCCACATCGAGGGGGTCGCCGAGTACGGGCGGTTCCGGCAGTTTCAGGTCAACGTCGACGAAAAATTTCTGATCAAAAAGTAGGAGCCTATGGCTGCGCGACCGACGTGGAAGGGATATCTCAAGATCAGCCTGGTCAACATTCCGATCAAGGTGTTTCCGGCGACCGACGCCGGCGCGACCCTGAGCTTCAACCAGCTGCACGGCGAGTGTCAGACGCGCATCCAGCAGAAGCGCTGGTGCCCGAAGTGCGAGCGCGAAGTGCCGAACACCGACATCGTCAAGGGCTTCGAGTTCGAGAAGGGGCGCTACGTCATCGTCGACGAGGAAGACATCGAGAAGGTCCGCGTCGACTCGACCCGCGTCATCAACCTCGAGAAGTTCACCGAGGACACCGCAATCGATCCGATCTATCTCGAGCGCCCGTACTATCTCGCGCCCGATGGCCCGGTGGCGCGCGAGGCGTTCTCCGTGATCCGCGAAGGGATGAAGGGCAAGGCCGGCATCGGCAAGGTGGCGCTCTACGGCCGCGAATACCTGGTAAAGGTGCAGCCGCGCGAGCAGGGCCTGGTCATGTACACGCTGCGGCATGCCAACGAAATCCGCAGCATGGAGGCGATCGAGGAGCTCAGCGACATGCCCGGCACGGTCAGGCCCGAGGAAGTGAAGCTCGCCAAGCAGGTGATGGGCACTTTCGAAGGCGACGTCGATCTGCAGGAGTATCGCGACGACTACCAGGTGGGCCTGCGCGAGATCATCGACGCGAAGATCGAAGGGCGCGAGGTCGTGGCGCCGGAGGTGGAGGCGCCGCCGAAGGTGGTCAACCTGATGGAGGCGCTGCGCAAGAGCCTCGATACGATCGGCGCCAAGAAGAAGCCTGCCGCAGTCGCGCCCGCGGCTGACGAGAAAAAGCGGAAGCGAGCTTAGGAATTAAGAATTTGGAATTAAGAATCTGGAATTCGACCATGAAAAGACACTTGTGGATCACGCTGTCTGCGGCTGTGATGTCGCTGGTCCTCGTTGTCCCGCTGTTCGCGCAGACCCGCGGGATGACGTCCGAGGACTACTTCGCCTTCGAGACGCTCGGCGATCCGCGCTTCTCGCCCGACGGCTCGACGATCGCCTTCGTGATCACGACGGTCGATCAGAAGCAGAACCGGCGGCGGAGCGCGCTCTGGTCGGTGCCCGCCGACGGCTCGCGGCCGCCGACGGCATTGACGACGGCGCCGCAGTCGTCGAACAGCCCGAGATGGAGCCCTGACGGGAAGGCGATCGCGTTTCTGTCGGCGCGGCCGATGCCGGGCGACGCGGCCACCGACACGCCGCGCACACAGGTGTGGCTGTTGCCGCTCGGTGGCGGCGAACCGAGGCGCGTGACCAACCTGCTCAACGGCGCCTCCGGCTTCCAGTGGTCTCCCGACGGCAGCCGGCTCGTCGTCGTCGGACGGAGCGGGCCGAGCGATACCGCGAAGTCGCCAAGCGACGTCCGCCACTACGCGCACGCAAACTACAAGTTCAACGACAGCGGCTGGTTCGACGACAAGCGGACGCATCTCTGGGTGACCGACGTCGCCGGCGGCCGATCGACGCAGCTCACCTCCGGCGACGACTGGAACGATTCGGATCCGCAATGGTCGCCGGACAGCCGGAAGATCGCGTTCGTCTCGGATCGCACCGGCAAGGCGTTCGACATGGGGCACAACACCGACGTCTGGGTGATCGACGCCAACGGCGGACCGCTGACCAAGGTCTCCGATCACGCCAGCGGCGACAACTCGCCGCGCTGGTCGCCCGACGGCCAGACGATCGCGTTCCTCAGCTCGGTGCCGGAGAAATCGCATCCCAAGATCTGGTTGGCCCCGAGCAGCGGCGGCGGCGCGTCACGCCTCGCGGCGGACGGCGTCGACCTGATCCCCAGCGGCCTGCGCTGGTCAGCCGACGGCCGGGCGTTGTATTTCGAGACCGGCTACAAAGGCACGAGCCAGTTGTTCCGCGTGGACCTGGCCGCACGGAAAGCATCGGCCGTCACGTCGGGCGATCGAACCGTGCACCTCGTCGACGTGAACGAGAAGAGCGGTCGCCTCGCGTACGGCGTCAACGACCCGACGCACCTGGACGATCTATACGTGGCGGATCTCGACGGCCGCAACGAGAAGGCGCTCACCCACCTCAACGCGGCGCTCTGGAAACAGGTGCAGTTGTCGCCGGTGGAGCGCGTCGCGTTCAAGGGCGCCGACGGCTGGGACGTGGACGGGTTCTTCATGAAGCCGGTCGGCTGGGAAGCCGGGAAGAAGTACCCGATGATCCTGACGATCCACGGCGGTCCGGCCGGCCAGTTCGGCTACGACTGGTACCACGAGTTCCAGGTCTACGCTTCGCACGGCTGGGCGGTGTTCTTCACCAACCCGCGCGGTTCGACCGGGTACGGCGAGAAGTTCGAGCGCGGCATCGAGCTGAACTGGGGCGGCAAAGACTACGTCGACGTGATGAACGGCGTCGACGCGGCGCTGGCGAAGTACCCCTGGGTCGACAAGGATCGGCTCGGCGTCACCGGCGGCAGCTACGGCGGGTATCTCACCAACTGGATCGTCAGTCATACCAACCGCTTCAAGGCCGCGGTGACGCTCCGCAGCATCTCCAACTTCGTGAGCGACGATGGCACCAGGGACGGCGCGTACGGCCACGCGGACGATTTCACCGGCGACATTTTCGAGAAGCACGATCTCTACTGGAACGCGTCGCCGCTGAAGTACGTGCAGAACGTGAAGACGCCGACGCTGGTGCTCCATTCCGACAACGACTTCCGCGTGCCGATCGAGCAGGGCGAGCAGTGGTTCCGCGCGCTGCAGCACTTCGGCGTGCCCAGCGAGATCGTCTTCTTCCCTCGCGAGAACCACAACCTGACACGCACCGGCGAGCCGAAGCACCTGGTCGAGAGCATCAACTGGCAGGTCTACTGGTTCGAGCGCTACATCAACGGCAACAGCAGCGCGCTGCCGCCGGACGCGCCCGCTCGCGCCAGCACGACCAGCACACAGGATCGCCCGTAGGTGCTGCGCCTCCTCGCCGGGTTCGTCGTCGCGATCGGCATGACCGGCGCGTGGATGCTGCTGGCGTGCGTGGTGATGGCGGTGAGCCTATACGTCGCACGCCTGGTGCCCCTGGCGGGAAAACGGCGGCGCCGTGTCAGGTGAGGACGAAGGAGCTGACAGAGAAAACGGTAAACAGGAGAAGCAGAGCAGCGGAGCACGAACGGAGCGGCGAGTGCGGCCGGCCGCACGAACCCGTTCTGCTCGTCTCCGTTCCTCCGTTTCTCCTGTAATCTCGGTTCCCTCAGTGACCTCCGTTACCTGGAAATCCACGTCACATCCGCGGATAGAATGCCGGCCGTGTCCCCTACTCTTCGACGCTCGCTGTTGACACTGCACCAGTGGGTCGGCCTTGCCGCCGGTCTGTTTCTCGTGGTGATCGCCGTCTCCGGGAGCGCGCTGGTGTTCGAGAACGAGATCGATCGCGCGCTCAATCCGTCGACCTCGTTCGTGACGCCTGGCGCGCAGACCCTGTCGATCGAGGCCTTGATCTCGCGCGTACAGGCTGCCTATCCGGCCGATCAGGTCACGGGCGTGCGGATCGCGGAAAAGCCGGACCAGGCGTATGAGCTCAGTCTGCGTAGCCGGCAGTCGGCGCTGGTGGATCCGTACACCGGCTCAGTGCTCGGACTTCGCGATCGCGAGAAGAGCTTCGCGCGGTGGATCCATCTGCTGCACACCCGGCTGGTCGCCGACAAAGTCGGCGAGGCGATGGTCGGCTGGTTCTCGGTCGCGATGCTCGGCCTCGCGATCACCGGTCTCGTGCTCTGGTGGCCGCGCAAGATCCTGGCGGTGGGATCGGCGGCATCGTGGAAACGGACGAACTTCGACCTGCACAACGTGCTCGGCTTCTACTCGTCGCTGGTGATGCTCGTGATCACGCTGAGCGGCGTGTTGATCGCCTTCGAAAACGCGACCGATCCGCTGGTCAGGCGCCTGAACCCGCCGACGCCTGAGGCGCGCGCGCCGCAGTCCACGCCGGTGGCCGGCGGCACGCGCATCTCGGTCGACGAAGCGGTGGCGATCGCCGAGCACGCGCTGCCGGGCGCCTTCACCTCGAACGTCGGCCTGCCCAACGGCCCGACGGCGGTGTTCCGCATCCTGAAGAAGTTTCCGGAGGATCGGACGCCGGCGGGCCGGAGCCGCGTCTATGTCGATCAGTTCAGCGGCCGGGCCCTGCTCGTCGAGAACACGCGCACCGCGCCGCTCGGCACCCGCATCCTGAACCTGAAGCGCTCGGCCCACACCGGCGACATTTTCGGCGCCCCCACCCAGGCGCTGTACTTCATCGTCTCGCTCGGCATCGCCCTGCAGGCGGTTACGGGAGCGCTGATTTGGTGGAATGGCCGCCGGCGAATCAAGTGAACGCCGGTTTCGAGGGGAACGGTTGGCAAGAGAAGCGGAGCAGCGGAGAACGAACGGAGCGGCGAGTGCGGCAGGGCCGTTCCTTCGTTTCTCCCGTGATCCCGTTGCCTCCGTCCCCTCTGTTGCCTACACCGGCTGGAAATCGATGAACCCGCGATCGATGTTGACGCCCGACAAGCGGACGCGCAGGCGATCGCCGACGTCGAGGCCGGGGCGCGGCGTCATCAGCTTTCCTTCGATCGGCGGGCTCATCACCCGCACATAGGTGCCCTTGGTCGATGCGCCGGTGACGACCGCGTCGAACGTCTCGCCGACGCGCGACTGCACGACCATCGCCGCGGCCGACTTTCGCACCTGCCGCTCGACCTTGTTGGCCGCGTCTTCCTGCGAGGTGCACTGCGTGGCGATTTTTTCCAGCGCGCCCTCGCTGTAGGGCGACGGGTGACCCGCGAGCGCCGCCTTGACGAGCCGCTGCGCCACCAGATCCGGAAACCGCCGGTTCGGCGCCGTCGAGTGGGCGTAGTCGCGCACCGCGAGCCCAAAGTGCCCCGGCGGCTCCGCCCCCGGCGGATCGACGACGTACTCGCCGCGGCCGAGCAGGCGGATGATGCTGGTCGACAGATCCGTGAACGTCTCGGGATCCGCCTTCTTGCGCTTGTCGAGAAAGGCCGCCAGCGCCAGCGAGTCGGCGTCGGCCGGCAGCGTCTCTCCTAATCCCTCCGCCAGCGCGCGAATGCGATCCCAGCGTTCCGGCGACTTCACGACGCGGCGAAGCGACGGGAAACCGCGCGCATCCAGAAAACGGGCGGTGACGCCGTTGGCCGCGATCATCAGGTTGGCAATCAGCGACTTCGCGCGATTCGGCGCCTGCGGCCGCACCTCGTGCAGGGTGTCGCCGTCGAACACGTTCTCGACCTCGATCGTCTCGAACCCGAGCGCGCCGTGCTGGGCGCGCAGCGCGTCGAGCGCCTGCGCCGCGCCATCCTGCATGCGGAGCTGCTGGTCCATGCCGGCCACCGCCGCGGCCGCCGGCGGCAGCGGACCGTCCCCGGTCAGCCACGCGCCGACGCCGTTGTACGCCAGCTTCGCCTTGTTGTTCACGACCGCCCCGTAGACGTCCGACGATTTCAGGCCGCCGTCCCGCGAGATGACGAACTCGATGACCACCGAGAGGCGATCCTCCTGGGCGTTGAGCGAGGTGAGGTCGGTGGACAGCCGCTCGGGCAGCATCGGAAAAATCACCGCGGGCGTGTAGACCGAGGTGGTGTTCAGCGCGGCGTGGCGATCGGCGGGCGATCCCTTGGGAACCGCGGCGTCGACGTCGGCAATCGCGACCAGCACCTTGACGTCGCCGGCCGGCAGCGCCTCCGCCACCGACAGCTGATCGAGGTCGCGCGAGTCGTCGTTGTCGATCGAGCACCAGAGCAGCGCCCGCAGATCGCGGGTCGGCTCCTCCGTCGTGGTCGGGGCGGCCGCGAGCGCCGCCGCCTGCGCCAGCGCGTCCTGCGGCATGTCGGGTTCGAGGCCGCGCTCGCGCATCGCCCGAACGGCGATGGCGCGGAGGTGCCCGCGTTGGGATTGATCAGCCATGAGTCGTGATGTCCTTGATCGCCGCCGCCATGTCCTCGATGAGCGCGTCGATGTGTGGTTGATGCGTGCGGAAGCTGAGCACGCACACCCGGCCGAGGGCCCGGCCGTGTGCGGTGCAGCCGGTCACCATGACGCGGCCCCGCTGAGTCGTCTGGTCCATGAGCGCGCGGGTCGCGGCGTCCTCGTCGTCCCTCGACGCGCCCGGCCACGTCAGGTGGAACGCGAACAGCGACAGATCGGGCTCGGCGTCGATCACGATCCCCGGCAGCTCGGCGACTCGGCGGCGCGCGTCCAGCGTGAGGGCGCGTTTCTCGGCAATCGCACTCCGAAACGCCGCGGCGCCAAACAGCTTCACCGACAGCCAGACGCGCAGCCCGGGAAAGCCGCGCGACAGCTCCGGACCGTGCTGGCTCGGATCGTAGAAATCCTCGGGATGCGGCATGGCCGGCAGGTAGTCGGCGGTCGCTTCGTGCGCCGCCCGCAGCGCCGCGCCGTCGCGGACCAGCAGCGCGCCGGTCCCGTAGGGGAGGAACATCCCTTTGTGCGGATCGAGGGTCAGCGAATCGGCGCGCGGCAGGCCGCGAAGCGTGTCGCGCAGGTCTTCAGAAAGATAGAAGAAGGCGCCGTAGGCGCCGTCGATGTGATGCCAGAGCCCTTCGCGCGCGCACAGGTCGGCGATCGCCTCCAGCGGATCGACCGCCCCGGTATTGGTCGTGCCGGCGCTCGAGACCACCGCGAACGGCGTCAGGCCGGCGCGGCGATCGGCGGCAATGGCCTCGCTCAGCCGATCGATTCGCATCCTGAAGAAATCGTCGGACGCAATCGGCCGCACCCGATCGGGCATGACGCCGGCAAGCTTCGCCGATTTCAGCACCGAGTGGTGCGCCTGGTCGGAGGTGTACAGCACGCCGCGGCGGATCTCGGCGCCGAGGTGCCGCTCCCTCGCGCAGACGATCGCGTTGAAGGTGGCCATCGAGCCGCCGGTGGTGAACAGGCCCCTCGTCTCCGGCGGAAATCCCATCCAGTCGCGCAGCCAGTCGAGCGCGTTGGCCTCGAGCTGGACCAGCGCCGGCGCCGCCTGCCAGACGCCGGTGTAACGGTTGGTCGCGTCGGCGATGAAGTCGGCGAGCGCCGCCGGGTAGAGTCCGCCGCCGGGGATGTAGGCGAGGTAGCCGGGGCTCGGCGCCGTGAACGAACGCGGGATCCAGTCGCGGAACAGCTGATCGAGCAGCGGCTCGAGCGCGACGCCCTGCTCCGGCGCCGGTTCGCGCATCGCCCGGCACAGATCCGCCGCGTCCACGTTCCCGCAGGCGGGCTCGTGTGCGAGCGCCTCGATATGGGCGATGCAGCGTTCGACGACTTCGTCCGCCATCGCGCGCATGCGTTCAGGAGAGAGCTCGAGATCTATTGGAGCCAATCGAGGACCTGGTAGTAGGCGCCGACGAGCGGAAGGAACCATGGGTTGCCGGTATACATGGGAATGGGAGGAAAACGATCGTCGAAGAGCGGATGGTCGATCGGCTCCCCCGCGATCCGCCTGGCGATCTGTTCACCCAGATAGGTGGCCATCGCCACGCCGTGGCCGCAGTAGCCGCCCGCGTAATACACCTCGTCGAGACGGCCCGCGCGCGGCATCTGGTCGCGCGTGAACGCGACGTTGCCGCTCCAGGCGTAGTCGATGCGGACACCGCCGAGCTCGGGAAAGATCGTCGTCATTCCCGTGCTGAGGATGGCGGCCGCCCGCCGCGTCGTATCCGGGCTTGGCCGGCCGAACTCCGCGCGTCCTCCGAAGAGCAAACGCCGATCCGCTGTGACGCGGAAGTAATACAGAAAATGTTTGGTGTCGAAGGCCATGCGCCGGCGCGGCAGCAGCGACGCTGCCACGTCCTCGGCGAGCGGCTCGGTCGCGATGATGTAGCTGCCGATCGGTACGTAGCGGCGCTGCAGCGCCGGGGCGGCTGCGTCGGTATAGCCGTTGGTCGCCATCAGCACGTCCTGCGCCTGCAGATCGCCGCTGGTCGTCTGGACGCGCCATCCGCCCGCCTGGCGCTGCAGCGACGTCACCGCCACGCCCGACACGATGGTTGCGCCGGCGGCCTCCGCGGCGACCGCAAGCCCACGGACGTAGCGCGCCGGATTCAGCCCGCCGCTGCGTTCGTCCACGAGGACGCCATGATAGGCGTCGCTGCCGATCTCGCGGCGCTGGTCGGCTCGCGGCACCAGCTCCACGTCGTGATCGAAGACGCGCGACAGCAGCGCCTGTTCTTCGCGAAACGCCTCGAAATGCGCCGGCTTGAACGCCACGCAGATATGGCCCGAGCGCACGTAGTCGCAGTCGATCCTTTCGTCGGCGACCAGGGCTTCTAGCCTGACGATCGACGCGGTGGCGGCGTCGAACAGCTGGCGGGCACGTGATTCGCCGTAGCGTGCCACGAGCGTCGCCGCTTCCACCTTCATGCCGGTCAGCACCTGACCGCCGTTGCGCGAGCTCGCGCCCCAGCCGGCCTGCTCACGCTCGATGACGGCGACCGACGCGCCGGCCCGAGCCAGTTGCCGGGCGGCGGCGAGCCCGGTATAGCCGGCGCCGACGACCACGACATCGGCGCGCGACGGCACGCCGGCCGAGTTCCGAGTTCTCAGTTCTAAGTTCTCAGTTCCCGCAGGCAGTGTGTCCCACCAATAGGGGTATTCCTTCACGGGCGAGCGTTCTTCAGCGGGGCCGATGCCGCGGCGAGGATGGCGCGGCCGCGGTGCTGCTGGACGAACGCGACCACGGCCAGATGATCCCGCCGCCAGTCCGGGGCCAGGTCGAGCGCACCGGCGGTCGCCGTGCCGCCGCTCGCGCCTTCGGCGATCTGTCCGACCGTCGCGAGGTAGCGGACCACCGGCGCGTGCGCCAGCACCTTGCCATGGTTCTCGCCGCGCTTGACGTCGGTCGTCAGCCCGCGTTCGGTGACCATGACGATGATGTCGGCGCGGTCGCCGCGCGGGACGGGCGGAAGATCCGAGACCGTGACCTGGACCGCCGCATTCGTCACGTCGATGTTGAGCCGGCCGTGCGGCGCCGTCAGCGTTTTCTCGATCGCCTTCCGTGCCGCGCTCGCGTCGCTGCCGACGAACTCCGCGCGGCCGTCCACCACCATCTGCGGCGTGTAGATGCTCTCGGTGCCGAACCGCGTTTGATACTGCTGTTGCCGGCTGGTCACCGCCGCGGACGAAAAGCGATCCTTCCAGCCGAGCCGATCCCAGTAATCCACATGCTCGCCGAGTCCGATGATCTCCGCGCCGGCCACCGGCTGAGTCGCCAGCAGCTTTTCGAGCAGCGTATCGGCCGGCGGGCAATCCGAGCACCCCTCGGAGGTGAACAGTTCGACAATGACCGGCGTCGGTCCTTCGGTCCGGACGCTGCCGGACGCGATCGCCAGTGCCACGACGACGAGCAACCCTGTGCGGCGCATAGTTGTCATTCTAGGGCAGGTCGGGCACGCATCACCCACCAGATCACGCCGCCGAAGGCGATGGCGACCGCCACGAAGGTGATCCCGAAGAGCCACAGCGTCGTATAGAGGATGGACTGCGGATCCATGCGAGCATCGAGCTCGATCGGCACGCCGTGCAGCCGATCGGTCAGCGACTGCTCCCAGACCAGGATGTTGCCGCGGCCGACGTCGCGCCTGGTGTTGTGGTAGCGGATCTTGCTCGGCAGGTGCAGGCGGAACGCCACGATCTCGCTGCCGTTCCAGCCGACGTTGCCGACGTCCGCGGCCGCCGCGGCACCGACGGTCTGGAGGTACTTGAACAGATCGCCGTCCCGCCTGAACTGGTAGCGCGACCAGGCGAACGGCGCCACGCCGCCGAGCGCGGTGACGTCGTCCACGTCGAGCCGGACGTGCACGAACCGGCGGTTGTTGCGGCGCGACTGGCTCACGCGGATGACGCGCGTCGCCGGGCTCGAGTAGTAGGCGCGGACCGCGGCGGTGTCGACGCGCGCCGCCGGGCTCGCGTCGAACGTCGTGCCGCGCAGCGCGTTGAGCGCCGCGATCGACGTGTTGACGTAGACCGTCGCCCTGCCGTCGAGCGAGAGATAGATTTCCTCCTCGTACTCGTACTGCCGGAACAGCGACGCCGTGCCGCCGCTGCACGCGCTCATCACGACGAGCATGGCGAGCGCGCAGACCGCGCGGGCGCAAGGCCGCATAACCTTCAGATGATATAGTAAAAATTTGTGCTCTATCTGATCGACGGCAGCTCGCAGATGTACCGCGCGTATCACGCGCCCGTGCGCACCGCGGAGGGCGGACTCCTCCGCAACGCGCAGGGCGCGCCGACCAACGCGGTCTACATCTTCGTCAACATGCTCCGCAAGCTGCTCAACGAGCACAAGCCGGAGTTCATCGCCGCCTCGTTCGATCTCCCGGGCCGCACCTTTCGGGACGATCTCGTCGACGACTACAAGGCGAACCGCGCGCCGATGCCCGGCGAGCTGGCGCAGCAGATCCCGATGGTGCACGCCGCCTGCGAGGCGCTCGGCGTGCCGATTCTCACCTCCGAGCGCTACGAGGCCGACGATGTGATCGGGACGCTGGCGCTGAAGGCGGCCGCGGCCGGCTTCGAAGTCGCCATCGTCACCATGGACAAGGACTTCTTCCAGCTGGTCGGCGGCGGCATCCGCGTCTACAACCCGCGCGACGAGGGCACCTGGTACGACGTCGAGGGCGTGAAGGAGAAATTCGGCGTCGCGCCCGATCACGTGGTCGACGTGCTGGCGCTGATGGGCGACACGATCGACAACATCAAAGGCGTGCCGGGGGTCGGCGAAAAGGGCGCGCGCGAGCTGATCGTGCAGTACGGATCGCTCGAGAGCCTGCTCGAGCACGCCGCGGAAGTGAAGAACAAGCGCTACCGCGAAGGGCTGCTGGCGAACATGGATGCCGCGCGCCAGAGCCGCGAGCTCGCGCGCATCCGCACGGACGTGCCGGTCGAGTTCGACGCGGAACAGATGCGCTACCGCGCCGGCTCTCGCGATGCGGCCTTTGCGATCTTCAACGAGCTCGGCTTTCGCGCGCTCGCCAAGGAGTACGCGCCGACCGCCGATACGATCGCCAAGAACTACCGGATCGTCAACACCGCCGACGGCGTTCGCGCCCTGGCTGCCCGCCTGCGAGAAGCCGGCCGCTTCGCGTTCCGGGTCCTCCCGGACGGACCGACCGCGATGCGGGCGTCGATTGTCGGCATCTCGTTTTCGACCTCGCCGCGCGACGGGGACTACGTCCCGATCGGCCACCGCTCGCTGGACAACACCGACAGCCTGGCGCTCGACGTGGCGCTGGAGGCGCTGCGCCCGCTGTTCGAAGACGAAGCGGTCAAGAAGGATGGGCACGATCTCAAGTTCGACGCCATCGTGCTCGCGCGCCACGGCGTCACGCTGCGCGGGCTCGACGTCGACACCATGCTGGCCAGTTACCTGCTCGACGCCACCCGTTCCGCGCACCTGATCGAGGATCTCGCCCTCGAGCACACCAGCTACAAGGCGCTGTCGGCGGAAGACGTCTGCGGGCGGGGCGCCAAGGCGATGTCGCTGGCCGACGTGCCGGTCGATGCCGCGGTGGTGTACGCGTGCGAGCGCTCCGATCTGGTCGGCCAGCTCGCGCCCGCGCTGCGCGATCTGCTCGCGAAGGAAGAGCTCAGCGACGTCTACGCGACACTGGAGTTGCCGCTGGTCCCGGTGCTGATGGCGGTCGAGCGCGCGGGGGTCCGCGTGGATACGACGGCGCTGGCGGCGCAGTCGCAGAAGGTCGATCAGGAGCTGGCCCAGCGGTCGGCGACGATCTTCCAGATGGCCGGCGGTGAGTTCAACATCAACTCGCCGAAGCAGCTCGCCGAAGTGCTCTTCGACAAGCTCCAGCTGCCGGTGCTGAAGCGGACCGGAACGTCCAAGGCGCCGTCAACCGCGGTCGAGGTGCTGGAAGAGCTCGCCCTGACGCACGACATCCCGCGCCAGATTCTCGAGTGGCGCCAGCTGATGAAGCTGAAGGGCACCTACATCGATGCCCTTCCCCAGCTGGTGCATCCGGAGACCGGGCGCGTGCACACCTGCTTCAACCAGGCGGTCGCCTCGACCGGCCGCTTGAGCAGCAGCGACCCGAACCTGCAGAACATCCCGATCCGGACGCCGCTCGGCCGCGAGATTCGCCGCGCCTTCATCGCCGATCCCGGCAACGTCCTGATCTCGGCCGACTACTCACAGATCGAGTTTCGCGTGCTCGCCCATCTCTCCGAGGAACCGGTCCTCGTGGACGCGTTTCGCGAAGGGGTCGATTTCCACGAGCGGACCGCGGTGAAGATCTTCGGCGCCGACAGCGGGAAGGATCCGCACCAGCTGCGGAGCATCGCCAAGATGGTCAACTACGCGCTGCTTTACGGCAAGGGCGCGTTCACGCTCGCGAAGGACATCGGCGTCACCCAGCAGGCGGCCCAGGAATTCATCGACGCCTATTTCGCCGGCTTCCCGCGCGTCCGTGCGTTCATCGACCGCACCCTCGACGAGGCACGGACGACCGGCGTCGTGAAGACGATGTATGGGCGCAGGCGCCTGGTGCCGGAGTTGAACAGCCGCGACTTCCAGCGCCGCGCCGCGTCGGAGCGCGAGGCGGTCAACATGCCGATCCAGGGCAGCGCCGCCGACATCATGAAGCGGGCGATGATCGACGTCCACGCCGCGCTGCTGCCTCACCCCGAGGCGCGCATGATCCTCACCGTCCACGACGAGCTGGTGTTCGAGGTGCCGAAGGCGCGCGCCGAGGAGTTCAGCGAGATCGTCCGCGACCGGATGCAATCAGCCGCGGTGATGAAGGTGCCGCTCACCGTCGACGTCGGCATCGGCGAAAACTGGAAAGACGCAAAGCACTAGCCGAGGCAATTGGCGAATTCGTGAATTGGTGAA
>Ga0207704_10000777_pt1 | contig 14043 bp, 8 predicted proteins | sample KBSMisM12_FD_184308 | JGI IMG/M metagenome (GOLD analysis project Ga0207704, IMG submission 184308) | Miscanthus rhizosphere microbial communities from Kellogg Biological Station, Michigan, USA - KBS Miscanthus M1-2 (SPAdes) (version 2) | ecosystem: Host-associated > Plants > Roots > Rhizosphere...
CGAGACGCCAAAGGCCGGGTTTTCGAGGCCCGGCCGCACCCGGCCCTGCCCCGCGCCGCCCAGGCCCTGCACGCCTTCGCCGCCCGCGATTCCGGCCTGATCGTCGAGGAGAAGGGCCTGTCGGCCGCCTTGCACTACCGGCTGGCCGGACGCTACGCCGAAGCCGCCCAGGCCTGCGCCGCCGCGGTCGCCGCCGAGACCGGCCTCGCCCGGCAGGACGGGGACATGGTTGAGGAGCTGCGCACGCCCGGCGCCGACAAGGGCGACAGCGTCCGGGCCTACATGGCCGAGGCGCCGTTCGCCGGCGCGCGGCCGGTGTTCGTGGGCGACGACCTGACCGACGAGGCGGGCTTCGCCGCCGCCCGCGCCCTGGGCGGCACCGGCGTGGCCGTAGGCCCGCCGCGTCAGAGCGCCGCGGCGTTCCGCCTGCCGAACGTCGACGCCGCCCTGGCCTGGCTGGAGGCGGCGCTATGAGCCGTCTGATCGTGGTCTCCAACCGCGTGAACCCGCCCAGCGGCGTCGGCGAGGAGAGCGTCGGCGGGTTGGCCATGGCGCTGGCCGCCGCACTTCGGGAATACTCCGGCCTGTGGTTCGGGTGGAGCGGCGCGACCAAGCCCAAGTTCGACGGGCAGCTTTCCATGCAGACCATCGACGGCGTCACCACCGCCCTCGTCGACCTCGAGGAGGCCGACCGCGACGAGTACTATAACGGCTACGCCAACAAGACGCTCTGGCCGCTGTTCCATTACCGCACCGACCTGGCCGCCTACGACCGCGCCTACGGCGAGGGCTATCGGCGGGTGAACAAGCGCTTCGCCGCAACGCTCGCCCCGCTGATCGAGCCGGACGACCTGATCTGGATCCACGACTACCACCTGATCCCGCTCGCCCGGGAGCTCAGGGAACTGGGCGTCCGGAACCGGATCGGCTTCTTCCTGCATATCCCCTGGCCGGCCCACCAGGTGTTCACGACGCTGCCCGGTCACCGCCGGCTGGTCGAAGCGATGTTCCACTACGACGTGGTCGGGTTCCAGACCCCCGAGTATTGCCAGGCGTTCGAGGAGTACGTCGTGGCCGAGGCCGGGGGCTCGCAGCCTGCGCCGGGTCGGCTGAAGGCCTTCGGGCGGACCGTGCTGGCCGGCGCCTTCCCCATCGGCCTGGACGCCGCTGAGTTCGCGGCCATGGTCCGGAGTACGCGCGCGCGCCGCATGCGCGACCTGATGAGGGCCGCCACGGTGTTCCGCCACCTGATCGTCGGCGTCGACCGCCTCGACTACGCCAAGGGCCTCGAGGAGCGCTTCGTCGGCTTCGAGCATTTCCTCGCCGACAATCCAGACCTGCGCCGCGAGGTGCTGATGCTGCAGATCGCCCCGGTCAGCCGCGAGAGCGTCGAGGCCTACCAGGAGATCCGCGGCCGGTTGGACGCGCTCTCCGGTCGGATCAACGGCGAATACGCCGACATCGACTGGGCGCCGTTCCGCTATGTGAACCGCAACTACCGGCGCGACGAGCTGGCCGGAATCTACGGCGCGGCCCGGGTCGGCCTGGTGACGCCGCTGCGCGATGGGATGAACCTGGTCGCCAAGGAGTACGTCGCCGCCCAGGACCCGCAGGATCCCGGCGTGCTGATCCTGTCGCGGTTCGCCGGCGCGGCGCGGCAGATGACCGAGGCGCTGCTGATCAACCCCAACAGCCCCGAAGAGATCGCCGACGCGCTCAAGCGGGCGCTGACGATGGAGAAGCCCGAGCGCATTCGCCGCTGGCGCACCCTGTTCGACAACGTCCAGCGCGAGGACGTGACGGCCTGGCGCGACGCCTTCGTGGGCGCGCTCGCCGGCGCTCAGGAAAACCGCCCGGCCCTGGCGCTCTCGGCGATCACCAGATCCTGACCCGCTTGTCGGGCTCCACGTAGAGCTTGTCGCCCGGCTTGACGCCGAAGGCCTCGTACCAGGCGTCCATGTTGCGGGCCGGGCCGTTGACCCGGTACTGCCGCGGCGAGTGCGGGTCAGTGACCACCTGGCGGCGGACGGCGTCGTCGCGCACCTTGCCGCGCCAGGCCTGGGCCCAGCCCAGGAACACGCGCTGGTCGCCGGTCAGGCCGTCGATCACCGGCGCGGGCTTGCCCTTGAGGCTGGCGTGATAGGCCGCCAGCGCCAGGTTCAGGCCGCCCAGGTCGGCGATGTTCTCGCCCATGGTCAGCTCGCCGTTCACATGCGCGCCGGGGACCGGCTCGTAGGCCGAGTACTGGGCGCCGAACATCTTGGCGCGGGCCTCGAAGGTTTTGGCGTCGGCCGCGGCCCACCAGTCGCGCAGCTTGCCCGTGGAGTCGAACTTGCGGCCCTGGTCGTCGAAGCCGTGGGTCAGCTCGTGGCCGATCACGCCGCCGACGGCGCCGTAGTTGATCGCCGGATCGGCGTCGGCGTCGAAGATCGGCGGCTGCAGGATCCCGGCGGGGAAGACGATGTCGATCAGGCCGCCGTTGTAGGCGTCGTTGGTCTGGGGCGTCATGGCCCAGTCGCCGCGGTCCACGGGGCCGTTGCGCCGCGCGGTGTAGAACGCCCAGTCCGCCGCGGCGGCCGCGCGCACGTTCCCCACCAGGTCGTCGTCGCGGATCACGACCTTCGAATAGTCGCGGGCCACGTCGGGATAGCCGACCTTGACGTTGTAGGCGGCGAGCTTCTTCAGCGCCTCGGTCTTGGTGGCCGGGCTCATCCAGTCCAGAGCCTGGATGCGGGCGGCGTAAGCGCTCTTCAGGTCGGCGACCAGCGCCTGGACCTTGGCCTTGGAGGAGGGCGGGAAGTACTTGGCCGCGTAGATCTGGCCCACCGCCCAGCCCAGGTTGCCGAAGCGGTCGAGGCGGTCGCCCGCCAAGTAGTCGCCGCCGGCAACGGCGCGCACGCCCCGCTTCCATCGCACCGCCTGTTCGGCCTGGCCGGAGAGCTCCTTCTGGCGGAACTGGAAATTGGCCTGGTCGAACGGCTTCGAGAGATAGGGCGCGGCGTTGTCGGCGACGCCGGCGGCCATCCACGCCTGCAGCACGTCGACCGGCGTCCTGGCGTAGATGGCGGCGATCTTCGGGAAGGCGGTCTTGTCGATCACCACCACCTTGGCCGGGACGCCGACGCCGGCCTCGGCCAGGAACCCGCGCCACGGAAAGCCCGGCGCGGCCTTTTCGAGGCCGGCCACGGTGTAGGGATTGTAGACGGCGTCGGCGTCGCGCTCCTGGGCCTTGGTCCAGCTGACCTCGGCGATCTGCGTCTCGAACGCGACGATGGCGGCGGCCTTGCCCTTGGGGTCCGGCCAGTCGATCAGGCCGAGCAGCCTTTCCACGTAGGCCTGATAGGCGGTCTTCTTCGCGGCGAACGACGCGTGCAGGTAGTAGTCGCGGTCGGGCAGCCCCAGGCCCGCCTGGCCCAGGAAGAGGACGTAGTGGCCGACGTCCTTGGGGTCCACGTCGAGGCCGAAGTCGAAGACGGTGGGCTCGAAGTCCTTCTGGCGGCGGCCCATCAGGGCGCCGAGGGCCGCGCGGGTCTTGGCGGCGCGGATCGCGGCCAGTTGCGGCGCGATCGGCTTGGCGCCGAGGGCCTCGACGCGGGCCTCGTCCATGAAGGCCTTGTAGAAGGCGCCGACCTTGCCCTCGACGGTCGTGGGCTGATGGCCGGCCGACCCCGAGAGCCTCTGGGCGGCCTCCTCGAGGATCGCGTGCTGGCGCGCCTCGGTCATGTCGCTTTCCAGCAGGCGCAGGCTGATGCCGGGCTTGTCGGCGGGGATGGGCGTGCGATCGAGCCAGGCGCCGTTGGCGTGGCGGAAGAAGTCGTCGCCCGGCTTCGTTGCGAGGTCGCGGCCGGCCAGGTCGAAGCCCCAGGCGCCGTACTTCAGCGGCGCGGGATCGGCCGCGTGCGCGGGAATGGCGCAGAACGCCAGGAGAGCCGCCACGGCGGCTGCGGATCGCTTCATGAAAGGGCCCCTTGGAACTGTGCGCGGACGTGACCACCGGCCCTCGGGACGGTCAAGGCAGGCGCGCATTAAGCTTCGTACAGAGACACAATCGCGAAACAGCGCGGGCCTAGGACGAGCCAAAATCCGAGGGGGAAAGTCATGTTCCGCAGATCGCTCGCCATCGCGCTCGCGCTGGGCCTCGCCGCCGCTCCGCTGGCGGCGCACGCCCAGGCGCCCGGCTACCAGCCGCCCGCCGCCGCGCCGGCCGGCGCCCCGGTCGCCATGAAGATCAAGCAGGGGACCCTGAAGGGCAGCCAGGCGAACGGCGTCGACTACTTCCTGGCCGTGCCGTTCGCGCCCGCGCCGGTGGGCGACCTGCGCTGGAAGCCGCCCGGCGCCGCACCCAGTTGGGCCGGCGAGCGCGACGCCACCAAGGCGCCGCCCAGCTGCCAGAACCAGGAGGACTGCCTCTACCTGAACGTCGTGCGGCCGGCGAACGCCAAGGCGGGCGCCAAGCTGCCGGTGATCTTCTGGATCCACGGCTCGGCCTTCGTGGTCGGCCAGGCGATCGGGGCCTTCGGCGCCGACACCGAGGGGACCGAGTTCGCCAAGAAGGGCGTGATCGTGGTCAGCGCCAACCACCGCCTGGGCCGCGCCGGCTGGTTCGCCCACCCGGCGATCACCAAGGAAGGCGGCCTCGTCGGCAACTACGGCAACATGGACCAGATCGCCGGCCTGAAGTGGACCAAGGCCAACATCGCGGCCTTCGGCGGCGACCCGGCCAACGTCACCGTCGTCGGCGAGAGCGCCGGCGCCATGGCGATCCTGAACATGATGATCTCGCCGGAAGCCAAGGGTCTCTTCAGCAAGGCCATCGTCGAGTCCGGCTTCGCGCGCAACACGCCGAACACGCTGGCCGAGGCCGAGGCGAACGGTGTGAAGCTGGCCGAAGCCGCCGGCGTGAAGGGCGATGACGCCGCGGCCGCCGCGGCGCTGCGCAAGCTGCCGCTCACCGCGCTGGCCGGCCCGCGCGGCGGGGTCACCGCGCCCGGGCGGCCGTTCCCGATGATGGACGGCAAGCTCTACGTCGAGACGGTCATCGCCGGCTTCACCGCCGGCCACGAGGCCAAGATCCCGCTGATCATCGGCGGCAACTCGAACGAGGCCAGCCTGACCCGGCCGACGGCGGCGACGTTCGACGCCCTGCCCGCGCCTCAGCAGGCGGCGATCCTGAAGACGTTCGATACCGGCGGGACCGGCGACAAGGCCGCCGCGATCAACAACGTGGTCACCGTGCAGACCATTACCGAGCCCGACCGGGCGATCGCGCGCATGCACGCCAAGAACGGCAATCCGGCCTGGACCTACTACTTCTCCTACGTCCCGGCGGCGGAGAAGGCGCGCAAGCCGTTCGGGGCGGCGCACACCGACGAGGTGCGCTTCGTGTTCGGCCAGCCGCGGGCGAAGTTCGCGCCCGAGGACGTAGCACTCAGTGACTCGATGAACGCCTACTGGACCGCCTTCGCGAAGACCGGCCAGCCGGGCTCGGCCGGCGGCCCGGCCTGGCCGAAGTTCGATGCGGCCAACGAGGGCCAGATCGAGTTCGGCGCGGACGGCGCCCAGCCCCGCCAGCACTTTCTGAAGTCCTGGCGCGACTTCATCGAAGCGACGGTGAAGAAGTAGGGCCCCGGCCTCACGGATCGTAGCCGTCGACCACATAGACCCGCGACGTCGAGCTGGCGTCGCGGATCGGCAGGATGGCCTGGTAGGCGGGCGAGGACCGCCAAGCCAGAGCGGCCGCGCGGTCAGGGAACTCCAGGATCACGATGCGGCCGGGCGGCTCGCCCTCGACGGCTTCCGTCGCGCCGCTGCGCACGACGTAGCGGCCGCCGTGCGCCGCCAGGATCGGCGGCACCTGGACGACGTAGGTCTGGAAGACCTCGGGATCGCTGACCCAGATCTCGTTGACGACATAGGCGGTCATGCGCGGGCTCCCTGCGGCTGGCGGCCAGCCTAGCCGCGGGCCGCGGCGCCGTCTTGACTTGCCGGGCCCGGCGCGCTGGCATCCCGGGCGGGTCCAGAGCGGAGCGTTTCGTGACCACCCGGCCGCCGATCTTCGCCTATCTCGCGCTGGCGATCGTGGCGATCTTCCTCGTCGTCTCGACCTGGATGCGGATGCACGACCACCGTTGCCGGATGTGGGCCGGCGGCCGCCTGAACTGCGGCTCCCCGGCGACGGCGCCGCCGCCCTAGGCGACGAGGGCGGCTATTTCCCGGCGCCCAGCGCGAGCGTCGGAAGCGCCGCGGCTTCCTGGGCGTCGAGCTGGGTCTTGCGCAGATGGGTGCGCACGCCGCTCTCCTTGCCGAACTCCATCAGCTGGTCGGCGGCCGGCGTGTAGGCGGGCCAGGCCACGGACCCGCACTTGGGAACCGAGGTCCTGGCGAAGCTGACCCAGCAGGCGTGCATCAGGCTGGCCACCTCCTGGTCCTTGGCGTTGATCATGCTCGCGGGCGTGCGCCGGCCCCAGTATTCCCAGGCGTACTGGATCTCGTCGGCATGGCTGGCGCGGGTCTTGGACGCCGGGAAGCGCGAGCCGACGTAGCTGAAGTAATAGAGGTAGCTGGGCTTGCCGGTCGACGCCTTGGCGGCCACCCAGCGGGCCGGTCCGCCCATGACCAGGTCGGTGAAGATGGCGCGGGCCAGGACCTCGTCGCCGGCGGCCGCCTCGTCCTTGTAGGCCGTCGCCCGAGCCGCCGGCGGGATCGCGGCCAGCATCCGGGCCTTCGCCGGAGCGGGCGCCGGGCCCGGGCCCATCAGCGAGTCCTCGCCGGAGTTGGAGCCGATGATCAGCGGGACGTCGGCGAAATGGCCGTTGGCCAGGGCCTGGGACGGGGTCTCGGTCATCAGCTTGCCGTCGATGAACGGCTGGTAGTCGCCGGGCAGCAGCGCCAGCTTCTCCGCCGGCACGGCGCGCAGGTCGCCGACCGAGGTCGTGGTGATCCCGGCCTTCTGCAGCGCCGCGGCGCCCTCCTTCTCCTTCATCGCCAGGGTTTTTGGCTGGAACCAGCCGGCGCCGGATTCGACGATGGCCTTGGCGTAGAGCCCCTTCGCGGCGGGCGTGGAGAGGACCGCGAGCGTGCTCATGCCGCCGGCGCTCTCGCCGAAGACGGTGACGTTCTTCGGATCGCCCCCAAAGGCGGCGATGTTCCGCTGCACCCATTTCAACGCCGCGATCTGGTCCATCAGGCCGAAGTTGCCGGTGGGCTCGCCCGGCTTGGCGGCCGCACTGATCTCGGGCGTCGCGAAGTAGCCGAGCGCGCCCAGGCGGTAGTTGATGCTGACCACGACGGCGCCGTCGCGGGCGAAGTTCTCGCCGCCGTAGATCCAGCCCGCGCCGACGACGTGGGCGCCGCCGTGGATCCAGACCATCACCGGCGCGCCTTTCGCGGTCTTGGGGGCGAAGACGTTGAGCTGCAGGCAGTCCTCGCTGATGGGCCCATTGGCGCCGCCGCCGTTGGGCGAGCCGTCGGCGTTCATCGGCTGCGGGCAGGAGGGGCCGTTCTCGGCCGCCGGCCGGGGCGCGGTCCAGGGCTTCACCGCCTGCGGCGGCGCCCAGCGCAACGCGCCCACGGGCGCGGCGGCGAAGGGGATGTTGCGGAAGACATTGGCCTTGTCCGTCGCCACGCCGACCACCGGGCCGGAGTCGATCTTCACAGTGACGGGCTTGTCGGCCTGCGCTTGAGCGGCGCCTGCGGCCAGCGCCGCAAGGGCCCCCAGAATGGCTGCGATCCGCATCGTTTCATCCTCCCCGCCGGCATGACGCCGGTCTCTCGCACAGACCTTCCGGCGGTGGTGAACGACGGTCAAGGCGAGCCATATTCTACCCTTCTCCCCTTGCGGGAGAAGGTGGCTCGCGAAGCGGGCCGGATGAGGGGTCGAGGGGACGTTGGAGAAGCGGCGCTTCGGTGGCCTCATGATGCGGCCAAGGACACGATCCCTGGCCCCAATCTCGTCGTTGCTGAACCGCAGGACGCGGAAGCCTTGGGAGGCGAGCCAGGTGTCGCGAAGGCTGTCAGCGGCGGGATCATGGAACGGGCCATCGGCTTCGACGATCACGCGATAGCGAAGGCAGGCGAAGTCGACGACGTAGGGGCCGATCGGGACCTGTCGGCGGAACTTCAGCCCCTCGAGGCATCTGTCGCGCAGGTGCTTCCAGAGGATGCGCTCGGTGGCGGGCTGGCTTCGTCGTAGTGATCTGGCTCGGGCGATTGTGGCTGCGGGCATTGTTCCTCCTGAACCTGCTTTCGACCCCTCATCCGTCGCCTGCGGCGACACCTTCTCCCGCAAGGGGAGAAGGGATTCGGGGACCTTGACTCTCCATGTTCTCGTTCTAGAACAAAGATGGAACAAAAGGAGTCCTGATGCCATGTCCGGTTTTCGCTCATCAGGGCTGGCCGCCCTGCGGGTGAAGATCGCCGCCATCGAGGCGGGCGGCCGCGCCGAGGCCGGCGTCCTGCCGTTCGGCGACGGGCGGATCGACGGTTGCCTGCCGGGTGGGGGCTTGCCGCTGGGCCATTGGCACGAGATCGGCGGCGAGGGTCTGGAGGCGGAGACGGCCGCGGCCCCCACCGCGTTCACGGCGCGCCTGGCCGCGCCCCTGGCGAAGCACGGCGAGGTGGTCTGGGTGCTGCGCCGCGACGACCTCTGGGCGCCCGGGCTGGCGGGGCTGGGCTTTCCGCCGGAGCGGCTGATCCAGGTTTGCGCCCGCGACGAGGCCGAGGCGCTCTCAGTGATGGAGGATGCGCTGGCCACGGTCGGGGTGGCCGCCGTGGTGGGCGAGGTCGAGGGCTGCGACCTGACCGCGGGACGCCGCCTGCAGCTGGCCTGCGAGAAGCAGGGGGCGACCGGCTTCCTGATCCGCCGCCGGCCCTATGGCGGCCAGGCCCGGCGCGCGGCCACGGGCTCGGCGGCCGCCACGCGCTGGCGGGTCGCCTCGGCGCCGTCGCAGCCGCCGGCCGGCGAGTTCGGCCTGGGCGACCCGCGCTTCTCCGTGACGCTGGAACGCTGCCGGGGCGGACGGACGGGCGCGTGGCTGATGGAGGCCGAGGGGGCGTACGCATTGGAGGCAAACGATGGGACGCATCCTCTGCGCCTGGTCGCCGAACTGGGCGATCGCCAACTGGCGCCGGCGCAACCCCTCCGACTCGCCGGTTGATCCGGGGCCGTTCGCGCTGATCGAGACGGTGCGCGCGGTGCGCCGGCTGGCCGCTGTCGACGCCGAGGCCGCCCGGCTCGGCCTGCACGCTGGCCAGAAGGCCACCGACGCCATGGCCCTGGTCCCGGAGCTTTCGACCGCCGAGGCCGAGCCCGAGGCTGATGCGGCGGCGCTGACCGCGCTCATCGACTGGTGCGTGCGCTTCTCGCCGGCCGTGGCGGCCGATGCGCCGGACGGGCTGTTCCTCGACGTGGCCGGGGTCGACCACCTGTGGGGCGGGGAGCCCGCGATGCTGGCCGACTTCCGCCGCCGCCTGGCCGCGGGGGGCCTGCCGTTCCGCTGCGCCATCGCCGACACCCCCGGCGCGGCCTGGGCCCTGGCGCATTTCGGGCAGGACGGCGCGATCGCCCCGCCGGGAGAGCAGGCGCCCCTGCTGGCGCCCCTGCCGCCGGCGGCCCTGCGCCTGGAGATGCAGACCTGGGCCCAGATCGAGCGGCTGGGCCTGCGCACGGTGGGCCAGCTGATGGACATCCCGCGGGCTCCGTTCGGCCGCCGCTTCGGCCAGGCCGCGCTGACCCGCCTGGACCAGGCCCTGGGCCGCGAGGCCGAGGCGCTCGCCTTCCGCCGCCCGCCGACCCCGTGGTTCGCCCGCCTGGCCTTCGCCGAGCCGATCAGCGCGCCGGAGGACATGGCCCGCGTCACCGCCGACATCTGCGCCAAGCTCTGCGCGCGGCTGGAGGCCGAGGGCCGGGGCGGCCGCCGCTTCGAGATCGCCTTCCACCGGCTGGACGGCAAGGCGCTGCCGCTCGGCGTCGGCCTGGCGTTGCCCGGCCGCGACCCGGTCCGCATCGCCAAGCTTTTCGGGCCGAAGCTGGAGACCGTCGATCCGGGCTTCGGGATCGAGGTGGTGACGCTGGCCGCCCATGACGTCGAACCGATCTCCGGCCGCCAGGCCAGCCTGGATTCCGCGCGCCAGCCAACGGTGGAGGAGGGCCTCGCGCCCCTCGTCGACCGGCTGGTGAACCGCCTGGGCGAGGAGCGCGTCTGGCGGGCCGCCCCGGCGGAGAGCCATGTCCCCGAGCTGGCCGCCGCCCGCGCCCGGCCGCTGGCGTCGCCACGGAAAACGCCGCCCCAACCCGGGGACGCCCCCTCTTGGGACATTGGCGCGCCCCGTCCGGCGCGCCTGTTCCGCCGCCCCGAGCCGGTGGAGGCGGTGATGGCGCTCACCCCCGACGAGCCGCCCACCCAGTTCCGCTGGCGCGGCCAGCTGCACCGCGTGCGCCGCGCCGAGGGCCCCGAGCGCATCGGCGAGGAATGGTGGAAGGGCGCGATCGACGAGGTGAGCACCGGCCACGTGCGCGACTACTACCGCGTGGAGGACGAGGGCGGCGGCCGCTACTGGCTGTTCCGCGCCGGCCTCTACGGCGCCTCAGACACGCCCCCGAAATGGTGGCTGCATGGGGTGTTCGGATGAAGAGAAACATCCTTCTCCCCTTGCGGGAGAAGGTGTCGGCGCAGCCGACGGATGAGGGGTCGAAAAGCGCAAGGAACATCATGAGAAAGGCCACCGTCAGACAGGCCCGGTCACTGCGACAGACGCAGCCGGCGAGTGAACGCGGCCTGTGGAAACTCCTGCGCGACCGGCGGCTCGATGGCCTCAAGTTCCGGCGGCAAGTTCCTATTGGGCCTTATGTGGCGGACTTCGCTTGCCTTGGCCGACGTTTGATCGTCGAGGCGGATGGTCCCTTTCACGATCCAGAGGCAGATGCCGTCCGTGACGCCTGGCTTGCGAGCCAGGGTTTCCGGGTCTTGCGCTTCAGCAACGATGAAGTGGCGGCCAGGGATCGAGTGCTGGGCCGCATCCTCGAAGCCGCTTCCGCATCTCTCCCTCAACGTCCGCTCAACCCCTCATCCGTCACCCTGCGGGTGACACCTTCTCCCGCAAGGGGAGAAGGGAATCCATGACGCGCTACGTCGAGCTGCAGGCGGCCAGCAACTTCTCGTTCCTGCGGGGCGCTTCGCATCCGGGCGAGCTGGTGATGACCGCCGACGTCCTGGGCCTCAGCGCCATCGGGATCTGCGACCGCAACTCCCTGGCCGGCGTCGTGCGGGCCTGGTCGGCGAAGAACGACCTTCGGGACGGCGGCTCGGCCATCCGCCACCTCACCGGCTGTCGCCTGGACTTCGCTGACGGGACGCCGAGCCTGCTGGTCTATCCGTCCGACCGCGAGGCCTACGGGCGGCTCACCCGCCTGCTCACGCTCGGCCAGCGGCGGGCGAAGAAGGCGGACTGTGAGCTCCACTGGGCCGATTTCCTGGAGCATGCCGAGGGCCAGCTCACCCTGGTGGTCCCGCCGGACCGGCTCGACGAGGCGTTCGAGGCCGATCTGGCGCGCATCGCCGGCGCCCTGTCCGGAAGCGTCTGGCTGGCGGCGGCGCGGCGGTACGGTCCGCGCGACCTGAAACGGCTGTCGCAGCTGTCGGCGCTGGCCGGGGCCCACGGCGCGCCGATGGTGGCGACGAACGACGTGCTCTACCACGCCCCCGAACGGCGGGCCCTGCAGGACGTGCTGACCTGCATCCGCGAGACCTGCACGATCCACGACGCGGGCCTGAGGCTTGCGGCCAACGCCGAGCGGCATCTGAAGGCGCCGGCCGAGATGGCGCGCCTGTTCGCGAAATTCCCCGGCGCGGTCGAACGCAGCGTCGAGATCGCCGAGCGCATCGCCTTCGACCTCTCCGACCTCTCCTACGAATACCCCGACGAGCCGGTCCCGCCCGGCAAGACCGCCATCGGCCACCTGCGCGACCTGGCCTGGGCCGGCGCCGGGTGGCGCTATCCGCGCGGCGTGCCGGAGAAGGTCAAACGGCTGATCGCCTACGAGCTGGACCTCATCGAGAAACTGAAGTTCCCCAACTACTTCCTGACCGTGCACGACATCGTCCGCTGGGCCCGCGATCAGGGCATCCTCTGCCAGGGTCGCGGCTCGGCGGCCAACTCCTGCGTCTGCTACTGCCTGGGCATCACCGCGGTCGATCCCACCAAGGAGGACCAGGACCTGCTGTTCTCTCGCTTCATCTCCGAGAAGCGCGGCGAGCCGCCGGACATCGACGTCGACTTCGAGCACGAGCGGCGCGAGGAGGTGATGCAGTACGTCTACCGCCGCTACACCCGCGACCGGGCCGCGATCGTGGCGACCGTCATCCACTACCGCCCGCGCATGGCGATCCGCCAGGTGGGCAAGGCGCTGGGCCTGACCGAGGACATCACCGCCGCACTCGCGGGCACCATCTGGGGCAGCTACGGCGACAACGTCCCCGACGACCACATCCGCCAGGCGGGCCTGGATCCCGACAGCCCGGAGATCCGCCGCGCCACCACGCTGGCCGAACAACTTCTGGGCTTCCCGCGCCACCTGTCGCAGCACGTCGGCGGCTATGTGCTGACCAAGCGGCGGCTGGACGAGACCGTGCCGATCGGCAACGCGGCCATGAAGGACCGCACCTTCATCGAGTGGGACAAGGACGACATCGACGCGCTCGGGCTGATGAAGGTCGACGTGCTGGCGCTGGGCATGCTGACGGCGCTGAAGAAGAGCTTCGACATGCTGCCGCCGCTGCCGGACGGGCGGGTGATCACTGACATCGCCCACATCCCGCAGGAGGATCCGGGCGTCTACGACATGCTGTGCGCGGCGGACTCGGTGGGCGTCTTCCAGGTGGAGAGCCGGGCGCAAATGTCGATGCTGCCGAGGCTTCGGCCGCGCAAGTTCTACGACCTGGTGATCGAGGTGGCGATCGTGCGGCCGGGCCCGATCCAGGGCGACATGGTGCATCCGTACCTGCGCCGCCGCGAGGGGCTGGAGACGCCCGAGTTCCCGGCGCCGTCGCCCGAACACGGCCCGGCGGACGAGCTGCGCCAGGTGCTGGGCAAGACCTTCGGCGTGCCGCTCTTCCAGGAGCAGGCCATGCGGCTGGCCATCGAGGCGGCCAAGTTCAGCGACAGCGACGCCGACGGCCTGCGCCGCTCTATGGCCACCTTCCGCGCCAACGGGAGGCTCTGGGAATACAAGGCGATGTTCATCGAGGGCATGGTGCGGCGCGGCTATCAGCGCGACTTCGCCGAGCGGTGCTTCAAGCAGATCGAGGGGTTCGGCTCCTACGGCTTCCCGGAAAGCCACGCGATCAGCTTCGCGATCCTGGTCTACGTCTCGGCCTGGGTGAAGCGCTATCACCCCGACGCCTTCTGCGCCTCGCTGCTGAACAGCCAGCCGATGGGCTTCTACCAGCCGGCCCAGCTGGTCCGCGACGCGCGCGAGCACGGTGTGGAAGTGCGCGGCCCCGACATCGTGGTCAGCGACTGGGACTGCACGCTCGAACCCCCCGACGATCCACGCATGCCCTTCCGCGCGGTCCGGCTGGGCCTGCGCCAGATCAAGGGCTTCAAGGAGGAGGAGGCCAAGGCGCTCATGGCGGTGCGCGGCGCGGGCGGGCTCGTCACCCTGGAGGACTATGTCCTGCGTTCGGGGCTATCGCGGCGGGGGCTGGAGCTGCTGGCCGAGGCCGACGCCTTCCGCGCCCTGGGCCTGTCCCGCCGCCAGGCGCTGTGGGCGGTGAAGGGCATGGCCGACGAGGTGGGCGCCGAACGCTCCGCGCCGCTGATCGCGCGCCAGGCCGTGCGCGAGGCCCAGGTGCAGCTGCCGTTCATGAGTCTGCCCAAGGAGGTGGCCGAGGACTACCGCACCACTAGCCTGTCTCTGAGGCGCCACCCGGTCAGCTTCTTCCGCGACGACCTGGCGCGGATGGGCGTGGCGGCGTGCGCCTCGCTGAAGGGCATGCGGAACGGGCGGCGCGTGTCGGTGGGCGGGCTGGTGCTGGTGCGCCAGCG
>Ga0207704_10000781_pt1 | contig 14026 bp, 11 predicted proteins | sample KBSMisM12_FD_184308 | JGI IMG/M metagenome (GOLD analysis project Ga0207704, IMG submission 184308) | Miscanthus rhizosphere microbial communities from Kellogg Biological Station, Michigan, USA - KBS Miscanthus M1-2 (SPAdes) (version 2) | ecosystem: Host-associated > Plants > Roots >...
CACCGTGGACTTCCTGCCCAAGGTGAAGATCGAGATCGTCGTCACCGACGACCTCGTCGCCAAGACGGTCGACGCGATCGTCAAGGCCGCCAAGACCGGCAAGATCGGCGACGGCAAGGTGTTCGTGCTCGCCCTCGAGGAAGCGGTCCGCATCCGCACCGACGAGCGCGGCGACGCTGCGGTCTGATCTCCGATCGGATTCGATCTTTAATCAAAAGCCCCGTCGTGCGACGGGGCTTTTTTGTATCCAATCACCGGCGACCGGTGGAGGTCTGGGTTAAAGTATATTCGCCGCGTGGCGGATTGCCCGCTGGTAGGCGGTGAGGCCGGGGTCCTCGGTCGTGTCGCAGAGTGCGGTCAGCGCGAGGCGCAGCGCCTCGGCGTGTTCGCCCAGGTCGTGCAGTGCGAGCGCGAGGAAAACCTCGAATTCACGGTTGTCGGGAAACTGGAGTTGCCCCGAGCGCAGCACCTCGGCCGCACGGGCGGACTGGCCGAGCGCGCGCAGCGTGGTGGCGAGCCCGATCAGGGCGTTGGCATGCTCGTTCGGCTGCAAGCCGAGCGCGACCGCCTTGTCGTAGCAGGGCAGGGCCTCGGCGGGTTTGCCGGCCGACTCCAGCGTCCAGGCGAGCTGGTAGTTGATCTCGGCGACGTTGGGGAACCGTTCGTCGAGCTTGCGCAGGAGACCGGCCACATGGTCCGTGCGCCCGCCGTGGCGGGAGCCGACGATGGCATCGAGTTCGGGTTTCCAGTCGGACATGGCTGAATCGGAAAGTTACACAGAGGGCACGAAAAAATTCACAGAGGTCACGGAGGAGTCGGATTGGCTCTCTGTGGTCTCCGTGTTTCCTCGTGTGCCCTCTGTGTAACCGGATTGAAGGTCTTAGGTGACCTTGCGCTCGATTTTGACGGGCAGGGCGCGGGTCTTGATCTCGTTGAGCACGCGGGCGAGGTAGTCGGCGAAGAGCATCGTGCCTTCGTCGCCTTTCGCGCGGCTGCGCACGGAGACGGACTGCGTTTCGGCTTCCTTGCCGCCGAGGACGAGCGTGTAGGGGATTTTGTCGAGTTCGGCGCGGCGGAGTTTGGCGCCGAGCTTCTCGTTGCGCTCGTCGAGCGTGGCGCGGATGCCGGCGTCGCGGAGCTGCTTGAGGAGCTGCGGACCGTAGTCGCCGATCTTGTCGCTGATGGGCGCGAGGCGCACCTGCTCGGGCGCGAGCCACACCGGGAAGTCGCCGGCGAAGTGTTCGATCAACACGCCGCAGAAACGCTCCATCGAGCCGAAGGGCGCGCGGTGGATCATGACGGGGCGGTGTTTTTCGTTGTCCGCGCCGATGTAGTGCAGGTCGAAGCGCACGGGGAGGACGTAGTCCACCTGCACGGTGCCAAGCTGCCATTCGCGGCCGATCACGTCCTTGATGACGAAGTCGATCTTGGGTCCGTAGAACGCGGCCTCGCCGGGCTCTTCGGTGAAGGGAACGCCGAGGGTCTTGGCGGCGTCGCGGCAGGCAGCTTCGGCGAGGTCCCATTGCTCGGGGTTGCCGGCGAATTTCTTGCCGTCCGGATCGCGCAGGCCGACGCGCACGCGGTAGTCGGACATGCCGAGCGTGGTGAGAACTGTTTTGACGAGCGAGAGACAGCCCTGAATTTCGGCGGCGACCTGCTCCTGCGTGCAGAAGAGGTGCGCGTCGTCCTGGGTGAAGCCGCGCACGCGCGTCATGCCATTGAGTTCGCCGGACTGCTCCCAGCGGTAAACGGTGCCGAACTCGGCTAGGCGCACGGGCAGGTCGCGGTAGGAGTGCGGCTGCGACGCGAAGATCTTGATGTGGTGCGGGCAGTTCATCGGCTTCAGCATGAAGCCGTCGAGGAGCTTGGTCGGGTCCATCACGCGGTCCTGGCCGATGACTTCCTTGCCGGCGCGTTCGTTGATGCCGGCGGCGAAGTGCGCGGACACGGCCTCAAGGCGGGCGGTCATCTCGGCGCAGCCGCAACCTTCGGAGGCGATCTGCGCGAGCTGGTCGGGCTCGGGGATGGCGGGGAACTGCGACTCCTTGTAGTAGGGGAAGTGGCCGGAGGTCTTGTAGAGCGTGAGCTTGCCGATGTGCGGCGTGAAGACCTGCGAGTAGCCCTGCTTGCGGAGCTCTTCGCTGATGAAGTTTTGCAGCTCCTGGCGGACGGTCGCGCCGTTGGGCGTCCAGAGGATGAGACCCTGGCCGACGTCCTCGTCGATGTGGAAAAGCTGGAGATCCTTGCCGAGTTTGCGGTGGTCGCGGGCCTTGGCCTGTTCGAGGCGTTCCAGGTATTGCGCGAGTTCCTCCTTGGTGGGGAACGCGGTGCCGTAGATGCGCTGGAGCTGCTTGTTCTTCTCGTCGCCGCGGTGGTAGGCGCCGGCGATGGAGAGGAGCTTGAAGGCTTTCAGTTTGGACGAGTAGCGCACGTGGGTGCCGGCGCAGAGGTCCATGAACTCGCCGTTCTGGTAGAAGGAGATTTTTTCGCCCTCGGGAATATCGGCGAGACGGCCGAGTTTGTAGCGCTCCTGTCCGCGGGACTTGATGATCTCGACGGCTTCCTCGCGGGAGACCTCCTTGCGGAAGAACGCCTGGTTTTCGCCGGCGATTTTTTTCATCTCGGCCTCGATGGCCGGGAGGTCGTCGAGGGTGAGCTTCTTGTCGAGGTCGATGTCGTAGTAGAAGCCGGTGTCGGTGGGCGGACCGATGTCGAGCTTGGCATCGGGGTAGATGCGCAGGATGGCCGTCGCGAGGATGTGCGAGGCGGAGTGGCGGAGTTCTTCTAACGGGGACATGACGTGGGACATGGGCGAAAGGGAAAGTAGCAAGTAGGAAGAGGCGGAGTTCGGAGTGGTTACACAGAGATCACAGAGTTCGGAAGGGAGTTTGGGGAGAGCCTCGGGTGGGCGCTGATTTTTACGGCTCGTTGGACGGTCATGGGATTAGAAGTCTTTGGGGCCTCCCTAATCTCCGGTTGGGCTCTGTGAACTCTGTGTAATGGATCGAAGGTTTTATTTCTTAACGGGTTCGAGGGAGTAGCCGTCTTTGCGGTCGAGCATGGTCCAGCCGGCGGCGCTCAGTTCCTTGCGGAGCGCGTCGGCGGCGGCGAAGTCCTTGGCCTGCTTCGCGGCCCAGCGCTTTTCGGCGAGGGCGGCGACGTCGGCGGGGATCTCGGCCTTGGGTGCGACCGGCTCGGTGAGGTCGAGACCGAGGGCGAAGAGCACGCGGTCGAAGGCGGCGGCGCTGATGTTGGCGGCGCCCTTGTTGACGATGGTAAACAACGCGCCGAACGCGCCCGCGGTGTTCAGGTCGTCGTTGAGTGCGGCGAAAACGGGAGTGAATGGATCTTCGGTGCCGGCGGGCGTCAGATGGGCGCGGAAGGCACGCAGGGTCTTGAGCGCACTCTCGGCGGCGTGCAACGAATCGAGCGTGAAGTTGAGCTGCTTGCGCGGGTGGCCGGCGAGGAGGGCGTAGCGCAGCGCCATCGGGCTGAAGCCCTTGGCCTTGAGATCGTCGAGCGTGTAGAGGTTGCCCAACGATTTGCTCATCTTCTTGCCGTCCACCAGCAGGTGTTCGCTGTGATACCAGTGACGCGAGAACTGTTGGCCGTTGCAGCACTGGCTCTGGGCGATCTCGTTTTCGTGGTGGGGAAAAAGCAGATCCACGCCGCCGGTGTGGAGGTCGATGGTCGGGCCGAGCAGGGCCTTGCTCATGGCGCTGCACTCGATGTGCCAGCCGGGACGGCCGGAGCTGGCGCCGCGCGGGCCGGGCCATTGGACGTCGCCGTCCTCGGGCTTGTGGGCCTTCCAGAGGGCGAAGTCGCTCACGTCTTCCTTCTCGTCGGCGTCCGCGGCGGCGGCCTTGAGCGTCGCGCCGACCTGGAGCTCACGTTCCTTCACACGGGAAAGCGCGCCGTAGTCGGGGTAGGAGGAGACTTTGAAATACACAGAGCCGTCGGCGGCGCGGTAGGCGTTCCCTTTTTCCATGAGCACTTCAATCATGGAGACCTGTTCGCGGATGAATCGCGGATCGGCGGCGCGGGGCTCCTCGTGGGGAGGCAGGCAGTTGAGCGCCTGGCAGTCGGCGTGAAATTTATCGGTCCACTGCTTGGTGACTTCGCCGAGGGGACGGCCCTCTTCGCGGGAGCGGCGGATGGTCTTGTCGTCCACGTCGGTGAGATTGCGGACGTGCTTCACCTTGCCGGGGAACTCGAGTTCGAGCAGGCGGCGGAGGAGGTCGTTGACCACGAAGGTGCGGAAGTTGCCGATGTGCGCGGCGGCATAGACGGTCGGTCCGCAGTTGTAGAAGCGGAAGACGCCGTCGGGTTGCGCGGGGCGGAGTTCGCGGGTCTCGCGGGTGAGCGAGTCGTGGAGCGTGATGGCCATGAAAAAGGGAAGGGGAAGGGCTAACAGGTTTTCCGAGGGGGCGGAAAGGTGTTTTTTGCGTCCGCGAAAAACGGATGGCGGCCCGGGGGCGGGCGTGTTTGGGTGGGGAACTCGTCATGGCTTCCTTCCAACTCGATTTGACCCACCGTCCGCGTCGTCTCCGCCGGAACGCCACCGTGCGCTCCCTCGTCGAGGAAACCGTCCTGCGTCCGGCCGATTTCATCGCGCCGCTCTTCGTGGTGGACGGCAAGGGCGCGCCGGAGCCCATCGCCTCCATGCCGGGCGTGTTGCGCTACAATGTCGCCGATCTGGTCAAGGAATGCCGCGCCCTGGCCAAGCTGGGTGTGCCGGCGGTGGCGCTGTTTCCGAAACTGGACAAATCATTCAAAAACGACGCCGGTTCGGCCGCGTTGGATGAAGACGCACTCATTTTGCGGGCGGTGCGGGCGGTGAAGAAGGCGCTGCCCGAGCTGGTCGTCATGACGGACATCGCGCTCGATCCCTACACGACGCACGGCCACGACGGCGTGCTGACGGCGGACGGTCGCGACGTGGCCAACGACGCCACGGTGGAAATTTTGGTGAAGATGGCGGTGCTGCACGCCGGCGCGGGCGTGGATTTCGTGGCGCCGTCCGACATGATGGACGGCCGCATCGGCGCCATTCGTCAGGCGCTCGACGCGGCGGGCAACACCCAGACCGCGATCATGGCGTATTCCGCGAAGTTCGCGTCCGCCTACTATGGCCCGTTCCGCGACGCGGTGGGCAGTGCGGCGGCCGCGGGCACGCGCAGCCTCGACAAGCGCACCTATCAACTCAACCCGGCCAACCGCCGCGAGGCGCTGATCGAGGTGGCGTTGGACGAGGCCGAGGGCGCGGACATCCTCATGGTGAAGCCAGCTGGCGCGTATCTGGACATCATTCGCGACGTGCGCGAAGCCACCAAGAAGCCGGTCGCCGCCTATCAGGTTTCCGGCGAATACGCGCAGATCCAGGCGGCGGCGCAACTCGGCTGGCTGGACCTCGCACGCACGCGCCACGAATCGCTGCTGGCGATCAAGCGCGCGGGCGCGGACATGATCCTCACGTATTTCGCGAAGGAGATGGCGGCGGAGCTCTGAGTGGTAGGGCCTCACCTTGCGTGAGGCCGCGAGGACTTTGGGCCTGCGCATGCCCAAACGGCTCGACACGAGGTCGAGCCCTACGGGGAAAACAAAAAAGGCGGCTCCGGTTGGAGCCGCCTTTGGCGTTTTAAAATCTGAACGCGAGGTTAGCGCTTCTTCTTTTTGGCCTTCGGCTTGGGTTTTTCGTCCTCGTCGTCCTCATCCTCGGAATCGTCGTCGTCGGACTCTTCGTCCTCGTCGTCTTCCTCGTCGTCGTCGCCGCCGGCCTTTTTCTTGGCGCCGTCCTCGTCGTCGGACTCCTCGTCCTCGTCCCACTTGAGGGAGGCGTCGCCTTCGAGGGATTTTTCGTCGTCCTCGTCGAGCTCGGGCAGGTCGTCTTCGTCGATGTCGTCGTCGCCCTTGGTGGGACGCTCTTCGCCTTCCTCGGATTCCCAGCCGGCGGGAACGTAATCAAGGATGGCGCTGAGCTCGTCGAAGGTGTGGATGGCCTTGCCCTCGATGAAACTGGTGTTCTGGTCCTCGCGGATCTCGTCCTCGACCTCGTCGACGGTGAGCTTGGACTCGAAGTCGAAGATGTCGTTGAGCATCTTCACGCGGCAGCGGGTGAGATGGTCGAGCAGGTCGGCGTAGGGGCCGTTTTCCTCGTCGAGGATGTCGGCCAGGGCGAAAAGTTTTTCGTCGGAATCGAAGAGGGAGTCCTTCACGCGCTTGAGGCGCACGCGGCCCTCGCCGGCTTCCTTTTCAATGCGGAAGGGGATGAAGGCGGCCTCCATCAGGTCCTGGTCGAAACCGTAGTCGCGCAGGGGTTCCACCAGATCGATCAGGTGGGACATCTGGCGGGGGTCGATGATGCTCAGGCCGTCGACATCCCAGCGCACGGAATCACTGACTTCGTCGACCCACCAGTTGTGGTCTTCACCTAAACGAACGATGCACCAGTCGAGAGTTGCTGAGGATTTTGCCATACGGATTTCTGAGGGAGTGTTCGGAGCAAAGAGCGCGCGCAGCGATGGAGTCAAACCGCGAAAACAACTTTCTTAAAAGTTTTCCACGAGCGGGGTCTGCATCATGGGACGGGGGGATTTTTCGGCGCGCAGCGTGCGTCGGGCCGCTTGAATAACAAGCACAAAACCCGGGGCCCGCCCGCGCCTCTCCGGGCGCCGGCCGGATACTTGATTTTTCCGGCGGCGGTTACCAGTGTCGCGGTCATCTATGGACTTTATTTATGAGAAGGTCGCGCGGCCGCTGCTGTTCAAGATGGACTCCGAACCCGCGCACGAATTCGGCGTCAACGCGCTCGCGCTGCTGGGCCGGCTCACGCCGGTCTGCCGCCTCATGGAGGCGTGCAACCAGCTCCCGGCCTCGCGCTACAAGCCGGTCGAGGCCTTCGGACTGAAGTTCCCCAACGCCGTCGGTCTGGCCGCCGGCTTCGACAAGAACGCCCGCGCCTGGGAGGCCGCCGCCGCGCTCGGCTTCGGCCACGTCGAGATCGGCACGGTCACGGCGCTCGCCCAACCGGGCAACCCGAAGCCGCGCATGTTCCGCTATCCGGCGGAGGAGGCGGTCATCAACCGCATGGGCTTTAACAACGAGGGCTCCGAGGCCGTCGCCGCGCGTCTCGCCAAGCAGCCGCCGGTCGGCAAGCGCCGCATCCCGCTCGGCGTGAACCTCGGCAAGTCCAAGGTCGCCCCGCTCGACGGCGCGACCGCGGACTACCTGCAGAGCTTTGCGCGCCTCGCGGATTTCGCCGACTACCTCGTGCTGAATGTCTCCAGTCCCAACACGCCGGGCCTGCGCACGCTCCAGGACGAGAAGCCCCTGCGCGAACTCCTCGGCGCCATCATGGCGGCCAACCGCGAGCGCGCGGCGAAGAAGGGCGGCGCGCTGCTACCGGTGCTCCTGAAAATCGCGCCGGATCTCACCTGGCCGCAGATCGACGCCGCGCTGGGCGTGATCTCGGAGTTCGGTCTCGCGGGCGTGATCGCCACCAACACCACGCTGGCGCGTCCGGGCTTCTTCGCCGGCGTCAACGAGACGGGCGGCCTCAGCGGACGTCCGGTGGAGCGGAAGTCCACGGAGATCGTGAAGTATATTTCCCGCGCGACCGGCGGAAAGCTGCCGATCATAGGCGTGGGCGGCATCTGCGACACGCGCGGCGCGGCCGAGAAACTCGATGCCGGCGCGACGCTGGTGCAGGTTTACTCGGGCATGATCTACCGCGGTCCGTTCTTCGCCAAGGAACTGGCGTGGGCGGTGAGCGAGCGTCAGCGGCGCTGACGCTCAAATCCTAAATCCCAAGCGGTTAAATCCTAAAAAACAGAATGCGCGAAGAGCGCCGTCCGTTTAGGATTTGGAAGGTTGGGATTTAGGGTTTCCGCCGCAGGCGGTCAGATCGACCAGTCCCACGCCTGCAATTCGGCGGCCTCGCGGCATTCGACGGCCTTTTCCTTTTTGCGGCGCGAGCGGATGACGAGGTTCTCGTTCTTGTAATAGGCGATGCTGTTCGCCGGCACGGGCTCCAGGATCCACACGTTGGCGCCGATGATCGAGTGCGCGCCGATGCGCGTGTCGCCGCCGAGGATGGTGGCGTGCGCGTAGATGGTGACGTTGTCGTCGATGTCGGGGTGGCGTTTGACGCCCTTGATCGGGTTGCCGTCGTTGTCCACCTCGAAGGACTTCGCGCCGAGCGTGACGCCTTGGTAGATCTTGACGTGGTTGCCGATGCGGGCGGTTTCGCCAATCACCACGCCGGTGCAATGGTCGATGAAGAAGTGCGTGCCGATTTGCGCGCCCGGGTGGATGTCGGTGCCGGTGCGTTCGTGCGCATACTCGGTGATCATGCGGGGCAGGAGGGGGACGCCGAGTTTGTAGAGCTCGTGGGCGATGCGCTGGAGCGAGATCACCAGCACGCACGGGTAGGCGAGGATGATTTCCTCGGTGCTGCGGGCGGCGGGATCGCCGGCGTAGGCGGCCTGCACGTCGGTCTGCACGATCTGGCGGACGTGCGGGAGGCGTTGGAGCAACTGCATCGACAGCATCGCGGCACGAGTGGACGCCTCGGGGTCGCGGGCGTGGCGGAGGGCCTTCTCGATGTTGTCGGCCAGGCTGACGTGGACGGCCTTGAGCCGCTTTTCGGTCAGCAACGGCACGTCTTTCTTGGTCAGGTGCGACTGCTCGAAGAAACCGGGGAAGAGCAGGTGCATGAAGTCGGACGCGAGGCGATTGACCGATTCGTCGGACGGCAGGTTGATGCCGTCGAGGTGGTTGATGCCGCCTTCGGTGTCGTAGGAGGCGAGGAGGGCCTTCGTGATGTCGTCCAACGTCATGAGTGACGGGGACACTCCACGCGACGGCCCGTCGGGTCAAATCCGGATAAGAAAACGAAGGTTTGCCAAGGCGGGGGCGGGGCGGCGCGATGGAGTCGTGTTCACCGCCGCCAAAGACGCCGTCGCCAGCCAGGCCGCCCGCACCTATGTGAACGGTCTGATCGCCCGCTACGGTCATGTGCGCGAGCTGAAGATCGATTCGCGCGCCAAGACCGTCGCCGTCGTGTGTGAACTCAAGGGAGAGACCGACCCGGTGACCATCCACATCGAGGCCTACCGCATCGTGGCGGAAGGCGAGCTGCGCTTCGTCGAGATCACCGCCTGCTCCTGCTCGCGCGTGTGGCTGCACAACCTGCTCCATGACCACGTGCGCGACCGCCGGCTGAAACTGCCTGCGTGGGCCGCAGCGGCACTGTGAAGCGGGGCCTTGTGTTTTGATGTAGCAGCCGAGGTGACGAGGCTGGTTACACATTGGCGCTGTCTTCAGAATACATTTGGTCCCTCCGTTTTCAGAGGTAGGCCGTCTGCTTGCAGACGCGGTTCGGAGCGCGAGCAAGCTCGCGGCCTACTCGGAAGATTTACTTCGAAGACAGCGCTTAAGTCCATCGGGCCCAGCCTCGTCACCTCGGCTGCTACACGGTTTCAGGCGGACGCCGGCCTTGCGCCTGCAGCCGCTCTCCGTTAGTGCTAGTTCTCCCCATGGCTCTGCTCGCCCAAGGCATCGACTATTTTGGTCCGGACGGTTTTCCCGTCACGGCGCGGCGCGTGCGCACGGAGCCGGGCGGCGGGCCGTCGCACCCGAACGACGTCACCGAGATCGACCACTACCACGACTTCTGCGAGCTCGTGCTGGTTCTCGGCGGACGAGGCCGCCACGTGCTCGAAGGCGAATCGTTTCCCGTCTCGGCGGGCAACGTCTTCGTCGTGCAGGGGCAACAGGTCCACTGCTTCCGAGATCGCGAGGAACTGGTTTTGGTCAACGTCATGTATGACCCGCAGCGCCTGCCGTTGCCGTCCGGCCTGCTGCGCCGGTTGCCCGGCTACAGCGCGCTCTTCATGCTGGAGCCGAGTTTCCGCAGCGCGCACCGGTTTTCCAGCCGCCTCCAACTCGACCGCGAGGATCTCGGCGCCGCCGAGGCGCTGGCCGAGCGCATCGAGCAGGAATCCGCGCAGTCGCGTCCCGGCTACGAGGCGGTGCTGCTCGGCCTGTTGCTGGAATTGATGGTGTTTCTTTCCCGCCGCTACGGCGACAGCGACGTGCGCGAGAGCCGCGCCCTGCTCGAGATGGGCAGGCTCATCTCCACGCTCGAACAGCGTTTCAGCGAGCCGTGGACCCTGGAGCAGATGGCGAAGCTCGCGCGTCTCTCGCGCACGAGTTTGCTCCGCGTGTTTCGCCAGGCCACCGGCAAGTCGCCCATTGATTACCTGATCGGTCTGCGCATCGAGGCGGCCAAGCGCCTGCTTCGCCAGAGCGAGCTCACCATGACCGACATCGCGCTCGAGACGGGTTTCGGCGACAGCAACTACTTCGCCCGTAAGTTCCGCACCGTGACCGGACGCACGCCCACGGCGTTTCGCCGGGCGGGACGGGTATAGCTGCCGAGGTGGCTTTAAAGATTCCTGTCCGATTGTGCTAATCTTTCGCCGATTCTGGTCTTTTTGTGAAGGCGGTCCGGCAGGCTTCCTGATAAGCTGACCCTTCTCAACCCCCTCCATGTTCCTCCTCGGACTCGACCTCGGCAGTTCTGCCGTCAAAGCCTCCCTTCTTGATGCCGCCACCGGCCGCATCGTTTCCGCCGCGCAATCGCCGCAGCACGAGATGCCCATCTCCGCGCCGCAGCCCGGCTGGGCCGAGCAGGACCCCGCGATGTGGTGGGAACACACCGCGCTCGCCATTCGCGCCGCGCTCGCCGGCCACGACGCGTCGCAAGTCGCCGCCATCGGCATCTCCTACCAGATGCACGGCCTCGTCACTCTCGACGAAAAGAGCCAGCCTGTCCGCCCCGCGATTATCTGGTGCGATAGCCGCGCCGTCGAAATCGGTGCGCAAGCCTTTGCCGAACTCGGCACCACCGCCTGCCTCGGTCGCCTGCTCAACTCCCCCGGCAACTTCACCGCGTCGAAGCTCCGCTGGGTTCAGCAAAACGAGCCCGCCGCTTTCGCCCGCATCCGCAAGATCATGCTCCCGGGCGACTACCTCGCCCTCCGTCTGACCGGCGAAGCCCAGACCACCGCGTCCGGCCTGTCCGAAGGCACGCTCTGGGATTTTTCGGCCAACGCGCCCGCCGATTTCCTGCTCAAACACTGGAACCTCGACCGCGCGCTGCTGCCCGCGCTCACCCCGACTTTTGGCAAACAGGCGGGCGTGCTCGCCTCCGTCGCCGCCGAGCTCGGCCTGCCCGCCGGCATCCCGGTCGCCTATCGCGCCGGTGACCAGCCCAACAACGCCTTTTCTCTCAACGTCCTCAACCCCGGCGAAATCGCCGCGACCGGCGGCACCTCGGGCGTTGTTTACGGCGTCACCGACAAACTCGCCTACGATCCGCAGAGCCGCGTCAACGGCTTCGCCCACGTCAACCACACCGCGGCCGACCCGCGCGTCGGCGTGCTCCTCTGCATCAACGGCACCGGCATCCTCTACGCCTGGCTGCGCCGCACGCTCGGCGGCAATCTCTCGTATCCCGAGCTCAACGCGCTCGCCGCCGCCGTTCCCGCCGGCAGCGAAGGCCTCTCGGTGCTCCCCTTCGGCAACGGCGCCGAGCGCATGCTTGGCAACCGCCGCATCGGCTCGCAGTGGAGCGGCCTCGATTTCCTCCGCCACACGCCCGGCCACCTGGCCCGCGCCGCGCAGGAGGGCATCGCGTTCTCCTTCAGCCACGGCATCGCCGGCATGAAGGCCACCGGTCTCACCCCGAAGAAGATTCGCGCCGGCAACGCCAATCTTTTCCTCAGCCCGGTCTTCCGCGACACGCTCGCCGCGTCGCTTGGCGTGAGCATCGAGCTCGTCCGCACCGACGGCGCCGCCGGTGCCGCCCGCGGCGCGGGCATGGGCGCGGGCATCTACAAAACCTCCGCCGACGCCTTCACCGGCCTTGAAGTCATCGAAACGATCCACCCGAACCCCGCGCTCGTCGGCCCCTGCCAGGAAGCCGCCGCCCGCTGGGAGTCTGCGCTCGCGAAAGCCCTCGCCTAAGCGGATTGGCCACAAAAAGCACAAGAAGCGCAAAAAATCCCCACGCTTAAATCCCGTGGCATCAGCCGCGCCTCCGCTTAATCGCGAAGGCCATTGGCCGAAGCCACTCCCAGAAAAACCGCCCATTGGCGGTTTTAATTAGTGGTTAAAAAATCCGACCTCCGTCCTCCGCGTCTCTTTCCCGTTTCCGACCTCTCTCAACTCTCATCTTTCAACTCTCAACTCCACAAACCATGTCCACCAAAGTCACCACCGGTTCCAAGACCTACTTCCCGAACATCGGCCGCATCGCCTTCGAGGGCGTCGATTCCACCAATCCGCTCGCGTTCCGCTACTACGACGCGAACCGCATCGTCGCCGGTCGCTCCCTCGAATCCTGGCTCCGCTACGCCGTCTCCTACTGGCACAGCTTCTGTGGCAACGGCGCCGATCCGTTCGGCGCGCCCACCCGCCCCATGCCCTGGCTCTCCGCCGCCGACCCGATTCAGCGCGCCAAGGACAAGGCCGACGCCGCCTTCGAGTTTATCACCAAGATCGGCGCGCCCTACTACTGCTTCCATGACACCGACATCATCGACGAAGCCGACACCACGCTCGCCGAGTTCGAGAAACGCATGGGCGCCATCGTTCCCTACCTGAAGGAAAAGCAGGCCGCCTCCGGCGTGAAACTCCTCTGGGGCACCGCCAACCTCTTCAGCAACCCGCGCTTCATGAACGGCGCATCCACCAACCCCGAGTTCCCGATCCTCGCCCGCGCCGGCGGCCAGTTGAAGGGCGCCATCGACGCCACCATCGCCCTCGGCGGCGAAGGCTACGTGTTCTGGGGCGGCCGCGAAGGCTACCTCTCCCTCCTCAACACCGACATGAAGCGCGAGCGCGAGCACTTCGCCCGCTTCCTCACCATCGCCCGCGACTACGCGCGCGCCCAGGGCTTCAAGGGCAAGTTCTTCATCGAGCCCAAGCCCTGCGAGCCCACCAAGCACCAGTATGACTTCGACGCCGCGACTGTCATCGGCTTCCTCCGCGAGTTCAACCTCCTCGGCGACTTCGCCCTCAACATCGAGGTCAACCACGCCACGCTCGCCGGCCACACCTTCCCGCACGAGCTGCAAGTCTCCGCCGACGCCGGCCTCCTCGGCAGCGTGGACGCCAACCGTGGCGACGTGCAGAACGGCTGGGACACCGACCAGTTCCCCATCGACCCGCTTGAACTCACCGAAGCCATGATGGTCATCATCAAGGCCGGTGGCTTCAGCCACGGCGGCGTCAACTTCGACGCCAAGATCCGTCGCAACTCGACCGACATCGAGGACCTCTTCATCGCCCACGTGCAGGGCATGGACGCCTTCGCCCGCGCCGCCATCGCCGCCGAGAAGGTGCTCACGCACTCCGAGATCCCCAGCCTGGTGAAGGCCCGCTACGCGTCCTTCGACTCCGGCAAGGGCAAGGACTACGAGCAGGGCAAGCTCAGCCTGACCGACCTCCACAAGATCGCGCACGAGCAGGGCGAGATCACCCCGAAGAGCGGCAAGCAGGAGCTCTACGAGAGCATCCTCCTCCGCCACATCTGAGCGACAGAAGTAGCGAGTAGCGGGTAGTGGGTAGCGAGTAGATGCGGACAGCCGAACTCCTATCCACGACCGCCGCTGTCTGCGGTGTTAAAGCCTTACGACATTCAAACCCGCACCATGATGGTGCGGGTTTTTTGTTGGGATGAAGATTAGACCATGCCCTTGAAATAAGGGCTGGCTTGAGTCCGCCGGAGGTAGGCCTCGTTCGGAGCGCGAGCAAGCTCGCAGCCTACGCGAAGAACTTCTTGCCCAGGCACCCTCTAGCACTACTCCGTTAAGTTCTTTTACCTGTAACGACGGCCAGGAAATAAGAGCTCGAACACTTCCGAGCCGCTGAGTTTTGAACCACTAAGGAGCCTCTGAAAAACGCGCCGTTTTCACCGGGCGTTATGCGAAGGATGATTTTTCGAGCAGTATGGTGGGGC
>Ga0207704_10000783_pt1 | contig 14017 bp, 12 predicted proteins | sample KBSMisM12_FD_184308 | JGI IMG/M metagenome (GOLD analysis project Ga0207704, IMG submission 184308) | Miscanthus rhizosphere microbial communities from Kellogg Biological Station, Michigan, USA - KBS Miscanthus M1-2 (SPAdes) (version 2) | ecosystem: Host-associated > Plants > Roots >...
ACGAACACCCCGCCGATAACGTCTCCAGTCGCATGCTCGCCAATCTCGTTGGGCTGAGCCCCTGGTACTTGGTTCGCGCCTTCAAGCGGCACCAGGGCGTCCCGCCTCACCGGTATCAAACGATGGTGCGCGTCAACAAGGCGCGCGCGCTGCTGCTGGCTGGTGGGCGGCTCGCTGATGTCGCGGCGCAGACCGGGTTCTGCGACCAAAGCCACTTGAACCGCTGCTTCAAGAGCGTCCTCGGCGTCAGCCCTGGCCGCTACCTGTCGGGAGCGCCGACGTAGATTCGGCGCGGTCCAGGGCAACTTCGTCCAAGACGGTACTTCTGCGGCGGGCTACGGTTGAAGCATGAACGCTCGCACATCCCCTTCTCCTGAACCACCCGACCCGTTTCCCAGTTCGATGAGGGCGGCCCTCGAGCGAGCGGCGCATCACGCGTACACGTACCTCGAGTCCCTCGACCGCGTCGCCGTGGCGGCAACCGTGACGCGCACGGAACTCGTTTCGCGCTTAGACGTGCCTCTGACGCGCCAAGGCGTGTCGCCATCGGTGATCGTCGATGAACTAGTCGCTGCCGTCGACGGCGGGCTGACAGGGAGTGCGACCGGGCGCTTCTTCGCGTGGGTGATTGGCGGTGCGCTGCCGTCTGCGGTCGCGACCGAATGGCTGATGAGCGCCTGGGACCAGAATGCCGCCAACTACGCAACGTCGCCCGCCTCTTCGGTTGTCGAAGAGATCGTCGGCAAGTGGTTACTCGATGCGCTCCGACTACCGCCGGAGGCGTCGTTCGGACTCACCACCGGCTGTCAGATGGCCCACTTCACGGCCCTGTCCGCGGCACGCGAGCGTCTGCTCCGCGCATGCGGTTGGGATGTCGGCGAGCAGGGTCTGGCAGGGTCAGAACCCATCCGCGTGCTCGCCACCGAGATGCACCATGTATCGGTCGATCGCGCTCTCCGCTACCTCGGCATAGGTGCACGCCAATTGACGGCGCTGCCAGTCGCCGCTGATGGTCGGCTCGAGCCGGCTACGCTGGAAGCCGCGCTTTCGAAGTCGACTGCCCCGACCATCGTGGCGCTGAATGCCGGCGATCTGAATCTCGGCGTGTTCGATCCGTATCGGACGCTGATCCCCCTCGCCCACAGCCACGGGGCCTGGGTGCATGTCGATGGAGCGTTCGGGCTGTTCGCCCGGGCGAGCTCGCGATTCGATACGATGACCGACGGTCTGGATCTCGCGGATAGCTGGGCGGCTGACGCTCACAAATGGCTCAACGTGCCGCAGGACTGCGGCGTCGTCGCCGTCAGGCACCGCGACGCGCACCGCCGCGGGCTGACGATCTTCGACTCGTACCTCGTACGCGACGACGCCGCGCGCGATCAGCTGGACTGGAATCCGGAATGGTCGCGCCGCTCCCGCGGCTTCCCGGTCTACGCGGCGCTACGCGAGCTCGGGCGCGACGGTCTTGCGGCGCTCGTCGATCGGTGTGTTGATCACTGTGCCCGGCTCGTTGACGGCATCGGCTCCTTGCCGGGTGCCGAGATCGTCTGGCAACCAACGATCAACCAGGGACTCGTTCGTTTTCTCGCGCCTGGCCCTAATGCGACTCCCCGGGACCACGACGCGTGGACCGACGAGGTTATCGCTCGGATCAACCGCAGTGGTGAAGCGATGTTCGGCGGCGTCCTGTGGAATGATCGACGCGCGATGCGGATCAGCGTCGTCAACTGGCGCACGACGCAGAGTGATGTCGACCGAACAATCGAGGCGGCTCGGCGTGCGCTGGTTGGAGTTCTCACTGCGGGTGAGGAGCGATGAAACGCACACCGTGGTTTGAGCGCACGTTTCCTGCCGTCGAGGACAACGGCCTTCTACCAGGAATCCTCGAGCGGCTGGACGGTACGCCGCATCGACTCAGGGCACTGCTCGCCGGGGTCGATCGGTCGAGCAAGGTCGAGACTGGCTGGAGTCTCGCCCAGGAGCTGGGGCATCTCAACGATCTCGAGCCTCTCTGGCTGCAACGCGCTGGCGACATCGTTGAGGGCAAGGCAGATCTGACGGCAGCAGACCTCGCGAACCGCACCACGCACGAGTCAGATCATGATCATCGGCCACTTTCAGATCATGTCAATCGCTTCGAGCGGAATCGCACGGCGTTCGTCTCCAGGCTACGAGCAGCTTCGGCCGACGATCTCGCGCGTGCGTCGAAACACCCTCGCCTAGGCACGTCGATGCGTTTGATCGACTTGGCGTTCTTCGTCGCTGAGCACGACGATCATCACATGGCGAAACTGCGGGAATTGAAGGGACAGCGTGGAACGCATTCACCAGAGCTTTAGCCGTCAAGGCTTCATGAAAACGCTGGGCGCCGAGATCGAGTCGGTCGAGCCTGGTAAGGTCACGCTGACATGCGCCTTCGTCGAGGGTCTGACGCAGCAGCACGGCCTACTGCACGGCGGGGTTCTCGCGAGCCTGGCCGATGTGGCTTGCGGCTATGCAGCACTCTCGACGATGCCGCCGGATCGCGAAGTATTGACGGTGGAGTTCAAGATTAACTTCCTGAAACCGGCGAAAACCAAGCGCCTCATCGCAGTTGGCCAGGTACTCCAGTCTGGCCGCACGCTGACAGTCTGCGAAGGCACGGTCTTCGATGAGACGCGCACTCGCGCAATCGCTCGGATGACGACAACGATGATGTCGGTCGCGTCAACGATAGGCGCCTGAAGAGAGGAATTAATTACTTCGTTTCGGGATGGGAAGTCATCGACCATGCACACGACGACAAGATCTACGCACCGAGCCGTACGGCTCGTGAGCTCGTAGCGCGGCTGTCCTTGTCCGCCCGCCGGAACTCACGGTTCCGGTCAAGCAACGTTGCGGCATGACATCGGTTCCGCCAGGGTCATTCGGGCTCAGTAGCCCCTGGTCCTGATCCAGAAGCTTTCTTCCCACGAGCCACCGGGCGGAATGCTCTGCAAATCTTTGTAGAGGCCCTTCTGCGCCAGGTTCAGTGCATTGGTGACCGCGACCATCGGCTCGAAGGCGATGAACCCGCGGTCTTGCTGGGCGGATGCGGTCACTCCCTGCCGAGCGCCGGCGGCCGCAGCGTTCGACGCGGGAATCACAGCCGCGGGGGCTGTCCTCACGCCCTTCGCGGGATCGACGGCGAAAGGCCCCGCAGCTGGAGCCGGCGCACCTGCTCCCCCGCCGCGACCACCGCCGCCCCCGAGCGGCGGTGACCACAGCAGCACCGTCCGGTACTTCGGCCCCAGGACGGTTTGCACTTCCTTCCCGTTGTACCTGAGTGTCATCGTCGCGCGGCCATCCGCGTCGCGTATCAGGTCGGTGAAGACATCATCAATGAGACCGTAGTTCTTGAGCGCGATCGCTTCGCGGTCGGCGTTGAAGAAATTCTCGATCGGCTGGGTTTCGCCGGTCGGGAGTCGTTGCGGGATCTCGATCCAGTGCGTTCTGGCGTCGACCGACACCGTCCAGTCGTTGCGGTTGCCGTCGGGCAGCTCGAAGATCGGGTGATAGCCGATCACGACTGGCATCGCCTCCGTGCTCAGATTGTCGAGACGTGTGCGCACCTCGAGCGCGCCGTCGGCGACTCGGTAGGTCATCGTAATGGTGTGCGCGAACGGGAACTGCTTCATGTACTGCGGGTTCTTGTAGAAATCGAGCTTGCAGGTCACCGAGGCACTCTTCTGGTCGGCGTTGAACTCGACCAGTTGCCAAGCCTTCGAGCCGTTGACGTAGCCGGTCGAGGGAATCGGGCCCCGCACGTTGCCCAGTTCGAGGTCGAAGTTGTACTTCTTGCCGTTGGCGTAGAAGGCCGTATCATCCAGGCGGTTGGCGAATGGCGCGAGCAGCGGCATGCCACTCAAGCCGGGCCGCGATTGAAAGTCTCCCAGCGTCGCCGCCGTGCGCACCAGATCCTTGCCCTTGACCCGAATGCGCCACGCATTACTCATGCTCCAAACCACCGACACCATCATCTGATTGGTCGCATCCGCGAGGTCGATGACGTCACCATGCTGTGTCGCGGTATATCGCTGAGCGGCCGCCGGGGCCGCCCAGGCCATGGCGAACGCAGCGGCGATCGCGAGTCGCAGCAATTTCATGGGTCTTTTCAAGATCGCTCGTCAGCGGACCGACGCGACCTTCGGTTTCCCGCCACGCTCGGTGATCAGCTTTGTGAGTAGGTCTACCGCTCGATCCACCGGCAAGCGGTCCGCGACGACGAGCGGGGTCCGGCCGGCAGCATCGGGTTCGTCCAGCGCGGCACCGCGATCGGCGAGGAATTGGATGACCTCACAGACCTCGGCTTGCGTTCTGCCCCCGAGTTCAGCGGCCGCGTGCATGACGGTGGCGTTCGTGCTCGTCACGATGTCCACGTGCGGATCGAGTTCGTAGGCAAACGTGAAGGTGGCGAGCCGCGCGCCGCCCGCGGCCGCCATGAGGAGCGTGCTCCCATCTTGCGCGCGCAATGAGGGGTCCGCCCCGCTCGCCAGCAGCGCGCGCATGACATCCTGGTGATCGCCTTTGGCGGCCAGCATGAGCGGTGTCAACTCGCCGGGTGCCGTGGCCCGCGCGCCCCCACCGCCGCCCCTGGGTCCGCGTTCCGCGGTCGCTTTCGGGGTTCGCACGTTCGGATCTGCCATTCTCGCGAGCAGCGCCTTGACGATGGTGACGTTCCCTCCCTGAGCGGCGGTGTGCAGCGGTGTCATGCCGCTCTTGGCATCGCGCACAGTGGTGCGCGCACCGCCTTCGAGCAGCGCGGTCGCGGCGGCGGTACTGTGGTACGACAGTGCCACGATGAGCGGCGTGCCTCCCGACGGCAAGGTGTAGTTCGGATCGGCGCCGGCGGTCAGGAGCGCCTGCGTCGAACCACCGTCGTCCGCAATGACGGCAAAGACGAGTGGTGTGAATCCCGTGCGCGACACTGCATTGACGCTGGCGCCCAGCTTCAGCAGGCCGCGCACGACGTCGGTATGGCGTTCGGCTGCCGCCCACATGAGCGCGGTCTGTCCGCCGTCTGGCTCGCCGACATTCACGTCAGCGCCGTGGCTGACGAGGGCCGTGACGGCATCCAGGCTCCCGGCGCCCGCCGCGAGCATCACCGTGGTTTCCCCGTCCCAGCGCGCCACGTCAACGTTCGCACCCGCGGCGAGCAGGCGCTGCACCAGCACACCATCACCGTTCGCACACGCCAACGTCAGCGGCGTCTCGCCATAGTCATCTGCGGTGTTGACATCAGCGCCGGCGCGCAGGAGCGCCTCCGCCATCTCACGCTCGGCCAGGTGTACCGCCCACGCCAGTGGCGTGACGCCATCGGCCGTGGCGGCGTTGATGTCCACCTTCGAGCGAAGCAGGACGGCAAACGCCTTCTGATCGCGCCGCTTCACCGCGTCGAGCAGTCGCAGATCGGAACCGTTGGCTCGAATCCGCAGGCCCGTCCCGCCCACAAGGAGAAGAGTGAACAGGATGAGGCAACGCCGTCGTGTTCGCATTAGATGTCGACCAGGCGTCCAGTGCTGTCGCCAAATGCCGGGACGTGCGGAATGTCGGCCGCATCCAGCATGTTCAGAAAGAGATTGTTGAGCGCGGTGTCCTTCGGATACACGAGATGCCTATTGCCCTTGATGCGCCCGTTGGCGCCGCCCGCAAGCACAATCGGGAGGTCGTCGTGGGTGTGAATGTTCGATTCGCTCAAGCTGCTGCCAAAGAGCACGAGCGAATGATCCAGCAACGACCCATCGCCGTCTTGCGTGGACTTCAGCTTCTTCAATAGGTACGCGAACATGCTCGTATGCAGCTCGTCGATCTTGACAAGCTTCTCGACCTTCTCGGCATCCCCCTGGTGGTGCGAGATGGAGTGATGACCATCCGGAATGCCGATTTCGGGATAGGCGCGGTTGCTCCCATCCCGTCCGAGCATGAATGAGCCGACACGGGTCATGTCCGACTGCCAGGCGACGACGAGCAGATCCATCATGAGCGTGGCGTATTGGACATAGTCCTGCGGAATGGAGGTCGGTCGCTCGAGGAGCGGGAGCCGGGTCTCCGCATTCTGCCGCTCGGCGAGCTGAATCCGGCGCTCGATGTCGCGAACCGATTCGAGGTACTCGTCCAGCTTGCGCTTGTCTCCCGCGCCCAGTCGCGTCTGCAACCTGGACAGCGACTCTACGACGTAGTCCAGCACGCTTCGGTCGCCCTCCAGCCTCTCCATCCGCACTGCCGGATCGGTGCTTTCGCCGTCCCCAAACAACCGCTCAAATGCCGCACGAGGATTGATCTCAGCCGGCACCGGCGTCGTGGCAGAGCGCCACGACATGGACATGTAGGCGCAGGAATATCCGGAGTCGCAGTTTCCTGCGAGCGGCTGCGACTCGAGGCCGAGCTCCAGCGACGCGAGCTGGGTGTACTTGCCGAGCTCCTTGGCCGCAATCTGATCGGCGGAGATGCCCAGACGGACATCCGCACCGCCGGTCTTGTAGGGGTGCGCGCCGGTCAGGAACGTGGCGGCAGCACGCGCATGGTCGCCGGGGCCGTCGCCGAGCGCGCGGCCGTTGACCTGGGCCAGCCCGCTGAACACGGTCAGCTGATCGCGGAACGGCTCCAATGCTTTCATCGTCGGGCTAAACTCGAAATTGACCCCGGCGGTCTTCGGCGTCCAGAGGAAGGGACGCGGACTCTTGTCACACGCACCGACGATCCCGTTGGGCGTGTAGACGTAGCCCAAGCGGACCGGTTTTTGCCCCGCTGCCAGGGTGCGGGCCTTCAGCGTCGGGACCATCGAATCCAGGAGTGGCAGCGCCATCGCGGCGCCGAGGCCGCGCAGGAAGGTCCGTCGGTGCAACGGCTTGCTGAGCACGATCATGGCGACATCCTCTGCATCTGGAAAGGTGTGCTATTCACCACGGCTTCGATCAGCGATGAGATCCTGTAGTTGTCCTTCGCTGTGTCACGGGCAATCCCGCGGACGGTCGGATAGTCGTAATACTCGAGGCCGCGCCCCAGCCCATACGTCAGCAGTTTCTCGATCGCTGTCCGAACGAAGTCGTCCTTATACTTCGTCAGCAGTAACGCGCGAAGACCGGCAGGGCCTTGGAACTCGGTCCCGTCGGGAAGGGTGCCGGTTGCGTCGATGACGGTCCCGGCGTCTGTGCCTCGCCACCGGCCCACTCCGTCGAAATTTTCGAGCGCGAATCCGATCGGATCCATGCGCCCATGGCACGACGCGCACATCGGGTTGGCGCGATGGACTTGCATCTGTTCGCGCATGGTCAACACCTTGCCGTTCGGTGCCGCTTTCAAGTCCGGGATATTGGGTGGAGGGGGTGGCGGCGGAGTACCCAACAGGTTCTCGAGCACCCACTTCCCTCGCTGCACCACAGAGGTGCGGTTCGGATAGGACGTGACCGTCAGAATACTCCCCTGCCCCAGGAGCCCGCGTCGATTGGCATCGGTGACGGTCACCCTGCGAAACTGCGACCCGTAGACATTCGGCACCCCGTAATGTTCTGCGAGCCGCTGATTCAGGAAGGTGTAGTCGGCGTCAAGGAGGTCGAGGACGCTCCGGTCTTCCTTCACGATGCTGTCGACGAACAGCGTCGTCTCGTCCATGAACGACTGGCGAAGCGCCTCGTCGAACCGGAAGACGTCGGCGTCGGGCCTCGCCAGTTCGACGCTTCGCGTCTGCAGCCACTGGCCGGCAAAGTTATGGACCAGGGCCTCGGCACGGGAGTCGTCGAGCATCCGCCGAACTTGGTCGCGCAGGACGGCCGACTGCCTCAACGTGCCCTGTTCGGCGACCTGGAGCAGTTCGTCGTCGGGAATGCTGCTCCACAGAAAGAATGACAGCCGCGACGCCAGCTCCACATCGCTCACCCGATACACACCACCAGGCGCTGACGCGGGGGCGCGTTCGATGCGGAATAGGAACTCGGGCGACACCAGCAGCGCGCGAAGCGCGTTTTCGATGCCGGCGTCGAAATCGCTGCTCGTGCGCCCACTCTGATAGAACGTCAGCAGAGGGTCGATATCCGCTGCCGTGATCGGTCGGCGGAACGCGCGGTGTGCAAGGTTGGCCAGGATGCGGCGGGCGCACGAATCTTCCTGGCTGGCCGTCTCCGGCCGACAGACGAAGATCCGGGCGCGGCTCGGCGCGTTGCCGCGCCCCGCGATCTCATACGGACCACGGATCACCATCCGGCTCACCTCGGACGGCCCCTTGGCAATTTCGAAACGCTGCAGCCGGGCGCGGTCAAGATAGAGGTCCACCGCAGCAAGGCCTCGCTTCACCCGGCCACGCGTGCCCTCTCCGCCGGCCGCAGGCCCTCGGGGGCCCGGAGGTGCTTCCATTTCAGGCTTGAGACCGTCCCGCGGCGATGTCGCCCCCACGGTGTGGAGGCCTGCGGGCACGAACACCTTCACTGAGTAGAGATCGGCGGCGGGAATGTCCGCCGCTCCGTTTACCGCGTTCAACACATCGTCGGAAAAGCGCAGGGCGATCGTGTACTGGGCGTCGGCCGGGAAGTAGTACGGGACCAACAGGCCGGCGCGCGATCCAAATGGGAGGTCTTCGTTCAGCTGTTCATTGCGCGGCCCGGTTTCTGGATCGCGCGGCGCCTCGAAGATTTCTTCACCGGGCTTCAGCGAGGAATCGCCGATGGCCAACCTGCTGATTTTGCGCGCCGCCGCCATGTAGCGTTCGAGCAGTACCGGCGACGTGGACAGCACCGCGGCGATGTTGTCGAATCCATACCCTGAGTCGTCGACGGGCAGCCAGTTGCCGGGCTTGACGTCGACGGCCAGCAGGTCGCGGATGGCGTTGCTGTACTCGGCGCGGTTCAGGCGATGCACCGGTGCCCGTCCAGGATTGGGATCAGCAGCTGCGGCGTGATCCAGCGTGGTCTCCAGGAACGAGACGAACGCCGTGTGGGTGGCCGCGTCGGGTCGGACGCGCACACTGACCGGCGGCATCTCGCCGGAGCGAAGTTTTCGCAGCACCTTCTCCCAGATCTCACCGTGCGCCGGAATATCGGTCAGCGTCAGCCCCTCCAGAGACAGGCCACCTGTTTTCACACGATCGCTGTGGCAGCCGACGCAATACCTCTCGGTGAAGGTGCGCTCACCGGGCTGGATCGCCACGAGATTTCTGCCGAGCAGATTAACATCGACACGAGGGTTCGCGGCGTGAAGGGCGATGGGCCCGACCACGCCTGGCGGTTGTTGGGCGACCAGCAGCAGCGTGGCGCTGAACACCACGGACGCTCCAATGACTGCGGAGGAGAGCAGCTTCAATGTCAGCCTCGATCGGCGCATGCGGTCTGCGCCCGTGAACACGCGCTCAGCGATGTCGAGCATCCGACGAGGCCGGCTCGGGAGACTGCCTAGCCAGATGCCTCGTCGAGGCACGCAACGCTCGGTGAATGAGAGTGCGCTGGTTTGGAAGGGGCGTGTGGTTGTGAGATGGCGAGTTTCGATACTATTGTGGCGTTCTGGAAGTAGGCGCCGCTGAATGAAGCCCTTTCTTTGAGACGTCCGGCGTCCATCGCGCCATCACGCAGTGGAGGACCTCGACGCTCTGCTGCCCGGCCGCGGAGAGGGTGAAGGCGAGAGCGATAACCAGTCCGAAGAGCAGCTTCTTCATCAGTAGCTCCGCGTTGAATCGTCAGCGAGTAAGCACACACGGTGCACGCACTCACATGAAACCGCTTCGTACGGTCACGTGTGCGCTGACGGCATCGTTCAGAGGATCGTCGAGTGCCAACATCGCGCGCAGATCGGGGGAGAGGCTGTCCTGGACGTCGGCCCGAAGCAGCTGTTTCTGGTATTGCTGTTGCGGCTTGTCGCGCCGGCAATAGAACGCGTGCATCGCCAGGCGTGGTGCCGACGTTCGATTGGCGGTGCCGCCATGCCAGGCGTGCGCATTCATCACCGCAATGCTGCCGGCGGTTCCGAGCACCAAGACCTCCTCCGGATGTGGCGCAAGCAAGTCGTCGAGGACCTCCTGCGGCCGGCGACGCCATTTGTGCGAGCCTGGAATCACTCTCGTCGCGCCGTTCTCCCTGGTGAAGTCGTCGAGCATCCAGACGGTGTTGCAGACCCAGTAGCCGTGTTCGTCCGGGAGCGCCGACATATCCACGTGTAGCGGCTGGGGTACGTCGCCGCGCGGATCGGCGGAACGTGCATTGAGGCTGCTCAGCTTCACCTGTGGTCCGATCACGTGCTGAACGTACTCGACCACCGGCGGCGTCATGATCGCGCGGCGGAATACCTCGCCCTTGTCCACCAGGTTGGCCAGCCGCTGCGCGTGCGCTTCAGTCCGGAACTCGAGCCCGGCGCGATCGCGCTCGGCGTCGAACAGCTCATGGATCCGTTCTCGCAGTTCCTGGAGCAGACCGGCGCCCATGCAATTCTCGAGCACGACGAACCCCTGTTCGTCGAGCCGATGCCGTTCTCCATCCGTCATGGCTGAAGCTCCTGATTCTCACGACTCCGCACCGGGCTGGAGCGCGATCTGGGGGTAGATACCTCCGCCTTGCACCGTTCACAAGCCCATTTGGGCGCGCCCGAGATCGGTGAGATCCTCCACCGTCGCACGCCCGGCGAAGTCGACTTCGAAGTCCATCGCCGCGAAGTCGGGAGCCGAGCGGCCCTCCACAAACGCCGCCCGCTGCTTGGGAAGATAGGCACGATTCTTCGGGCAGTCGGGCGCGGACCCGATGTAGATGACGCTGGCGTACTCAGCGCCCGCGTGCTCGTCACCGACTGCATGGCAGATGTCCGTATGCCAGAACACGGTGTCTCCGGGCATGACCTCCGGGATCGACACCAATGCCGCCGAGAGCTCCGGATGCCACTCCGGGCTGACGCTGAGCGCACGACCTGGAGCCGCCCCGCACAAATCCGCCTCGTCCACGTCGTCCTGCAGCGCGCGCAGCAGCACGTAGGCGATGCCCGCGGCGATGGGAATCAGACGCAGCGTGCCGTCGTTTGGCCCCTGTCGCGTCAGCGCCGTCCAACCCTGATAGGTGCGGAACATGCTGCACACGGCGGGCGACGGAATCTCGTAGGTCTGCAGCCGGTGTGTGGCGTCGAACGGGTCATACCCGCGCCATTCGCCCGCGAAAATATTCGCGTAGACCTGTTGATAGCCGGGGTCAATCCATCGCTCGACGGTGCCTGCGTCCATATGTGGGGAAAGGCCCAGCGTCTTGTCCCCAGGCTGCCGCCGGCGCACCCGGTCGGCATAGGTGCACTGCAAGTCTGGATTGAACACGCCGTCGTACTTCCACAGCCGATCGAGGAATGCGCGCGTCTCGGCGAGTCGCGCATCCTGGCGCGCCATGACCTGCGGCTTGGACCAGTAAACGTTGAAGATTTGTGGCTTCCCGGCCTTGAGGTCCGCGAAGTACTGGTCGAGACTCCGTTTCTCCACTTCCCGCTCGTCATAGCGGTTCGTCTCGAGATACTCACCGAGTTCCGCAAACCAGTCGCTGGCACGATCGACCGGGAACACGCCGCGCACCACCGCGCATCCGGTGCTCCGGATGGACTCACCGACGGCCTTCGGAACCTTGCCTTCCCGTATGTCTCGGTAACTGAGCTCGGGCACCACTGAACGGCCGCCGGCGACCTCTCGGCGAATGGTGTCGGCAGCGCGACGGACGTGGTCCGTGACCTCGACGAAGGCCTCCTTCAAACGCGCGCGATGCGGCACGAGCCGGCGCTTGAACGCGATGATCTGGTCTCGTACATCCAGCTCTGCTGTCGTCATCGTCTGTCCCCGATACCATCAGGCACGCCGAAAGGCCCGTGCAGAATTCTTGGCCTCGTAGGGCCCGCGCCACGTCCCGCACACACGCCAACAACCCAGACCGGCGTGACGGTAGCTTGTCCGCCAGTCGATGGGCAATGTGATCCACAGATGGCGAGTTTTGATACGATTCTGGCGTTCATGACGTGGCAGCAGCCCAATGAAGCCTTTTCTCGAGAAAATCTACAAGCCCCTAGACGCCTCGTGGAGCATGTTGAACCGTCGCCTCGATGACGGGATTCCCTTCCAGTGGCACCATCACCCGGAGTTCGAGCTGACGCTGACGCTGAACTCCCGCGGGCTGCGATTCATCGGCGACAACGTCGGAGAGTATGACGATGGCGACCTCGTCCTGCTCGGCCCCAATCTTCCGCATACCTGGGCGTCGCGTGAGGCCGTCCGTGTCGGCGAGCCGCATGTGGCGCTGGTGCTATGGTTCGATTTGGAATGGGCCCGGCGCGTGACCGCCGGCTTCGTCGAGTTTCGCAAAGTGGCCGACTTGCTGACGCGCGCGAGGCGAGGGGTGCAGTTCTCGTTAAAGCGGTCGGCCGCCGTCCGTCAGGACTACACCAACCTGTTCCAACAGCCTGCCGTTGAGCGGCTCTTGGGGCTGATGCGCCTGCTCAGTCATCTCGCCCAGGATGGGAGCGGGCGACCGATCGCGAGCGACGTGTTTCGCGCGAGTCAGCAGGGCGACAAACGAGAGCGAATCGACCGTGTCTTGGGGCACATCCACGAGCACTACACAGAGGAACTGACGCTGCAGGCGCTGGCGAACGTGGCGGCGCTCAGCGTGTCTGCATTGCACCGCATGTTCCGGAAGCATGCGCGTGCCAACATCTCTGAGTACATCACGCGCATTCGGATTGGCGATGCCTGCGCGCGACTAGCCAGCACCGAGCAGCCCATCGCGCACATTTCTGACGCGGTCGGCTATGGCACCTTCGCGAATTTCAACCGGCAGTTCAAGCTCCTCACATCGATGACACCGCGCGAGTACCGTGCGTACTTCCGGCGGACTGCCGAGTGAGTACGTATTGTTGGTTTTTCAACCAAGCTCTCGGGCCTCGATCCCATCCTGATGGCGGCGACCAACGGTTCGGCGGGCGTAATGGGCAAGATGATCAGCCCGCAGAATCTCTCGGTCGGCGCTGCCGGCGTCGGCGCGGTCGGACGGGAAGGAGAGATTCTCGCGAAGGTGATCGTCCACAGCTTGATCCTCACCACGCTGATGGGCATCGGCGCCATGCTCCAAGCGTACGTCGTGCCATGAATGGTGCCCAAGCTGTGAAAGTTCAAGGTTTGGTGACCTGCGCCCTCCAATCCGCTACGCCGTAGAATGAGGCCCTCCAACGGCTCCAGCCGCGTTGCAGCTCGAGATTTTCGCGTTGCGACATCAGCTCCAGGTCCTTGAACGGACATGTCCTCGGCGCGTCCGGCTCACCCGACCGGACCGACTGCTCTGGGTCCGGCGGTCGCGATGTGGCAAGGATGGCGATCGGCGGTCGTCATCGTGAAGCCAGAAACCGTCCAGTGCTGCCGGACGCGATCACCCGCGGTACTGGACAGGTGGAAACGCATGTTCTCTCGCGGCGGTATCACCATCTCTCTACCTTGGTCTGCACAGCCTGACTGGAAACGGCTGACGCCGAAAGGGGAGCCGAAGGGTCCACACGGGTTGGGCGCTCATCCATATCCATGCGCGCACGTTGGAGTCTGGATTCGATTGACGACCGTTCGAAAGGAACCAGGTGCTACAACCGCCGTGACGTGTGAAGGTTGGCGGCAGCAGGGTCAGTCGTCACGCATCACGCTGGGCGGCGTTTTGTGCCGCCCGATCGGGCGCATCAATCGCCACAGTAGAGGCAGTCGTGGCGTGAGCGACCCCCCTCTGGCGCGACGAAGACGGCCCATCGACCCGTTCCGGGGGGTCGCTCACGCCACGATGGTCTGTCGTCGTCCGGTCCATTCGGGGCGCCATTGCGTCGGTAGATCGCCAAGCAAAGGGGCGCACGATTCGCGCCGCCCTTGTATCGCGCGTACCGCACGGCAGATCGGCACGGTCGCGCATGTCCTAAGGAGCAACAGAAACGGCGTGAACGACAGGAACACGGAACCAAGCTGGAGGAGAACGCCGGGAGATTCAAGTTCGATTGACTTGATCAAACTAAGGGCGCCGCGCTTGGAACG
>Ga0207704_10000784_pt1 | contig 14010 bp, 15 predicted proteins | sample KBSMisM12_FD_184308 | JGI IMG/M metagenome (GOLD analysis project Ga0207704, IMG submission 184308) | Miscanthus rhizosphere microbial communities from Kellogg Biological Station, Michigan, USA - KBS Miscanthus M1-2 (SPAdes) (version 2) | ecosystem: Host-associated > Plants > Roots >...
GGCGATGAACGTGCGCATGTGGGGCCACGCGGCGACCCAGCGGAACCTCGCCACCCTGCTGGCCGACGGCGTGCGGTTCGCGGGTCCCGACGAGGGCGCCATGGCCTGCGGCGAGTTCGGGCCTGGGCGCCTGGCCGAGCCGCCGGAGATCTTCGCCGCGATCATGGCCATGCTGGACGGCGCGCCCCGGCCGCTGGCCGGCAAGCGCGCCCTGGTCACCGCCGGCCCGACAGCCGAGGCCATCGATCCGGTCCGCGTCATTACCAACCGCTCGTCCGGCAAGCAGGGTTATGCGATCGCCGCCGCCCTGGCCGAGCTGGGGGCCGAGGTGACACTGGTCAGCGGGCCGACCGCCCTGCCGGCGCCGGCGGGCGTGCGGCGCGTGGACATCGAGAGTGCGCGCGAGATGCTGGCGGCCTGCGAGGGGGCGTTGCCGGCCGATATCGCCGTCTGTGTCGCCGCCGTCGCCGACTGGCGGCCGAAGGACGTCGCCCAACGCAAGATCAAGAAGGACGGCGGCGCGAGCGAGCCCGCCATCGCCTTCGTCGAGAACCCCGACATCCTTGCCAGCCTGTCGAAGGGTGCGCGCCGCCCGACGCTGGTAGTCGGCTTCGCCGCCGAGACCGACGACGTCGACGCCCACGCCCAGGCGAAGCTGAAGAAGAAGGGCTGCGACTGGATCGTCGCCAACGACGTCTCCGTGGCCGGGACCATGGGCGGCGACGACAACGCGGTGGCCATCGTCAAGGCTGAGGGAATCGAGCGATGGGAGCGGATGCCCAAGGCCGAGGTGGCCCGCCGCCTGGCGGAGCGCATCGCCCAGGCCCTGTCATGACGGAGTTCCTGTGAGTCCGACGGTTCCGATCCAGCGCCTGCCGCACGGCAAGGACCTGCCGCTGCCAGCCTACGAAACCGTGCAGGCCGCCGGCATGGACCTGCGCGCCGCGGTTCCCGAGGACGAGCCCTTCACGCTCCGGCCTGGCGCGCGCCATCCGATCCCCACGGGCCTGGCCTTTGCCCTGCCGCCCGGTTTCGAGGGCCAGGTGCGGCCCCGCTCGGGGCTGGCGGCCAAGCACGGGGTGACCTGCCTCAACACGCCCGGCACCATCGACGCCGACTACCGCGGCGAGGTGAAGGTGATCCTGGTCAACCTGGGCGAGGAGGACTTCGTGATCCGTCGCGGCGAGCGCATCGCCCAGCTGATCATCGCCCCGGTCGTGCAGGCGACCTGGTCGGAGGTCGACAGCCTGGACGAGACCGCCCGCGGCGCCGGGGGCTTCGGATCGACGGGGCGATGAGCGAGACGAGATGAGCGACGAGTCCCGCAAGAAACGCCTGCCCCTGCGCTGGCTGACGCTGGCGGAGTTCGTGGGCGTCCTGGCGGTCGCCATCGCCGCCCTCGGCTACTGGGACAACCACCGCGAACACGCCCAGGAAGTCAGCGAGAAGGCGTCCGCGGCGAAGGCGCGCCAGGCCGAACAGAAGGCCGGCGCGCTGAAGCTCAGCTTCCTGATGACCGGCGCGCCGGCGGGCGCGGGCGATCGCATCCAGTTGGCCGCCGTGCATCCCGAGCAGGTCATCCAGACCCAGGCGCTGACCTTTCCGTCCGAGGTGCGGGGCGAAACGGTCCAGACCACGGGCAACCCGCGCATCGAGGCCGGCTGGCTGGAGGGCGGGCTGGAAAAGGCGCTGCATGCGCATGGCGTGAAGGCGACGCACGGCCGCGTGCCGGTGGGCGTCACCACCGTCTTCATCGAGGACGGCCAGTCCAAGACGGACAACGCCGTCTACCTGGTGGGCTACAGCCTGCACCCGCGGGTGCTGCGCAGCGCCAAGGTGGAGCTGGAGGGCCTGTCGCTGCTGCGTCGCGGCGTCGGCGACGACGTGCAGAAGGCGGTGGATGCGGCCTGGGCCCGACAGGTCCCCGCCGATCCGCCCGCGTGAGCGCCGCGGCCCTCGCCACGGCCAACTTCCAGCTGCGGCCCCTGGCCGAGGCCGACCGCGACGACCTGTTCGCCCACCTGAGCGACCCGGCGACGGTCGAGTTCATGGACATCGAACCCCTGGCCGACCTCGCCGGGGCCGACGCGATCATCGCCTGGGCCACGGGCCTGGCCACCACCGGCGACGGCGTCCGTTGGGCGATCCGCGACCGGGCCGGCGCCTTCGTGGGCACCGCCGGCTTCAACGCCCTGGCGCGCGAGCGCTCGTCGCGCGGCGAAGTGGCCTACGACGTGGTCCGCGCCCGCCGGCGCCAGGGCGTGATGGCCGAGGTGTTGCCGGCCGTCCTGGACCACGGGTTCGGCGCGCTTGGCCTGCACCGCATCGAGGCGCTGGTGACGCCGGGCAACGCCGCCTCCGCCGCCCTGCTCGAGGTCAACGGCTTCACGCGCGAGGGGACGCTCCGGGGCTATGGCTTCTGGAAGGGCCGGTTCTGGGACCAGTGGCTCTACGCCCGGCTGGCGCCCTAGGCGGCCATGGTCGGGGCCGTGAAGCCGCGGACGTTCTCCTCGATCGCCTGGGCCAGGGCCAGCGTCTTGGTGTCGCCGTTCAGGGGCCCGATCAGCTGGACGCCCACGGGCAGGCCGGAGGCCGTCGGACCCGCCGGCATCGCCGTGGCCGGCAGGCGCAGCGCCGTGGCCAGGCCGATCCAGTTCAGCATCGAGGTGTAGGGGATCGCCCGGCCGTCGGTGAGCTTCAGCCGCCGCTTGCCGAACGGGCGATGGTCGTGCGGGAACGCGGCCAGGGGCGTGATCGGGGCCAGAATAGCGTCATAGGTCTCGAAGGTCGCCGACGCCTCGCGGCGCAGACGGTTGCGCACGGCGTCGGCGGCCATCCACTCGCGATGCGTTGCGGTGTAGGCCAAGGTCATCGCTGCGGTGGAGGTGTGATCGGCCCCGCGGCTCATCTGCCACTTCGCCCAGCCGCGCAGCCGCTCGAGGTTGCGGATCGTCCCGACTGGCATGTCTTCGCCCAGCACAGCGCCCAGCAGCGTCTGGTAGGCGTTCATCAGGCTGGGCGCGTGAACCGGCGAGGCGATGGGCGTGACCTCGGCGCCGGCCGCCCGCAACTCGGCGGCGAAGCTCTCGACCACCGCGCGCACCTCCGGGTCCAATGGGAAGGCCGGGTCGTCGATCCAAAGCGCAATCTTCGCTTCCTTGAGGTTGGCCGGCGTCACCCGCGCGGCCAGCGCGCCCCCTTCCAGTACAGACAGCAGCAGGCGCAGGTCCCGGGCCGACCGCGCCATCGGGCCCACCACATTGAGGTCGCGCTCGCTCCAGGAGCCGGGCGTCGGCGGGATGTGGCCCTGCTGGTCGACCAGGCCCCAGGTGGGCTTGTGGCTGTAGACCCCGCAGAAGCTGGCCGGCACGCGCAGCGAGCCGCCGATGTCCGACCCGATCTCCAGGGCCGTGACCCCGGCCGCCAGCGCCGCCGCCGCCCCGCCTGAGGAGCCGCCGCAGGTCCGGGTCACATCCCAGGGATTGTTGGTGGTTCCATAGAGGGCGTTGAAGGTCTGCCAGTCGCCGGCCAGCACCGGCGTGTTGGTCTTGCCCCAAATGATCGCGCCAGCGGCGCGGGCGTGGCGGACGGCGGCGGCGTCGGACGCCATCCGCGCGCGGATCGCGGCGAGCCCCGAGGACGCCGGAAGACCCGCCACGTCGAAGGTGTCCTTCACCGTCATCGGCAGGCCGGCCAGCAGGCCAACCGGTTCTCCGCGGGCGCGCAGATCATCGACGGCGCCGGCCTGGGCCAACGCCTTGTCGAGGTCGACAGCGACGACCGCGTTCAGGCTCTTGTGGGTGGCCTCGTGGCGGGCCAGCGCGGCCTTCAGCAGCTCCACGGCCGAGATTCGCTTTGCGTTCAGCGCGCCCAGTTGGTCGGTGGCGTCGCGGCTGAGAAGCTCGTCCATCGCCCGCCCTCTTGGTCAGCCGCGGCCCGTGAAGCCCAGCACGTCGGCCATGGTGTAGAGGCCGGGCGGCTTGCCGGCGATCCAGCGGGCGGCGGCCACGGCGCCCCGGGCGAACAGGCTGCGGTCGCGAGCCGAGTGGCTGAGCGTCAGGATCTCGTCGTCGGCGATGAAGCTGACGCTGTGGTCGCCCACGATGCCGCCGCCGCGCATGACCGAAAAGCCGATCTCGCCCTCGGGCCGGGCGCCGGTGATCCCGTCGCGCGTCCGGCGCTGGGTGTTGGAGAGCGAGACGCCCCGGCCCTCGGCGGCGGCCTCGCCCAGCATCAGCGCGGTGCCGGACGGCGCGTCCACCTTGCGGCGGTGATGGGCCTCGAAGATCTCGATGTCGTAGTCGGGGCCGAGCGCCTTGGCCGCCTGGCGCACCAGCCCGGCCAACATGTTGACGCCCAGCGAGTAGTTGTAGGTCTGCACGATCGGCGCCCTCTCGGCGGCCTTCCCGATGGCGGCCAGATGGGCGTCGCTGAGGCCCGTGGCGCCGATCACCAGCGCCGGCCCGCCGCGCGCGGCTGCGGCCTTGGCCAGCGCTACCGAGGCGTCCGGGGTCGTGAAGTCGATGACGACTTCGCAGGCGGCAAGCGCCGTGGCCTGGTCCACGAGCCCCTCGCCCGTCGCGTCCGGCCGGTCGAAGCGCGCCGCGATGGTCAGCGCCGGATCGGCCGCAACGGCGGCGGCGATGGCGTGGCCCATGCGGCCTTCAGCGCCGCCGATGGCGATCTTGATGGGGGCGGGCACGGGAACCTCCAGCGGCCGCTCGTGCGGCGTCCCTAATCTCCCCGGCGCGCCGGTCGGGTCAAGCGGCGGTCGGGAGGTTACTCGCGTATCGGGGGATTCCGCTGGTCGACGAACAAAGTTTGCCGAATTGTAGCTTCACTGTGTCGCCTGTGTCCGAAATCGGAGCGGGTTGTAACGGAGGAAAGTCGATGTTTTCCACGCGCACCCTGCTATGCGGCCTGGCCGCGGCGGCCCTGGCGGGCTCGGCCCACGCCGGCGATATCCTTGAACTCAATTTCGACTCCCCGCCGGTTGTGGGCGCTGGCGTCTTTGGCAGCTTCGGCCCCGCGACGACGGAGACGGCCGCCGTCGGTCCGTGGAACGCCGCCGGCTGGGCGGGCCAGTACGCCATCAACCGCTCCACCGGAAACCCGGCCGGCTTCACGGTCCTGGATCTCCATGGCCTGGCGGCCCACAGCAGCGTTTCGATCAGCTTCGTCCTGGGTTTCCTGGAAAGCTGGGACGGGCGCAATGGCACCGTCACGCCGGACAACCTCGAGATCTATCTCGATGGCGGTCTGATCGCGACCTACACGGCGACCAACGCCAGCGGTTCGTTCGACGATTTCGGCACGAGCTCGATCATCGCCTACCGCCAGCAGGTGAACGGCAACGGCTTCTTCTCCGACACCCTGATCGGGTTCTCCGACGTCTTCGCCCACAGCTCCTCCGACCTGAACCTGAGCTGGCGCGCGTCCGGCGCCGGCTGGCAAGGCGGCGAGGACGAGGGCTTCGGCCTCGACAACATCAACCTGAGCTACGGTCACGGCGACGTGCCGGAGCCGGCCGCGTGGGCGCTCATGCTCGGCGGCTTCGGCGTGGCGGGCGCGGCGCTCCGTCGCCGCCGGTTGGCGGCGACGGTCTGAAGAGGTCTGGTTCGGCCAGCTTCCTGACGGCGTGGGCGACTACGCCGCCTGGAAGAGTTCGAACTCCTCCTTCATCGCCTTGGCCACGCTGGGCCGCGCCTTCAGGCGGTCGAGGTAGGCCGTGACGTTCGGATAGGGCGCCAGGTCCAGCTTCACGAACTGGGCCCAGTTGAGCACTGCGGCGGCGTAGGCGTCGGCCACGGTGAAGCGGTCCGTGAGCCATTCGCGGCCGGCCAGGTGGTCGTTGAGGTAGGTCAGTCGCCCCACCGCCTCGGCGCGGGCGAAGGCCTTGACCTCGGGCGCCGCCGTGGTCGCGAACAGTGGGTGGAAGACGCCGGTGTGCAGCTCCGTGCCGATGAAGCTCAGCCACTGCTGCACCAGGTTGCGCTCGAAGCCGTCGCCCGCCAGCGACCCACCTGAGAAGGCGTCGGCCAGGTAGGGCAGGATGGCGGCGTTCTCGGTCAGGACACGGCCGTCGTCGGTGCGCACGGCCGGGACCAGGCCCTTGGGATTGATCTTCAGGTAGTCGCCGCCGGTCACGGTGCGCTTGGTCTTGGTGTCCACGCGGTGGAAGTCGGCCTTTCCGCCGGCCTCGTAGATCACGATGCGGCTGGCCATCGAACAGGCGAGGGGGGAGAAGTAGAGGTCCATGGGGGAGGCTCCGCTGTTGATTTCCGTACCGTTCCGCACAAAATAGACCCAGTCAAGGAATTCTTTGCGATATGGTACAGAAAGAAGCGAGCGCTGCGCCGAGGCCAAGAGGCCGGCCCCGGAGCTTCGATCCGGACGTGGTGCTGGAGAAGGCCCAGGCGGTGTTCTGGAACCTGGGCTACGCCGCCGCCTCGCTGGACGACATCGCCGCGGCCACCGGCCTGAACCGGCCCAGCCTCTATGCCGCCTTCGGCGACAAGCACGCGCTCTACATGGCGGCGCTGACGCGGACGCGGGCGGGCGCGGTGGCCAGCATGCGCGCGATGATGGGTCGCGAAGGCCGGCTGCGGGATGTGCTGGGCGCGCTCTTCGACGCGGCGATCGGCGCCTATGTGTCAGGCGACACGGCCCAGCGCGGCTGCTTCATCATCGGCACGGCGGTGACCCAGGCGGTGGACGATCCCGAGGCGCGGGCTCTGCTCACCGGCTTCGTGGCGGACGAGGACGAGGTGTTCCGCGAGCGGTTCGTCCGCTCGGCTAGCGAGCTGGCTCCCGGCATGACGCCGACGGCGGCCGCCGTCGTGGCGACCGCCGCCCTGCATACGCTGGCGATCCGGGCACGGACAGGCGAGGCGCGGGGGGAGCTCGCGCGGGTCGCCGCCGCCGCCGTCAGCGCGATCTGCGGCTAGGCGGCCACAGACTCTTCAAGCCGCTCCCAGGTGGTGTTCTGGACGCTGGGCCGCGCGTTCATCCGCTCGATCCAACCGAGCAGCGGCGAACCCGCCAGCATGTCGGCGCCCTCCGGCGTCTGGGCCAGGAAGTCCAGGTGGCCGATGGCGTGCAGGTCGGCCAGGCTCACCGCCTCGCCCGCGAAATAGGCCTGGCCGCCCAGGATGTCTTCCAGCGCCTGGACGCAGGTGCGCGCCTGCGGCAGGGCGTTCGCCACCGCCTCGTCATCCACCGGCATGCCGAACTTCGGCTTCACCACCCGGTTGAAGGAGATGGCGCTCGAGATCGACGGCATGACGTACCAGTCGACGATGTTCAGCACCTGATCCATGCGCGCCGCCTGCCTCGGGTCGGCAGGGGTCAGCGCCGGGCCGTCGAAGGCGCGGTCGATGTAGCGCGAGATCGCCTGGGCCTCGTAGAGCACGAAGTCGCCATGCTCGATGGTCGGCAGACGGCCGAACGGGTTGAGCGCCAGGTATTCCGGGCTCTTGTTCGCGCCGGACCCGAAGGCCATGGCGGCGAGCCGATAGGGGGCGCCCTTCTCCTCGCAGACCAGCAGCGGCTTGCGGACGTAGGGGCTGCCGGGGATTCCGTGCACGACGATAGGCGTGGTCGACATGGGTGGTCTCCATTCAGTTGGGTTCGGGGAGGGAGCCGGAAGTGGACTAGCCGCCGGCCTCGGCCTTGAAACTGTCGAGGATGAGGCCCCAGCCGCGGTCCATGCCGGCGCGGGTGTTGGCGGCCGCCTCGCTGTCGCCGAAGGCCTCCAGGCCCCGGTGCTCGAAGTCGATCCGCGTCTCCGCCTCGCCGACCGCCGTGAAGATCACCTCCACATCGGTGTGCAGGTCGGATCGGTAGCCCCACTCGTGGCTGATCTGCCAGTCCAGCACCAGGCGGCCCGGCGGGTCCCAGACCCTCACTTGGCCCCACGGCCTCTCGACGCCGTCTTCGTGGATCCCGTACCAGCGGCCGCCCACGCGGGGCTCGATCACCGCATCAGTCAGCGGCGAGTCGCCGATGTAGTGGGTCTTGGGCCACCACTTGCCGAAGCTGGCCGTGAACACCTCCCAGGCCCGCTCGCGGCCGGCGCGGACGGTGAAGCTCTTGCGGATCGCAGCCGGCTTGATGATCTGGTTCATCGCCCTTTGGTCCCCTCTTCGACGTCGCTCTCGACCTCGGCCCTGAAGGCCTCCAGCGCCTCGTCCCAGAACTGGTCCAGCCAGGCGCGGATCTGGCCCAGGCCCTTGGGGTCGATCTGGTAGACACGGCGCGCTCCGTCCGGCCGATCGGTCACCAAGCCGGCCTCCTTGAGCACTTTCAGATGTTGCGAGACCGCGGGCCGGCTCACCGGCAGCCGTTCGGCCAGTTCGCCGACGGCCTGGGGCCTTTGGGCCAGGCGCTCGAACACCTCCCGGCGGGTCGGGTCGGCGAGCGCGGCGAAGGCAAGATTGCTGTTAGCCATGACTTACCGTAAGTCATCACTAACATGAGAGTCAAGCCGGTATGGCGCGCAGGCGGGAACGGGCCGCACCCGTCCCCTCTGCGCGGTCGGCAGACTACTTCTTGGGCAGCATCTTCTTCAGTTCGGCTTGGGTGGCGTTGATCTTCGCCGCCCCGCCCTCGACCGCCAGCTTGTTGGAGTCGACCGTGAAGGTGTCGGAGCCCATCTGGATCGTGGCGACGCCGTCCTTCAGCGCCTTCACCTCGCCGATCAGGGCGCCGGTGTTGTCCTTCACCGACATGCCCGTGGTCAGCGTGGCGCTCGCGCCGACGTTGGCCGCGGCGTCCCGACCGGCGGCGGCCGGCGGCGTGGGCTCGGTGTTCGGAGCCGCCGAGGGCGGCGCATCGCTGGGGGCGGCGGAAGCGGGGGCCCCGGTGGTCGCCGCGGTCGGCGCGCTGGCCGGTGGCTTGGACTTGGACGCGGGCGCCTGGGCGAGCGCCGGTGCGGCCATGGCGAGGCAAGCGGCCAGGGCCGCGTAGGACAGACTGTTGCGCATTTATTGCTCCCGTTACGTACCCCCACCCAATGCCAACAAGCCGCGCCTTTCGAATGTTCCCGGGCCGCTCGCCGGCGGCGGCGGGCCCGCGAAGCTCGACCGAGGTTGTTTCAGGCCGCTTGCGTCTGTAGGTTCGCCCTCTCATCGCAATCGACGCCTCAGAGGACCCGCCGCCGCCATGAGCGACGCCGAGAAACGCACCTTTACCGACGAGGAAGCGCTCGACTTCCACCGCTATCCGACGCCGGGGAAGATCGCGATCGCCGCGACCAAGCCGATGGCGACGCAGAGCGACCTCAGCCTCGCCTATTCGCCGGGCGTGGCCGTGCCGGTCCTCAAGATCGCCGAGGATCCCGACGCGGCCTACGAGTACACGTCCAAGGGCAACCTGGTGGCGGTGATCTCCAACGGCACCGCGATCCTGGGCCTGGGCAACCTGGGGGCCCTGGCCTCGAAGCCGGTGATGGAGGGCAAGGGCGTGCTCTTCAAGCGCTTCGCCGACGTCGACGCCATCGACATCGAGTGCTCCGCCACCGACCCCGACGAGATCATCACCGTGGTCAAGAACATCGGGGTGACTTTCGGCGGCATCAATCTCGAGGACATCAAGAGCCCCGAGTGCTTCCGCATCGAGACCGAGTTGCAGGAGCTGCTCGACATCCCGGTCTTCCACGACGACCAGCACGGCACCGCGATCATCTCGGCCGCCGGCCTGATCAACGCTTGCCACATCACCGGACGCGAGCTCGCCGACGTGAAAGTGGTGCTGAACGGCCCTGGGGCCGCCGGTATCGCCACCATGGAGCTGATCAAGGCGATGGGCGTGCGGCCCGACAACGTCATCGCCGTCGACAGCAAGGGCGTGCTCTGGCGCGGCCGGCCGAACGACATGAACCAGTGGAAGTCGGCTCACGCCATCGACACCGACAAGCGCACCCTGGCCGAGGCCCTGAAGGGCGCCGACGTCTTCATCGGCCTGTCGGTGAAGGGGGCGCTGACCGCCGACCTGGTCAAGACCATGGCGCCCAGGCCGATCATCTTCGCAATGGCCAACCCCGACCCGGAGATCACTCCGGAAGAGGTGCTGGCCGTCGCCCCCGACGCGATCGTCGCCACCGGCCGGTCCGACTACGTAAACCAAGTCAACAACGTCCTGGGCTTCCCCTACATCTTCCGCGGCGCCCTCGACGTCCGCGCGCGGCGCGTGAACATGGAGATGAAGATCGCCTGCGCCAACGCGCTGGCCCAGCTGGCCCGCGAGGACGTGCCGGACGAGGTGGCCGCCGCCTATCACGGCGTGCAGCTGAAGTTCGGGCCCGAGTACATCATCCCGACGCCGTTCGACCCGCGGCTGATCTGGTACATCCCGCCGTTCATCGCCCAGGCGGCGATGGACACCGGCGTGGCCCGCAAGCCGATCCTCGACATGGAGGCCTACCGCGCCTCGCTGGCCCAGCGGCTGGATCCTACCGCCGCCTTCCTGCAGAAGCTGCAGGGCGCGGTGCTGTCGGGCCCCAGCAAGCGGATCGTCTTCGCCGAGGGCGAGGAGCCGGCGGTGATCCGCGCCGCCTACGCCTTCCAGTCGGCCGGCCTGGGAACCGCGGTGCTGGTGGGCCGCGAGGACCTGGTGCACGAGAACATGCGCGCCGTCGGGCTCGATCCGGCCGAGACGAAGCTGGAGGTGCTGAACGCGCGCCTGTCGGACCGCAACATCGCCTATGTCGACCACCTCTACGGGCGGCTGCAGCGCGAGGGCTACCTGCGCCGCGACGTCCAGCGGCTGATCAACCAGGACCGCAACGCCTTCGCCGCCGCGGTCGTGGCGCTGGGCCACGCCGATGGCATGGTGACCGGCACCACCCGGGCCTTCGACCAGGTGCTGGAGGAGGTGCTGCGCGTCATCGACCCGGCCCCCGACGGCCGGGTGATCGGCATGAGCGTGATCCTGGCCAAGGGCCGCACGATCTTCATCGCCGACACCAACGTCACCGAGATGCCCGAGGCCGAGGACCTGGTGGAGATCGCCAAAGAGGCGGCCCGCGCGGTGCGCACCCTGGGCTACACGCCGCGCCTGGCGTTCATGAGCTACTCGACCTTCGGCAATCCCATGGGCCTTCGCTCGGAGAAGGTGCGCGAAGCGGTGGCGATCCTCGACGAGACGGACGGCGTCGATTTCGAATACGAAGGCGAGATGCCGCCGGAGCTGGCGCTGCACCCGGAAGCCCGCGGCAACTACCCGTTCATGCGCCTCTCCGGCGCGGCCAACGTGCTGATCATGCCGGCCATCCACTCGGCGCAGATCTCGACCCAGCTGATCCAGAGCCTGGGCGGGGCGACGGTGATCGGCCCGATCCTGCTGGGCCTGAACCGGGCGGTGCAGATCTGCCCGCTGTCGGCCTCGGTCTCCAAGATCCTGCAGATGGCTACCGTCTGCGCCTACGATCGTCCGCTGGTGGAGATCGACGCCTGATGCGGATGGCCCCCAGCCTTCTGAGTTAGGTCGCGCGCCCAAAGGGGGAGGCGGGCGATCCGTCGTCCGGCCCCCGATTTGGAGCGTGAGATGAGTTCGCCCTTCGCCCTCGGTATCGATTTCGGCACGACCAATACGGTCGTGGCGCGGGCCGATGCGGCCGGACCTGCCCACCTCGTCCAGTTTCCGGCGCCGGAAGGAGAGCTGTTCGCCTTCCGCAGCTGCCTGTCGTTCCATGCCCCGCCTGAGAAGCCGTCCGAGCGGACCATCGCCGCCGGGCCGTGGGCCATCGAGGCCTATGTCGAGGATCCCGCCGAGACCCGCTTCATCCAGAGCTTCAAGAGCTTCGCGGCCAGCGAGAACTTCACCGAGACCCAGGTGCTGGGGAAACGCTACCGCTTCGAGGACCTGCTCTCGACGTTCCTGCTGAAGTTGCGCGACTATGCCAAGGCGGGCTTGGCCGAGCTGCCGAGCCGAGTGATCGTCGGTCGCCCGGTGACCTTCGCCGGCGCCGCTCCGGTCGAGCCGCTGGCGCTCTCGCGCTACGAGACCGCCTTCGAGCGGATGGGGTTTTCCGAGATCCTCTACGCCTACGAGCCCGTGGGCGCGGCGTTCTTCTTCGCCCGCGAGCTCGACCATGACGCCACCGTGCTGGTGGGCGACTTCGGCGGCGGCACCTCCGACTTCTCGATCATCCGCTTCGAGCGCGAGGCCGGCGAGATCCGCGCTCATCCGCTGGGCCGTTCGGGCGTCGGCGTGGCGGGAGACGCCTTCGACTACCGGATCATCGACAATCTGGTCAGTCCGGCGCTGGGCAAGGGGTCGAACTACGAGAGCTTCGGAAAGACCCTGCCGATCCCCAACCGCTACTATTCCGCCTTCGCGCGCTGGGACCAGCTGGCTCTGATGCGCGCCAGCCGCGACATGCGCGAGATCCGCGCCCTGGTCCGCGACGCCGTCGAGCCGGAGAAGATCGGCCGCCTCGTGGAGACCCTGGACGAGAACTACGGCTACCAGCTCTACCGGTCGGTCTCGCGGCTGAAGGAGGACCTGTCGGCGCAGGACGCTGCGCTGTTCGAGTTCCAGGCCGGTACGATCTCGCTGAAGGGCGGCGTGCGTCGCGAGACGTTCGAAAGCTGGATCGCCCCGGAGCTGGCGCGGATCGAGTCCGCCGTGGACGAAGCCCTGGCCAGCGCCAACCTGCCGCCCGAGGGGATCGACCGCATCTTCCTGACCGGCGGCTCCTCGCTCGTGCCCGCCGTCCGCGCCATCTTCCACCGCCGCTTCGATCCCGCGCGCATCGAGACCGGGGCGGAGCTGGAGTCGATCGCCTCGGGTCTGGCGCTGATGGGCCGCGAGCGCGATCTTGGCCGCTGGACCACGCGCGCGGAGGGGGCTCCCGCATGACCGCCTACATCGCCTTGCTGCGCGCCGTGAACGTCGGCGGGACGGGCAAGCTGCCGATGACCGAACTCTCCGCCATGTGCGAGGCCGCGGGCTTCACCGGCGTGAAGACCTACATCGCCAGCGGCAACGTCGTGTTCGCGTGCGACCTGCCCGAACCTGCGGTGAAGGCCGACCTCGAGGCGCGGCTCCTAGCCTACGCCGGCAAGCCCGTGGGCGTCTGCGTGCGCACCGCCGCCGAGATGGCCGCCGTCCGCGACGCCAATCCCTTCCCGGAGGCGAACCCCAGCGCCACCGTCGCCGTCTTCCTCGACTCGGCGCCGCCGGCCGACGTCGCTGAGACCGCACAGGGCCGGGCCGATGAGCGGATCTCGCCCGGCCTTCGGGAAATCTATGTCGACTACGGCGCCGGCATGGGCCAGTCCAAGCTTCGCATGGCGGCCGCCAAGACCGGCACGGCGCGCAACATGAACACGGTCGCGAAACTGGCCGCGATGGCGGCGGACCTGGAGGGCGCATGATCCTGATCGGCCAATACGACAGCCCGTTCGTTCGCCGCGTCGCCATCGCCTTGCGGCTCTATGGCATGGCCTATGAGCATCAGCCCTGGTCGACCTTCGGCCAGGCCGACAAGATCGCGGCCTACAATCCGCTGATCCGCGTTCCGACGCTGATCCTGGACCCCATTGGCGAGGAAGGGGGCGAAGTCCTGATCGAGAGCGCCTTCATCCTCGACTGGCTCGACGAACTCGCCGGCCCGGAGCGGGCCCTGATCGCGGCGTCCGGCCCAGAGCGGCGCAAAGCGCTGAAGGTCTGCGCCCTGACGGGCGGCCTTGCCGACAAGGTCGTGAGCCTGATCTACGAGCGGGTCATCCACGGCCGTGAGACACCGGCCTGGGTCACCCGCTGCCGCGCGCAGATCGAAGGCGCCCTGACCCTGCTCGAGGCCGACAGGGCGGCCAGGGCCACGCCCTGGTGGTTCGGCGATCGGATCAACCACGCCGACATCATCGTGGGCTGCGTCCTGCGCATCATCGGCGAGGCGCTTCCGGACGCTTACGAGCCCGCCCGCTGGCCCGCGCTGGCCGCCCACGCCGCCGCCTGCGAAGCCCTCCCGGACTTCGCCGCCGTTGTTCAGCCGTTCGCGGCGCC
>Ga0207704_10000786_pt1 | contig 14008 bp, 13 predicted proteins | sample KBSMisM12_FD_184308 | JGI IMG/M metagenome (GOLD analysis project Ga0207704, IMG submission 184308) | Miscanthus rhizosphere microbial communities from Kellogg Biological Station, Michigan, USA - KBS Miscanthus M1-2 (SPAdes) (version 2) | ecosystem: Host-associated > Plants > Roots >...
GCGGGCCTCACCCGCCTCTCAGCTGCTGAACGGCAGCTCCCCGAGGACGCGAGAGACTTAGGCCCTATGGCGCTTGGACGGAAGCGCGGATTAGGCCTGGACCAGCCGCACGCGGGTTCCGGAGAGGATCACGTCGCCGTCCTCGCCCAGGCGGCCGCGGGCCTTCGCGGCGGCGCGCACCGCGTCGGGGTCCTTCACCGCCACATCGAAGCGTCCCAGGCCCTCGCCGCGGCCGTCGACCGCGTGGACGAAGCGCAGTTCGCCGCCGTCGGGCAGCTCCGCGCCCCAGCCCGAGCCGCGCTTCACCGGCGTGAAGCCCAGGATCTCGCCCCAACGCTTCGCCAGCGCCTCCGGGTCGTCGCTCTGCAGCTCGACGCCGGTGATGGCGGTGGAGACGTCAGTCTTCATGTTCTCGCGCCAGACCTTGCCGCCCCATTCCCAGTGCTCCCAGGTCGGCATCTGGTCGACCGAGACGATCGCGGCGCCGATGTCGCGCGGGTGGATGTGGCTCATGCGCACGCCGTTGTCGCGGTCGTAGCGGGCGACCGTGCGGGCCTGAGCGGCCTCGATGCGGCCGCGGGCTTCCTCGATGTCATGCACCTGGAAGATCGCCATGTAGCCGCCGTCGCCGCCGCGCTTCTCCAGCAGCCGGCCGGCCGTGGTGCCTTCCTGCTTGGGCGAGACGACCTCCAGGAAATGCTCGCCGACCGGGAAGACCGCGTTCTTCAGGCCGAACTCGCCGACGCCGGGATCATCATAGGCGTAGTCGAGGCCGAGGATGGCGCGGATGTCGGCCTCGCAGGCCGCCAGGTCCTCACCCACCAGGGCGATCTGTCGAAGGCGCATGGTTCCGGCTCCCTATCGTTGGGGCCAGCCTAGCGGGCCAGCGTGGGGGAAGGTCAAGCCGGGCTTGGGTTCCGTGCACGTCAGGGCCTAGGGTTCGGGCCAACGAACATCGACGGGAAGGACGACGACCATGGCTGCGCTCGACACCGGAACCGAAGACCTGCTGGCCGACCTGGACGAGGGCGTGCTGACCATCACGCTGAACCGGCCGGACGCGCGCAACGCCATGAGCGATGCGATGAACCAGGCGCTGGGCCGCCAGCTGGCCGCCGCCGAGCTGGACCCGGCGGTGAAGTGCGTGGTGCTGACCGGCGCCGGCCAGGGCTTCTGCGCTGGCGGCGACGTGAAGGGCATGAACGCGCGCAACTCCGGCGGCGGGCGGGCGGCGACGCTGGACGAGGCGATCGCGACGCAGCGGCTGAACCAGCGGGCCACCGCCGGCAAGCTCTTCAAGATGCCGAAGCCGACGATCGCGGCCCTTCCCGGCGCGGCGGCCGGGGCCGGCCTGAGCCTGGCGCTCGCCTGCGACCTGCGGATCATGGCCCGGACCGCGATCATGACCACCGCCTTCGCCAAGGTGGGCTTCTCGGGCGACTACGGCGGGACCTATTTCCTGACCCAACTGGTCGGCGCGGCCAAGGCGCGGGAGCTCTACTTCCTGTCCGACCGGGTGAACGCCGAGGAGGCCCTGCGGCTGGGCCTCGCCAACTGGGTGGTGGAGCCCGACGAGCTGGCGGCCAAGACCCGCGAGGTGGCGCAGCGGCTGGCGAGCGGGCCCACCGTCGCCCTGCGCTACATGAAGGAGAACCTCAACCGCGCCATGGCCGGCGAGTGGGACGACTGCATGGACCTGGAGGCGACGCACCACGTCCACTGCGGCCAGACCCACGACCACAAGGAGGCCGCCAAGGCCTTCGTGGAGAAGCGCCAGCCGGTGTTCGAGGGGCGCTGAGCGGACGCTACTTCGTAACGACGATGTCCCCGCCCTGGATGGCGCGGGGGCCGTCGGCGTAGGGCAGTTCGACATTGCTGAAGGCCAGCGGCACGCCGGCGCAGTGCAGCGGGCTCGGACGGTCGCAGACCTGGAAGTGCAGATGCGGCTCGGTGGCGTTGCCCGAGGCGCCCAGCTTGCCGATCGGCTGGCCCGCCTTGACGCGCTCGCCGGCCTTCACGGTCACGCTGCCCGGCTTCAGGTGGGCGTAGAGCGAATACTCGCCGTTGCCGTGGTCGATCAGCACCGAATTGCCGCCGATCGCGCGCTCGCCCTTCTTGAGCAGGGTCATCTGCAGCTTGCCCATGCGCTCGCCATAGGCGTCGAAGCTCTCGTCCGGGCGGCGCAGGATGGTGGGATCCTCCGGCTGGTCGTCGACCACCTCGCGCACCACACCGTCGCCGGCCGCCAGCACCGGCGCGCCATAGGCGAAGTAGTCGGCGAACTTCAGACCCTGGCCGCGGTAGGTTTTGTCGTCGCCGCCGACGCGGGCGATGTCGTAGGCGAAGGCCTCCGGCAGGGCCCAGCGGTGGCCGCCGTGCGGCGTGCCGGCGACGGCCACGAACCAGCGCCCGGCCAGCGGGAAGACCATCGGGGTCTTCACCGTGTCGGCGCGCACGGCGAGCGTGACCTGCGCCTGTTCCGGCCGGCCGGCGCGCTCGGCGGCGATGGTGATGCGCACGGCGTCGCGCGAGCCCTTCCAGGCGAAGGTCTGGTTGGTGACCAGGCCCTGGGCGCCGGCCGCGAGGTCCGCGCCGGTGGCGAGTGTCGGCTTCTCGCCCAGGAGTCGGCCGTCGCAGAACTGGAAGGCGAACATCTGCAGCGCGCCGAGCTGCGCCGAGGCCCCGCCCCGGACCGCCGCTGCCAGCGCCTCGCCGGCCAGGCGGCGCGTGTCGACCACCTCGCCCTTGTCCATGAGCTCGAACGTCAGCGCCGTCAGCCGCACCGGCTCGCCGCCGCGGTTGGCGATCCCGAGGTTCGGCACGACCAGCGACTGGAAGCGGGTTCCCGGCGCGAGCGGATAGGCGTGCAGCGCCTCGGCGGGACAGGCCTTCAACTCCAGCCCGGCCGCCTCGGCCCGCGCCGCGGCCGCCGTTAGCGCCAGCGCGCCCAGGAATGCAGTCGCGATCGGCTTCATCTTTGGCCCCTCCAGAAGGGGCGCTCTAGACAACACGCCGTTCGGCGAAGCCAGTTAATTGTCGGCAATGCGCGCCCGTTCAGCAGCGGTTCAGGCGCCACCGGCTCTGGCGTGATATGGTTGTCTTCGTAAGGAGCTCGCTCATGAAGATTGCGCTGACCTTCGCCGCCGCCTGCGCCCTTCTGATGGCCACGCCCGGCCAGACCCAGCCGAAGCCCGACAAGCACGAGTGCTTCCTGCGTCGCGACATCCAGAACCACTCGGTCGGCGACGACCACACGCTCTATTTCGCGGTGAGCGGCCACAGCGTCTATCGCGCTGTGATGAGCAACGCCTGCATGGCGGGCGAGACGTCGTCCGACACCCTCGTCATGCGCGACCGCACCAGCTCGGGCCGGGTCTGCAGCAAGCTGGACCTGGAGATAAGGACGTCGCGCGGGACGGGCTGCATCGTCGACCACTACGAGCTGATGACCCCGGCGGAAGTCGCCGCGCTTCCGCGCAGGATGAGGCCGTAGGGGCTATGCTCCACAGCCGCTAGGTTGTAGGGCGGGGCCATGAACCTCGCCCGCTTTAATCCCGTCCGCTTCGCCCATCTTCCGACCCCGCTGGAGCCGCTGCCGCGGCTGACCGCGGCGCTGGCCACCTCGCCCGGCGGCGGGCCCGAGCTGTGGATCAAGCGCGACGACTGCACGGGCCTGGCCGGCGGCGGCAACAAGACCCGCAAGCTCGAGTACCTGCTGGGCGACGCGCTCGCCAACGAGGCCGACACCCTGGTCACCCAGGGCGCTGTCCAGTCGAACCACGTGCGCCAGACGGCGGCCGCCGCGGCGCGGTTCGGCCTGAAGTGCGAGGTGATCCTGGAGGCCCGCACCGGCTCCAACGCGGTGGACTACACCCAGTCGGGCAACGTCCTGCTGGACGAGCTCCTGGGCGCGAAGATCCGCCACGTGCCGGGCGGGAGCGACATGAACGCGGCCCTGGCCGAAGTCGCCGCCGAGGTCGCGGAAAAAGGCGGGCGGCCCTACGTGATCCCGGGCGGCGGCTCCAACATCATCGGCGCGCTGGGCTACGTGGAATGCGCGATGGAGCTGGTCGCCCAGGCCAATGAGATCGGCCTCGAGATCGACCGCATCGTCACGGCCACCGGCAGCGCCGGCACGCATGCGGGTCTGGTGGCCGGCATCGCGGTGATGGGCGCCGACATCCCGATCCTGGGCATCGGCGTACGCGCGCCGAAGGACGTGCAGGAAACCAACGTGTTCAACCTGGCGGCGGACACCGCCGAACTGCTGGGCCACCGCGAGCGGGTGACGCGCGACATGGTGGTCGCCGACTGCGACTACGTCGGCGCGGGCTACGGCCTGGTCGACGATGCGGTGATCGAGGCGCTGAAGCTGGCCGCGCGGACCGACGCGATCCTGCTGGACCCGGTCTACACCGGCAAGGCGATGAAAGGGCTGATCGCCCTTTCGGCGAAGGGCGCGTTCGACGGCGAGACCGTGGTGTTCCTGCACACCGGCGGCGCCCAGGGCCTGTTCGGCTATCAGTCGGTGATGGACGGGAAGCTCTAGCGATGGATGCCGAGAAGAAGCCCTCGCTGGTGCTCGGTGTCCTCGGCGGCATGGGGCCGGCGGCGACGCTGGACTTCCTGAAGAACCTGCAGGCCTTCACGCCGGCCAAGGGCGACGAGGACCACATCCGGGTGCTGATGGACCTGAACCCGCACGTGCCCAACCGCAACACCATGGGGACCGCCGCGGGCGTCGCCCTGGCGGAGATGGCGGGCGCGCTGGCGGGCGCGGGCGCGCAGGTGCTGGCCATGCCCTGCAACACCGCCCATGCCCACGCCGACCTGATCCAGCGGGCCAGCGGCCTGCCGCTGATCGACCTGATCGGCGAAGGCGCCAAGGCGGCGCGGCAGACCGGCGCGCGGCGCGTGGGCGTGCTGGGCACCAAAGGCGTGCTCAGGCTCTATCGCGAATACCTGGCCGCCCAGGCGCTGGGGCTGGTGAGCCTCTCGCCCGAGCGCCAGGAGGACTTCATGGCCACGATCTACAAGATCAAGGCCGGAGACCTGGAGACGGCGCGGACGGAGATGCTGGCCTTCGCCGCCGAGATGGTGGCGGGCGGCGCCGAGGCGGTGATCGCCGGCTGCACCGAGGCGCCGCTGGTCATCGGTCCGGCCGACCTGAAGGTGGAATTCATCGACCCGGGCGAACTGCTGGCCCGGCGTTGCGTGGCGGTGTGCCTCGGCCTGGAGCCCGCGCCGGCGGTGCTGGCCGACTAGATCCGGATTTTGCGGGACGCCAAGGCCGGCGCGGGACCTGGCGTCTCCTTGCCCTTACACAAGGAACCGCCCGCCCCGCGCCGACCCCGACCATCCGCGCCGGCCGGGACCGGCGGGTCGGCTGACGGAAGCTAATCGCGTCCGGCCCCGCGCCATCACCCCCTTATGGGGGGCCGCATTGCGACCATGACGCCGTCGACACCCCCCGCCGTGGGCGCCAACATGGGGGCTCGCACCGCCTTGGGGGGCGGCGAGTCGAGATGTCAGAAGCCGCAAGGACTGCAGAGGCGAGGGAAGACGCGCAGAGCCAGGACGCGCCGGGGCCGGCCGAGCTTCTGCGCCAGGCCTGGCGCGCCGGACCCGGCGACGCCGCGGCGCGGCCGGATCTGGACGACCTGCTGCGCATGACCGGGGCCCCGGACTTCGAGGGCGTGGCGGCCCTGGTGCCGGAGGCCGCGGTCTCGATGGCGGTGCTGGGCTCGGGCGACATGGTGATCCATGCCGAGGCCCGCTTCGCCGAGGACTTCCCGCATGCCGAGGCGCGCGCCGACGTGCGTCACCTGGCGGGCAAGGCGCGGAAGACCGGCTCGGCGCTGGGCCTGCTGGAGGCCGCCGACGGCGCGGCGACGGCGGCCTGGGCGGTGACGGGCGAGCGCGCCCAGCTCTGGGCCCGCGGCGCGGCGGCGGCGCGCGCGGCGCGCCCGGGCGCGGTCTTGGTCCTGGTCTTCGCTCCATCCCGCTCGGACGAGCTGGCCGCCGCCGCCATGGCGGCGTTCGGGCTCACGCCGCTCGAGGCCCGGGTGGCCGAGGCCTTCCTGTTCGCGCCCACCCTGGAGATCGCCGCCGAGCAGATCGGCATAGGGCGCGAGACGGCCCGCGACGCCATGCGCCGGATCATGAGCAAGACCGGGGCGCGGCGCTCCGGCGGCGTGGTGCGCCGGCTGACCGAGCTGATGAGCGCGGTGCGCAATCAGGGGCCGCTGACCCCCGAACTGTTGTCCGACTCCCTGGGTCTGACGCGGGCCGAGGCGCAGGTGGCGGTGAAGCTGATCGGCGGCGCCACCCAGCGCGAAGCGGCCCAGGCGCTGGGCCTGCAGCCGGAAACCGTGCGCAGCTACGCCAAGGCGGCGCTGGCGAAGACCGGCGCCGCGCGGACCAAGGACCTGGCGCGGGTGGCGGCCGAGGCCCAGGCGCTGGCGCGGTTCTGCGACGCGGCCGAGCCGGTGTTCGTCTCCGGCGGCCCGCTGGCGCGGTTGAGCCTGCGACCCCGAGCCGCCGGACGGCGCGTGGCCTTCGTCGACTATGGACCCCGCAGCGGCCGCCCGGCGGTGATCTTCCACGGCTTCCTGGCGGGACGCAGTCTGCCGCCGGCGTTGGCGCGCGCCCTGCAGGCCCGCGACCTGCGGCCCATCGTGCTGCAGCGGCCGGGGTTCGGCTTGACGTCGCCGGCCCAGCCGCACGGCTATCTGGAGGACGCAGCGGCGGACCTTGCCGCGGTGATCGAGGACCTGAGCCTCGAACCGATCTGCCTGTTCGCGCGCGACGGCGGGACGGCCGCCGCCCTGGCCTTCGCCAGCCGATATCCGCAGGCGGTGCGGCGCGGCGCGCTGCTCAACCCGCGCTCGCCCCAGGGCCTGGCCGCAGGCCAGCACAGCGGACCCGTGGCCAGGCTCACCCGCGTGATGCTGGCGCAGCCCCAGGCCATCGGCGCCTTCGGCGAGTTCATCCGCAAGCGCACGCGAAGCGACCTGCTGGAGCGGATGCTGCGCGAGACCCTGCGCGCCCTGCCGCAGGACCTGGCGGCGCTGGATGACCCGGCGGTGATGTCGCAGCTGGCCCGTGATATCCAGGCCCAGTTCGCCCACAGCTCCGCCGGCTATGCGGCTGAGCACGGCCTCTACGCCGCCGGCTGGACGCCGCCGCAGGTCGCCGGCGGCGGACCCTGGACGGTCATCCATGCCGCGGGCCTCAGCCGCGCGCCGCCGCGCGACCCCTGGCTCGGCCTGCCGGGCGTGCGCTTCGCCGAGCTGCCTGGCGCCGGCGTCCTGGCGCAGTTCACCCATGCCGAGGCGCTAGCGCAGCTGATCGCGGACGGCGCCTGAAACGCCGAAGCCACGATCTTGCCATGGCGGTCGGTTCAGCTTCGGATGAGGGCGAACAGGGGGCCTTGCGGATGCGGCGTTGGAGTTGGGGTCTGATGACGGGGGTCCTGGCGGCCGGCGCCGCGCTGGCCCAGCCGGCCCCGCCGCCCGCGAGCCCACCGTCCGCCGCGCCACCGCCCACGCGCGCCGCGCCGCCCGCCGGCGGCTATACCCAGCTCTTCATGAGCCCCTGCGGCGAGCCCTGGCGCGCGGGCAAGACCGATCCCTACCCCTCGGCGCTTTGGTTCGCGGCCACCGACACAAACCACGACGGGGCGATCGACAAGGCCGAGTTCCGCGCCGACTTCCTGGGCTTCTTCGACGCCCTGGATCGGGACGGCAACGGCCTGCTGGAGGGCGCCGAGATCTCCTACTACGAGCAGCGCGTGGCGCCGGACGTGCTGACCGGCCGCCCGTTCGGGGCGATCCCCGGGCCCCTGCTGGCGCAGGGCCTGTGGGGCGGCGAGCTGATCCAGGCCCAGGGCTACGGCAACGCCCCGGCCTACTCGCCGGGCGGGTCGATGGGTCCGGCGCCGGACCTGGGCGCGGGCCGCCGCACGCGCGAAGCGCCGACCGGGGCCGCCGCCTTCGGCTTCTTCGGCGACGCCGAGCCGGTGACCTCGGCCGACACCAACCTGGACGGCCGGGTGAGCCGCGCGGAATTCCAGGACGCCGCCGACCGGCGATTCAAGCGCCTCGACCACAACGGCGACGGCAAGATCACCCCGGACGAACTGCCCAAGACCCGCGCACAGATCGACGGCGTGGGCGCCAAACGCGGACGCGGCTGACGCCCTAGAGCCTGGCGACGGAGAAGGTGTCGCAGGCGGCGGGGTCACCGGCCGTCACGCCGGCGCGGAACCAGCGCGTGCGCTGGGCCGATGTGCCATGCGTGAAGCTGTCGGGGACCACTTCACCCTGGGTCTCTCGCTGAAGCGTGTCGTCGCCGACAGCGGCGGCGGCGCGCAGGCCATCCTCAATATCCCCCGGCTCCAGGGCCACCTTGCCGCCTGTTATCTGGGACACGCGGGCGGCCCAGACGCCAGCGTAGCAGTCAGCCTGCAACTCCAGCCTCACAGACCCTGACTGGGGCCCCTCGGCGCCCATGCGGCGCGCCTGGCGATCCTGACCCAGCAGGTGCTGGACATGGTGGCCCATCTCATGGGCGATCACATAGGCGCGGGCCGCCTCGCCGGACGCTCCGAACCGCTGGTCCAACTCCTGCCAGAACGACAGGTCCAGATAGATCTTGCGGTCCTGCGGACAATAGAACGGTCCCATGGCCGACTGGCCCAGGCCGCAGCCGGTGCCCGTGGCGCGGTCATAGAGCACCTCGGCGGCCGGCGGGACATAGGTCTTGCCCGCGTCGCGGAAGAGGCCGGCCCAGACCTGATCGACCGAGGTCGCCACGACATCCACGAACCGGCCCTCGCGGTCGGAGGGTGCGCCCCGCACGCCGGCGGGCTGGTCGACCGCGCCGGCGGGATTGGCGCCCTCGACCGCATTCAACGTCGCTTGCGGACTGACCCCGAAGACGAAGTAGCCGATGGCCGCCAGGATCAGGCCGCCGACCCCCACGCCGCCGACGCCCACGGGGCCCAGGCCCCGGCGGTCCTCGACGTTTCCCGATTCATCGCCGCCCAGCCAGCGCATGGCGTTCGCCTCCGTGGATGTCTGTCAGGGTAACGCAGCGGGTCGGCGACGGTTCGGTCGAGACGTCAGCGCCGATTTTGAGCCGCGGCGCGGACCCGGGCGTTGGAGGCGGCCAGCTCGGCGTCGGGGATCGAGGCGAGCTTGCTGACATCGATCACCGGCGGCGGGGCGTTAGGGTCGCGGGGGACCGGCGGCGACACGGAACGCGCCTGCTGGGCGGCGAGGCCGGCCAGGGCCTGGTTGGTCTGCATCTGGGCGTCGAGGCGCGCGATGTCGTTGGTGAGCGTGATGTCGCGCTGGCGGGCGGCCTGCTCGGCGGCGAAGTGGTCGGCGTCCCGAGCGACCGTGAGCGCCCACGGGGTCTGAGCGGCGGCCGGCGACACGGCGGCGAGGCCGAGACCGGCGACAAGCAGTGAGACGACGCAGACCTGCATGGCCAACTCCTGGCCCCCCGACCTTCCCTAGATAGTGCGTCGGCTACTTCGATGAAACGTGGAAGCGCAGCAGCTCGTCCTTCGGCGCCTGCCAGTCCGGGCTGAGCTCCACGGCCTTCTGGTAGTCGAAATAGGCCGACTTCACGTCGTCGAGGGCCTCATAGGCCAGCGCGCGGTTGAAGTAGGCCTTGGCCGGCTCCTGGACGCCCAGCGCGATCGCCTTGTTGAGGTCCGGCAGGCTCTCGGCATAGCGGTGCTCGCCGATGGCTGCGGCGCCGCGGTTGACGTAGGCCTCGGCCAGTTGCGGTTGCATAGTGACCGCGGTGTCGAAGTCCTTGATCGCCGCCTCGAAGCTCAGCCGGCGCAGCTTCAGCACGCCGCGGTTGACGAAGGTGCCGGCCCGGTCGCGGGACGAGAGCATCTCGGTTTCCAGGGCGTCGGTGCACAGGCGTTCGGACTTCAGGTCCGTCTTGCCGGCGATAGCCGCCTTGGAACAGGCTTCGGCCTGGCCGCCCCCGATCACCGTGACCGCGGCGCGGGCGCCGGTTCCGACGGAAAGCGCCGCGATGGCCGCCGCGCAGATCATCAGACGTTGCATCATGGTTCGCTCCGTCCGCCGACGCGGAGGCCGCGTACCGGCGTTCGGGCCGGAGACTCCTACCGCGGGCGGCGCCTGTCAACGTGAAGACAATTCACAGTGTCGGGGGTCAGACAACGGCCGTTGCGACGGTCCGGCGGCGGACCAGCTCGCGGTGGATGATGTAGACGCCGCTGCCGGCGACGATCAGCGCGCCGGCCAGGGTGGCCGCGTGCGGCAGCTCGCCCCAGACCAGGAAGCCCAGGCCGGTGGCCCAGACCAGCTGGGTGTAGTCGAAGGGCGCCACGACGCCGATCGGCGCCACGCGCATCGCCTCGGTGAGGAAGAGCTGACCCACCCCGCCGATCAGTCCACCCAGGATCAAGAGGCCCAGGATCAGCGGGTCCGGCGTGACCCAGTGGACCAGCGAGCCGGCCAGGCCCAGCAGGGTCCCCGCCGCGGTGAAGTAGAAGACGATGGTCGGTCCCTTCTCGGTGGCCGCGATCTGGCGCACGGCGACCATGGCGCCGGCGGTCGAGAGCGCGCTGCCCAGCGCCAGCGACACGCCGAGTGGGTTGAAGTGGCCTGGGGTCGGTCGAACCATGATCAGGACGCCCAGGAAGCCCACGACCACCGCGCCCCAGCGATGCCAGCCCACCGGCTCGCGCAGCACCAGCGCCGAGAGCGCCGTCATGAACAGCGGGGCGGCGAAATTCAGCGCCGTCGCCTCGGTCAGCGCCAGGTGCTGGTAGGCCGAGAACCCGCAGGTCATGCCGATCAGGCCGATGCCGCTGCGGGTCAGGTGGCCGAGCGGGCGGGTCGTCTTCAGCACCGACGGGCCCGTCGTGCGCCAGATCCACAGGCCCAGCGGCACAAAGGCGAAGGCGTTGCGGAAGAAGATGATCTCGAAGACCGGCATGCCGTGCTGGCCGGTCCACTTCACGATCGCGGCGAGCACGGCCATGCAGGCCATGGCGCTCACCCGATAGGTGATGCCCAGACCGGCATGCTGGTGGGCCGGATCGGAAAGGTGCGCGACGCGGGACACGGGCGCGGTTTGGGGATGGTCGGCCGCGAGGTCAACCGGGCGCCGCGCAAGCTTGGCTACGGATTGTGACGGACGGCTACTTCCCGTCGACGGACAGCGCCAGCAGCAGGTTGCTGGCCCCGGCGCTGCCGCCATAGCCCGAATGGACGAAAAGCCGTCCGCCCGCGATCACCGGCCCGCCCATGTCCAGGCTGCCGCCCGGCGCGCCTTTGATCCCGTTGACGGTGTCCTGCGGCTGGGTGGCGTCGAAGTCCCAAAGGAGCTTTCCGTCGGCGCCGTAGGCCCGCAGGTGGCCGTCCTGGGCGCCGGTGAAGATCGCGCCGGGGATGGCGGTCGAGGCGGCCGAATAGGCCGGCGCGCAGCGGCCCGAGGGCACGTTGCAGGGCTGCCCCTTGGGCGCGTCCATCTGCCAGAGCGTCTTGCCGTCGGCGAGCGACAGGGCCGCGATGCCGGGCCGGCCGGTGGCGCTCGGTCGATCGGCCAGGGGCGCGTAGAGGATCTTGCCGTCGGTGGCCGAGCCCCACTCGACGCCGCCGCCCGCCCCGCCGCTGCCCAGCTTGGCCGACTGCCAGACGGTCTTCCCGGTGTCGGGATCCATGGCGTAGACGATCGCCGACTTGTTGCCGGTGACGACCAGCTGCTTGCCTGCACCCACGTCCACGAGGTGCGGCGAGGAGCCGAAGTCGTAGTCCGGGCCGCGCTTGCCCAGCGGGCCGTTGACCGTGCCCGACATGAAGTTGTCCTCGGCCAGCACCTGGTTCACCCAGCGGATCTTGCCGGTGGCGAGCTCCATGGCGATCACCGCGTCGGAGGCCGGGTGGCTGACCTCGGTGTAGCTGTCGCCGCTGGCCACGTAGAGCAGGCCGCGCTTGGCGTCGATCGTCGGCGCCGACCACAGCGCCCCGCCGGCCGGGCCGTACATCTGGGTGCCCGCGGGGTTCTTGCGCGTCGGCTGCGGCTTGGCGTTCAGGATCGCCTGGCTCCAGCGGATCTTTCCCGTGGCGGCGTCCACGGCGACGACCGTGCCGATGAAGGTGCAGCAGGGATAGGCGGCCACGTTGCCCTGGCTCTCCTCCGAGGCCGAGAGCGGCACGTAGAGGACGCCCTCATAGAGGGCCGGCGAGCCGGTGATGCGGCCCACCTTGTGGTCGCCGACGCGGGTCTCCCAGAGCTGCTTGCCGCTGGCGGCGTCGAAGGCATGGACGAACATGCGGTCATCGCCGAGATAGAGGGCCCAACCGCTGGGCGCGGCCTTCAGCTTGCCGATGCTCATCGAGGCCCGCGCGCCGCCGCGCCAGTCGTAGCGCCAGTGGACGCAGCCGGTGGCGGCGTCGAGCGAATAGACCTTGCCGCTCATCGAGGCGACGAAGACGCGGTCGCCGAACACCAGCGGCTGGCTGTTCTTGGTGCCCGGATAGCTGAAGGCCCACTTGACCTTCAGCCGCGGGATGTCGGCGGCCGCGAAGCCGGGCTTGGGTTGGTAGCGGCTGTTGGCCAGGTCGCGGCCCCAGCCATTCCACTGCGGCCCGTTCGGCTGCAGCGGTCCGTTGGTCTTGCAGGGGTTCGGGTCGGGTCCGGCCACCGCGTTGGGAACGGGGGACTTGCCGGTGATGAAGCGCACGACGCCGTAGAGCTGGGCGTCGCTTAGGCCCTCGGCCATGGGCTTCATCGCGCCAATGGTGAGCGCGTCGTAAACCTCTTCCGGCGCCCGCGCGCCCAGCAGTTCGCGGGACGGCGCGCGGCCCACCGCCGGCTCGTGGCATCCGGCGCACTTGGCCTTGAAGATCGGCTCGCCGCTGACCGGATAGAGGCCGGCGGAGTTCTCCGGCGGGACGACATAGCCCGGCTTCGGCGTCGTGACCGCGCGCGCTGGAACCTCCTGCGCCGCGGCTGCCGAAAACTGGGCGACCGAAATCAGGGCCGCAAGGCCCGCGAGCGCGGCCAGCGCGCCCGCTGCGAAAGTCCTGATCAACGCCCCGCTCCCATACCCCGTTTTCGGATATGGTGACGTCGCGGAACGGCCTTGTCGAGCGCCCGTGATCCCCGCCTACGCGGGGATGACTCGCGCCGCGGTCACTTCCCGTCCACCGAGTAGGCCAGCAGCACGTTGACGCCGTTGGAGCCGACCCGGGCGGCGCCGTTGTTGCCGCTGGTGATGAACATCATGCCGCCGGCGATGGTCGGGCCCATGCCGTCGATGCCGCCGCCCGGCTGGCCCTTGACGCCGTTGACGGTGTCGTAGCTGCGCGAGGTGGTGGAATCTTCCCAGACGATCTTGCCGGTCTTGCTGTCATAGGCGCGGATCCAGCCGTCCATGCCGCCCTGGAAGACGAAGCCCGGGATGACCGCGGGCGCGGCCGGCTGGGCCTTGGCGCAGCGGCTGGGCTTGCCCTTGTCGGCGGCGTAGACGCAGGGCGCGTCCGGCGCCGGGGCGGACCAGACGAACTTCCCGTCGGCCGGGTTCAGCGCGTAGATGCCGGCCTTGCCCTTCGACGCCGTCGCCGGGTTGAACAGGTAGACCAGGTCCGAGATCGGCACGTAGACGTTCGCGTCGTCCGCGCCCATGCCCCACTCCACGCCGCCCAGCGCCGAACCCGCGCCGACCTGCGTCTTCCAGATCTCCGCGCCTGTGTCGGGGTTCAGGCCGTAGACGATGCCCGACTTCTGGCCGGCGACCAGCACCTGCTTGCCGCCCTTCAGCGTCATCAGGATCGGCGGGGCGCCGAAGTCGTAGTCGGGGCCCATCGGCGAGGGGCAGTTGCCGGACTGCGAGGCCGGGCCGCAGCCCATGACGAAGTTGTCCTTCTCCGTCACCTGCCGGCGCCACTTCACCTTCCCGGAGGCGAGTTCCAGCGCCATGATCGAGTCCGAGCCGTTCTCATCGACGTCG
>Ga0207704_10000791_pt1 | contig 13990 bp, 17 predicted proteins | sample KBSMisM12_FD_184308 | JGI IMG/M metagenome (GOLD analysis project Ga0207704, IMG submission 184308) | Miscanthus rhizosphere microbial communities from Kellogg Biological Station, Michigan, USA - KBS Miscanthus M1-2 (SPAdes) (version 2) | ecosystem: Host-associated > Plants > Roots >...
ATCTGCAAGGCCCCGACCACGGCGCCATCCCACCAGACCGACAGCGACTTGATCATGACGCCGACGCCGAGGCCTCGCCGACCAGCTGCAGGTCGAGCCCCGCCGCCGCCAGGACCGCCAACGTGCGGCCCAGCTGGACGGTCGGCTTGCCCCGCTCCAGTTCGACCAGGAAGCGCAGGCCAACACCGGCCGCCGCCGCAAACTCGTCCTGCCGCAGCCCCATGGCCTTCCGCGCCAAACGAACCGCCCGACCGATATCCGAAGGTGTGAGCATCAGAAATATCCCGTTCGGGATATTCCTAAGCCCAAAGAGACCAAAGTCAAGGAATTATCCCGCTCGGGACAATAGGGCCCTCCGAGACGACCAAGCGCCAAAAGATTTCCCGAACGGGAAATTTATCTGGGATCGCCCAGACCACGCGGCAGGCGCTGATTTGTCCGAAGAGTGACGTAAATTTCGGACAAATCGCGCGCCTGGAGCCGTGGTGGTTCACTCCATTGCAACTTTCAACAGCCGTTGAAATTCATCACTTTAGTGAAAGGGCCCGACCAGTGGCAGCAAGACGGGTTCGGGCAGCCGATGGAAACCATGATCTCGAAGGCCATCCATGAAATCGTGCTCGCGGACCTGGAAGCCCTGAAGGGCGTCGCGCGGGAAACCAAGACGCTCGAATTCAAGCGAGAGCTTCCGGCTGGCCGACCTGGCGCGTTGAAGGTCCTCGCCGGCGTCACAGCGCTCGCCAATACCTCGGGCGGTGACTTCGTCATCGGTGTCGCCGCCAAGGCCGGCGTCGCCGACGATGTCATCGGCATCCAGATCCCAGATGCCGATCAATACAAGCTGACGCTCGAACAGGTGCTCGCCTCGAACGTGGAGCCGCGCTTGCCGCGCATCGACATTCAAGAGGTCGACTGCGGCAACGGCCGCTGGGCGTTTGTGGTCCGGGTCCCCCAAAGCTGGATCGGCCCGCATCGCGTTACCTCCGACAACAACTTCTACGTCCGCAGTTCAGGAGCGACGGTTCCTCTGGGAGTCGATGAGCTACGGACCGCCTTCGGCCTGCGCGAAAGCGGCATCGAACGGATCGAGGCGTTCCGCCGCGAGCGGCTCATCAAGATCACGGCGGGGGAGACGCCTGTTCGAATCCAGGAAGGCCCGGCGGTCGTCTTGCACATGGCCCCACTGCCCTCGTTTGCGAACCGCGATCTCATCGACATCGTGCGCCTAGTCGCAAACGGCACGCACATGCCGTTGCCGCTTCGGGGGCCGGGCATCTCCGGGTATCCGAGCGCCAATCTGCTCGGCTTCATCAACTTCCCCGGTGACGATGGAAAGGGGGCGGCTGGCTACGGCCAGCTATTCCGCACTGGCGCCTTTGAGGGCGTGAGCTGCTCAAGCGTCGATATGGCGGTGCCCTACCTCGGCAGCCTCGACTTCGGGAACATGATCGTGGGAGCCGTCCGCAGGCATCTGAGCTTGCAGGCCTCCTACGACATCGCCTTTCCCACCTTTGCGATGCTGTCGTTCTGCAACGCATCCGATTTGCGGTTCCGCAGGCCGACCGAATTCGGCGGCGGCTACTACGACAGCAATCCGCTCGGCGAGACCATCGTCTCCTTTCCCGAAGTGCTCATCGAACGGCCAGACGTCGACGTGCCCACGATCGTGCGGCCCCTTCTCAACGTTGTATGGAACGCCTTCGGGTTTCCCGAGAGCGAGATGTACACGCCGCAGGGAGCCTGGAAAGGCACGGCATAGAGACGGCCAACCTTAGCTCAAGATAGATTCACGGTCTGCGAAGCTCGCGCCACTCTCTTGCAGGTTGCGCGCCGCCAAAATACCCTGAGCAGGTCGAGTCAACGGACCCGATAGAACAGATCAGAGGAGACGTCTGTGAAGAGGCACATAGTCCGACTGCTTGGATTTGTTTGGTCAAACATAGGTCATTGCTCGTATTGCATGATGAGGTCGTTTCAGGCGGCGATCCTCTCGTACGTTGCCCTCGCTATATGCGCGCTCTTCGACAGGAACGCGGAGTTCCTCCTCTTCCTGTCGATCATCCCCATCACGCTCACTGCTCTTTGGGTAGCGCACGTTTTGGCGTTCACTGCTCGAATCTGGCTATCTAGAAAACATTCGAAAGAATTCAGCCCCGGTCGACGGGAGATGTTTTCATTCCTCGCAAAGACCGCGACCGTCACAGCCCTCGCGTCGGCCAGCGCCGGAGTGGCCTTTGCTGCGCCCAATCGGGTTGCTAACGTCAATTCCATACACGACAACACGCCTTGCCCCGTCGTTACGTGCCCAAACGGAAAAATTTGCTGCACCAAGGACTGCGGTGGCGGCAAGACCGGGCACCACTGCTGCGACTACGGTAACTGCGTCGCCAACAATGCAAATTGCATCGTGACTTGTTGATCGCGACGCTGCTCCGTCGTCCTGGTATTTCGTTTCGACGAGGAAGCCGGTGCGGCCTGGGCACGCTGTCCCCCACTGGTTCTTGTGGGGAATCAGCTGGGCGTCATAGCTGTCACGCCTGAATGGGGCCGCGATAGCTGATCTTGCCCTGGCAAGAGATCGTCTCGCGGGGGTTCCTGTAGATGTCGAAGGCCTGAAGGTCGGCGGGCACCTCGATACCGGTCTGCTCGTAAATCCAGCCCCGATCTCGGCGAAGGTCTTCTTTAGGAACGCGAAGCCCGTGCAGTCTGCGCTGCAGGGCTTCGGTCGAGCGGTGCCGCTCTTGGCCGTGCGCCTTCGGGCAGCGCTGCCCTCTCAAGCTAGATGGTGATGGTGCCCCCGGCGGGACACACCTCTCGGTACTGGATTTTGAAGGTAGGGGAGCGCCAGCTCTTTCAGGACGGTCCATGCTGGCTCCGCCTGTACTGATCCAAACCGGCGACAGACAGGATGGTGCCCGAGGTCGGGCTCGAACCGACACACCTCTCGGTACTGGATTTTGAATCCAGCGCGTCTACCAATTCCACCACTCGGGCAACGCGCACTCGCTTACCAACGCAGCGCGCCAGGGACAAGGCGACCCCGGCAGAGAGCGAAGCCCAACAGCATCCAACATCCGCTTCTGACTCAAGAGTGACGTTCGGAAGGTCTGCACTTGGCTTCAAGCGAGCGAGGACACCGACGGAGCTTAGTGACGGCCCGAACGCCGGTTCCAGTTGCGGTCGTCGTCCTCCTCATCGACTTGTTCTTCGTCGATCATGAGGAGTGTCATTGCCCAGCCGTCTTCCTGGAGAAACACCTGTTCGTACATGGCAGAGACGGCACCGGGCTTGTCGAGCCAGGTGTGGGTTTCAACTTCGGCCAAATTGGAAATCGGATCATTGGCCCCCTTCACCGCGAAGGTCCTCGCCAGCGCGTTGGTCGGGAGCGGAACGTCCTTCCTTAGCCCGAGAAAGGGGAAGCCCTGCTGGGGGATAACCCGCCTCACGATGCCGTTGTGCGAGGTGACTATCGCGACCTTTTCATCGGATGACGTAACGTAGAGCTTCGCCATCACCTCCTGGGATACGTCAAAGGTCTCCGCGAGCGTGCGGACATGCGAAACGTCGCAGGCGGTGCCGAGCCTTTTGCGCTCATCTCGATATTCGGGAACAGGCACCAGGAGAGCGGCGGAGAACTCGTTCGCCTCGACTTCAATGCGCTCTTCCTGCGGTCGCTGATCGAAGTTTCCGGCGCGCGTACGGGCCATGTCGCGCGGTTCGCAGACGAACCTATCGCGACGCCGATGGGTCGGAATCAGGAAGTGCCCAATCTCATGTCCGAGAGTGAAGTTTTCGCGGCCCGTCCGCATGCCCTTGCGAATGCCGATGGCTCCGCCCTCGCTGCCCACAACCAGAGTCCCGTCGAACGAGACGCCTTCGACAAACTGGATACCGACAATGCCGACTGCCTTGGCGATACCGGCAAGGGGAACGCGCGGTGGGACGGTCCCGAACTGGATGCGGAGCTGGCGGTGGATCTCGAGCGCGATTTTGGTGGGCTGGCCGATGTCGGCCAGCTCCATCAGGTCGATCTCGATCTCCTTTTCGCTCATCCTTTTTTTGTCACCATGTTGAGGAGCTGCTCGAAGACTTCAAAGTCCTTGTCTTCAAGATCGGCGAGCTTTTCGCTGTTGCGTCGGAAGAATTGGTCGGCCTTGGTCAGGTCGCCTTGACCTTCTTCAATCAAGTAGCCGACCGTGGTGCCGAAATGGGAAGACAGCTTCTGTAGGAGCTCAATGGAGGGATTCTTGCTGCGGTTACTCTCCAACTCCCAAATATGAGCCTTGGAGGCGCCGATAGCGTCGGCCACCTGTTGGAGCGATTGCCCCTTTCGCACACGCATTTCCTTGATCTTGTCCCCAATGGGCATGGACCCTCCCTGAACGGATGGAACGATATATCGAACGAGTCGTTCGTTCGGAATTGACGACAACGCATCGTTCGATTAGACCATACAAGTGCCGGATGAACGGCCGCTGAGCAAGGAAATAACGACGGCTCACCGTGCCGGGATTGACCGTCCCGCGGTTGCGCTTACCGCGCACCTGCACCACTACGACGCAGCAGATTTTTATTCGGCTTCGTCGTTTTTCCAGGGCGCTCCGCGCTCAACCTCTCCGGCCGAACATAGGCTACAGGTAAGGATATGACGCCATGAGCGATCTACCGCACGACGAAGGCCACAACGACGACAAAGGTGGCGGCAAGGGCAAGCCTCCGATCACCATCTACATCAACGAAACGCCGTATGAGGTGGACGATAAGTCCATGAGCGGTGCCGAGCTCAAGGTGCTGGCCTCAGTGCCGCCAGAGTACAAACTGTTCCTTGAGAAGCCCGGTGACGACCAGCCCATCGGCGACGACCAGTCGGTCAAGCTGCACAAGGATATGAAATTCTATTCGCTGCCCCCGGCGACCTTCGGATGATCCCGCCGCTTATCGAGGAGCAGTTCCAGCAGCTCCTACATTGCTCGCCGCAGGCCACTCGGCAGGAAATCGGCGATGGCAGTATCTGGGTCATCGTTCCTGACGTTGACGCTCGGCCTGCCGAGGCTTGGTCGAAGCCAAAGGTCACGGCCCGATTCCTGCTCCCGCTCGGTTTCCCCCAGGCCAGGCCAGACTGCTTCTGGGTGGATCCAGACCTCCGCCTAGCCGGCGGCGGAGTTCCGCAGAATGCGGCGCTTCAGGAGGCTCCCCATGGCGCGGGGCAGCAACTGTGGTTCTCATGGCATGTCGCTCACTGGAATCCTCAAGTCGACACCATCCAGACCTATCTTAAAGTCATACGCCAACGACTGCAGGAGGCGCGATGAAATGGAAGCTCGTCTTTTCCGGTGACGGCTACGCCCGGCTTCGGAGCGAGCTGCTAGCTTCGAGTCCCGCTGAGGCCGGGGCGATTCTGCTTTGCAATCGATCGTTTGGCGGTCGTTTGCTTGTCGCGAGCGTTAGCATCGCCGGCGCGACTGACTGCAGCATTCAGGGACCAGACCGACTTGAGTTCGCACCCGAGTTTCTCGCGCGCGCCGTAAAGCGCGCCCGCGATAACGACCAGGCCCTGATCCTTGTTCATACTCACCCGTTCTCGGACCAGCCGGAATTCTCCTTCGTCGATGACGGGGGAGAGGCCGTGGCCATTCCCGCAATCGCTGCGCGCGCGCCCAAAGGGCCGCACGGCGCGTTGGTACTCGGACGGGCCGGCTTTCGGGGTCGGATCTATGAGGGGTCCCGGGCCGAGCAAATCACCGCCATCACGGAGGTAGGGCCGGATGTCGTGGTGCATGGCATCGGCCACTCAACGGCGATTGAGGAAATCCATGATCGCAATGTTCGTGCTTTCGGGGCGGCCGGTCAGACGATCCTGGCCGGCGCGGTCGTCGGCGTCGTGGGCCTCGGCGGTACGGGTTCCCTGATCGCCGAGCAGCTGGCGCGGCTTGGCGTCGGCGAACTGATCTTGATAGATGATGACACCCTTGCGACCACCAATCTCAACCGCGTAGTAGGCGCATATTCCGCGGATGTCGGCCGTCCCAAGGTTAAGGTCGCACAAGATCATGTGGCCCGGATCACAAACGAGCGCACCCGCACCGAGGCCGTGGTCGGTAGCGTGCTGCATAAAGGCGCTGCTGAACGCCTCTTCCGCTGCGATCTGATCTTCTGCTGCACCGACACGCACGGCAGTCGGGCTGTCCTTAATCAACTCGCGTATCAACACTGGCTTCCGACGATCGATATGGGTGTGCGCATCGACGCCAATGACGGACAAATCTCCGCCATGGCTGGGCGGGTTCAGATGCTCGCGCCTGGCCTTGCCTGCCTGCAGTGTGAAAACCTCTTAGATCCTGAGGCGGTGCGCCGTGACCTACTGACGGATTCTGAGCGGAAGGCGGATCCCTATATCGTCGGCGAGGCATCGCCACAGCCAGCCGTCATCAGCCTTAACGGCACAGTCGCCTCGCTGGCCATCACCACCTTTCTCGCTGCCGTCGTCGGCCTCCCGGCCCGAACGCGTCGCTTGAACTACCGCGTCGCCGAAGGGGTCGTGCGCCCCGTCGCGACCGAGCCCAACCCGACCTGTATCGTCTGTTCTGAACAGCGCGGCGCGGCGGGCCAGGGTGACCGGTGGCCAATCTTTTGGCGCCGAGACTGATGGTCGTCGCGCTGCGGCCGCGGGTCTTCGTCGAAACCTCCTTGCCTCAAGCCGTGAGCGATGAGCTGGTCGCACGCGATCTCTTGGCCTTACCTGTGTCCTCGGCTCTGGCCGACATGCGGAAGGCGATTGATGATCCAGAGTGCCGGGCGCTCCTGATCCACGTGGATAACCCGACGACTGACGCCAATCAGACTGCGCGCCTGGCCGCCATCTTGGATGATCTCGCCCGCCCCGCGCTCGACAACGGCGTGTTGGTTACTCTGGTGGTGCAGGGTTCGGCGGCCGACCAGGTCAGCGCGATTCAAGCCGTTTATCAGCGCTTCAAGCTTCCGGGCATCGTAGACACCTTCCGCTATCGGCCAAACATCATCGCCTGGGTCCCAAACGTTGTAGGACCTCTAGCGCAGGCATGTGCGCGCCATGAACCCGGACCCGCCTGGAGGCCTCTCACCGTTGTCATGGCGGGCGATAGACCGATCGAGCAATCGAACCGACGGCTGCTGGAGCGCGCATTTAGTGATTGCGATCGCCTAGAAGTCAGGCTGCTTCAAGAACGCAGCGCACGCGTCGGCCGAGTTAGTGTCTACCGCGTCCAGCCCGGCCGGGCTGACCGGCCGGATCCCGTCCCGTTTATCGTAAAGATCGGACACCCGGAGGTCATCGACGCGGAAGAAGGAGCCACAGCCTGGGCATGTGGCGATCACACTCCTTATCCCTATTTTCCTCCGCTCACCCCAGAACGCAACGTATCTAGCCGCGACCGCCGGGCCCTCGTCAGCCAGTTTGTCGATCGAGCGATCTTGTTTGACGACTATATCCGATCTCACTCCCCAGCCGTGGCGGTGGCCTCGCTCTTCGATGGCCCGTTGCGCTGCTGGCGAAGCAACTCCCGCTCAGAGCAGGTGCGGATCGGCCAATATGTCTTGGAGAACGGCCTCGTCCGACCTTGGCTGAGTGCGTACCAAAACGTCTATCGTCGTGCCCACAGAGTCCACGGGGGCGTCCGGAAACCCCGACTACTTATCAGCGCGCTGCGAAACCTGCCGGCCATTGCGGTGAACATATGCGGCGCTCATGGCGACCTCCACGTCAAGAACCTATTCGTGAGGGAGAACTCGGTCGATATCGTCCTCATCGACTTCAATCGCGCGGGCGAAGCTCCAGCATCACGCGATCCGGCCGAATTGGAGGTCTCGCTCGCCTTTTCGCCGGTCGCTCCGGGCGAAGCCGCCATCGACGCAGCGACGCTCCAGGCGCTCTACTCCGGCTCGTTGCTCAAGCGTACCGACCTTGCTCGCCAAGGCCATCCGCGTGTTCTCGCTATCGAGCAGGTGCGCCGTCAGGTCGCCGGCGCAGTCACTGAGGCGGAGTATAGCGCCATGGTCGGAGCCCATTGCCTCTACTTCGCGCGCAAAGGAAACGTGGACGCATATTTGGCGGCGAATAGGCTGATCTGAGATGTGGCGATGGCTCAGAACTTGGCTAGGACTGGCGCCGGAAACGCCAGCGACGCGCCCCACCCCCGTTCGGCAGGACACTGTACCTCTCGATCAATCACGCCCGCGCGGCCGTGAGCTGCGGCCACGCAGGGTCGTGGCCTATCCGCAGGTGGTGGAGGTTCAAACCCAAAGTGAAGGCGCGACGGCGGCCGAAGATGGCCAAACGCTCGCCCTGGTCGCCGGCGCCAATAGCCCCAAATGGCTAATTATGCGGTGTCCTTGCGGCTGTGGCGAAATCCGCCGCATCAGCCTCTCGCCGCAAATTCCTCCTGCCTGGCATCTCACGATCGAACCGGGCCCCTTGGTATCGTTGTCCCCCTCAGTTTTCCTCCGGCGGGAATGCCGCGCTCACTTCGTCCTGTCACGCAACCGTGCCCTGGTGATCTGACTCGCGCCGTCGCGTTGAAAAAGCCAGTCGTGGTCTGGTCGGCTCCGACGAGCGGCGTGAACGGGACGCCGCGCAGGTTGGCGGCAGTCAAGTTCGGCGGCTGCGCTGGTCGACTTTCCACATCGGCACATGTTTGCTGCGTCCGATGCATCGCTTGTTGAAGAGCTGGATCCATCCAACTTGAACACTCTCGAGCCGCTCGAGCGTTGCATCGACGATGTCATCGTCAATTGCTTCTGGATCTCCATGAATGAAGGCATTTCGCCGCTCTTGGAGGAGGCGCAAATGCGCTGCGTCAATTGCGAAGCCTTCAGACTCCAGATCAGCCCAAAAGGTTACCCCCCACGTCCGCTTGTACAGCCGATCAAGGCGTCCGCCGATGCTAGAGAACCGCTGGAGCAACTCCTCGGCAAGTTCACCGGGTAGATCCGCGAAGGCCGCCCGATAGAAAGCGTCCATGAGAATCTCAAACAGCGTCCAGAAAAGGATCACGATCGCCAGTCGCTGAGACGGTCGCTGCGGAACGCCATCGACCGAAATTGTGGGGCGTTCACGCTCCAGGCGGATTTGGCGAAGGATGACAAACGTGGACCAGGGAATCGCGCCCTGCGTTGCGACAGGGACTAGATGCTCGACGCCTTTGACGGTGATACGTCGAGGCGTGAAGTCGAGAGCATATCCACAGACAGGACACTTCTGCGATCTCTGAAGGGCGTTGCAATTGGGGCAATGGGACAACCCATGCCAAGGCGAATCCATGGTGCACCGGCTGGGTGATCGTCTGGGGAGCAATATATAGCCGAAAATGATGATCTCAGTCAGAGGTACATTGGTGTGTAGCCTAAATCGTCGTTCTTAGCGTACGCTACACAATTCTTGTGCGCGGCGCGGGAATATCCAAGGATGTCGCTCAAAGACGCTGTTATTTCGCCCTCTGTTGCACGGTGACCTCAATGATCGACGACAACGACTATCGCGAAGGCTTCGTCCAGGGCTTCAGGGCGGTGCGAGGTGGCGCGGCAGCGTTGCCGGCGATTCCCGCCCAGCCGGCGACCCGCGCCGGCAGGACACCGTTTCAGATGGGCATCGTTCGAGGGATAGAGCGAGGGAAGGGCTGGAGTAAGGGTGATCTGAAAGACAAAGAATGACGTATCGGGCGAGTCGAATGGCCGTAGTCTGGAGATGAGCTAAGGACCGCTTTTGGCGCAGAGCCGACTGCGGCAAGCTGAGCCGTTGATTCTTGGCATGCTGAGGCGCAACCTCTCCTAGCACCTTGGGAGGGGAGCTACCATGAAGCGTGTGGTTCGAGCGCTCGCATTGGCGAGCGCGTGTGCGTTGATGTTCGCCGCCAATGCGGCCGCCAAGCCGATGACGGACGCCGCAATCCGGCAGGCCATCATTGCCGAGTCGATCTCGAGCTACCCAGGCAACTGCCCCTGCCCCTACAACTCGGCGCGGAATGGTAGCTCCTGCGGCCGCCGCAGCGCCTACAGCCGCCCGGGCGGCTACTCGCCGAAGTGCTACGCCTCTGACGTCTCGAAGGCCGAGGTCGAAGCCTATCGCCAAGCCCATGGGGCGTCGCAGTGAGGGGCCTGCTCCGCGGCATAGTCGCTGCGGGCGCGTTGGCGCTCGGCACGGCCGCTCAGGCGGAGGACGCGCACCTCCGCATCGTCGACGTCGGCAACGGCCTCTGCGTCGTCGGCACGGTCCCAGGCGGTCACGCGTTCCTCTTCGATGCCGGGGACTTCAAGTACAACAGCGTCCAGAAGAACCTCTGCAGGGACGCCGTCCGCGCGCTGGTTCCCGCCCACAAGCTCGATGTGGTGATCCTGAGCCATTCCGACGCCGACCACATCGGCGAGCTGCCGGCAATCTTGGCCGAGAACTCCGCCGGCGCGATCATCTACGGCGGCGACGACCACATCCCCATGGGCGTGACGATCCAGCACGCCCGCGACGCCATTAACAGCGCGCCGGGTGCCAAGGTCTGGAACTTGGCGGATCTCGCCCTTGAAGACGCCGACGTGGCGCACGCGCGCACCTACGCGGTCGGCCTCGGCAAGATCACGCTGATCGCGGGCTGGAGCGACGGCGACAAGACCGTTGGGCTAGGCGAGGCTCCACTCCCGACCGCCGAGCACAACAACGCGCTCAGCATCGTCGCCCGCTTCGAATACGGCGGTCACAGTGTCCTGCTAACCGGCGACACGGTCGGCAAACTGCTGCCGGATCCGCCCGACACCTGTCACTACGCGGAACGGATCATGGTGGAGCGCAAGGACACCTGGCCGATCGATAGCGACGTGCTCATCGGTCAGCACCACGGCGGCAATAACGCCAGCACGGCTTGTTTCCTCGCCGCGGTCAGCCCGTCCTACGTGATCTTCTCCGCCGGCCACAAGGGCTACCACCACCCGAACAAGGATGCCGTCGCGCGGGTGCTTGCCGCCGGGGTCCCGCAGAATCACATCTTCCGGACCGACCTTGGCGACGACGAGGGCACGCCCGAGTGGTCAAAGGGCAAGTTCGCCCACTGTGTGGATCTGCCGGCCGACGACGATGTGGTGGTGACGCTCCCCGACGCCGGCGACGTCAGGGTTGCTTACCGACACCCACACTCGGGTTGCTGAGCTGCCCGTCCGCGTCCGGGGCCGCACTCAAGTTCAGCAATTGGCGCGAAGGAGCCTCGCGCGGGGATTGCACGTTGCTAGTTAGGTTCTGATGCGCGGCTGCATCACCTAGCGGGGGCAGCAGTGGTGATGTCGCGCTGGCAGTACCGGCACACCCTAGCTTCAGCTTGGATCATTTCCGCGCAATGGGGACACTTGCGGCGCCCAGCATTCGCTACTGCGTCGGTCGCGAGGCGCATCGCAGCCGCGTGCGCGACATCTTCGACGCTTAGGCGTCTTTCGGCGACGAGGATGTGAATGAGCGCGATTGGGAAGAGCAAGAACCCATAGACGAACCATCCGCCGAAACCGCGGCCCTTTGACTGGGCGACAGCTCCAACGATTGCCCCCAAGATGGCCCAGAAAATCAGAAGCCCAATGACCACTTTGGCATCCCCCCAGGTCGCCGAGGCTCGAGCGTAAGGTGAAGTCCGCTCTCGCGGCAAGCAATCAGCCCAATTGTGCACGTCACAAGAAGGGGGTCGAGGCGTCCAGCGAAGCCTGCACCTCCTCGGGCAGATGTCGCGCTAGTCCTGGTGGGCGCCGGTGTCCAGAATTTGAGCCAGCCTCTTATCAGCGGAATTCGCGTAGCCTCGGATAATGTCTGCGTCAGGCATGCTCCCGTCCGCGGATATTAAGGGCAAATAGGTCGAGAGGCGTCCCTTCCAGGCGGCGTCTTCGTAGTACGGTGCCGGTGGTGTGGGTCTGGACGTTTGAGCCTCCATAGAACGACGAAAACCAGTGTCAACGTCGAGACCTACCAGGTCCATCGTCACACAATAGGCGGCTCGATGCCGAGCTGGTGGGCCCGCCAACTTGTAGATTGACCTGTAGCAATCCTCGAGCAGAGCCGAGACACCTGCCATCCCGGTATGGCCCATGGTGTGGTTGAACTCCGATGCTATTCGGGTGAGGTCAGCTTCCGAGAGAAGCGGGCCATCGTCGCTGGTTGGTGTTTGAGCGGACTGACTTGCCACTGCATTGGCGCCGGATGCCATCTGCTCCGCCTGACCGGGTGCCGCCTTCAGCACTAGGACGTGACGGCCATTGTCGATTGACCATGTCGCCATCCGCGAGAGGAAGGTCTGGCCGAGCAGAAGCGAACCCTTGGGTCCCGCAAGTGACGCAACTACGTCGTGCAACACAATAGTGCCGACCTTTAAGGTTCGAATCCGAAACTCGGCTGAAGGGACGATCGAACCGTCGGCCAGGGCGAATGTCTTGTCGCCGATGAAGTCGTCGCGCGTGATGGTTCCGGTTCTTACGAGCGTGGACGCGACGTCGCTTGGAATTGAAACATCCGATGCGCCGCTATCGATCGTGAATTTGAGCTCGATGGCACCGTTGATGGTGACCGGCACAACGAACGTGCCGTTGTCGTTTTCGAGAGAGATTGAAGTTTCAACTGAATTGCCTGTGACCACCGGAGCCTGTGTCGCTACCGGCTGGACGGCAGGGGCGGGGCTCGCCGGTAAACTCGAGTTGGATGGAGCCGGTTGGCTACATCCTGGCCCCAAGATCGCGATCCCAAGCAGCGACAGCCGCCTGAGAGCCCAGCCGTGTTGGCGCAAGTTCAGCATCTGCGCTCCCCCAAGCCGGGACAAAAAACTACGAAAGAGTCATCCACACAACCTGGTTATCTGGGTTGGCGTGGATAGGGACTATAGCGGTTGCTGACCCGGCATTCAGAGCCCAGGGGACCATCCAGATTTTCGACTACAGCAGTCTTCGCGCGAAGCGTCTCTCGTGGTGCTGGCCGGGAACGTCCGCTATCGGGCCGGGTCTCAACGTCCGCTGTTGGCGCATCGCGGACCTTCGGCAACTCCGGATCAAGCAACATCACAGTGAGGCGGCATTCGCCGAGACGGCGCTCTAGGCCTCCGCCAGCGCCTGGGCCGCGGAAGCCACCTTCCGCGGTCTGGGTTGCCTCCGCACGTTGATCGCCGATGCGTCCAACGTGTTCGCAATGTGGGAGGCGTAGAACTTCTCGATCATCTCCACGCTCGTGCGGCAGTTCTTCGCGATCTGGTAGATGTCCGCCCCTTCCATCAGGCGCATGCTGATGTAGGTGTGGCGCAGGCTGTAGGCGGTGCGCGCGTTCCCCTCCCGATCCTTCTTGAGGTCCAACTCGTCCAGCACGGCGTTCAACAGCTCCCGCTGGACCGGCCCGAAGATCACCTCGGTCGGCTTCGGGTTGTTGCGCTTCCGCAGCCGCAGGAACGGCTGCACAGCGCCCGGCATGCTCTTGCAGTAGCCGACCCCACGCTTCCCCCGGACCTCGATCTGGAGAATCCGTTCGTTGGTGGCGTCGTCTAGGAGGATGCTGACGTCCCGATATTGCAGGTTGGAGGCCTCATCGGGCCGCAGGCCGGTGTTGGCCATGAACAGCACCCAGTCGTGGAACTGCTCGCACTCCCAGCGCCACCGCTCGTTCAGGGGATTGCGCGCCCGCTCACGCGTGGCCGTATAGAGCCGCTTGTAGTCCTCCGGCGAGAACCAGGCCCGGTGGCTCACCTTGCGGGAGGATTTGTAGGGCGCTGAGAGGTCGGGGACGGCCGCGATCCAGCGTTTGCGGTTCGCGGTCTTGAGCACCTGGCGGATGACGATGATCTCTTTGTCCAGGGTGCTGCGCGACGGCAGTTTGAAGGTCCGCCGCTGGCGGGCGATCTTCGCGCCCCTCGGACCGCGCAGGATGGTCGGGTCCGGCGGCGCGCTGAGGCGGTGGACGCGGTACTCCTGGATCAGTCCCGCATCGACCTCGTCCACCGGCTTGCAGGCCAGGAAC
>Ga0207704_10000794_pt1 | contig 13952 bp, 13 predicted proteins | sample KBSMisM12_FD_184308 | JGI IMG/M metagenome (GOLD analysis project Ga0207704, IMG submission 184308) | Miscanthus rhizosphere microbial communities from Kellogg Biological Station, Michigan, USA - KBS Miscanthus M1-2 (SPAdes) (version 2) | ecosystem: Host-associated > Plants > Roots >...
TCTCGGTATGCACGAGGCGACGCTCAACCTCTTTCTCCTCGGTCCGCTCAATCACGCGCAAATCCGATGGATCGAGGTCGCAAGTGAATTTCTGCTTATCGGGATTGGAATTTGGATCGTGCTGGTTGGCCGCCCACCAGCCTCAGAGAGCACAGAACCTGGAATACCGCTGGGGCGCGACAACAACTTGCAAATGTTGCGCATCATTCTTGCCACAGGTGTATTGATCCATCACTGCTGCTATTTCGCATCGCTCCATCACAAGTGGGTCGACAAGTGGGACATGGGATGGGTTGCATCCTTCCTGTGTTTGGCAGGCGTACTCATCCCGCAATCACGAGCATCCAGCAAGGATTCCCTCCTTCGCGTATTCGGTCGCGATATCAAAGTTGGCGGTCCGTGGGTATTCGCGGCAAAACGGTTTCTTCGCGTTTATCCAGCGATGCTCTTTGGCTTTGCTCTGTGTTTCGCCTACTTCGGCCTTTCCTATCTCATCGTGTTTGTGAAGGGAAGTTATCTGATCGGAACGATCGGCGGATTTGGAACGATCACAGTGGAGGAGCTTTGTTACATCACGCTCATGATTTTTTGGGCGGTTGGCGCTTATCGCAAGACCTGGGTGCTATGGCTGTTCCTTGCAATCACTGCCGTGGGCGCTTACGCGGCGATGTATCTGAGTTTGAATCCTGGCGTCGTTCATCGACTTCACATTTCGGGTGAGATCGGCGAGAACTATGCCTACTTCGCTTCGTTTCCGCAGTTCTTCTTCGTCGGCAATTTGCTAAGGGTGTACGACAAGAAACTTCGCTCGATTCCGGTTTGGATTTACGCGGTCGTTTTTGCCGCCACATTTCTTCCATGGGGAGCGGACAACATAGCTTTCCATCAACTCGAAGTTTTGATTCGCGTCGCATGTCTGTACGCGGCGTTCGCATTCAGCAAGCCGTATTTCAGTTGGATTCAGAAATACGGCGATCCTTCTTATTCGTTATTTCTCTATCACTTCTTTTTGTTGCAAGTGCTCACAAGCACTTATAAGCTCAATTTCTGGCCGTTATTTGCAATCGCGTATCCCATCAGTGTGTTGATTGCATATGCATCATGGTTCGCAATCGAAAAGCCGATGCTGGATCTGAAAGAAAAATTTGTTCCGATCAAATCGGATGGCCACAAGCAGTCATCTAGTTCGCTCGATCCGTTGCCCCAAAAGGTTTCGACGGCGTAACGGGCCAAGGAAATTACTAGGCAACTTTGTGGCGAACAAGGTGGAATTTGAACCTAAAAACATTTTTTGTGGGACTTTTCAAATTTTTAGGAACTGGTTTTCTGCCGTGAATGTTGAAATGGGCAAGAACGAACTCCGAAGGGCAACATCAGAGTTCGAAGTTAGAATCACCTCTCTAAACGATCAACAGACAACCTCAAGATAAGGACAGCGTTCGCAAGGGCTCGGCAAGGCAACTGCCGAGCCCTTACGCTTTTAAGAGTGCCTATACTCAGGACTTGACGAGGGTTTGACGGAAGTGACTCGTGCGACCCGTGCTTGAATTCTTCACCTTGTAGTCGACAACGGTTGGCAAACCGTTGGAAAGGTCGACGACCATTCGCATTGGACCAAGCTGGGCGTTGGATGGATCTAAGAACTTGATGTCCGTCACATCGAAGTATGCCAACTGCTTTCCGTGCTCGGTCTTCACATGCTTTAGAGTGAATGTTCCGTCCGTGCATCCGCCCGTGGCCGTTGTCGAGCCGATCCATGTATCGCCGGGCTTCACCGCGTCTCTCTTGAAATAAGGAAAATAGATTCCCGCTTCATAGAGGTAGGGAATGATGTCGCCGTTGGCTTTCGATGCGTTATAACCGATCGCCATTCCGGTTCGGTGCGAGAGTTCAGTCCAAGGAAGTTTGGCCACCTGCCCGCCCCAAGCCTTATTCAAATCGCCAGTGCGATTTTTACCATCGATCTTAAGCCCAATCGCTCGGCAATCCATATCGATCGTGCCCGCGCGAATCTTCGCGATCGTATAGCTCGACGAAAACACACCAGATTGCTTTGGCTTATCGCGCTCGATAAGTAAATCGTATTTGATCACCTCGCCTTCATGGAGCTTAAGCCGCATGACGTAGCCTTTGTCCGCGTCAGGGCTCAGGAGTAAAAGTGCAGCGATCGTAGCGAGCATGCAATCACTACTAGTTATCTTGTTGCGGCGGTTCCGTCCGGCGCGATCCGCTGAAGCCCAAGGCGATAAGAATCAAGCCTGCGATCCCATAAACGACACCGAAGACAGCCCCCATGAATGGCCCCACTTCGCTCCAGTAGCCAAAGAGCCAGTCTCCGTTTAAGAAGATGAATGGGGCGGGCAGGAGGAGCAAAATGCCCGCGAAGAGGGCGCCTGTTCTGGAGAGAGAGCACAGGGTGAGGGGAATGCCAAATGCCAATAAGGCGACTGCATTGAAGTTGTTCGACGACGCGTAGGCATGCATTTTCAAGGCGAAGTACAAACCTGAAACAGAGGTCAGCAGGCCGAGGACGAAGAAGACCCGTCGAGCGGTCGACATATTCGTAGCCTATCACTTCAGTAAACTGGCGAAATGAACCCCGCCCTCCAGAACTGGCTGACCGAATCCATCCAAACCCTCAAGGATCAGCACCTCTACAAGATCCCCAAGATTCTGGAATCGCCGGCGGGCGGTCGAGTGAAGATGAACGGCAAAGAGGTCGTGAATCTCTCGAGCAACAACTATCTGGGCTTGGCCAATCATCCAAATGTGCGTCAGGCAGCCGAAGAGGCCATCGAAAAGTGGGGCGTGGGTGCAGGCGCAGTGAGATGGATTGGCGGAACGATGTCCGTGCACCAGGAATTGGAAGAGCGTCTTGCGAAGTTTAAGAACGTTGAAGCGGTTCTCGTCTTCACGTCAGGATTCACCGCGAACAGCGGATGCATACCGGCGGTGGTCACCGACAAGGACGTGATCATCTCCGACGAATTGAATCACGCATCTATCATCGATGGAGTGCGGCTGTCGGCGGCGAAGTACAAGAAGTCGGACGGCTACGTGTATGCGCACAAAGACATGGAGGCACTTGAGAAGATTCTCAAGAACACGCAGAGCTTCGAGAAGCGAATGATCATCACCGACGGCGTTTTCTCGATGGACGGCGACATCGCCCCGATGCCAGATATCGTCGCTCTCGCGGAAAAGTACAACGCGTTCGTGATGATCGACGACGCACATGCGAGCGGAGTGTTAGGGAAGAACGGTGCGGGCACGACTTCGCATTTCAATCTGTATGGCCGGGTCGATATTCAGTTGGGCACGCTTTCAAAGGCTCTTGGCGTGGTGGGCGGATACATCGCGGGATCTGCGGCTTTGAAAGATTGGCTCATTAATCGAGGTCGACCTTATTTGTTCAGCACCGCGCATCCGCCGATGGTGGCGGCGTCCTTGATCGCCGCGCTCGACATCATGGAAACCGATCCCGAGCCGATGAAGAAATTGTGGGCGAACACCAAGTGGTGGAAAGAGCACCTTCAGGAAGCAGGCTTCGATACGATGGGAAGCGAGACGCCAATCACACCCGTGTACATTGGGGACGAAGCTCTTGCCCAGGAGACAGAGCGTGCCTTGTGGGATGAGGGCGTTTACGCACTCGCCATCATGTATCCGACGGTTGCTCGCGGAAAGGCGCGAATCCGAACGATGCCAAATGCATCGCATTCGATCGAGGACTTGGAGTTCGCGCTAAACGCGTTCAAGAAGGTCAGGGACCGCATGCCTGCCATGGCCGGTCGGTAGAGGGAGCGCAGCTTTCCATACGCACCCCGATTCGCGGGAATACGTTACGCAGGGTCCCACTTCCCTGTGGAGTGGGCGGTTGCAAGCCGATAATTCCCTTTGTGACCAAGATTCCTCTCGTCTTTTTGCCCGTAATGATGCTGGGCGTGAGCTGCAACCGAAGTGCGCCGGTCAGCGTGCTCAAACCGGAGTCGGAGAAGCTTCATATCGGCATGCAGCCGGAAGAGGTCAAGGCACTTTGCGGCGAGCCCGCCATGAACATCACGGACCCGCTCAGCGGCTCGGCGATGTGGATGTACAAGGATCCTAAAGCCGGCGATCACATGTCCGTGAGCTTCAACATGGATGGCGTTTCTAAGATCGTTTACGGAACGTCGTAAAACCTGAGATTCTCAACCTCTGTTGGTGACGCTCAATCGCGTATGCTTGAGTCATCGCAACGATGACCGAACCAATTAAGCCGATGATTCCCGCCGCGAAAGCGGCTCTCGACGAGTTGCTGGCCGGCAACGAAAGATTCCGAGCCGGAAACTCGCAAACCCATGTTTACACTCTCGAAGATATTCGCCGCATCGCGACGGAGCAGCATCCGATCGCTGCCGTCATTGGGTGCATGGATAGCCGAGTGACTCCAGAGATCATCTTCGATCAAGCGCTTGGCAACATTTTCACTTCGCGCGTTCCCGGAAACGTAGCGAGTGATAGTGCGAAATGGATGCTTGAGATCGCGGTCGGAGAACTGCATGTGCCGCTCGTGGTCGTAGTAGGGCACACCAACTGTTTGGCGGTGGGCCAGCTGTTGCAGGGTGACAAGGGTGGACCCGGCGGGCCCCTTCGATATGAGATTCGAAACGCCGTCTTCGAAGCGCAATCAATGCAGCCGAAAGATTTGTATCGAGAGGCGGTCATCCAGAACGCGCGCCTCACGGCCCAGAAATTGTTGCGAGACAGTTTGACCGTTTCTCGCGCGGTGCGAGAGGGGCAGGCGGAAATCGTTTCGGCCCTCTATGAAATGGAAACCGGCGAAGTTCATCTGGTGTGAAGCTCCGCCGGTGAATATATTAGGGGACGCGATTAGAACCGGGGACGATCACCCGAAGCTGGGATCAAGGATTCCTCTTGGCGGTGATTGGCTCGTCGCTCCGCAACGCTGATGCGTACGGCGACGAAGACCATGGCGAAAAGAAACGTTAGGACTGTCGCTTCCATGCCGATCACCTGTATGATTGCTCGTGTTTCCATTTGCTTGCCTCCCATCACCCAGCCGGGTTGAGTCCATAGAGTGGGGCAGGTGCTACTGCCGGTGACCGAGTGGGACCAAAGGCCCAAGGCGAGGTTGGAACTGGGAACTTGGAGCCCGAAGCGTGGTTCCAGCAAGGTCCAGCAGATTCCGGCCCTTTTTCCACTTACTATTTACGATTTACCTTGATATAATAGACACATGTCTACAGTAAAGGAATCGCTCAAGGCGCTGCAGACCATTCCGAACATCGGCCCGTCACTTGCCCAGGATCTTTACGACCTCGGGTATCGCGAGCCCGCGGATCTGAAAAAGCAGGACCCGATCGCGATGTATCAGAAGTTGTGCGCCCAGACCGGCGAGAGGCAAGATCCCTGCGTGCTGGATACGTTCATGGCGGCAGTTCACTTCGCGGACACGGGCGAGAAGAAGGTTTGGTGGGATTTCACGGCGCATCGCAAGACGTTGAGTTTCTAGAGCAGAAATAGCGACGGCGGACGGCTTGAATCGGTAAGGTGGAGCGGTATGCGTTACTCGCGCCCCTTGATCTCATCCCTCGTTGCATTAACCCTGCTCACGCCGGTGCTCGCGGATAACGGCCACAAGGTCGCCAACTCCAACGCTATCACCGCGAACCGACTTTACGCCCACCTGCAATTCGTCGCATCGGACGAGATGGAGGGACGAGATACGCCTAGCCGCGGGCTTAATGCGGTCGCGAAGTACATCGCATCGCAGATGATGCAGTGGGGTCTCAAGCCGATGGGCGATGACGGCACCTACTTCCAGAAAATCGCTCTTAAGTCGCCGATAGTCGATACGGCGGGCACATCGGTGACGGTTGCAGGCACAGCGCTGAAGTACGGAGACAATTACTACGCATCGACCGACGCCGGAACGTTCGACGGGCAGATGGTCTTCTTGCCGACCGCGTGGGAGAAGAAGGACGATCCAGACTCCCCATACTCAAAAGTAGACGTCAAGGGGAAGATCATCGTCGCCATGAACGGGCGTCCCGATGGAATCACTCGGGCTGACATGCGAGCGGGAAAGGCGCTGAGTCCTCAGGCGGCAGCAGCCAAGCATGGTGCCATCGGGTTTATCTTCATTTCTTCATCGCAAGATGGTTGGGACGATTCTGTACAGCAATCCACCAAGGGTGGCAATCCGAGGCCGCCGTCAAACGAGGAGCCGTCTGATCCAGCGCCGCCGAGTGTGATCGTAAAACCGGATGCACTTGGCAGCTTGTTCGCCGGTGAGTCCATGAGCCTTGACGATTTGCAAAAGCACATGGTCGACAAGGCTTGGCCCGCAGCATTCGCATTCTCATCGTCAAAGACCGCTCATGTGGGTGTGGTGGTGAATGACAACACGGTGTGGACGCAAAATGTGGTTGCCGAGTTAGACGGCACCGATCCCAAACTGAAGAACGAATACGTCGCGATGGGCGCTCACATCGATCATCTCGGGATGCGAAGGAGCGGAACGGGAGATTTGATTTACAACGGCGCGGACGACGATGGATCGGGCACCGTCTCTGTTCTCGAGATTGCCCATGCGTTTGCCGAGGGGCCGAAAACGAAGCGATCTTTGATCTTCGTTTGGCACTGCGGCGAAGAAAAGGGCCTTTGGGGTTCCACTTATTTCACGAACCATCCAACGGTGCCGATTACAAGCATAGTCGCCCAGTTGAACATCGATATGATCGGCCGAAGCAAGAAGGATGGCGACACAAATCCGGCGAACAAAGTTTTGACCGGCCCTCACGCCATTTATCTTGTGGGTACGACTCGCATGAGTAGTGAGCTCGGTGCAGAAGCGAAAGACGTCAACAAAAAGATGTACGACTTGACGTACGACTTCACCTACGACGATCTAAACAATCCGGAGCGCATCTTCTTCCGGAGTGACCACTACAACTATGCACTCTGGGGAATTCCGATCCTCTTCTGGTTCGACGGTGTCCACGAGGATTACCACCGCGTCGGCGACGAGGTCGAGAAGATCGACTTCCAGAAGATGGAGATGGTTGCCAGAACGGTCTATGCGACGGCCTGGGAAGTAGGGAATAAGAAGAATCGACCCAAGGTCGACATGCCTTTGCCTGGAGACGCGAAGCGCTAACTGTCATTCGATCCATCTGATGTAGTCTTTTGCTTAAACGGGCGATAACAATTCGCCCTAATAATAAGGGTAGGCGAGAGCCGCATCAGATGGACAACAATCTGTTCGAAGACGGCTGGCGCGACCCAGGGGATGATGGCGAGCGCGCCGGCGTTTACGTCCTCATGGCGGGCGGATTCCTGTTCGGGCCACTCATGCTCTGGTTCGCATGGACTCTATTCTTCGGCAAACCAACCGGCAGCATGCCTCCTGCCGGTATCTATATTCTTGGGGCGATAGCCACGCTTATAGGAATTGCCGTACCGGCTGGTGCGTTCCTGTTCTTTCGCAGCGAAAGTAAACATTGGCAGCTCAAGAAGATGACGGCGGACCGCTTCATTGCGGGTGGAATGCTTGCCGGAATCGGATTGATTTGGCTGGCCTTTCAGCTGCACCAACCTGGATACGGCGGAGGTCAGGGAAACACTCTGTATGGAGCCTTCGCCTTTATTTTGGGAGGGGCCGCGGTATTCCTCGTCTTTCTAGCCATTGGTCTAATCATCGCGTTCTGGCCCGTTGCGACTAAAAAGCTGAGCAACGTAAAGGTCGTCGGTCGTTTCGCGCTAGACGACAAGTTGCAAGAAATTCCTGGTGCCGTCGGTCCCTTTGAAAGCGGATGGACTCCGGTCGTTATCGTTCAAACGAGCCAGGGGGAGAATAGGAAATTGGCAGCGACTGAAACCGCCTACGAGATGACGTATTTGGATGCCGTTGGAACCGCGTCAATCAAAGGAAAGAGGCTGGTTCGATTCCAGCCTCGATTGAAAGATCCGGCACGTATGCGAAGGGCTTAGACCTTGTCGACGAGTTTCGACTTCACCGCTTTCATCGCGGCTTCCGTTCTCGAATTCACTTGCAAAGCTTTAAGAATGTTGCTGACGTGATTCTTGACCGTTTTCTCCGCGATGCAAAGCTTGGAGGCGATCTCCTTGTTGCGCAGACCCTGCGCGACGAGATCGAGAATCTCCTGCTCGCGGTCGCTCAATACATAAAGCTCGGTGTCGTCCGTTTCTTCGTCCTCTCGGACGCGGCGAAAATCTTCCAACACCTTCGTGGCGATCTTGGGCGTGATCTTTGCCTCGCCCTTGTTCGCAAGGCGAATCGCATCGACGACTTCCGCAGGGGTCGAGGTCTTCAGCAAGTAGCCAAGAGCACCTGCGCGGATCGCTTCGTAAACCGTGTCCGCTTCCTCGTTGACGGTGAGGATGACGACCTTGATCTCTTTGTGGACCCTCAGCACTTGCCGGGTCAATTCGATTCCGTCCATGCGGGGCATGTTGATGTCCGTGAGAAGGACGTCGGGAACGTGCTCGTTGCAAAGCTCAAGTCCTTCTTGGCCATCCTTCGCGACGCCCACGAGTTCACACTCAGGCATGAGGGTGAGGGTTCGCTGAAGGGCATTTCGGTACGGTTGCTCGTCGTCGGTTACGACCACTCGGATCTTGGAAGGCATGGGTGGATTATTGCAGATTGGCCGTAGCTTCCAGAGTGGTACAGCCCAACCCGAGGCGCGTCAGGTTGGAAATCTGAAATCCGCAATCTCCAATCTGCAATAATCCGGGCCGTGCCCATCCTTGAAGTCCGCGATCTCGAGGTGTCGTTCGGCCCCCTTCGCATCCTTCGCGGCGTCAGTTTCGACCTCGAAGCGGGCACGACGCTTGGCGTAGTTGGCGAGTCCGGATGCGGCAAGTCGATGACGGGATTTGCGATCATGGGGATGCTTCCCCCTGGCGGCACTATCACGAAGGGAAGCATCAAGCTGGACGGCAAAGAACTCGTCGGGATGAAGGAGCGGCATCTTCGCGAGGTTCGGGGCGAACAGATCGCGCTCGTGATGCAAGACCCATTCACGAGCCTCAATCCAATGATGCGGATCGGTGAACAGATCGCAGAGGCTCTGCGATTGCATCACGGCCTCAATCGGAAAGAGGCGTGGGCTCAGTCGGTGGAAATGCTCGACAAAGTTGGCGTGCCAGCCCCGGAGAATTCAGCGCGACGTTACCCTCATCAACTGAGCGGTGGTCAGCGACAACGTGTTGTGATCGGAATGGCTTTCGCCTGTAAGCCTCAGGTCTTGATCGCCGACGAGCCAACGACCGCCCTCGACGTGACCCTGCAGGCGCAAATCTTAAGACTTCTTCGAGAACTTCAGGAGAAGGAGGGAACCGCGGTCATGTTGATTTCCCATGACGTCGGCGCCATCGCATCCATCTCACAGAGAATCGCGGTCTTCTATGCGGGCCGCATCGTCGAGACGGGACCCGCAGAGCGCGTGTTGCGACACGCGGCAATGCCGTACACGCGCGCGCTGCTCAACGCATTGCCTACGGCAGGGAAGAAACGGTTGGAAGCGATCGGCGGCCATCCGCCCGATCTATCCGCTTTGCCGGAAGGCTGCCCATTTTCTCCGCGATGTCCGTTCGTGATTCCTCAATGTGTGGAAGAACCGAGCCTCTTGGAGGTCGAACCAAGCCATCGTTCCGCATGTTGGCGAGGCGGCGAGATTTTGCAAGGCAAGGCGGTTGCAAAAGGCCCCTAGTCAGTCCCACCTGCTATACGTGTATTCGCCGCTTTCACCTTCTTCGTGTCGTCCCCAGAGAAACCAGGACGCGACACCGATTCCGAGCAAGAAGATTCCGCCTGCGAGCAATTTCCACGCGTAGGCGATCGACGGGATTTTGGTCGGATCGTCCCAAATCCAGTTGCCATGACCGGTGAAAATGCAAAGCGAGCCGATGATGAGACAGAGACCCAAAAAACCTCCAAGTCCAAAGAGGCACGTGCTCAGATTCGGCTCGGTATCGGGTGGTAAGAGTTTCACCTACCACCATTCTACGAACGCCTCTTTACCGGATTGTTAAGATTTACAAGAGCATAGCGGCCGTGTCGGGCGGGGCGTCCGTCACGCAAGTCGCTTTCGACTCTGGATCGCGAGTGAGATACAGTGCCTGATCCGCGACCTGGTTGATCTCCTCCACGTGCGAGATCACTAGGATCTGATTGAATCGACCCTTCAGCGAAGCGAGCCGCTCCAGAACACTCTGTCGAACGGCGACAGAGTGTGAACCGAACACCTCGTCAAGAATAAGCAGGGTCATCGGCCGGCCGTTCCGTTCTTGAATCAGCTCACTCAAAGCAAGTCGCAACGCAAGGGCGACGATGTCTTCTTCGCCGCCGGAGATGACGGGCTTCGCCGTTCCGTCCTCGACCACCAACGGTGTGAAGTCGTCGCGTAGCTCGACGGTTGTGTAGCGGCCGTTGGTGAGCAGGTTGAGATTCTCGCTTGCACGGAAAGCCAGGTCGGGGCGGATGGAGTGGTTTAGCCTTTCGCGCAGGTTGCGTAGTTCGCGCGACAAGACTTCGTGTTCGGCTGCACTCTGTTTGGTTGCCGCCAACTCCTTCGCGCGCAACTGATGTTCATCGATGCGGGCTTGCGATTGCTCAAGTGCGGCTTGCGCATATTTCTGAACGTCGGTCGTGCTTCGGAGGTTGGCTTGCACATCGCGCATCTCTCGGTCGAGCGCTCGGAATTGATCGATCGCTTCGTCCGCCTTTTCAGGAGTCTTAAATCCCAGAACGTCTCTCTCTTTTTCAAGCGCCTTGTATCTTCCTCTCGCAGCCTCTAAGTTTGTCGTTGCTTCTTTATGATCCTTCTCGCGATTACCAATGGTCTTCTCAACCCCTTGGAGCGCGAGGTAGCGAAGGTGCTCGGGATCGAGCGCTTCCATCTGTTTCGAGATGATCTGGTGCTTCTCAGCGCTGTAGATGGCCGGAGTGTTGGCGAGGGTCGCCTCTAGTTTCGCGGCTTGCTCCAGTTTCTGAGTCTTGAGCGTCTGAATCAACCGCACCTGCTCTTGAGCGAGTGCTCCTGCATCGCGCGACTTTCGCGCGGATTCCAAGTCCTTTTTGGCGCCCGCCAATTCCTTTTCAATCTTTTCCAACGCTGCGGTTTTGGTGATGAGCTTCTGAGCAGATTTTTCCGCCTTTACATGTTCGCTGGTTCGGAACTCAAGGTCTTTCTTCGACGCATTGAGGAGCGGTGAAAACTTCTCAGCGAGAGGCTGACCGCATTCTGGGCATTCGCCTTTGGCGACCATTGCCTCCCGATGTTCGAACGTCTTCTTTGCCTCTTCCAGCCGAGCTTTGCAGGCGGCAAGTTGTTCGTTGGCGGAGGATTTGTCGTGCAGCCACTTCGCGTGGGCGTCCGAATAATGAGATTCAGCACGTGAGAGTTTTTCTGTCGCACCGAGAAAGTCCCTTTCTAGTGCGGCGATGTCTGGCATCTTCAACTCGCGAAGCTGATCTTCGATCTGTAAAATCTCACAACGGAGGTTCTTCGCTTGCGCATCGATCAATTCGCGCTGACGATCCTCGTCTTTGCGCCGAGTCCATTCCTTGCTTTCCTTTTCCAGCCGGCGGTATTCAAGTTCCTTGGGCTCAACTTCACGTAGATCGGCTAGTTGTTTCTTTGCTTCTTCCCACCTTTCGAGCGCAAGCTTGACCGCATTCTTGAGACCGCTTGCCTCCCCGCCGAGCTTGCTCATCTCGTTGGAGAACGTTCGATATTGTTCTGCCTTATCTCGGAGCTCTTGTGCTGCAGGAATCTTGGCGCTCAGGTTCTTGTCTTGCTTTTCCAGGGCAACAATCTGTTTCTCGATTTCCTTTAGTTTCGTGGCCGCTTCTTTTTTCGTCGCTTCCAGCTCCGACAGATTTCCAAGCGTTCGTTCCAATGATTCCGCAAGCCGATTAAGTTGAGATTTCTTATCTCGGGCAATGGTTTCTGCCTCTTTCAATCGGTCGAATCCGAGCATGCGCGCAACTTCCTCTTGTCGCGTGGCTGCATTCTTGAAGTTGAGAAAAGCAAGGTTCTTCTGTTCCGCGCAGAACGAATTGATGAACTGATCGTAAGTTAGCCCCAGCAACTTCTCGCACGCAATGCGCGTGCTCGTCAACCCCGTTGCCAGTGCCGTCAAACCTTTATCGGTATGGAGAGATAGAATCGCGTCGCTATTGGATCGCTCTACCGTGTAGCGCTGCTTGTCGAGTTCGAAATCGAGGGTCGTGCTGTATTTCTTTTTATCGTCCCAATAGAAGCTGATCGTCTCGCGCTTGTTACGTTGCTCGCCGTACAGCGCGTAGGTGATTCCTTCCAGGATTGTCGTCTTGCCAGTTCCGTTAGCGCCAACGATCGCCGTCATTCCCGCGTCGAAAACGATGGTCGTGTTCCGATGCTGGCGGAAGTTCTCAAGCTTTAGCTGGATCAGAAGCACGTTCGGCAACCTCCTTCAAGAGTTCCAACCCCATCGTGTTGATCTGATTGCGCTCGATCCCTGCGGGAAGTTCGGCGTCCTTCATGTGATCTTCCCAAGCGCGCTCGATCGTGAACGCTTCGGACTTTACAAGTTCTCCCGCCGCCCGGATCGATTCCGGCGGAAGCAATCTGAGCACATAGGTGAGGCAACTCGCGCTCAATTCTCGCACGAGGCTCGTCGCAAGTTGCCCGCGCGTGTCGTGATGAACGTTCGTAACTTTCTGGCGAACGATTGGCAATTCATCCGGATCCCAACGGGCGTTTTCGCGAAGGGAAGCAGCAAGCGCATCGGCCGTCATGTCGCGTGCATCGATCGAACGTAAATCCAACACCAGCCGTGGTTTGAGTTTCACAAATTCTTGTTCTCGTGTTTCAGAATCGAACCACACCCAGCCTTTCGGTGTTTTCGTTTCTTGCCATATGTTCGTCGAGGTGTAATCGGTCGATCCCGCATAACACACATTCGCGCCGAACGATTTACGCTCATGGAAATCGCCCATCGCAACGTAGGTCCAACGTTCTGGGCGCGTGGCATCGATGTTGAAAAGCCCCGCCTGTTCCAAAGCCTCGCGAGCGATTCCATGCAACGTGAGAATTCCGTATTTACGTTTGAGTTGCGGCACCCAATCGATCTGCTCATCGTTCCGAAGGCTGTCACTCGGAACGGCGAGAACTTCCAAATCGCACTCCGGAATTTCGAACGCTGTCGCACGCCCAACTTGCACATGCATTCCGGGGATTTCGCCGAGCAAGGGAAGAATATTTCCGCTCTCAGTCATACGCGGCGTATCGTGATTCCCGCCGATAAGGATGAAGGGCTTGCCTTTGCGCTTCGCTTGAAATTCAGAGATGAGCTTGAAGGTTCGGTGAATCGTCGCATTGCTCGGTCGGACCACGTGGAAGAGATCGCCACTGTGGACCACGACGTCCGGATCGCGCTCGACGATCGCGTCGAGGCAACTCTTAAACGTCTTCATCACGTCGAATTCGCGCTGATTGATTCCGGCGGGGGTCGTCCGGCCGTAGGCGCGATATCCGAGGTGGGTGTCACTGAGGTGAGCTATTTTCATCTGTGGAGCAGGCTTTCGGGAGCCAAGTCAAGGAAAAGACGCCCTGCCAAGGCCCGAAGCTTCAACCAGAATAGCATACGCACGTCTACTTATCCACAGGTTTTCCGCAACTGGCTATCGCTTCAGCAGCTTGCGAAAGTGCACGTTCACGCTCCGCTCCTCGTAGCCTAAGGCTCGATGGGCAGCACGGCCGTCCAGGTTGTCCAAGTACGAATCCGAACCCATCTCCGTGCAGCCCTGGTCGATCGCCCAATTCTCGGCAGCCTCTACGAGCCGTCGCCCATGACCCCCTCCCCGGAGATCCGGATCGATGTACCACCCCTCGACGTACCCCACGTTCGGTGCGGTACAGCCTTCGGCCCAAGGGCGA
>Ga0207704_10000796_pt1 | contig 13941 bp, 13 predicted proteins | sample KBSMisM12_FD_184308 | JGI IMG/M metagenome (GOLD analysis project Ga0207704, IMG submission 184308) | Miscanthus rhizosphere microbial communities from Kellogg Biological Station, Michigan, USA - KBS Miscanthus M1-2 (SPAdes) (version 2) | ecosystem: Host-associated > Plants > Roots >...
GGCGGCCAAGCTCGCGACGGCGCGGTGGAAAGCCTCGAAGCTGACCCGCTCGTCCTCGTAGACCAGGAAGATCTTCTCGCCGTACTGGCGCGACCAGGCGACGACGTCGCGCAGCGACGCGGGCTGGTTCTTCCAGACGGCGACCTGGTGGCCGCGGATCTCGACCACCTCGGTCTCGAAGGGCGAACCAGGCGCGGTCAGGAGCGCGTGCGCCTGGTCGATCGACATCGCGGGCCAGCCGGGCGGCAGGGTCGCCTCGGACATGTGGTTCACTCCCTAAACTGACGCCGGCGTCACGCGGCTTGTCGGCCTAGAAGCACATGGCGGGGCGTTCCGCCAGGGGCCCCGCGCCAGGGAGACCGCTCGCTCGCGCCGCTCCTCAGACCAGCGCCTCGGCCAACCGCAGCCAGAGCTGCTGGTCGAAGTCGCGGTCCGAGGCCGCCGCGCCCATGCGCACGACCAACAGCTTCTGGCTTGGCACGACGTAAAGCTTGCGGTCGAGCGCGCCCAGGGCTGCGACGAGGTCGGCGGGCGCAGCGGGGATCAGCGGGCCGTCGGTGCGCCGGCCGGCCGGGCGGACCGTGTAGGCGCCGCCGTTCAGCCACCAGAGGCGGCCGTAGGACGGGTTGGTGGCCGAGCGGGCGAACATGGCCTTCAGGTTGGCCTCCGAGACGATGCGCCTGCCGTCGGCCGCCTTGCCCTCGTCCAGCACGATCTGGCCGAACCTGGCGGTGTCGCGCGGGCAGGTGACGAGGCCGGTGGGATTGCCGACGTCGGCGAAGGCGGCGGGGCGTTTCCGCCAGGCGGTGTTGGTCATGCCGGCGGGCGCGGTCAGCCAGTCGCGGGTGATGCCGTCGAGGGTCTGTTTCGCCGCGGCGGCCACGATGCGCTTGGTGATGGCGTAGACGGGGGTGTTGTAGAAGAAGCGCGTGGCCGGCGGGGCCTCATAGGCGAACTGTTCCGTCAGGCCCGAGCTCATGGTCAGGACGTCGATCACCCGGATCTTCGCTTCCTGGTCGGGCGCGGCCTTGGACCAGCCGGGGCCGATGACGTCGGAGACCGGCCGGGCGACGTCCAGCAGGCCCTTGTCGACGGCGACGGCGACCAGCATCGAGACGAAGCTCTTCTGCTGCGAGGCGACGTCCTCCAGAAGGGCGCCATCCGGCGTGGTCCCGTAGGCGAAGGCCCGGAAAGCGCCCTCGGTCGGCGCGGGCCAGTTCCGCTCCACCATGGTCTTGCGGTCGCGGACGATCAGGAAGCCGGTGGTGTTCTGTCCACGGACGTAGTCGAGCACCGCCTGCATCGCTGCGGACTGGGCGACGGCCGCGAGCGGCGCGGCCAGCGCGCCCAGCGCCGTGGCGCCGGCGAGGACGGATCGGCGCGAGAGACGGTGGCTCAGGTGAATCGAAGGCTGCATAGGGCCTGTCTAACACGGCGGCGCCGAGGCGGCTTCGGATCCAACCGGAGCGCCTCGCCTCAGGTCGTCTCCAGCTGCAGGTTCTCCAGATCCTCGATCAGGGTCGGGCCGGTAGGGGTCCAGTTCAGGGCGGCGCGGGTCTTGGCGCTGGAGGCCGGGACGTCGTTCGTGGCGAACATGGCGAGCCAGCCGAGGGCGGCCGGGGCCTCCTCCGGGGTGACGGACCTCACCGGCAGGCCCAGGCGACGACCTAGCGCCTCGGCGATGGCGCGCATGGGCACGGCCTCTTCCGCCACGGCGTTGTAGACGGCGTTCGGCTGGGCGCGCTCGAGCGCCAAGCGGTACAGGCGGGCCACGTCGGAGACGTGGGCGGCGGTCCAGCGGTTGGCGCCGTCGCCGACATAGGCGCAGGCGCCCTTCTCCAGCGAGACCTGGATGTAGGGACTGACCAGGCCCTGGCGGCGCCGGTCGTGAACCTGGGGAAGGCGCACGACGCCGACGTTGGTCCCCTTCCCGGACGCCTCGGCGGCGGCCTCCTCGGTGGCGGCGCGCGGGATCTGGGCGGCCGGCGCGGGCGGATCGTCCTCGGTGCTCAGGCGGCCGGGCTCGGTGCGCCCCATGCCTGTGCCCGAGGTGACCAGCAGCGGGCGGCCCGTGCCGGCCAGCGGCGCGGCGAGGGCGGCAATCACCGGTCGGTCGGCCTCGCAGTTGGCGACGTAGGCCGAGAAGTCGTGGTTGAAAGCCAGGTGGGCGACCGCGTCGCATGCGCCCGCGCCTTCGCTCAGCAACTCGGGCTGTTCCAGCGTACCCCGCAGCGGCTCGGCGCCGGCGGCGGCGAGCGCCTTTGCCCCCGCCTCCGTGCGCGTGAGGCCCAGCACCTGGTGCCCGGCGGCGATGAGGTCGGCGGTGAGCGCCGAGCCGATGAAGCCCGAGGCTCCGGTGATGAACACGCGCATGGGAAGTCCTTCTGAACCTGCACTCGCGACAGACCTCGCCGATTGCTGTATCGTGTTAAAGACGTGACTTTATCCTATTATAATGGATACCCGGATGAGCGTGGCGGCGGACGACAAGCGGCTAGGATTGTACCTCAAGGGGCGGCGCGAGCGGCTGGACCCGGCGACGTTCGGCTTCCCGCCGGGGCGGCGGCGCACGCCCGGCCTGCGGCGCGAAGAGGTCGCGGCGCGGGCGAACATCAGCCCCACCTGGTACACCTGGCTGGAACAGGGGCGCGGCGGGGCGCCGTCGGCCGAGGTGCTGGATCGGATCGCGCGAGCCCTGATGCTCACCGACACCGAGCGCGAGCATCTCTTCCTGATCGGCCTGGGGCGGCCGCCGGAGGCGCGCTACCGCAAGGACGGGGACGTGACGCCGCGCCTGCAGCGGGTGCTGGACGCGCTGGAGCCGACCCCGGCGCTGATCCGCACCGCCACCTGGGACGTGGTGGCCTGGAACCGGGCGGCGACGCGGCTCCTGATGGACTTCGCCGCCATGGCGCCGGCCGAGCGCAACATGCTGCGCTTCATGTTCCTGGACCCCCGGCTGAAGACGACGCACCGCGACTGGGAGAGCGTGGCCCGCTACCTGGTCGGCGCCTTCCGCGCGGACGCGGCCCGCGCCGGGGCCCAGACCGAGGTGCAGCCGCTGGTGGACGAGCTCTGCCGCGAGAGCCCCCTGTTCGCCGCCATGTGGCGTGAGGGCGGCGTGATGAGCGCGCACAGCGAGGCGGTGAAGACCATCCGCCATCCGGTCGTGGGCGAGATCTCCTTCGAGCATTCCGCCTTCGCCGTGGATGGGCGGCCAGACCTGAGCCTCTTGATCTACAACCCGGTCACGCCGGGCGACGCCGCGAAGATCGCAGGCGCCGGGCGCCCGGCCGCCTGAGCCTCAGTGGCTGTGGGCCCCGGCATGCTCGAAGGGCGTCCCATCGGACCACTGGCCGACCGGGACCATGAAGACGGACTCCGGCTCGGGCGTCACCTTGTGGGCGGTGTCCAGCAGCACGGGTGACAGCGGCGCGTTCGCGCCCCAGGCGGCCGCCTCGGACCGCGGCAGATGGAACATCAGGTGCGGCGCCCAGGCGCCGGCCGCGTCGTTCAGGTACTGCTGGCGCGACATCATGTAGGACATTGAGCCGACCTCGGGTGTCGGCAGCTCCTTGCGCGCCACGGCGGCTGTTAGGGCCGCCAGCATCGCGGACTGCGACTGGCCGGCCAGCACCATCGCCGTGCGCTTGTGGTCATAGGGCAGGATGGAGCGCGCGGCCGGCGGGTTGTAGCAGATCGGGCTGCGGTTCTTCGGGTTCCAGAACCCCACATCGTCGAACGGCGACATCCACGCCCGCTCGACCAGGCACACGAAGCCGTTGCGGCCCTTGACCGCGGTTTCGTAGCCGCCCCGGCCGAGGACGAGGATCGTCGCCTCGCCGGAGATCGCCGCGGGCGCGGCGCTGCGGGCGAGCGCGATCTCGGCGCTGCGGTCGGCGATCAGATACTGCTCCAGCGGCGCCATGCTGGGATAGGTCGCCGCCCGCCCCTGGGATCCCGCCATCGCCGCGACGAACGCGAGCGCCGCTGCAACCCCAAACCGCCCGATCGAGCACTTTCCGCTCCGGATCATCATGTCCTCCCTGCGCACGATGCCGGCCCCGGGGAGTCTGGGGCGCATCGGACCTAGGACGGGCGGGCGGGCGCAAATCCGACACCCGCGGCGGAGATCGGCCAGGCCGGGCCTGGCCTCACTTCGCCCCGAACACTGCCAGCACGTCGTTGCGGAAGGCCGCCTGGCTGGCGGGGCGGGAGTAGAACATGTGGCCGCCGGGGTAGACGGCGAGCTTCACGCGGTTCGGGTCGCCCGCGATCGGCATCTGGTCGATGACCAGGCGGCTGACGAAGTACGGACAGCTGAGGTCGTCCCAGCCGTGGACGATCAGCACCTTCATCTTGGGGTCGGCGGCGATAGCCTGGCGCAGGTCGGGGCTTGCCTCGGTGCCCTCGACGCCCTTCTCCCAGTCGGCGCTGACCTCGTAGCTGAGCGCATTGAAGCGGCCCTCGACCTTCCAGCCGACGACGCGGGTGGCGAAGTCCACCATGGCGCTGGTGGTCGGCGCGATGATGGCGTCGAGGATCGGGTCGTTGCGGCGGCCGTCCGGCGCCCACGGGAAGGGATCGTCCTGGGTGACATTGCTGTCGTAGACCGAGGCGATCTTGCCCTGGTCCCGATAGAGCTCGCGCAGGAAGGCGCCAATCTCGATCCGCCCGCCCGAGCGCTTCACGAAGGCCGGGTTGAGGCCAGTGTAGGCGGTGACTTTGCTGACGATGCGGTCGACGGCGGCGGGGTCGCGGCGGCCCTTCATCAGGTCTGAGACGAACTCACCGCGGGCGTAGGCCTCGACCTCGGCCATCTGGGCCGGCGACAGCGGCTTGCCCTGGCGCTCGTAGTTGGCCGCGGCCATCGACGGCAGGGTCGTCACCCACGGCATCGGCGAGAAGTCCGGCGCCTGGTCCATCGGCGGCTCGAGGTAGGGGCTGACCATCACCATGCCGTTGATGCCGACGCCGAGGCGCGTCTGCAGGAAGTAGGTGATGCGCGGCACGCGGTAGCCGCCGTAGCTCTCGCCGGTGATGTACTTGGGCGAGGCCATGCGGCCGTTCTTGAGCAGCCAGTCGTAGACGACGCGGCTGAGGTACTCGATGTCCGGCTTGATCGAGTAGAAGCGCTTCTTGGTCTCGTCCTTGTCCACCAGGGACCGCGAGAAGCCCGTGCCGACCGGATCGATGAAGACCATGTCGGTGACGTCGAGCCAGGTTCCGGGGTTGTCGACCAGGGTCGCCGGGTCGGAGGGCGCGTCGCCCTGGGCGCCGAACTGCACGCGCTTGGGCCCGATGGCGCCGAGGTTCAGGTAGACGCTGGCCGCGCCGGGGCCGCCGTTGAAGGCGAAGGTGATCGGACGGTTGGGGTCCTTCGGGCCGTCCAGTGTGTAGGCGGTGAAGACCACCTCGGCGATCTTCTTGCCCTTCTCGTCGCGCACCGGCAGCGAGCCCACGGTGGCGGTGTAGTTCAGCGTCTTTCCGGCGACGTGAGTGACCTGCTTGATGCTGGCGTCGGCCGGGAACGGCGGCAGGTCGATGTCGGACTTCTTTTCGTCCTTCTTGTCCTTGGCGGCGTCGGCTTTCGCGGGCGCGCCGTCCGCCCAGGCCGCCGGCGCGGCGCCCGCCAGGCCGAACGCCAGCACCATCGCGGCCGCGGCCGCCACCTTGATCATGCGCATGCTGAGAGTCCCCAAACTTTGCGGGCACATTGGCCAAAGCCGGCCGCCGGGCAAGTTAAACCGCCGATAGATTTCGCTGACCTGCGAAGGCTAGGCTGCGGCCGGATCCAGCGGGGGCGGCGCCCATGTCGACGGATACGAGCCTGGAGGAGCGCATCGCGGCGGTGACGGCGGCCATCGAGGCCATGCCGGGCTGTGAGGCCAATCCGATGGCCCGCGGCGTCACGCTCTACAAGGTGATGGGTAAGATGTTCGCCATCCTGGAGGTGAACAAGTCCAAGGGCGTGATCCTGAAGGTCGACCCGGCGCTCATGGACCTCATGAAGTCGCAGTACGCGGGCGTCGGCCACCGCAGCCACCTGGACCGGCGGTTCTGGCTGCACGTGGACTTCGCGGGCGATGTGCCGACGGATGAAGTCTGCCGACTGGTGGCACACTCGTATGAGCAGGTTTGCGCGGGGCTGACGAAGAAGCAGCGGGCGGCCCTGGGGGTCTGAGGCCGGCCCGGCACGTTGCCGGGTGCGGGAGAACGGCGTTACCTTCGTTCGATGCTGGCCTGCCGGGGGGCTGGGACGTACCCATGACTGCGATGAGCGCCGAGGCTTCCGCCGCCGCCGTCCTCATCGACCTTGCGCGCGAGCCGGCTTTCCAACTCGGCGGCGCAGAGGTGCGGCCCGCGACACTCGAGATGCTGCGTGGCGACCTGCACCAACTTGTCGAGCCACGGGTCATGCAGGTGCTGGTGGCGTTGGCGCGCCGGCGCGGCGAGATCGTCTCGCGCGACGACCTTGTGCAGTCCTGCTGGGGCGGCCGCATCGTGGGCGAGGACGCGATCAACCGCGGCATCTCACAGGTGCGGCGCCTGGCGGAGCGGTTCGGCGGGTTCAAGATCGACACCGTGCGGGGCGTCGGCGTGCGTCTCCTCGAGACCGACACCGATCCATCGAGCGTCCTGCGGAGAGTCCCGCGCCCAGTGTTGCTGGTGGCGGCCGCAATTGTTCTGCTACTGGGCGGCGCGGCCGCCTGGACGTGGCGGCACTCGCTGGTGGTCGTTCGCCCCGCAGACCCCCGAATCGCGGTGCGGGCTTTCGACGTGATCGGAGGTGACCCCGCGGCGCGCGCCTTCGCTGCGGCTCTGACCGACGAGGTCAGCGGCTTCCTCGGCGAGCACGCCGTCGGCTATGCGGTGCAGGGCGCGGCGGACGGGTCGCCGGACTCGGCCGACATCATCCTGCACGGCGCGGTGGTTCAGGAGGCCGGCGCCTGGCGGGTGCGCGCCTACCTCGTCGACCGCCGCTCGCGCATCACGCTTTGGTCGGAAGCGTTCGAACGGCCCGTGGCCGAAGCCGACGCGCTTCGCGACGAGGTCGCCGCCTCCCTCACCAATATGACCTACTGGGCCATGCTGCCGCGGGTGCAGGAGGGCCTGACCCTCGACCCCCAGACGCTGGCGCTGTTCATCTCGGCCTCTAGAGCATTCTCTAACCCCCGCGGCACGATCGACGATCCCCGCATCCTGCGGCTCTACGAGCAGGTCGCGGCCCGGGCTCCGAACTTCGCGTGGGCCCGTGGCGCCATCTCCAGGCATGTCCTCGACGCCAGCCGCGCGGCGCCGCCGGAACAGCGCGAGGCGCTCAAGCGCCGCGCCCGCGAAGAGGCCGAGCGCGCCATTCGTATCGATCGGAGCGACGCCATCTTCGCCTTCGACACGCTCTATCAACTCACGCGATGGGACTCGCCCGGCGCGCTCGTGGCCGCCGAGGATGTTCTGCTCAAGGGCGTCGCCGCGTCCGGCGAACGGGGCTGGCCGCTGCGTATGCGCGAGTGCGGCTTCCTGCTCGAAGTGGGCCGGGCGGCGGACGCGCTCAGCTACTGCGCCTCGGCGCGGGCCCTGCGGCCGGTGGACGCCGTCATCGACGGGCTCTACGCGCGGGCGCTGCTGGCGAACGGCCAGGTCGCCCAGGCCCGCGAAATGGCGGACCAGGTGGCCCGCTTCCACGCCGCACATCCCGGGAACGTCGGCCTACGGGCCGAGTTCGCCGCCTTCCAGGAAGACCCGGAACGGGCGCGTGAGTTGTTCCGCCGACTCAGTGGGCCGCTTGGGATGGCGCCGGAGGCGGTGCAGGCTGGCGAGCTCTACTTCACGGCCCGCCGAACTGGCGACCCCGCCGATATCGACAAGGCCATGGCCGCGGGCTGGATGGCGCTGAGGGCGGGGCGAATTGACAGACGCACTCACGCGTTGCGGGCCGCCACGCTTGGGCGCCTCGACGACGCCTACCGGGTCCTCGACGAGTACCGCACGCCGCCGTCCCCCACCGGATATCTGCTCGAGCCGGCCGCTGCGCCGCTCCGGCGCGATCCGCGCTTCTGGTCGGTGGCCGTGCGGGCCGGCTATGTCCGCTACTGGCGGACGCGCGACAAGTGGCCGGACTTCTGCCGCGACCCTGCGCTGCTGTTTGATTGCCGCCGCGCAGCGGCGGGCGTAGCCGGATAGAGCCAGGGGACCGGCGGCGGCTCGAGGGCTTCGGCGCGGGGCAGCCCATGGAGGTCCGCCACGTGGGCCCGGACCGACCACCAGAGACAGGCCCACGCCCGCCGCGCCACCGCCGCCAGCCCACCTACGACACCGCTCTGCATGGCGCGCTCCTCCCGTTGAAACGGCGCTAGATCGCCGGGCCCCGGAGGGGCTTGCAAAGCAAGATGAGTTGGTTTGTAGTGGCCTTGTCGTGATGGCGCGCTCGCGCCGACGACCCCTCCCAAAATCCAGCTATTCCGCCCGCTCGGCCCGGCGCGCGGCGCTCAGCATGTGCTCCACCGAGACCTCGCCCTCGTGGCAAGCGTATTCGTCGATCGGCAGCGCGGCCGGGCCCATCTCGTATTCACCGCCCCAGGGGGCGTCCCAGAGGGTCGGGTCGGTGACGGTGAAGGCGTAGCGCAGGCGCTCTCTGCCCACGCGGGTGAAGCGCTCGGTGACCTTGAGGTGGACCCAGGAGCCGCGCAGCGCCTGCAGCGGGGGGAAGTTGGTGGTCTCGACCACCAGAGTGTCACCCTCCCACCAGCCGATGGAGTCGCCGAGCCAGGGCCTAAGGCCATCGGTGCGATGGCTGGCGTTCAGGCGGACGATGCGCACGTCGTGGATCATCTCGGACAGGATGGCGACGTGGGCCGGCGTCTGGACGATCTGGTAGTTGGAGTTGTTGGGCAGCGGCAGCAGGACCGGCCCGGCGTTGCCGGCGATCGGCAGCAGGCAGCGGTCGTCGATGGCTTGGGTCTCGACGTTGTCGGTGACCTGTTCGCCCGGCGCGAGCTCGTGCCAGCGCGGATCGGGCCGGGCGCCGGGCTTCAGCGGCGGGACGCGCCCGTCGGAAGGCGTCGTGATCAGGCTGGAGCGCGGTTGGCCGCCCACCCGCATCACCTTGCGAGGGTTCTTCGGATCCTCGATGGCCGCGACCTCGTCGGGCGTCAGCACGAGGCGGCCGCCGAGCTCGGGTCGCCGCTCCAGGCGCGTCATGGTCTCGTTGGTCCACTGCCCCTGCAGATCGGCGTGGCCGTCGGCGGCTCGGGGCGCACGATAGGGCTGGGCTGCGGCCGCAGGCGCGAGTAGCAGGGCGACGACGGCCGCGGCCAACCGGGCGAGGCCTCTACGCTGCGCGTCCCGCATGTCCCCTCCCCGCGTCGCTGCGCGACAGTACCAGGACCCAGCAGACCCGTGCTACGCCGGGCGGGGGAGATCGCCTGCGCCATGAGCCGACGCGCCGATGACTGAGACCGCCTGGCGGCGCGCGCTGCGTCTGGCCCTGCCCTTCCCGCTGCTGGCGCTGGCAGGCCCGGCGGCGGCGCACGCCATCGGCGGCAAGGACGCGGCCTTCGTGGCGGCGACCAACGGGCCCGACCCGATCCCCTTCCTGTACCTCGGCGCCAAGCACATGGTGACCGGCTACGACCACCTGCTGTTCCTGCTGGGCGTGATCTTCTTCCTGTTCCGGTTCCGCGACATCGCGCTGTACGTCACGATGTTCTCGCTGGGCCACTCGATCACCCTGCTGGCCGGCGTGCTCCTGAAGGTGCGCGTCGAGCCGCAGCTGGTGGACGCGGTGATCGGCCTGTCGGTCGCCTGGAAGGCGTTCGACAACCTGGGCGGCTTCAAGACGCTGACGGGCGTGCAGCCGGACAACCGGGCCGTGGTCTTTGGGTTCGGGCTGGTCCACGGCTTTGGCCTGGCGACGAAGCTGCAGGCGCTCAGGCTCAATCCGAACGGACTGGTCGTGAACCTGGTCTCGTTCAATGTCGGGGTGGAAGTGGGCCAGGTGATCGCCCTGTCGGCGATTCTGCTCGTCATGGCGTTCTGGCGGCGCACGCGCTGGTTCGGCCCGACAGCGGCGGGCGCGAACGTGCTCTTGATGACCGCAGGCTTCGTGCTCGCCGGCCAGCAGCTGGCCGGGTATTTTCTGGGCGGAGACGGATGATGGACGCGGACACATCTCCACGGCCGATGTCACGCGGGCGCCTGCTGGCGGCGACGGCGGGCGCGCTGGCGGCGGCGGCGCTGATCGTCTGCGGCGCGATCTTGCCGGCCGAGTTCGACCTCGATCCGCTGGGCGTCGGCAAGGTGACAGGCCTGATCCGCCTTTGGGCGCCGGCGCAGCAGACCGTGGATCCCAAGGCCGGCTCGGTGCCGCGGGCGCGCGCCTACGACCAGGTCTGGCGCAGCGACACGGTGGAGATCCCGCTGACCGGCTTCCTGGGCGGCGTCTATGGCTCGGAGCTCGAGTACAAGGTCCGAATGAAGAAGGACGCGACGCTGATCTACGCCTGGGAGGTGATCGGCACGACGGATCCGCGCGACCTCCACTTCGATTTCCACGGCCACACCACGCCAAAGCCCGGCGGCGAAAGCATGAGGGTCGCGACGTACAAGCAGGCCTATGGCCTCAGCCGGCAGGGCGCGTTGACCGCGCCGTTCGACGGCATCCAGGGCTGGCAGTTCTCGAACTCCGGCGACAAGCCGGTCGTGGTGCGGCTGCGGCTGGCCGGGTTCTATGATCTCATTCCGTCCGGCCAGCCGGGCAACGAGGCCGGCGTCATCGCCAACGTGCCGGCGGCGCAATCCCGGCCCAAGGTCGACCCGCGCGAAGCTGCGGCGGCGGCCAAGGGCGGGTGAGAGGGACACGATGAGGACATTCGCAATCCTGGCGCTCTGCGCCGCGGCCCTGGCCGGGTGCTCGAAGCCGCCGGCGTACAACACCACCACGACGGTCAAGGACATCATGTCCGGGATCATCGACCCGCAGGCGCAGCTCTTCTGGCATTCGTCCGGCGCCAACGACACCGCCGAGGGCAGCCAGACGCTCGTTCCCACGACCAAGGAAGGCTGGGCCGCGGCCGAGAATTCGATGACCGCGGTGGCCGAGGCCGGGAACCTCCTGATGCTTCCCGGCCGGGCGAAGGACTCAGGGGACTGGGCCAAGTTCTCGAAGGCCATGACCGACGAGGCGCTGAAGGCGCGCGCGGCCGTCCAGGCCAAGAACGGCGACAAGATGTTCGAGACCGGGGCGGCGCTCTACGACACCTGCCAGGCCTGTCACCAGAAGTACCTGCTGCCGTTCCTGGGCCCCGACGGGAAGATGAAGGCGCCGGCGAAGGGCGGCTGATCAGGCGGCCGCTTCCCCGTGATCGTGCCGGTGATGCAGATCGGGGTAGTGCGGGTGCTTGTGGCGCATCGGGCCGTGGTGATGCCAGTGCGTGTGGGGCTCCCCAGGCGGGTCGTGGGGGCCATGAGCGTGCTGATGATGCAGGTCATGGAGGTGGGCGTGCTCGTGATCCAGCTCTTGATGGGCGTGCTCGTGCGAATGCTCTTCGGTCAGATGCAGGTAGAGGCCTAGCGCCATGAGGCCGGCGGCGGCTCCCAGGCGCAGGGTCACCGGCTCCTGGAACATCACCACCGCCAGCGAGGCGCCGACGAAGGGCGCGGTCGAGAAGTAGGCGCCGGTGCGCGCCGTCCCCAGGCGGCGCAGGGCCAGCACGAACAGGACGAGGCTGACGCCGTAGCCCAGGAAGCCCACCAGGGCAGCCCCGGCCAGCTGCGGCGCGCCGGGCAGGCGCGCACCCAAGAGAAACGCAAGGCCCAGGTTCGTCGAGCCGGCGAACAGACCTTTCAGCATCGCGATCTGCACCGGATCGGCGCCGCTGAGCTTGCGGGTCAGGTTGTTGTCGACGCCCCAGGCGACGCAGGCGCCGGCGATGGCGAGCGCGCCCCAGCCGACGCCGAACGAGCCGCCCTGCCAGGACAACAGGAGCGCGCCGGTCAGGATGGCGAAGGCGCCGACCAGCAGGCGCCGGTCGACGTTCTCGCGGAAGGCCAGCCAGGCGATCGCCATGGTGGCAAGGCCCTCGATGTTGAGCAGCAGGGCCGAGGTGGACGCCGGCGTCGCCGAGAGCCCGAACATCAGCAAGACCGGCCCGGCGACGCCCCCGCTCAGCACGATGAGTGCGAACCAGGGCGCATCGGCCCGGGTGAGCTGGGCTTCCGTCGGCGGACGTCCGGCAAGGCGGCCCGCCAATCGGACAACAGCCAGGCCCAGGCCCGATCCGAGATAGAGGACGCCGGCCAGCAGCCACGGGCTGACGCCCTGCCCCATCAGCAGCTTGGCGAACGGGGTGCTGGCGCCGAACAGGAGCGCCGAAAGGATCGCGAGCGGCGCGCCCGGCCAGGCCAGGGAAGCACGCCAACCGCCGGTGTTGGGCTCGCCGGTCATGTCAAAGGACATACGCCCTCGCCCGCGCGCTGTCAGCGTGGATGCGGGATGCTGCGCAGGGGTGGAATCAGCTCGTGGCGGTTCGGGCGCCGGCGGCCTCGTCACGCGCGCCGGGCGTCGTCCAGCGGTCGATGGCGGCGAGCAGCAGCGGCAGGTTGATCGGCTTGCCCAGGTGGTCGTCCATGCCGGCCTCGCGGCAGCGGGCGACCTGTTCAGGCAGGACGTTGGCGGTCATGGCGATGATCGGCGTGGCGGCCAGGTCCGGGTCCGGCAGGGCGCGGATGCGCCGCGTGGCGGTCAGGCCGTCCATCACCGGCATCTGCATGTCCATCAAGATCACGTCATAGGCGCCGCGGGCCACGGCCTCGACCGCCTCGGCGCCGTCGCAGGCGGTGTCGAGCTCCAGGCCGAAGGGGCTGAGCAGCGTGGTGAGCAGCTCGCGGTTGACGGCGTTGTCCTCGACGATCAGGGCGCGGATCGGCCGCTCGAGCGCGGTGACCGCGCCTTCCGGCTCCGCGGGCGAGGCCGCCGCGTCGGCGCACGGCAGCTCGACCTCGAACCAGAACGTCGAGCCCTGCCCGATCACGCTGTCGGCGCCGATGCGCCCGCCCATCGCCTCGATGATCTGCTTGGAGATGGCCAGGCCCAGGCCGGTGCCGCCGAACTGGCGCGACACCGAGGCGTCGGCCTGGGTGAAGCGGTTGAACAGCGCCCCGATGTGCTCGGCCTCGATACCGATGCCCGTGTCGCTGACGTCGACGCGCAGGCGGCACCCGTCGGCCTCCATCTGCTGGGAGAGCGTCACGCTGACCTCGCCATCGCGGGTGAACTTCACCGCGTTGGAAAGGAAGTTCAGCAGCACCTGCCGCAGGCGCGGCGCATCGCCCACCAGGGCTGACCCGCCCTCGTCGATGCGGGTGACCAGCCTCAGGCCCTTCTCGGCGGCCTGTTCGGCGACGATGGCGGCGGCCGAGCGGACCGTGTCGGCCGGGCAGAACGGTTCGGGATCCAGCTCGAAGCTGCCCGCCTCCAACTTGGAATAGTCGAGCACGTCGCCGACCACGCCCAGTAGGGTCTTGGACGCGTCGTGGATCAGGCCGGCGTGGCGCGCGTCGCGCTCCGACAGCGCCGGCGACTCCCGCAGCACGCCGGCGAAGCCGACGATGGCGGTCAGCGGCGTGCGCAGCTCGTGGGTCATGTTGGCCAGGAAGTCGGTCTTGGCGGCCGCGGCGGCCTCCGACCGGGTCACAGCCTCCTTGAGCTCGGCTTCCAGCGCCTTGCGGTGGGTGACGTCGCGCGAGACGGCGAGCACCCGCTCGCTGCCGTCGTTGACGCGCGAGAACGTGGTCTCGGCCCAGATGGTCGAGCCGTCCTTCTTGAAGACGCGATACTCCCGGGTCTGGGGACCGGACGCCTGGCTGACCGCATCGATGAAGGCCGGCACGGCGGCGGCGTCTTCGGGGTGCAGGTAGGTGTAGTTGGGCGTGGCCAGGAGT
>Ga0207704_10000800_pt1 | contig 13916 bp, 10 predicted proteins | sample KBSMisM12_FD_184308 | JGI IMG/M metagenome (GOLD analysis project Ga0207704, IMG submission 184308) | Miscanthus rhizosphere microbial communities from Kellogg Biological Station, Michigan, USA - KBS Miscanthus M1-2 (SPAdes) (version 2) | ecosystem: Host-associated > Plants > Roots >...
AGCGGCGAGGAACTGATCCTGGGTCTTGATGGATCCGCGGCGCGCCTGGCCTTCTATCTCGGCCACGAGTCGCATGGTCGTCGGCACGCCAAAGTCGGCTGCTAGCAACACCTCTTCGAGCTGCTCCAGTGAGCCCTGGATTGCCCCGGAGCGGACTATCGCGCCGACGTCGGTGAGAGCGAGATCTTTTATTTTCGTCCACAGCGTGCGGCTTGGGACGTCACCGGCGCGGCGGAGGATTCTGCTTGGCATTCTCTGCGGACTTAGGGGAGCGGACAACAAAAAACCCGGAAATTTCTTTCCGGGTTCAAAGATAAGCTCTCTGTAGTGGCTGACGCTTACTCGGCGATGTTTGCCATGCGGGCGTCGTCGAGGCTGGCGAGGGTCTGATTGCGCATTCTCTGGAAGAGTGACCGCTCGTCGGCCGGAACCGGCTCGCCACCCCTGCTCTGCAGTGCCAGCTTTGGATCACGGGCAACGCCGTTGATGCGAATCTCGAAGTGGAGATGCGGACCTGTCGCCCAGCCGGTCATGCCGACGTAGCCAATGGTGCTCCCCATCGCCACACGCTGCCCGGGGCGGATGCCCGTGGCGAAGTTGCGCATGTGACCGTAGCGGCTGACCATCCCGTTGCGATGTCTGATGTCGACCACGTTGCCGTAGCCACCCTTGCGCCCGGCGAAGATCACTACGCCATCGCCAATCGCGCGCACCGGAGTGCCTGCGGCTGCCGCGTAGTCAGTGCCGGTATGATTCCGCCACTCGCCGAAGATCGGGTGCTTGCGGCCGCCGAAGATGCTGCTAATGCGGCGGAAGGCCACCGGAGCGCGGAGGAAGGCCGCGCGCAGAGACATCCCACTGGCGTCGTAGTACTGAGCGCTCGATGAGCCGTGAGCGTCGAAGTGAATCGCCTCGAGGGGAGTGCGGCCGCTCGAAAGAGCCAGGCGCGCACCGAGGATTTTGTTGACGATGATAGCGCCGTTCGGCTTCTGCAGCCGCTCGACCAGGACGTGGAACTTGTCGCCCTGCATCAGGTCGCGGCTGAAGTCGACCTTGTACTCGAAGATGTCAGCGAGCGACCAGGCCAGCTGGTGGCGAGCCGAAGGAGGCAGGACCCCGACGCCGCTCTCATTCAGCGCGTTGTACAGATTGGACTGGATTACACCGGCGATGGTGAGGGTGTCGACCAGTTCTGTGTTGGAGGCTTCAACGACGAGCGGCGAAAGGGCGAAATCTGCCGGCTCCAGGCCCGGTCGGGAAACGACCACGGGCGACATTGCGAAAACCTGTTTCTTTTCGAGGCTCGGTGTAAGCCAAATAGCGACCGCTGCCAGGGTCGCTACGACTGCATAACTCGCCGGCCTGATTTTGTCCCGCTTCAATCCATCTGTCTCCGAATGAATGTCGGGATCTCCATGTCACTCAGATCCTGCTCTGGAGACGACCGATCTCGCTCGGGAGTCACAGCTGGATTACTAGTCGGAGTCGTCCGTCTCGGAAGCTCTCCGAGAGGGTTTCTGGTCGCCCCATTTCCGCGCGGCGGACGGAGCGGAATCACCGGGGCGCCCCTCACGATTGGAGACGGCGCGGGGGCGATGATCTGGCTCGGCACATTCACCTGGCTCGACTGGGGACGGTCGAAACCGGTGGCGATGACGGTGACCCTGATCTCACCCTGCATCGCGGGCTCATGCACCGCGCCAAAGATGATCTCAGCCTCTTCGCCCACGGCGTCGTGAATGATCTCGTTGATCTGGTGGACTTCGCCCAGAGTGAGGTCCGCGCCGCCCGTGATGTTGACCAGGACGCCGGTGGCGCCGGAGACGGACACATTGTCGAGCAGTGGGCTGGCAATCGCCTGCTGGGCAGCCTCGATGGCGCGGTTCTCACCGCGACCGATGCCGGTGCCCATAAGCGCCGATCCGCCTTCCTGCATGACGGTGCGGACGTCGGCGAAGTCGACGTTGACCAGGCCGGTGACGCTGATCAGCGAGCTGATGCCCTGAGTCGCGTGAAGGAGAACCTCGTCGGCTTTCTTGAGCGCGTCCTGGAACGGGATGCCCTTCCCCACCACGGCGAGGAGTCTCTCGTTCGGGACGACGATCATCGTGTCGACGTTCTTTCTCATCTCGGCGATGCCGAGCTCGGCCTGGCGCATCCGCTTGCGGCCTTCGAACAGGAACGGCTTTGTCACGATTCCGACGGTGAGCGCACCCGCTTCACGCGCCAGCTCGCAAAGGACTGGCGCTGCGCCCGTACCGGTGCCGCCGCCCATGCCGCAGGTCACGAAGACCAGGTCGGCGTTGTGCATCGCGCGCGCGACTTCTTCCCTGCTCTCGTCGATCGCCTGCTTGCCAATCTCTGGGCGGGCGCCCGCGCCGAGCCCTCGAGTTAGCTTCTTACCTATCTGGATTTTGACGTCCGACTTCGAATTCAGGAGGGCCTGCGCGTCGGTGTTGACCGAGATGAATTCCACCCCTTCCAGGTGCTCCTCGATCATTCGATTGACGGCATTTCCGCCGCCGCCACCCACGCCCACGACCTTCATGCGGGCGTTCTGTGACTGGCTCTCCTCGAATTCGAATATCATCAGCTAGGAAACTCCGGGACTACGGGCTTTGTGGAAAAAAATCTCGGGCTAGTATAAGGCCGTTAGTCGAATCGTACCATAGCCAAAGACGAGCGTGGGTCAAAAAAAGTACAACGCGTGTCAAGCGAGTTATCCACATTCACTCGCGGGACAAATAATTATGATTTTCGTGCAGGGACAGAGCGTGCGTACGCGACCAGAGTGCGGCTAGGCGACCAAAGTATAAGACAACTGCATGCTGGGCGCTTTTCGCTGCTGTCGCTAGACGCTGACCGCTGCAGACGACAGGACAGGGGTCGGTGGCGTGACATGAACAGCACTGTTTTTCCTTACCGCCGAGCAGGATCTGTCTGGTCGTTGGCAGCGGTTAGCAATCAGCGATAGAAGCGTTCAGCGCGCAGCAGGCCTTTGTCTTATCGCCTAGGAAACAACGACCAGCCGACCTAGAAGAAATCCTCTAACCAGGTCTTGATCCGCTTCGTGAAGCGGTCTACTCCCGCTCCCGCCAAAACCCGATGCCGGCCGCTGGGCGCGAAACCCGCCGAGGTGCGGTGCGCGCCGTATAGTGCGAGTCCGACGACAGTCGAGAATCGGGGCGCCTCAACCGAATCCGCGAGTCCGCCGATGTTCTCCGAGGGTGACCCGACGCGCACGCCGGTTCCGAAGACGTCCGCGGCGAGCTCCGCGACTCCCTGCATCGCTGCAGCGCCGCCGGTGATCACGACACCGCCATTGAGACGCTGCGCAAACCCCGCGCGCTGAATCTCCGCCAGCACGAGGTTGAAGATCTCGTCCATTCGCTGATGGATGATGTGCGACAGCACCTGCCGCGGAATCGCTCTCTCACCCTGCGCTACCGTGCTCGGCAGCTGCACGATGTCGTCGGGATCAACGAGTGGCTCGTACGCGCAGCCGTAACGCTCCTTCAACCGCTCGGCGTCCGACTGCGTCACTCCGATTCCCTGCACCAGATCGCTGGTGACGTTGTTACCGCCGTAGTTCACGGTGCCGAGGTGGCGAATCTTTCCCTCGTGGAAGACGGCGATGTCCGTCGTGCCGGCGCCCATCTCCACGAGCGCGACGCCCAGCTCCTTCTCGTCTTCGGTCAGCACACTGAGTGCGCTCGCCAGCGGCTCGAGAACGAGCTCGCGCACACGATACCCGGCGCGCTCGACCGATTTACGCAGGTTCATCGCCGGTGACGCGCCGATGGTGACGAGGTACATCTCAGTCTCGAGTCGCGTGCCGATCATTCCGATGGGGTCGCGTATGCCGTGATTCTTGTCGACCGAGTACTCCTGCGGAATCGCGTGCAGCAGCTCGCGATCCTGAGGCACAGGCTGGGCGCGGGCGACATCGTTGGCGCGATCGACATCCGCCTTCGATATCTCGTCGCCGTTCACAGCCACGATTCCCTTGCTGATCATCGCGCGGACGTGCTCGCCGGCGATCCCCGCGTACAGCGCGTCGACTTTCGTTCCCGCCATCCGCTCCGCGTCTTCCACCGCCTTGCGAATCGACCGCGTCGTCTCCTCGATGTCCGAGACAATTCCACGGCGCAGGCCAGTGGTGCGCGCCTGGCCAACACCCAGAATCTTGAGATACGGAGCGCTCCTGGCATCGGCAGGCATCGCCTGGCCGATGACGACGGTCGTTTTTGCCGAGCCGATGTCGAGGCCCGTGATGGTGAGTTCAGGATTCATTGAATTCTTGCGACGACCTGATCGCGATAGCGTAAGTCAAGCTCGGCGACGTGTGCCTGGCGCCGGGCGAGATCAGATTCAACGGGAAAGATATCGGCCAACCGCTCCACTGACAGTCCTATCGGAATTCGAACGCGCAGCAAGCCACTCTCAGCTGCAACAGTGTCGGCGACTCCGCGATGTCGAGAGAGCGTCAGCAGTATTTCATCCCTGCCCGTTCGTCTCGCTTCTTCGATTCGCGAGTACACTCGCGGCTCGGTCGCGCGGATCGCGCCGACGAGCTTAAGAAGAACGGGATCGCCAGTCGCAACAATTGGCAGGTCGAGAGCAGTCCGCGCCGGGTCGATTGGAAGCTGTTTGCCGAGCGAATCAAACGGCAGGAGTCCTGTCGCCGTCTGAATGAGCGCGACGGGAAGATTCTCCTTGATCGATACGATCAGCGTTCCCGGCAGCTTGCGGCCGATGTCGACGTCAGCGATTTGCGGGTGACGCAGGATCCGCTGACGAAACGGCTCGAGATCAGCCCAGAGCGACACCAGAGTGTCCACTTTCATCCTGCCGATGATCTCGGCCGCATCTATGTACCGCGCGCCGCGAATCTCGACCGATCGCACTCGAAAAAACGCCATGCTGCGCGCCGCTGCCCGCACTCCCAACAGGGCTGCCACTATGACTCCCACCAGGACCAGCACGCCGAGGATTTTCCAGCCGGGCTTGCTGAATCTTCCGCGAGTAATCACCGCCCGCGGGACTCCAGACGCAGGCGCAGCTCTGGACCCGTGTGGGTGATGTCCCCCGCACCAATGGTTATCACTACGTCTCCATCCTTGACGAAACTATCCAGCGCGCTGGCCAGATCGGTTCTCGGTCCCTGCCACACGACCGGGTGTCCGATCTCTTTCATCGACGATGCGACCAGATCGGAGGTGACACCCGGGATCGGCTGCTCTCGCGCGGGATAGATCTCGGCGAGGAAAACTCCGTCGGCCTGCGCCAGCGCCTGGGCGAAGTCTTTTGAGAAGTCACGGGTCCGGGAAAAGAGGTGTGGCTGGAAAGCCGCAACTATCCTGTGGCCCGGGTATGACGCGCGCGCCGCCTGCAGTGTCGCCAGTATCTCCGTCGGATGGTGCGCGTAGTCGTCGACGATGACGACTCCCGCCACCTCGCAAAGGCGCTGGAAGCGCCGATCGACGCCGCCGAACTCGAGCAACCCGGGACGCATTGCATCGAGCGGCACTCCGAGCGACAGGCCGACGGCGATGGAGGCAAGCGCATTCTGAACATTGTGGCGACCGGGAACGCGAATGGTGACGTCACCGAGCTCGTCGCCATCGTAGGTGACTGTGAACGTTGTCTGGTGGCCGTCTGCCCTGATCTCACTCGCAACGAGACGCGCGTCGGGGGACTCGAGCCCATAGCGAATCACCTCGGCGCTGGCAGGCAACGCCAGCGAGCTGGCCCCGGCGTCGTCGGCACATATGACGATCGCCGCTGCGCCACGCACAAAATGCGCGAACGTCGAGGTGATGTCGTCGAGATCCTTGTAGATGTCGAGATGATCCGCCTCGACGTTGGTGACTACCGCGATCGTTGGCGATAGCGTCAGGAACGATCGGTCATACTCATCTGCCTCAACCACAAAAAGCTCGTCGCTCTCGTAGCGAAGGTTTCCCTTCCATTCGGCGACGCGACCGCCCGCAATACCTGTCGGCTTGAGTCCGGCCGCCGCGAGAACGGAAGTGGTCATCACCGTCGTCGTGGTTTTTCCGTGAGTACCGGCGATTCCAACCAGCTTGCCACCCGAGACTGCCTTTCCCAGCGCCTCCGCCCGGCGGGTGATGGGAATCCCGAGCTCGCGCGCCCGCTGCAGCTCGGGATGATTCCTCGACATTGCGGAGGTGACGATCAGCTCGCGCGCACCATTGGCATGATCGCGGTCGTGCCCCTTCACTACGCTGATGCCGAGCGCCTGCAGATCGTCAACTGTGCCCGGATGCGCATCGCAACCTGTGACGCGTTCGCCACGTCGCGCGAGGAGCTCCGCGAGCGCGCGCATCCCTGCGCCGGCGATGCCGACGAAGTGGATATGGCGAGTGTCCGGATTATCGGGCGAAGCCATGCAGTCGCAGAATTACCTCAGCGGGATGACGGCGTACGTCCGACAAGCTCGAGAATGTGGCGCGCGATGTCGGCGGCGGCGGTGGGTCTCGCTCTCTGCAAAGCTCTCTCGCGCATCGTCGCCAGTTTTTCCGGATGATCCAGCAGCGACTGGACGCTGGCCGACAGCGTATCGATGCTGAAATCCGATTGCCGGATCATCTCTGCGGCGCCCGCGGCGGCGAGCGCTTTGGCGTTCGCGGTCTGATGATCGGCAGCGGCTGTCGGCAACGGGACGACGATCACGGGGATTCCCCACGCGCAGAGCTCGGCGGTAGCCATCGCTCCGGCGCGTGAGAGTGCGAAATCCGCGGCCCGATACGCTTCGGATATTGGCGCGATGTACGCCCGAACCTTGACCCGGCCGTTGCCGAAGTGGGCAAGTTTTTCGTAGTTCGCTTTGCCGGTCGCCCAGATGATCGAGAGTCCAGGTGGAAGGCCGCGCTCGATCCATTTGGCAACGACTTCATTCATCGCCTGGGAGCCCTGACTTCCGCCATAGACGAGAAGCACTCGCCCGTTGGATGCGAATCCCCATTTTGCGCGCGCGCTGTTCTTTTCGAATGCGTTCGCGGGCGGCGGCTCGATCGGGTTTCCCGAATCGAACACCTGCGTGGACTTGCCCGGTGACAGATGACGACGCGCTTCCGGAAATCCCAGATGGACCTGCGACGCGAATCGACTGAAGAATCTGGCAGTGATACCAGGGTAGGTATTCTGCTCCTGGAGCACGAGCGGGATCTTGTGGGCAGCCGCGTAGCCAAGCGCAAGACCCGCAGCGTATCCGCCGGTGCCGACGACGCAGGCGGGCGCTTCGCTCTGCACCTCCGCAGCGATCATTCGCCATGAGCTGAATGCGCCGCGAATCGTCTTCCAGTTCTCCCAGGGGCGAGACCTGTAGAGAGGATGCAAATCGAGGAGCTCGAATGCGTATCCAACCTGAGGAAGCACGTCCCGCTCGATCCCGCGCCGGGCGCCAATGAAAAATGGCTCGACCCGAGGCTCGGCCTGCTTGAGGGCCCGGGCAATCGCGAGGCCCGGGTAGAGGTGTCCACCCGTTCCTCCTCCCGCGAAAATCACCCTCATCGCGGTGCCGGGAGCGCCAGGAAGGCTATGGGATCAGTTGCTGCCGCGCCGAAAACCTTCTCGCGAGTGCTGCCGATGTTGACGAGGATGCCGGTCATGACCAGTGATAGCACGAGATTGGACCGCCCGTACGAGATGAAAGGAAGCGTCAATCCGGTCGTTGGAAGCAAGCCGGTTGCCACACCGATATGAAGATACGCGGTGAGCACCATTGTCACCGTCATCCCGACCGCCACCAGCTTGAGAAATGGCGTTCTCGCCTTTCTGGCGATGCTGAATCCAAGCGCGGCGTACACGGCGAAGGCGAGCACGAGCAATGTCAACCCGACAAATCCCCACTCTTCGCCGATATGTCCAGCGATAAAATCGTCGTACCCGAACGGAAGGAATCCGTACTGCTGCCGTCCTTTGCCGAAGCCGACACCGAAGACCTGCCCTGACCCGACCGCGATCAGAGACTGGCGAAGTTGATAGCTGGTTTGGAGCGGCGCCGCGCCGGGATCGAAAAACGCCGACATGCGCAGCAGCACATAGTTCAAGCGCTCGACCTTGACGTAAAGAAGCGGGATCAACAACACACCCAGCGCCACGAAATGGCCAATCCGGACGCCGCCCGCGAACAGAATGATCCCCAGGAGCAGAGTGAACATCATTGCCGACGAAAGATCGGGCTCGAGCATGACCAGAATGTCGAGCGCGCCGATCACCACCAGGAATGGCAGCAGCCCCTTGGTGAGCCGGCGCATCTCCTCGCCCTTCTTCACCACGAGCATTGACGACCACAATACGACCGCCAGCTTCGCCAGTTCCGACGGCTGCAGCGAGCTCCCGAAGAGATATCGCCGCGCGCCGTGAACTCGCGGTGCGATACCGGCCGTGAAAGGAAGGACCACGATCAGCAGCAACACCAGCGACAGAATCATTATCGGCCACGACAGCTTCTCCCAACGCTCGGCGTCGACCTTCGCTACTACCGCAAAGCAGGCAATGCCCACGACCACGCCGATCAGCTGCCGAACGAGCAGGTTCGCCTGACCATGGCCGGCCTGCATTTCCACGATCGCGCTCGCGCTATAGACAGTCGCCAGTCCGAAAGCGAGAAGAATCCCAGTCAGGATTACGAGAGCGCGCGCCTCGGGCCCCATCTGCCAGCGCACGGCAACGTTTGTGGTCGCGTCCATCAGCCTTCCTTTGTTGCGAGCTTTCTGAATCGCTCGCCCCTTTCCTCGTAGTTCGAGAACATGTCGTAGCTGGAGCACGCCGGCGAAAGCAGAACGGCCTCGCCCGGACGAGCCGCAGCGCGCGCCGCCTGCATCACTTCCTCGAAGTCGGAGCCGAGCCGAACAACATCGACAACCGGCCGTAGATCCTTGGCGATGATCGATGCCGCCTCGCCATACGCGATCACCCGCCTCACCTTGCGCTTCACCGGATCTGCGAGCGGCGTGTAGGCCTCGCCCTTGTGCCTGCCCCCGAGCAATAGGACGGTCGGACGCTCCATACCGTCAATTGCGACTGCTGCTGAGCTGACGTTCGTCGCTTTTGAATCGTTGATCCACTGCACGCCATCGAACTCACCCACCAGCTCGAGCCGGTGTGGTAAGGAGCGGAAAGTGGTGACCGCCCGCGCCAGCCCTTTGCGGGCCTTTTGTGTCTGATGGGAACGATCCGCCGCCATCACCGCCAGCGTCGCCGCGAGAGTGTTGGCGACGTTGTGTTGCCCGAGCAACGGGAGCTCCGCTCTCGACAACAGTGGCGTGCCAAGCACGATCAGCTCGCCCGTCCGCGGATCGACGCATCCCTCGGCGTCCCTCGACAGCGAGAAGGCGAATTTGTGGCCGGCGACGTGCTCCGCCATCCGCATCACTCCGTCGTCGTCAGCGTTCACCACCCAGGCCGATTCGGCGTCAGCGTTGGCGAAGAGCCGCGCCTTGTCCGCGTAATACTCATCGACCGTGGCGTAGCGGTCGAGATGGTCCGGGCTGAGATTGGTCAGAACACCGACTACGGGTTTCAGACTCGGCGTGTCGTGAAGCTGGAAGGAAGACATCTCCAGCGCTATCCACCTGGGCAGTTGATCGCGCGCAGCGACTTCGGAAAGAGGAGTTCCAATATTGCCCGCTTCGACCGCTTCCAGGTCGAGCCCGCGCAGTAGATGCGCGACGAGCGCAGTCGTCGTCGTCTTTCCGTTGGTCCCGGTGACCGCGATGATGCGCGGACCTTCGAGGAAGTTGAGCGCGATTTCAACTTCGCTGGCTACCGTCACTCCCTTCGATCGGGCAAATGCGAGTGGCTTGGCTGTTGGCGGAACCCCGGGACTGGTGACGACGAGGCCCGCGTTCGCCAGACGCCCGAGATCGTGGAGGCCGATGTCGACCGATACGCCCTGCGCGCGCAGTTCCTCCGCGCAGCGGCCCGTGTCGGGTGAAGACGCGACATCGGACGCGTAAACGTTGTAGCCGTGCTTTCTCAACAACAGGGACACGGCGCGACCGCTGCGAGCGAGACCGACTACTGCAATCTCCTTGTCGCGCGGCACGAGCTCGCGCGGGGTCATCTCAGCTTGAGAGTGCTCAGTCCGATAAAGGCCGCCAGCACGCCGATGATCCAGAAGCGCACGACGACCTGCGCCTCATCCCATCCCTTCACCTCGAAGTGATGGTGCAACGGGGCTCGCTTGAACACTCGGTGCTCCTGCGCATACTCGACGCCGTATCGCCTCTTTCGATATTTGAAGACGAAGCGCTGCAGAATCACCGAGAACATCTCGCCGACGAAAACGGCGCCGACGATGAGCAGCAGGAATTCCGACTTCAGCAGAATCGAGACGGCCGCGAGCGCTCCGCCGAGCGCGAGAGATCCCGTATCACCCATGAAGACTTCGGCGGGATGGGTGTTGTACCAGAGGAAGCCTATACACGCTCCCATGAGAGCGGCACAGAACACGGTCAGCTCTCCGGAGCCGCGCAGGAAATAAACGTGGAGATACTGGCTGGCGTCGACTCTTCCAGTCACATACGCGTAGAATGCGAACGTCAACGCCGCGATCGCCGTCAATCCGGAGGCGAGCCCGTCCAGCCCGTCGGTGATGTTTACGGCGTTGCTGGCTCCAGTCATGACGAACGTGACGAAAAGCACGTAGAGCCAACCGAGACCGGCGGTGAGTGGAACGATCAGTATGTATTTGTAGAAAGGGAGCGTCGTCGACGCGCCGGGCAGATTCGATAGCGGATGCTTCCAGAGGTAATAGCCGACCGCGAAGCCAAGTGTGATCTGGCCGGCAAGCTTGTAGCCCTCAACGAGTCCGGTGTTCTTCTTCCCCGCCAGCTTCTGTTTGAGCTTCAGGTAATCGTCCCAGAAACCGATCGCTCCCATCCACGCCATGGAGATCATCGCGATGAGGACGTAACGGTTGTCGAGCCGGGCCCAGAGGAAAGTGCTGGTGAGCGTCGCGCCGAGGATGATCAGTCCGCCCATGGTGGGCGTTCTGCCCTTCTGCTGGTGCGCGTCCGGTGTTCCTTCGCGAATCACCTGATGGAGCCGCATGCGGCGAAGGCGCCGCATGATGCCCGGGCCGACAATCCACGTCAGCAGAATCGCGCTGACTGCCGCGCCCGCCGCGCGGAATGTGATCCACTGAAACAGCCGCAGGAAGCCGAAGTGCGGCAATCCGACGAATGGAACGAGCAGATAGTTCAGCACTATTCAGTGGCCCAGGTTGATAAATGTGGAACGAGACGCTCGAGCTGCACGCCCCGCGACGCCTTGAGCAGAATGATAGCGTTCCGCTTCAGCTTGCTCTGGAGTCGCGGCCAGAGATCTTCGACATCGGATGCGGTGATCACCCTTTCGCGCTGCTCGTGTTTCTCCAGCGCCGGCGCGAACTCGCCGATTCCAGCGACGATATCCGCACCCGATGCCAGCGCGAGACCGGCGATGTCGGCGTGGCATTGTGCTGACGCGGCGCCGAGCTCGCGCATCGTACCAAGGACGATTACCCTCTGCCGTCCGCTACCAGTCCCGTTCAACAGCTCGATTGCTGCACGCGTGGAGCCGGGATTTGCATTGTAGGCGTCGTTGATGAGCGTGACATCACCCAACTGTTCCCATGCCGATCGCATCTTCGGCTGGGGCATCGCCGCGATTCCAGCCGCGGCGTCCTCGTAGCTAACGCCGCATTCCCTCGCCACTGCCAGTGCAAGCATCGCGTTGCGAAGGTTGTGGATGCCGCGTACGGGCGGGCGTATCACCGTACCGCCTATCTCGATGGAGCCCAGTCCGTCGGCGCCGATCTCCCAACGATCCGGTTTGAGATCCGCCTTCTCATCAAGACCCGCCACCAGAACGCGCTTCGCCTTGCCGCGTGCGGCGGCGGCAATCTCGTTTTGCGCTGACGGCGCGATTCCCAGCTTTACGCCTTCGTAGACAGCGGCCTCCTCGCGAAGGACGCCGGCAAGGTCGCCCAATCCCTCGAGGTGCTCCTCGGCGATCGACGTAACAAGCGCGATGTCGGGCACGGCTATATCCCGAAGAATGGCGACCTCTCCGGGCAGACTAGTTCCCAGCTCGATCACCGCGAGATCTGCGTCGGGAGACATCGACAGCAGCGACAACGGTACGCCGATTCGATTGTTGAGATTGCCTGTTGTCGCATGGATCGTGTACGTCCGGCTCAACGCGGCGCGGATCAGATCCTTCGTGCTTGTCTTGCCGTTGCTGCCGGCGACGCCGACAATCGTCTTTCCCCACGCTCTCCGCCAGAAATGGGCGATTGCCCCGAGCGCGACGAGAGTGTCTCGCACTTCGAATACCGGCACGCCGAGATCGTTGAGCTTGGGCGCCTTCGAGACGACGACGGCCGATGCTCCATCCCGCACCGCATCGCGGAGATAATCGTGGCCGTCAAAGCGCTCTCCGCGCAGCGCGACGAATACGTTGCCCTTGCCGATCTTCCGGGTGTCGGTAGTGATACCGCTGACGGTCTCGGCGCCACGCGGAAGTTTTCCGACAGCCTCGGCCTCGAGCGCAGCCGCGAGCCGGTCGAATGTCCAGAAACCAGTGCTCACGCGTGGCTACCTGTTATGTCCTGCACGATTTCCTTTTCGTCAAATGGATATGAAGTAGTGCCGCGAATCTGGTACGTCTCGTGACCTTTCCCCGCGAGCAGAACGATGTCACCCGATTCTGCCATCTCGATCGCCCGCCGAATCGCACTCAGCCTGTCTGTGACACGCTCGTGACTCGACGCCCTCATCCCTGCCTCTATGTCGTCGATGATTGCGTCGGGGTCTTCGGTTCGCGGGTTGTCGCTAGTAACTATAGCGCAATCCGCGCCGCGTTCGGCGATCTCGCCCATCAACGGCCGCTTCCCCTTGTCCCGGTCTCCGCCGCAGCCGAAAACAACTATCAGCTTGCCGCGAGTGAAGGCGCGGGCAGTCTTCAGGCTCCGCTCGAGCGCATCGGGGGTATGCGCGTAATCTCTCAGTACCGTTGGACGCGTCGAGATGATCTCCAGCCTGCCCGCGACTTGCGGGACATTGCCGAGTCGTTCAGCGATGACGTTCGCTGACTGTCCGAGAGCAAAGGCGCTCGCCGCCGCCGCAAGCGCGTTCTCGACGTTGACGTCTCCGATCAGTGGAAGCCTTACATCCGCGGATTCACGTGGCGTGACGAGCGTCCACTCACTGCCCTCGGAAGTAAAGCGAATGTTTTCCGCCCGAATATCGGCCGGAGCGTGGACGCCGAAAGTAATTGGACGCGCTCGCAGTTTCAGCGCTCTCCACTCTTCGGCGTCCGCGTTGATCACTGCCGTCCCGCCTGGTTTCTGGTAATCAAGCAGCAACGCCTTGGCCTGGAGGTACTTCTCCATGGTGCCGTGATAATCGAGGTGATCTCTGGTGAGGTTGGTAAAGACGACCACATCGAACTCGAGCCCATCGACTCTTCGCTGGTCGAGGCTGTGCGAAGAGACTTCCATCGCAACCGTGTGCACCCGTCGATCAGTCAGCTCCCGCAACACCCGCTGCAGTTCGACCGGACCGGGAGTCGTCAGACCGCTTCCCCCGGGAAGGACAGCCGCTTCGCTGCCGAGGAGAATCCCGAGGGTGCCGATCGACGCGCTGGATCCGTGTCCGTCGTCGAAAAGATGGCGGATGATCGAGGTCGTCGTTGTCTTGCCGTTCGTGCCAGTGACGCCCAGCAGCCGAAGCTTCTTCGCCGGCTCTCCGTAAGCGACCGAAGCCGCCAGCGCCGCACCCCGGCGACCTTCGCGCACCGTCAGCGATGGCAACGTCGTGCGGGAAGGATCCTGCACGATCGCCAGCTTAGCCCCGCGCCGCGCCGCGGACGCGAGATGGTCGTGTCCATCGCTGGTCGAGCCC
>Ga0207704_10000805_pt1 | contig 13852 bp, 15 predicted proteins | sample KBSMisM12_FD_184308 | JGI IMG/M metagenome (GOLD analysis project Ga0207704, IMG submission 184308) | Miscanthus rhizosphere microbial communities from Kellogg Biological Station, Michigan, USA - KBS Miscanthus M1-2 (SPAdes) (version 2) | ecosystem: Host-associated > Plants > Roots >...
ATCCGCATGTCCATCCGGGTCGTGCCGAGAGCGACGTTGGAGAGGATCTGGGTCTCGCCGCGGGTGAACAGGGCCGAGCCGTGGACGCGCGGGGAGATGTCGACCTCGCACTCGATCGGCCGGATCTCGTCCTGGGCGCGACCGTCGGGGCGCTTCTTTTCAACCGCGATCGCCTTGCGGATCGTTTCCTTCTCGATCGCGTCGATCGCCGCCTTGACCTCAGCAACCCTCGCCTCGTCGACCTCATCGGCCTCATGGGCGGCGGCGTAGTGGCCGACGACCTCGTCCTTGACTTTGTCGATCGCCTCGTAGCGCTCGAGCTTGCCCTCGGTGGCGATCGCGTCGACCAGCGCCTGGCCGTGCGAATCGCGGATCTTGGTCAGCAGGCCCTCGTCGATCTGCGGGGCCTCGACGACCATCTTCTCTTTGCCGGCCTTCTCTTCGAGCTCGCCCATCGCGGCGCAGAGCTTCTTGATCTGCGAGTGGGCGATGTCGAGGGCGTCGAGGATCTCGGCCTCGGTGACGCCGCCGGCGCCGGCCTCGACCATCAGGATCGCCTCGTCGGTGCCGGCGACGATCAGGTCGAGTTCGAGCTCCTCGTGCGTCTCCTCCTCGGGGTTGACGACGAATTCGCCGTCGAGCTTGCCGATGCGGACGGCGCCGACGTGGGCGGCGACCGGGACCGGCGAGATCGCCAGCGCCGCGGAGGCGCCGTTCATCGCCAGGATGTCGTAGGGGTGGACCTGGTCGACCGACATCGGGGTCGCGACCAGCTGGGTCTCGTAATGCCATCCCTTGGGGAAGAGCGGGCGGATCGGACGGTCGATCATCCGCGCGGTCAGCGTCGCCTTCTCGCTGGATTTGCCCTCGCGACGGAAGAACGAGCCGGGGATTTTGCCCGCGGCGTACATCCGCTCCTCGATGTCGACGGTCAGGGGCAGGAAGTCCACGTCGCGAAGGTTGCCGACGGTGGCGGTGCAGAGGACCATCGTGTCGCCACTGCGGACGACGACAGCACCGCTCGCCTGCTTCGCGAGTTTGCCGGTCTCGAAGGAAATCTGGCCATCGCCGATATCCGCCGAGACGCGGGTAACGTCAAACATGCTCATTTAGTTGTTACCTCCGGCCGCCCGGTTGGCGGCTCTTTCGCTTTCAGAACTCTCGTTCTCTAACTGTCTGAAGGGTACAGGCATCGAAAACCGCCGGAGTGCCAGCCACGCCAGCGCGGATGCCGGCTTGGAAATCTGAACGGATCCGTGCCTGGACGCGGTCCGAGCGGCGGTCCGCCTCGAAGCGGTCGAGGTCGAGCCCGAGCTGCTTGCACCGCTCCCAGAGGTGCGGATCGTCAACGCGGGCACGATCCGCGTAGAGCGAGTCGACCAGCTCGAAGAAGCGGCTCTGCCGACCCGCCGCCTCGGCTGCGGCGTGGAGGGCCGGCGAGCGCGGATGCTTGCTGGCAACCGGGAAGTGGCGGAAGACAAACCGGCCGGCGTGCTCCCGGAGCCGCGGCCACTCGGCGGCGCAGTGCGGACAGGCAAGGTCGGCGTAGACGACGATCCCCTCCTCCCCCTCGCCGCGGATGTGGTCGTCCGGCCCCACCGGCGGGATCGGGGCGCTGCTGAGGTCGTTCATCTCACCGAGTCCGTGAAAATGCGTCGTATAGGCGCATTTCTACGGTTTCGCGTCAGGAGAGAGCGTCGAAGATGACGTTGGCGCCGGGGAACTCGCCCGGGTTGGGCGATTCGTAGGTCCAGGCGACTTTGCCTTCCTCGTCGACGAGGACGAGGGTGCGGTTGGCGAAGCCGAGCGGCGCGTCTAGGTAGGAGCCGTAGGCGCGGGCGACCTCGCCCTTCGGCTCGAAGTCGGAGAGCAGGGTCGTGTCGATCCCGAGCTTCTCCTGGAAGGCCTTGTGAGCGAAGAAGCTGTCGACGCTGATCCCGACCAGCTCGACCCCCTTCTCGGCGATCTCCGGCTTGACCTCCTGGTAGATCGAGAGCTGGTCGCCGCAGACGGGGCTGAAGTCCCCCGGGTAGAAGACGAGCATCACTTTGCGGCCCTTGTAGTCGGACAGGGAAACCTTCTCCCCGTCCTGGTCGCGGAGGGTGAAGTCGGGGGCTTGCTCCCCGACCGCGATCATCGCCGCAGGCCGAGCTCTTTGACCAGGGCGCGGTAGCGCTCGAGGTCGGAGCTTTCGAGGTAGCGCAGCATCCGCCGCCGCTTACCGACCAGCATCAGCAGACCGCGGCGCGAGTGGTGGTCTTTCGCGTGGGCGCGCAGATGCTCGGTGAGTTCGTTGATCCGCTCGGTCATCAGGGCGATCTGGACCTCGGCCGAGCCGGTGTCGTTCTCGCCGCGGCCGTACTTGCCGATCAACTCGCTCTTTTTCTCTTTGGTCAGGCTCATCTCGTAGAAACGCCGCACACGGAGGTGCGACGGCTGCTGGAAGCTAGCACAGAGGCTCAGTGCCGGCGCAGCACGATTTGGGCGGTATCGCCGCGCCCGCCGGCGACCGTCGTCGTCGCCTGGAGGGCGACCCGGCCACGGCGGGACAGCCGATTCGTCAAGCGCCGGGGGAGGCGCACGGCGATTCGCGCTTTGTCACCGAGGCGGAGGTTGAACCGCTTGCGGACGACCCTCCCGCCCCCGGTCAGCCGCAGGCTGCCCTTGCAGCGCCTTCCCGCCGGGGTCCAGCGGCAGGAAAGCGGCACGTAGGCGGCGCGGCCGCGAACGCTGCCGGAACCGACGACGCGGACTTCGAGCGGCGGCGGCGCGTAGGTGCCGATCGTTCCGGGGGCGTTGTAGAAGCTCGTGCCCTCGACCCCGGCGACGAACCAGAGTCGGCCTTCGGGACCTTCGGTGAGATCGGTGACCGGCGACGAGCACCGGCTGATGCAGGCGGTGACGCCCTGCGCCACGCCGGGGATGACCCAGCCGATGCGGCCGCCGCCGAGCGCGTACCAGAGGTCGCCGAAGGGGCCGCTGGTCAAGGCGGAGATCGTCCGTCCCTGGGCGAGCGGGAACTGGGTGATTTCGCCCCGCGTGGTGATCCGCCCGAGGGTCGCCGAGGTCGCCTTGCCGAACCAGAGGGCGCCGTCAGGGCCGACGACGATGTCGTCGGGGTAACCGGCGGCTGCTTCTTCGGGCAGATGGAAGTCGGCCTCGGCGCCGTCACTGCCGATCCGGGCGATCGCGCCGCCTCCCGGCAGCGTCACCCAGAGGGCTCCGTCGGGACCGGCGGCGATCCCACCTCCCCAGGATTCGCGGGCGCCGGTAAGCGGAAATTCGGTCACGACGCCGCTCGTCGTGATCCTGCCGACGCGGGCGACCCCCGACTCGGTGAACCAGAGGGCGCCGTCGGGACCGGCGGCGATCGCGGTGGCGTTGCCGGCTCCCTGCGGCAGATCGAACTCGGCGATCTGCCCCGAGGTGGTGATCCGCCCGACCTTCGGTCTGCCGCCCTCCGTGAACCAGAGGTTGCCGTCGGGACCGAGCGCGATGTCGCTGAGACCGACGATGGCGGTGTGGGTGTCGACCACATATTCCGTCACCTTCCCGGAGGGCGTCACCCGCCCGAGGACGTCGCCGGCGCCGCCGGAGACATTGCGGATACCGGCGAACCAGAGGTTGCCGTCGGGACCGGTGACCACCGCCTGCGGTCGCGTCCCGGGGCCGAGCTCGTATTCGCTCACCTGCCCGACCACCGGCGGCGCCTGGCGGATGCCGGCGGCGGCCACCGCCGGGAAGGCGAGCAGGGCGAGCAGTGCCGCTAGGGCGAGGTGAAGCCCGCGCATACCCGCTTCGCGTCCTCTACGTCCTCGTGCATCTGATCGATCAACTCCTGAACCTCGGGGTAGTTGCGCTCACCGCGCAAGCGCTCGACGAAGGCGACGCGCAGGGTTCTGCCGTAGAGATCTTCTTCGCGGTCGATCAGGTAGGTCTCGATCAGGACGCCGCGACCGCTCTCGAAGGTCGGGCGGATGCCGACGTTGACGGCGGCGGGGACGCCGTCGGCGAAGGCGGCGTAGACCCCGTGGCCGGGGATCACGAGGCGGTCGTCGGGGACGATGTTGGCGGTCGGGAAGCCGAGCTCGCGGCCGCGCTGATCGCCGCTGACGACCTCGCCCTCGACCATGAAGGGGGCGCCGAGACAGCGACGGGCGGGCTCCATCTCACCGGCGGCGACCAGGGCTCTGATCCGAGTCGAGGAGACGGTTTCGCCGTCGACTTCGACCAGCGGCACGACCCGGGCCTGGAACTCCGGGCGCGCGTCCAGCATCGCCGGGTCGCCTTTGGCTTTGGCGCCGAAGCGGAAGTTCTCGCCGACCGAGACCTGCTTGGCGTCGAGCTTCTCCAGCAGCACGTGCTCGATGAAGTCCTCGGCGCTGCGCTGGGCGAACTCCTTGTCGAAGGGGATGACGACGAGCTCCTGCACTCCGAGGCCTTCGATCACGTCGCGCTTGACGTTGAAGGGCATGATCAGCTTCGGCGTCGCCGCCGGGTGCAGGACTTCGAGCGGGTGCGGGTCGAAGGTGAGGACCGTATCTGCCCCCTCGATCACCGCCTGGTGGCCGAGGTGGACGCCGTCGAAGGTGCCGATCGCGACGTTGCGCGGCCGCGGCTCGGCGTCGGGGAGCGAAGTGACCTTCATGCTCATCGCAGCGCCTCCGCCACCGCCGGCACCAGCTCAGCGACCTCGGCGGCGGGGAGCTCCTCCCCCGCGTTCTCGACCCGGAAGGGACCGATCGCGGTCCGCCGCAGCTCCTCGCAGTAGGCGTCGTCCAAGGTCTCGACCAGCGTCCTGATGTAGGTCCCGGCCGAGCATTCGACCTCGTAGTGGGCGTGCTCGGCCTCGCTGGAGAGGAGCTCAGCCCGGTAGACCTGGACGTCGCGCTCGGGGGTCTCCACCACCTCGCCGCGGTGAGCCTTCTTGTAGAGCCTCTCCCCTCCGACACGGACGGCCGAGGTCATCGGCACCCGCTGGCGCACGGTCCCGGTCGGCAGCGCCAGGGACTCCGGGAGGCGACCGGTCTCCGTCAGCTCACCGTCGGGATCGCCGGTCGAAGAGTGCCAGCCGAGGCGAGCCGTCGCTAGGTAGGTCTTCGGCAGGCCGACGAGGAAGCGCTGCAGCCGGGTGGCCCGGCCGAGCAGGATCAGCAGCAGGCCGGTGGCGAAGGGGTCGAGGGTGCCGGCGTGGCCGACTTTGCCCCCGCGCCGCCGCCGCACCTGGGCGACGACATCGTGCGAGGTCACACCGGCGGGCTTGTCGAAGAGCAGCACGGAACCCGTCGTCGCGGCCGCCATCGCTCAGGCTTCGAGTTGGGCAGAGACCTCGCGGGCCAGGAACTCGACCAGCTGCTCGAACTCGAGGTCGGTCGAGAAGCCGGCGGCGCGTTTGTGGCCGCCGCCGCCGTTGACGCGGGCGATCGCCGAAACGTCGACGTCGCCGGCGCTGGAGCGGAGGCTGACCTTGCGGGCGGAGCGGCCACGTTCGCCGAGGTCGCGGATCACCGCTGCCACTTTGACCCCCTCGATCGAGCGCAGGTTGTCGATCAGCCCCTCGGTCATCTCCTCGCCGGCGCCGGTCGCCTCGTAGTCGGCGGTGGTGATGTAACTGATCACCAGCTTGCCGTCGAGGTGGCTGGAGATCTTGTCGAGAGCACGGGAGACGAGCCGCAGCTTCTCGATCGGCACGTGCTCGTAGAGGCGCCGGTAGGTGTCGTCGACGTTGACCCCGGCGTCGATCAGGTCCGCCGCCACCCGGTGGGTGTGGGCGTTGGTGTTCTCGTACATGAACTTGCCGGTGTCGGTGATCAGACCGACATAGAGCGCCGAGGCGATCTCCGGCGTCAGCTTCGCCCCCAGCAGCAGCGCCAGGTCGTAGACGATCTCGGCGGTGCAGGAGGCGCCGACCTCGACCAGGTTGAAGTCGCCGAAGCGGGTGTTGTCGTGATGGTGGTCGATGTTGATGACCTCGTTGCCGCCCGCGGTCAGCCACTCGACCGGCATCCGGTCGATGTTGCCGCAGTCGAGGAAGACGACGGTGCGGTCGGCCATGTCGGCGGGCGCCTCGTGGAAGACCTCCTCCAGCGGCAGGAAGCGGTACTCGATCGGCAGCGGGAACTCCTTCGCGGCCATGAACATCACCGAGTCCTTGCCGAGCTGGGTGAGGACTTTGTGCAGGCCGAGCAATGAACCGAGGGCGTCGCCGTCCGGACCCTCGTGGGCGGTCAGCAGGAAGCGGTCGCGCTCGCGCAGCTCATTGGCGACGCGCTCGAGATCGGTGGCGATGTCGGATACGGAGTTCACTGCTCGTCCTCTCCCTCCTCCAACAACTCGCTGACCCGGGAGGCTTTCTCGATCGTGTCGTCGTAACGAAAGGTCAATTTCGGCGTCCGCTTCATCCGCGTCTCCCCCGCGATCCGCGACTGGATCAGGCCGTGGGCGGAGCGCAGGCCCTCTAGCGTCGCGTCCCGCTCCTCCTTGTCTCCGAGCACGCTGACGAACACCTTGGCGGTGCGCAGGTCGGGGCTGGTCTCTACGGAAGTCACGGTCACGAAGCCGATCCGGGGATCGTTCAACTCGCCTGCCACAGCCGCCCCGATGACCTCGCGAAGCACCTCGTTGATGCGCCGCATACGGGGTCCGGCCATGCTACTCCAGGGTCTGCTCGACCTGTTTCGTCTGGAAGAACTCGAGCACGTCGTCCTCCTTGACGTCGGCGTACCCCTCGAGGACGATGCCGCACTCCTGACCCTCCTCGACTTCCTGGACGTTGTCTTTGAAGCGGCGCAGGGAGCCGAGCTCGCCGGTCCAGATCACCGTTCCCTCACGGATCAGGCGGACGCTGGCGGTACGCACGGCCTTCCCCTCGGCGACGATGCAGCCGGCGATGCGGCCGACTTTGGAGGCTTTGAAGGTCTGTTTGACCAGCGCCTCGCCGATCGTCTCCTCGACCGCGACCGAGTCGAGCAGGCCCTCCATCGCGTTGCGCAGGTCTTCGGTGATTTTGTAGATGACCGAGTAGGTGCGGACGTCGACGCCCTCGCGGGCCGCGGCCCGTTTGGCGTCGAGCAGCGGCCGCACGTTGAAGCCGATGATGATCGCGTCGGAGGCCGAGGCGAGCATCACGTCGGACTCGTTGATGCCGCCGGTCTGCGAGTGGATGATGTTGATCGCCACCCGTTCCTGCGGCACCTTCGCGAGCTCGTCCTGGAGCGCCTCCAGCGAGCCGGCGACGTCGGCCTTGAGGACGATGTTGAGCTCCTTGATCTCGCCCTCCTGGGCGCGGGCGAAGACCTCGTCGAGGCTGACCTTGCGGCCCTGGCGACGGGCCAGCGCCTCGGTTTTGAGCCGGTGGGCGCGCTCTCCCGCCATCTGGCGGGCCTGGCGGTCGCCTTCGACCGTCTGCACGAACTCGCCGGCGTCGGCGACCCCGTCGAAGCCGAGCACCTCGACCGGCATCCCGGGAACCGCCTCCTCGACCGGTTTGCCGGTGAAGTCCTGCATTGCCCGCACCCGGCCCCACTGGGGCCCGGCGACGAGCGAGTCGCCGACCCGCAGGGTGCCGCGCTCGACGAGCACGGTGACGACCGGCCCGCGGCCGGGGTCGAGCTGGGACTCGATCACGTGGCCGGAGGCATCGGCGTTCGGGTTGGCCGTCAGCTCCTCCAGCTCGGTGACCAGGAGGATCATGTCGAGCAGGTTGTCGAGGCCCTCCCGCGTCTTCGCCGAGACCTCGCAGAAGACGGTGTCGCCGCCCCACTCCTCCGGGGTGATTTCCATCTGGGCGAGCTCGCCGCGGACTTTTTCGGGGTTGGCCCCCTCTTTGTCGATCTTGTTGACCGCGATCAGCATCGGCACGTCGGCGGCGCGGGCGTGGTCGATCGCCTCTTTCGTCTGCGGCATGACGCCGTCGTCGGCGGCGACGACCACGACGACGACGTCGGTTACCTTGGCGCCGCGGGCACGCATCGCCGTAAAGGCGGCATGACCCGGGGTGTCGAGGAAGGTGATCGTCTTCTCGTCGTGGTGGACCTGGTAGGCGCCGATGTGCTGGGTGATCCCCCCGGCCTCGCCGGCGGCCACCTCGGTCTCGCGGATCGCGTCGAGCAGCGAGGTCTTGCCGTGGTCGACGTGCCCCATGATCGTCACTACCGGCGGCCGATCGACCAGGTCCTCCTCGGCGTCGGAGAACTCCGGCTCCTCGGGCTCCTCGTCGGCGGCGTGGACGATTTCGACTTTGCGGTCGTACTCGTCGGCGATCGCCTTCACAGAATCGTCCGTAAGGGTCTGCGTGAGCGTCGCCATCTCGCCCATCATCATCAGTTTTTTGATCACCTCGGCCGGGGCCAGGCCGAGCGATTCGGCGACCTCGCGGACGGTAGCGCCGGAGTTGACTTTGACCGCCTCGGGCTCGGCCGGGGTCGCAGGGCCCTGCGGCGGCTCCTCGAGCAACGGACGGCGGCGGCGCCCGCCGCGGCGCCGTGGCGGACGCTGCGGCGGCGGCCCGCCCATCTGCTCGCGGCGCGAGGCCTGCGAGTCGATCACGACGCGGCGTTTTTTCGAGCTCGCGCCGCCGCCGGCACTTTGGGCAGCGCCGCCCGCGCGAACCGGTTTGGTCGAAGTCGAAGGACGTTTGCCGGTTGGTTTCGCGCCGCCCTGCTGCGGCGCCGGCGCTTTCGGAGCAGCGGCCGCGGGTGCTTTCGGCTCGCTTGGCGCAGCGGCTGCGGGCGCGGCTTTTTTCGTCGCTTCGGCGCCGCCGTTGCCTTTCGCGGCCGAGATCGCTTTCAGCGCATCGGCCTCCTCGACGGTCGAGGCGGCAGCTTTGGCTTCGACCCCGGCCGCTCGCAGGGCGGCCAGCAGCTCTTTCGAGCTGACGCCCTGCGCTTTCGCGATCTCGTGAACCCGCTTCTTAGCCACTAGGCCTGCTCCGCCTCCTCGACAACTTCTTCCGCTTGCTCAGCGGGGACTTCCTCGGCCGGCGCTTCGGCCGGCGGGGCTTCCTCGGCGGCGCCGTCAGCAGCCGCTTCGGGATCGTCGTCCAGGGTCTCGCCGCCGACTTCCTCGGCTTCGGTGGCCTCCTGCTGGATGTCGGCTTCGATCGCCTCCTCGGTGGCGACTTCGTCGGCGGTCTCCTCGGCCGGAGCCTCCTCCTCCGTCGGCTCGACGAAGTTTGCCTCGGCGCGGGCAACGATCTCTTCGACCGTGCCTTCGTCGGCATCCGGGTCGGCGAGGATTTCCACCTCGGCCTCGGAGAGGTCGGCGATGATCGCCGTCTGGCTGGTCTCGAAGCGCGAGAGCGCCTGGTGGGCGGGCAGGCCGCAGTAGGTCGAGCCCGGGATCGCTGCGTTGGGGCAACGGCGGCCGGTGGTCAGCACCGCCATGCAGCGGCCGTCGAAGGTTTCTTCGCCCTCGATCTCGATGTCGGTTTCTTCGGAGGCGAACTCGGTCTCGGACTTGATGTCGACCCGCCAGCCGGTGAGGCGAGCGGCGAGCCGGGCGTTCTGGCCGTCGCGGCCGATCGCCAGCGAGAGCTGGTCGTCGGGCACGATCACGGTCGCCTGGCGCTCGTCGTCGTCGACGATCACCTCGCGGACGCGCGCCGGCGAGAGCGCTTTGGCGACGAAGCGGGCGGGCTCCTCGTTGTAAGGGATGATGTCGATCTTCTCGCCGCGCAGCTCGGAGACGACCATGCGGACGCGCGAGCCGCGCGGGCCGACGCAGGCGCCGACCGGGTCGACCCCGTCGGCGTGGGAGACGACGGCGATCTTCGAGCGGTAGCCGGGCTCGCGGGCGACGCCGGTGATTTCCACCAGCTTGTCGGCGATCTCCGGGACCTCGAGCTCGAACAGGCTTTTGATCAGCTCCGGGCTGCGGCGGGAGACGACGATCGCCGGTCCTTTGGTCGAGTCGGAGACGTCGGTGATCACGGCCTTGACCCGCATCCCGTGGTCGTAGCGCTCGTTGTAGACCTGCTCGGACTTCGGCAGCAGCGCCTCGACCCGCTCGCGCAGCTGGACCAACGTGTAGCGCTTGTCCGACTGCTGGATGATCCCGGTGATCAGCTCGCCGACCCGGTCCTGGTACTCGTCGTACATCATCTGCCGCTCGGCCTCGCGGATCCGCTGCAGGATCACCTGCTTGGCGGTTTGGGCGGCGATCCGGCCGAAGTCGTCGGGGGTGACGTCGCGGGTGTCGATCTGGTCCTCGTAGGGGGCGATCATCTCCGGGTCGAGCTCGGGATCCTCCGGCTCTTTCATTTCCCCGGTCTCGGGATCGACTTCGGGCTCCTCCTGCTGCTCGGCGGCTTCGGCCAGCAGCTTCTCCTCCAGCTCGGGAGGCAGGATCAGTTCGAAGACGCGGAAGTCGCCGGTTTCGTGGTCGAGGTCGACGCGCGCGTATTTGGCGGCTCCGGGAGTCTTCTTGTAAGCGGAGAGCAGCGCGTCCTCGAGCGCGTCCATCAGCCGGTCGGCCGCGATCCCCTTCTCCTGCTCGAGCGCTTTGACTGCGTCGACGATCTCTTTACTCACTGAAGCGACTCCTTGGTTTCGGAACTGGTGGCTTTGCGGCGGTCTCGGTACTTCGGCCCCGGCGAAGACACCTCGAGGGAATAATCGACCAGCAGGTGCTGCAGATGCTTGGTGACCCGTTCGCAGAGAGCGAGATCGACGCCACCGGGGTGGTCGATGAAGAGGCGCAGGGCGTCGTTCCTCGGTTTCTCGAGGGCGACGAGGTCGATGTCGCTGTCAAGCTCTGAGATTTGCTGCTGAATTGATTGCTCGGTGGGGTCTGCCATGCCTGGGGGCGAAGTGCTGATGGGGGTCGGTTTTCGGGGTCCGGGCGTAAAAAAAGTGGGCCAGGCCCACTCCTCGACACCGCATAGGACAGAAAAGCTTGGGACCAGTATAGCCCGCTCAGTGCGTGGACCTACCTGATTTTTCCCGCAGCCGGTCGACCTCCTGCAGGATCGCCTCGGCAACCTCGTCCTTGGAGGTGATCGAAACGTCGATCTCGGTCTCCCGGCCGATCAAGGTGACCGCGTTGCGTTCGCTCTCGAATCCGATCTCCGGATCGGAGACGTCGTTGAAGACGATCAGGTCGGCACCCTTGCGCGCGAGCTTGCCGCGAGCGCGCTCGACCGCCTCCTCCCGGCTCGCGCCCGCTTCGGCGGCGAAGCCGACGATCGTCTGCCCCGCCGAGCGCCGGGCGGCGAGCGCGGCGAGGATGTCCTCGGTCGGCTCGAGGTGCAGGTCGAGGCCGTCCCGGCGCTTCAGCTTCCCCGCCGCGGGCTCGGCGGCGCGGAAGTCGGCCGGCGCCGCCGCCATCAGCAGGACGTGGGCCGCCGGGAACTCCGCCTCGGCAGCGCGGGCGAGCTCGGCGGCGGTCTCGACGTCGATCCGCCGCACTGCCGCGGGCGCCGGCAGCGCCACGTTGGCGGCGACCAGGGTCACCTCCGCCCCGCGCTTCGCCGCCGCCGCGGCCAGCGCGATCCCCATCCGGCCGCTGGAGCGGTTGCCGATGAAACGGACGGTGTCGATCGGCTCGCGGGTGCCGCCGGCGGTGACCAGGACCTTGAGGCCGTCCCAGGGGCGATCGCCGCCCGGCAGCGAAGCCTCGATCCGGGCCAGCAGCAGCTCGGGGTCGGGCAGGCGCCCGCGGCCGTACTCGCCGCGGGAGGCGAGCTTGCCCTCGCCGGGCTCGATCACCTCCACCCCACGCTCGCGCAGCGTCACCAAGTTCGCCTGCGTCGCCGCGTCGGCGTACATGCGGTCGTTCATCGCCGGCGCCACCAGGCGCGGGGCCGTGCAGGCGAGGAAGGAGGTGGTCAGCATCGAGTCGGCGTTGCCGGCAGCGAGCTTGGCGATCGTGTTGGCCGAGGCGGGCGCGACCAGGTAGGCGTCGCAGCGGCCGGCCAGCTCGAGGTGGCCGATCGGGTCGTGGGCGACCGCCTCGTCGCCCGGAAAGGCGCCGCGCATCGGGTCGCGCTCGAACTCGTTGACGAGGACCGGCGCGCCGACGATGCCCTCGAAGGAAGCGGCGCCGACGAAGCGGGTCGCCGTCTCGGTCATCAGCACCCGCACGCCGTGCCCGGCCAGCGTCGCCAGCCGGGCCAGCTCCAGGGCCTTGTAGGCGGCGATGCCGCCGCTGACGCCGAGAAGGATTCGGGCCATGCCTCGGTTTTAAAGCAAGCCCGCTGAGCGGGCAGCCTCGAACCTAGGCGCGGTACTCGTATTTCAGTTTGCCCTCGGCGAGCTCTTCGAGCGACATCGAGAGGTAGTTCCTCTCGGCGTTGGTCTCGACCATCGGCGGCGGGTACTCCCCGAAGCCGCCCTCACCGAGGTTGTGGAAGTAGCTGTTGATCTGCCGAGCCCGCTTCGCCGCGACGACGACAGCGGCGTAATGGGAATCGGCGTGGTCCAGAAGCTTGTCTACGCGTGGTTTGATCATCGGCGGCCGAGTCTAGAGGATCAGCCCGCCGGCGCCGACCCGAGCTCCGAGCGGACCACCTCGACCAGCTCGTTCGAGGCGCGGCTGACGTCGTCGTTGACGATCTGGTGGTCGAAGTCGTCCTGGGCGGCGAGCTCCTGCTCGGCCACTTTGAGCCGCTCGTCGATCGCCTCGGTCGAGTCGGTGCCGCGGCCGATCAGCCGTTCGCGCAGGACCGCGGGGTCGGGCGGGGCGATGAAGATCTGGACCGAGTCCGGTTTCGCCGCCCGCACCTGTTGAGCGCCCTGGACCTCGATCTCCAGCACCACCGACCGGCCGTGCTCCAGGCAGCGCTCGACCTCGCTGCGCAGGGTCCCGTAGCGGTTGCCGCTGTAGGTGGCGAACTCGAGGAAGTCCTTTTCGTCCACCCGCTGCTCGAACTGCTCCGGGGTGAGGAAGTGGTAGTCGCGGCCGTCGGCCTCGCCCTCGCGCGGCCCCCTCGTCGTCGCCGAGACCGAGAGCTCGAGGTCGGGCACCCGCTGCAGCAGCTCGCGGATCAGGGTTCCCTTGCCCACCCCCGAGGGGCCGGTGATGACGAAGACCTTGGCCATGCGGCCGGAGATATTGACCGCCGGGGCGGTCGGCAACTACCGGCGGAGCTGAGAGATCAGCTCCGCGCGCTGGCGCTCGGAGAGGCCGCCGATCGTCTTCGACGGCGAGATCCGACACTGGTTGAGGATCCGGTTGGTCTTCACGCGGCCGTACTTCGGCACCGCGAGGAGCATGTCGAAGACCTTCGCCGTCTGCACGTACTCCGGCGGGTCGAGCAGGATCGTCTGGATGCTGGCGCGGTTCGCCTTCAGATCCTTCTTCAGCTTGGCGCGAGCGGTACGGATGTCATTGGCTCGCTTGAGGGCCTCCATCCGCTGGTCGAGTGACCGTTCGGGAGCCGCCAGAGAAGATTTGACCGGGGAGGCACTCATGTGGGCGGCGAGTATAGCCGCGGCTTGCGGGCCTGCAAGGTGACAACGGCAAATTGCCCCAAAATTCGTCTGGACCTCTAGTCGAGGTTCACCCTCTACAGGCGTAACGAGGCCTCAGACACCTTGGTTTCCAGCTCATTTGCGATCCGCGCGCCGGCCCGCGGATCGCGGAAACTCTCGGTTCCCACGGCGACCAGGGTCGCGCCGAGGGCGAGGAATTCGTCGGCGTCGGCGCCGCTGGAGATCCCGCCCATGCCGATCAGCGGAACCTCGGTCACGGCGGCGACCGTGCGCAGCTGCTGCAGCGCGATCGGCCGCACCGCCGGCCCCGAGAGGCCGCCGTGGCCCGCCGCCGGCGCCGGCGCCCGGGTCTCCGGGTCGATCGCGCTCGCCTTCAGCGTGTTGATCAGCGAGACCGCGTCCGCCCCGCCCGCTTCGGCGGC
>Ga0207704_10000813_pt1 | contig 13787 bp, 10 predicted proteins | sample KBSMisM12_FD_184308 | JGI IMG/M metagenome (GOLD analysis project Ga0207704, IMG submission 184308) | Miscanthus rhizosphere microbial communities from Kellogg Biological Station, Michigan, USA - KBS Miscanthus M1-2 (SPAdes) (version 2) | ecosystem: Host-associated > Plants > Roots >...
TCAGCGGCGAAATCGAGAACAATCTCATCGCCTTTCTTTACATCGTGACGATTGTCGTTAAGCACGCCAAGACGGATTTTTGGACCCTGGAGGTCTTGCAGCACTGCAATTTGGCGGTTGCTCGCTGCACTTGCTTCACGAATCCACTTGAGCTGGTCAAGACGTTCTTCGTGTGAGCCGTGGCTAAAATTGAATCGGAAACCATTTACACCAGCGTCGATCAGTTCGTTGATCTTTTCCTCGCTTGATGTAACTGGACCTAGAGTAGCTAGGATTTTAGTACGTTTAAAGATTGTATTCATTTCTATAATTATACAATACTGAGGTGCTATACGCTATGGCCAAACAGAACACCAACACCGTAGGTTATCGCCATAGCAACGAGGCCGCCCGCAACAACGCGCAGAATTGCCCGCGTTTTCGGCGCCTTACCGGCAACAGCGCTGAGGTAACCAATAGTGACAAGGGCTACCGCAACAGCCGCCACTGTGATTGGTACGCGCCATGAGGCTGGACTAAGAATCATCGCAAGAAACGGCACTAAACCACCAGCCGTGAATGATACGAGACTGGCCGTTGCCGCTTGCCATGGGCTATTGATATCATCTGGGTCGAGATTAAAGTGGACGTGCAAATGCGCCCTCAAAGCATCCTTTTCAGTAAGTTCAGCGGCAACCTTTTCGGCCGTCTCACGGCTCACGCCGAGTTTCTGGTATTCACGAGCGAGCTCATCAAGTTCGCCTGTTGGGTCTTTACGAAGATCCTCTTTTTCGAGTGTCACATATGCTTTCTCGGCATCAGACTGGCTTGAGACGCTCACATATTCGCCCACTGCCATACTCAATGCACCTGCAACAAGTGCCGCGAGACCCGCAAGCGCAATTGAATTTGCATCACTCGTGGCACCGGCAACACCCATCGTAATACTCGAGATGCTGACAATACCATCGTTGCCACCCAAAACAGCTGCGCGAAGTTTGTTCAATTTACTATTATCGGCCGCATCTGACGGCAGTTCATATTTTGTTTTATCATATTCAGCCATGTTATCTGTTATTATACCATTTTTCCTTATCCAATCTGTTTATGCCTTTCACCTCTGTAAAAGCATAAGGATTTTATAGTTATAAAATATTATTGACGCACACTAAACTTGGTGGTAGTTTAAGTCTAATAGGAACTGTAGGAGCTAAATCGGGGAGGATTTATGTTCAAACAAGTAAACCGCAGGTTTGTTGCGGCATTAATGGCTATGGCCGTCGTAATATCAAATGTAATCACCCCTGTTGCACCTGCGTTCGCGGACGGCAGAAGCCAACAAGTCTACTGTAATCAAGAAGGGCAGTCTGGTAAGTGGAAAGCCCAGATTGGCGGCCCAAGCACCGAGCATGAATTTCCGCTTGAAGGAGTATTTGTACACAGCCAGAGTGAAGTAACTGCTGAGATGGATGCTCAATGCGCCCAGCAATACGGTGTTCCACAGATACCAATCCCGACACTCGCACCAACGTCGCCATCATGTCAAGCTGCCGGTAGTCTTACGCTTACCGAAACCAGTGACTACACTTGGTCGACAAACCCAGCGACAAATGGCAACATTGGCCCAGGCACCTACAAGATTACTGCGACAATTCGCCCTGGCGTTAACAAGCTCTTTACGAATCAAAAGAAAACTGTGGTATTCAACAATGTTGTTGTCCAGCCACAGCTTAGCGGCCAATCGTGTCCGCCAGAACCAAAAGTTGAATATAGTGACTGGAGCTACGGTGTCGTAGATTGCTCGACCCTCTCAGCCACTCAGACACGCATCAAGAAAACTACTCCATATGTATGGTTCCTTGGCAAATGGGTGCCTGATGTGCTTCACATCACCCTCACTACTGAAACTCAGCAGCGTACTCTTACTTCAACCGAGCTCATGGTTTGTACGCCAAAGCCTAAAGACACTGTCGTTTATGGCGACTGGACTGATGGCGCATTCCAGTGTGGCAACACTACGGTTGACCGTACTCGTGAAATTACTACCACAAAATACACTTGGAACGGTAGTGCGTGGGTGGCAAATGTTACCACTAAAACTGAGCACAAGTCACGCCCAGCAACAACTGCCGAGCAAATGAGCTGTGCGTCACAAACACAGCCAACGTGTGAAACCAATGGCACACTCACCCTCCCTGCGTATAAGGGCGACTGGCACAAAGATTACAAGTACGTGGTGACAATCGGCCTTAACGTTAAAACTTACGATGCAGACCACACTGTCACCATCCACAACATTCCACAGGGTGCGACCGTTACTGTAAAACTCGTGAGCGACGACTGCTTCCACGATGTTATCTTTACTAAGGATTATACATTTGACTACGCAAACTGTATTACTATCCCAGAACCTCGCCAGATTGATGAATGTGGCCTAGACAACGCACACTGGATTGTACCTGCAGACACTAAGGACATTCACTGGGCCCTCAATGGTGATGGTCACCTGATTGCAACTGCGATTGGCGGCACGTTCACCAACGGCCGCACTACCATCGACTTTGGCCCTGCCGAAGACTCTAACGAGACTTGCCCACCAGCCATTGCAACCCCTGTAAAACCACAGATCACTGACTGTACAGCTATCCTCCCAATCACACTTGGCATCACCTACAAGCACGTTTACCTTGACGCTAGCGGCAAGATCGTTGACCCAAGCCAGGCGGGCATCGTTGCTACCCAGCAAGGTGTAGTAGCAACTGCAAACGCAGGCTACGTACTTGCGCCAAGCAACGATGGTGGCAAGTACCTCGACAATGGTAGCTACCTCTACATACTTGATTTCACCGGTATGAACTGTGGCAAGGGTGACGTTACCCCACCAACCGTAACTCCACCTGCAACGACCGTTTCAGCTACACTTCCTACCCCAGCTGAGCTGCCACACACCGGTTCATCATTGAGTGGATTGCTCGTAACCCTACTTGCAACCCTTTCAACCTACGGTGTTGTATACTTCTTGCAGCCAAAGCGCCGCTAGAGACAGCTACCACACAAAAATACCCCGCTTGTCCGGGGTATTTTTATTACTCTACTTTTTGCGCGACCAAACGCCCTGTAGGATGCTCGCAATGATCAGCAAGGTTGTGACTAAGCCATCGAATGAGACAAAGTCACTTGCGCCCTTTATACCTCCATCAATAAGATACAGCACGCCAATGACCGTTAAGGCGAGCTTGTTGGCGATTATGATCCCCCAGAGTTCGCGGCTACTATCTGGCTTTTTGGCAAGCAGACTAAAGAGTGCAGAAAAGGTAAAGAAGCCGACTGTACGCCATGTCTCGACTGCGAGTGTATCTTTTGCAGTGTCCGTAAGGTCTGCAAGCCCACCAATCCCTGCAAGGGCAGCAGCAATTGCGAGAAAAATTAGGATTACTTGAACGGCTTTTTGTTTTGGGGATAAATGAGTTGCTTTCATGCCTCTACTATAGCTTAGATTCATCAAGTAAAATATCCCTCGCGAGAACAGCGCGGGTCGCAAACACTACAAGCCCTTCTTGGCTACAAATCTTGCCGTAGAGATCGACGACGCCAAGCTTGCCGCATCTTAGCGGCTGAAGGATTCCCTGGGGCGCCGTCCCACTTTGTATACCCAATAGGATCACCATCTAGCGCAAGCGTGTCAAATAAAACATCCTCTTGGTAGGGTGTAACGTCTGTATGCTCGTTGACATACAAGCGCCGGGAAGGAAATGTGCGCCGGACGAGATCTAGAACTGTTAGGTCTTCAGTTCCGTATTTCGTCTCGAGAGCTTTGGTGATCTTGTCTCTCAGCCATTCATCGACGAGTGCGATTTTGTTTCGGTCGGCATCGGATATCATGCCGAACGTTGCTGCAAGTCGCTCACTCGTTATATGCGCGAGCTCTCCTGCGAGTGCATCGAGTTCCTCTTGATAGTTTGCCAAGTGAGGGTCGAGGTTTCGAACGAGGAAATTAAAGACGTTCTGCGCTTTTTGAGCGACGACATCTGGGGAGACATTCCTACTCACTACAGGTTGATCTGCAACACGCTGATCTGCCGTATCGTCATTGATGACAACGCCAACGACATCTTCCATCACAGCACCCTTGATGAAGGCTTCATCATAAAAGCCCCTATCCGGTGGCTGCACCATAGAGCAGTTCGCGGGGTCGATAGCGAATGAGACTGCGCTGCCCTCGATATAAGTAACAAAGGCTACATTTGGAAGTTTACGTACTGGGGTTTCAGCGACGCTAACAAGGTCACTGCCAGTTTTAGTTAGTTCCTTGGTCGTGTTTGAGTTGACATAGCCAAGCCGCTCTTCCTGGTCAGCGGCAGATGAAAGTCCATGCTCTGCAATGCCGTACAACGCAATGAGGTCCACGCCAACCCCATGATAAACGAGATCTTTCCTCTCTAGTAATTCACCGAATGGCCGGAGCTCTTCTTTCTCTTTTTGATAATCCGGTGTTGGGGTTAATGACCCTGACACACCTACCTCTTCTTGGTTTTAAATAATGATCAGTCGGGCTTTGAGCCGTACCACTGTATACGCTAATAATAAGAAAGAGGAGAAACATATGCAATATGAAGAGATGACCTTGGGCTATAGCGAACTTCTGCAAAGTTCGGTTTTTCGGCGAAGACCAATCAAAGAAAAAACGCCACACAAGGTGACGTTCTTTCTATGGTGATCTCACGGAGAATCGAACTCCGATTGCCAGGATGAAAACCTGGTGTCCTAACCGTTAGACGATGAGACCAAATGGTGGACGAGAGAAAAATCTCTCAACACTTACGCTATTCTAGCAGATAAGTCACTTATTTTCAAGCATTTTTTAGGGGTGGGGCACGATATTACTCGCACCCCACCCCATGGTTCCGCGTAACGCGGAGTCAGGTTGTTCCCCCACCAGTCGACACTCCTTCCCGGGTACCGTTCTTGCGGTCACGCTTTGGTCTGCCATGCCAGTTCCGCTGATCCAGGAGCGCGGAACGGCGCGGCTTGCGCCAGCCCTTCGTCTTGCGGAGAAGCTCGTCGTACTCATCGAGCAACGACTGTGACGCCTGCCAACACCTACCGCCCTGGAAGTACCAGAGCTGAGTGCCAGCTGCGTTAAGCTCCACCACCACCTCCATTAGCAGAAGGTAGTGGGCCTGGACTCGAAGCATTCCGAGCCAATAGCCCGTGAGGTCGCGATACTGCCGCGGCAGGTCGCTCACCTCGACGAAGTCGTGCGGTCGCTGCATGGCTTCGGCAATCGCCATCACAAGCTGGTCGAGCGACCCGTTCATACCGAGCAAGCTATGCTTGTCGGCAGCACGGAACACTCCTACCGTCTTGAGGCGGGCAACCTGGCGAAGGTGGTCGAGCGGGGCATTATCCCGGCTACGACCGTCACAGAACAGCTCTTCGAGCTCCAGCCCCTCACAGAGGATGCGACTCCGCAGTGAAGGGCTCGGCTCTATTTGGCGCCTACCTTTGGTGTACATGTGCGTTCCCTACCTTGCGTACAGGGGGGTTACTACAATATAACGACCAATAAACAAAGACAAGAGTAAGCGAGTTGAGAAGTGTTAATCGTTAGTTAATTATTGTTGCGCTTATGATTAAAATATTGCTCTATATATTGACTTTTTAACATAATTGTGATAACATTACTAGGTCACGGTGAGTGAGGTAAAAGCTTACGCGCCAAGATGAGAACATTGACAATCAGGCTATACCTTACTGTATTAGTCTGTTTGTTAAGAGGCAGCAACCGAGACCGTGAATTTCACGATTTCAGTTGCTGCTTTTTGCAAGCAGCACTCAGTATACGAATACGAAACCTTCTTCTAGAGCGAGGTTACGTCGGGGACACTCAGCACATTTAGTTGCGCCGAGTATCCCCGACGCAACTGCAGAGCGCCGGGGACCCGTCAACCGGGCCATCCGGCCCATCGTTCAAGGAGACACAGACTCATGACCACCGTTCCCAGCAAGACCGCCGCCCAGCGAGTCGTCGACGACCTCAACGAGAAGTACGAGACGGCCGACTGGCGCCGGTTCGCCGGACACGCCGTGAAGACCAACTCGGCCTTCGGGGTGGCCGACGCCCACTTCGTCGTGGTCGGCCACGACACGGAGGCCTACAACTCCGCCGCCGTCGCCTACCTGAACGCGCTGGCCGAGAGCGGCAACCACGTCACCGCCATGGTGGCGGCCTGCCGCATCATCGGCATCCCGGCCCCCGCCGAGGACCGTGGACCGGTCGACAGCCTCGTCGACCGCACCACCGCGCACCGCGCGGACCGCCGCAACGGCGACGCGCCGCCGCTTCCGCTCCCCACCAGCTGGTGGGGGAAGGCCTGGGCCTACCTCTCGCGGGAGTGCTGATCCCTTCAAGACCCGAAAGGAACGCATGATGCTCATCGCGGCATTCGTGTGCACGGTCTTGATGGCCGTCGCACTACTCAGGAAGAAGGCCTCAGCCGCCTGTGTCAGCGCCCTCGGCGCCGGCACGACCCTGCTGCTGTGGCACAACCACCACCCGCTCACCGGTACCGCGACGTGGAACATCCTCCTCGCGCTCACCGGTGTCATGCTCATCCTCAACTGCTTCAAGCGTACGCGAAGGGTCATCGGCCTGTTCGCGTACATCCTGCTCACGGGATTCGTTCTGTGGCAGGGGCTTGACTCAGTTGGAGCACTCGTTCTGTTCAGCATCGCCGCAATCGTGGCGCTGTTCAGGGCGAGGAAGTTCACCGTGCTGTCGACGGCCGCCCTCATCGTAGTGGCGAGCCTCGGCCTCGGAGTGGCAGCAGCCCCCAGTTTCATGGGGACGGCAGTCGCAGCCGAACAGCCCGGTGACCCGCACAACTTGACCGTCGGGCCGGACGACCTCCTGCCCTCCTCGGTCAAGTGCAGCACTACCACATTCAACAACAACTCGCTCAAGCCCGTCGGCAAGGACGGCCGGCTCTGGGTGGACAGCGTCTCGACGCCGTTCACCGCCACAAGCACGGACGGCCAGTTCGCCGAGCTGACAAGCGAGATCTGCACCAACCCGACACTTGGTGACGCGTACGCGCAAGCGCTCGCGGACGCCAAGATCGGCGACTTCTCTGTCGCCGATGCCAACTCCTGGCTGGGAGACTTCCTCAAGAAGTCGAACGGCAAGGACGGCCTTCGGGTGTGGCTGAGCAAGTCCAGCGACGGCAAGACCATCTACGTGACCGGCACGAGCGAAGGCTCGTACCAGTACTACGCGCAGATGGTCAACACCCTCCTGTACATGCTGGACAACCAGGGAACCAAGACGACACCTTCGACGGCCAACTGGCCGCTCGGACTGGTCGTCGGTACCCTGCCCCGCGTGCACAAGACGGGCACGCCGGAAGACAAGCCGTACATGGCACTGACCTACACTCGCAAGAGTGGGGACACGTGCCCGTACGTCCTGGGTGTGAACCTGAAGGACAAGCGCCCTCTGAACGTGTCATGCGCGACGGCCACCACGGTCGCCCCACCGACGCCGACGAAGCCGCACCCGGAGGTCACACCACCTTCCGGCAAGCCGACGCCGAGCACGACGCCGACGAAGCCCGGCCACACGCCGACTTCAACACCGACGCCGAGCACGACGCCGACGCCTTCCCCCTGCCCTCCCGGCTACACCGGCAAGCCCGGTCACTGCCTGGAGGTCAAGGACCCGACGCCGATCCCGACCAACTCGCACCACACTCCTGGTGCGTCACCGTCGGGCTCTCCGTCCAACCCCAACCACCCGTCCCAGCCGGCAACGCCGACGCAGACGAGTGGCGGAGGCAGTACCCAGACGGCACCCGGAGCCTCCACGGCCCCGAAGCCGACCAAGTCGGTGCCGCCTCCGGAGGTCAGCAACGAGCCGACCAAGCCGGCCGAGGGGTGTACCAACCCCATCACTGGCGAGGCCTGCTGAGTCGCTGGCCGGCGCCACCCCACCCGGGTGTGGCGCCGGCCAGGTCTCGTGTTCGTACTGCCCGCTCCAGGCGGGATGCCACCCTCACCGGTGGTGTCCCGTCTGGGCACGAACACTAGTGCAGAGTAAGGTATAGCTTGATTGAATATGGAATTCTCGGGATGGTGAAGTACATTGACAATTAGTTTTGCTTATTCCGAGATGTTCTCGGATTTTTGTCGTTGTACAACACCAATTTTAATAATGCGCGCTATAAGCGTGTCTAAAGGAGATAGCAAAATGACCCTAACGTCACTACTCGGTAAGGTCTCAAAGCGTGTGTGGGCTCTTACAGCAATCGCTACTGCTACAGTTGCGATTCCTGCAGGACTTCTCGCGTGGGGACCAGACCGCCCAACGTTCACGATGGCTCATCCATCTGACCATGTAACATTTAACTCAATCACCGATAATCCGGTACAGGGTGACGAACGCAACTTCGTTCAGATCCGCAACGTGACAACAAACAGCAAGTTTAGCGAAAGTGAATCACTTGTCGCTGGTAACGAATACGAAGTTTACGTATTCTACCACAACGACGCAGCAAGCAACCTTAACGATGCCGCACATAACTACAAGGGTATCGCAACGGGCGCTTACATGAAGGCGGAGCTTCCAGCAAGCGTCGCCGCTGGCTCAACTGGCACGATTAACGGCTACGTTGGCGCAAGCAACTCATCACCAAGCCAAGTTTGGGATGAAGCAACCGTTAAAAACACTACCGGTGGTGCGATGGATATTCGTATCAAATCTGGTAGCGCCAAGATTACCAACAATGGTAAGACTAACGGCAAAACCCTTCCAGACGCTATCTTTAGCACTGGCACTCCACTTGGTTATGACGCTCTCGATGGTAAAGTACCCGGCTGTACACAATACTCAGGTTACGTTACCTACCGCTTTACAGCCGATCAGCCAAACTTCACTGTCGCAAAGACAGTAAGCGCTCACGATCAGAACAAGTTCAGCGAAAACGTCGACGCCAAAGCTGGCGACCTCGTTGACTTCCTTATCCAGTACAAAAACACTGGTACTACCCAGCAAGATAACGTTGTGATCCGCGACACATTGCCTGCACATCTTAGCTACGTAGCTGGTTCGACATATGTTTCGAACTCAGCGACTGGCAACAAGTTCCAGAGCATCAAAGCAGACACCGTTACTCAGCAAGGTGTTAACATTGGCAGCTACGCCCCAGGCGCCGGCGGATTTGTAAAGTTCACTGCTAAGGTAGACGCTGAAAGCAACCTTGCATGTGGCACTAACAAGTTCACGAACACTGCCGCTGCGGATACTCAGAATGGCAGCAAGAGCGACACCGCAACTGTTACCGTTACTAAGAACTGTGTTGAGCAAGTTCAGGCTTGTAACTTAGACACTCTTAAGATCGAAACTGTTGAGAAGAGTAAAATCGATAATGTTCATTACACTACCGACCTTACAAAATGTCAGCCAGTTGAGAAGGTTCAAGCTTGCAACCTCGATACCAAAAAGATCGAAACCGTCGACAAATCTAAAATCGACAACATCCACTACACCACTGACCTCACCAAGTGTCAGCCAGTAGAAAAGGTACAAGCATGTAACCTGGATACGATGAAGATTGAGACTGTTGAAAAGAGTAAGATAGATAACGTTCACTACACGACTGACCTTTCTAAGTGTCAGAAGGTAGAGAAGGTCCAAGCTTGTAACTTAGACACTCTCAAGGTTGAAATGGTAGACAAGAGTAAGATTGACGATGTACATTACACCACTGATCTTACGAAGTGTGCCCCTAAGCCTGAAACGGTTGTTGCGTGTAACCTCACTACTGGTGCAATTGAAACCGTAGAAAAGTCTAAGATTGATGACGTACACTACAGTACTGACCTTACCAAATGTCAGGAACAAGTTTGCCGCATCAGCGACAAGACAATTGTAACGATCAACAAAGCTGACTTCGACAACAGCATCTACACTACTGACATGAGTCAGTGTGAGACAACTACTCCTCCAGTAACCGAACTTCCACACACAGGTATCAGCGATGGTATTATGAGTGTGATTGGGGCGGGATCACTTGTTGGAGTAACTGGGGCGTACCTCGCTAGTCGACGTAACGCACGCTAAAACTAGCGTATCTCCCTGAATGAAACACCCGGACGTAAGCGCCGGGTGTTTCTTGTATTCGAGGATGTTATTTGATGAATTTACGTATTGCAGATGCAACTTGGCTCGGCGTTTCGTAGTGCGTAAGGTGGCCAACGTCTGGAATGATAACGAGCTCTGCCTCGCCGATTTTGGCGTGTAGCTTGTGCTGCTTGCTAAGCGCTGTGATGACATCTTGCTCGCCAACTATCATAAGAGTTGGCATAGTGAGGTGCTCGGCAACCTGGCTGACGTCGTGGCTCACTGAGGTTTTGAAAGCTTCGGATAACTGAGTTGGATTGGCAAACGAGCTGAAATGGGTGTAGTGTTGCTCGTCGATGAACTTGCGTATTTGACGGTCTTTGGTTTTACGCATCGTAATACTGGTGATTTTTGTGATGGGTTTGAGTGATATCCAGGCGCGTGCGGCACGGGCTGGTAGCTTGCGGCCAAGCCAGTAGTAAAGGATTGCAAGTTGCGTAAGAAGTCGCTGTTCACCTTCGAGTGCAGGGGCGCCAATCGGATTAATAACAGTAAGTTTCGATACCGTTGACGGGTGAAGGCTTGCGTAGTGGCTGACGATAATCGAGCCGAATGAGTGCCCGACAATGTAGGATGATGGTGTTTCGGGGTCGACGATTTGACGGAACTGGAATAGCCATTCAACATAATCACCTATCCCATGGCCACCAGTGAGCGCCTCACTTACGCCAAAACCTGGAAGGTCTGGGATGATTAAGCGATATTCTGGTAGAAGCTCAGCAATTTTGAGCAGCCCGTGGTGCGTGCCTCGGAATCCATGAATTAGAATGAGCGTGGTTGGTTTATCTGGGTTGTATTCCCAGTAGCTCGTGGTGGTTCCGAGGATTTGGCAATTATGTTTCATTACTTATTAATCACTATAACAATGTCGGCATCATTAGCGGGTACGGTTGTTGGGGCTGCTGTTTTAACTACTGTAGCGTCGGTAAGGTTCTTGGTGAGGTATTCGATTGTCTTTGTGAATGATTCAGGCTTTGCGACATAGATTGTGTATGCATTTGAGCCGGCCGGATCAGTATTGCCAGTTGTAATGACGGTGAGACCGCCTGCGGTTAGTTTAGTTTGTAGAGTGCTGGCTGCGCCCGCAGTCTCGCCACCGTTATAAATGGCGACATTAGCACCTTCGGCGATAGCTGGGTTTGTTGACAACTGTTTGGCGATAAGCGTAATCATACTGGTGTAATCGTTAATGCCGCTCGTCGCAAGTACAATGCTTTGGCCTGCATATGAGCCTGTTTTTACCACGGGCTCGTCACCGTTTAAATCGACGCTGGTGATGTCGGTAGGCTTCAGTTTTTCGAGGGTCGTGAGGAAGGTTTTCATCTCACCAGTGCTGATACTGGTGGTAATATTATTACCAAGCGCGTTTAGTAGGTTAAAGACGGCAACTGGATTTGCGAGCACACCAGCAGATTGCGCCTTTTCTTTTAGCGCGGTCATAATTTTTTGCTGGTTTAATTGGCGGTCGAAGTCGCCGCGGGCAAGGCCGAAATCTTTATAGGAGTATGCTCCGGCATCAGCACGCGCACGTGCTAGGTAGAGCGCGTGGAGCCCATCGAGTTCGTACGTGCCGTCTTTTGGATAGTAAACGTTTTTACAGGTGTACGGCTGACCATTTGGGCAATTCCAGTCAAAGTTAGTGTCGTAGATGCCGCTTGCGCCATCACCTTTAATATCAACACTAATGCCGCCGACTGCATCGACAGCCTGTTTCAGAACATTATAGTTTACGTGTGCGTAGTACTGTGGAGTGATGCCTGTGACTGTGGTGGCAGTTTTCATGAGAGCTGCGGCACCTTTTTTATCTTTACTGGCGTAGTCTGATGGCGATTGATCTTCGCTGACGAGCCCTGCGGCGCATTCGTAGACTGCGTTTATCTTTGATTCGTTCCCTACTGAGCATTGCTCATCGAGCGTTACCCATAAGTCGCGCGGAATACTTACCATTTTGGCAGTGTTTGCATTTTTGTTGATACTGACGAGCATGATTGAGTCGGTGAGCCAGAGGCCTCCGCCGCCATCTGCTTCTTGATGGGCGGCGTCATCCTGTGAGGTGCCAAATACCAAGATGTTTGTGCGGCCTTCGCTATCTGTTTTGAGCGGCGTGCCTGGTGCGACGAGGTCGAGGATAGTGCCGCCGCTCGTGACCTTTGATGTGGTGTAATTTAGATATGCAAAAATACCACCGGCGACGAGCAGTAGGAGTACGATTATTGAAATAATGACACGCTTTTTTGTGAGCTTAATGCGGAGTCGTCGTTTGCGCTGCTTTTTTTCAGGTAATGGCTCGAGATTTGTATCAAGAGATTCAAGATCGACAGGAGGTAGTGCTTCGCCAGGTTTTGGCACTATTTGTGGAGGCGTAGGGTCTTGATTCGTCGCTGGACGGACAGGCTGAGGAGGCATAGTGGCTTGTGGGGCTGGCATAGGCCGATATGGCTGTGCCGGTTGATGAGGCTGATATGGCTCAGGATTCTGTGGCCGCACAAATTCACTAATTTTTCTAGACATGCTTCTTATTTTAGCATGCGTTAGCTTAAGAATACATTGCGTGGTTACTTAGTAGCGATATTTGGAATATGGCTCGGAGTTGGTGAAACGGTGGCTACTGAAGGTGTTGGGTTTGGGTTAATTTTGATGTCAAGAGCTTTATTTGCAAGGTTTTGCTCATCGATTTGTGCGTAGATGGTGTCGATTTCGGCGAGGTATTTACCGATTACTTTTTTATTGTAAATCTCTGCATTTGCGTTTTCGCTGGCATGCGGCGCGTCGATTGAAATGATCTCAAATGGGATATCATTTTTATCTGCGTCGGCTTCGTATTTGCCTATAGCCTGCTTGTCGTCAACAGTTGTGTCTTTTGTTGTCTCAATGTAGAGAATTGATGTACGACCTTTGCCATCTTCGTTTTTTAGCACGCCAATGTTGCGACCGGCGGAAAGTGCTCGTGTCCATTCGACTTGCCACTCGAGCAATTCGGTTGACGATGAGTCGGAAGTTAATTTACCGTGGGCAACTTGCTTTGCGGTTTCGTAGCATTCCTCGAAGAAGATGTTGTCATCGTCCCAGCATCGCTCGCGCTTGTTGTACATTTCGCCAAAGAAGCGTGTTATTGGGCCGCCTCGCAAATTGAGCTCGGCCGAGAGGTCGGCGATAACTGGCAGCACATTATTGGAGCCGCGTAGTTGATAGGCTGAATCTTGATCGTACGGAGAGCTGCTGAGGATGATAGAGATATCGACTTTTGGGTATTTCCCGCGTAAGTGTGCGGCGAGGTCGAGTGACTCCTTGCCGCCCGCACTCATGCCTTCGAAAATAATACGGTCAGGCGGGTCGTTTTTGTCGATCGTTTGATCGAGGGCATCGTGCGTATCGTTGATTTGAGGGTGCGCGCCCTCTTTTAGGGACATATATTTCACATTTGGTATTGACGAAAATGATGGCATGAGTGGCATGGCGACTCGTGGCGTCGCATCTTTAATACCCGTACCTGGAATTACGTATACATACGTTTCGGGTGTAATGTCACCATCGGAATGCTCGTAGAGAATGTGAAACTCAGCTTTATCACTTCCCCATACCATGTTAGCGAGTGTGGTCTGATCAAACATAAAGCCTTCGTATACGGCGC
>Ga0207704_10000815_pt1 | contig 13770 bp, 11 predicted proteins | sample KBSMisM12_FD_184308 | JGI IMG/M metagenome (GOLD analysis project Ga0207704, IMG submission 184308) | Miscanthus rhizosphere microbial communities from Kellogg Biological Station, Michigan, USA - KBS Miscanthus M1-2 (SPAdes) (version 2) | ecosystem: Host-associated > Plants > Roots >...
CTTCACCGACGTCACGCCGCCCGCGGGCGTCTGCACGGTGACGGTGATTTCGTCAGGTTCTGTGACGTGATGGGCGAGCGCGAACCAGACGTCCTTCGGCAGCGCCCACGATTCGCCGTTCGTGTAGGCGATGAGATCGTTCTCTTCCTTGTCGGCGTGCACGGTGATCTTCAGGACGCCGGTCGAGCCGGGGACGCGCACGCGCGGCCGCAGCCAGTTGTTCGGGAACAGCGCGCCGTTCTCGGGCTCGGTGACGCACGGTCCGGCGGCGCCGGTGGGCGCGCCGAACATCCCGGTGACGTCGGCCGAAACACCGACGTCGAAGTACGGGTCCTTGCGAAAGTCCTTGCAGAGGCCGACGCACGGCGGAGGCAGGTCGATGCCGCTGCCGCCGAACCCGCCGATGCCGATGCCGCCGTCGCGTCCGGCGGTCCCGATCGATCCGGCGGCACCGTCGGTGCCGGTGGGCGACGCCTTGACGCCGGCGCATCCCGCGGCGCCCCCCAGGGCGGCCGCCACCAAGCTAGAAATGAAGAACCCACGCGCTCGCAAAGTTAAGATCCTGGATAAGGGTAAAATTTGTCAGTAGTGGCGTGAGCATAGCAGGTTTGGCCGATCGCCCGGGAAGAAAGCCGACATGCAGGGCGCTGTCGCTGAATGTAGGAATTCCACCGGTATTGTCCGCCAAGAATTTTTCAGCGCGTTGTCGAAGCTTGACCCTTATTTATCAAGCTGCTGCACTTGTGCAGGGAAGATGGCCGGCGGTTCGCGCTCCGAGTTCGGATCATCTCGGGGCGACGATGTTCGCCGCCTCGGGCGCTACCAGATCATTGGTCGCCTCGCGACCGGTGGGATGGCGGAGGTTTATCTCGCGCTGTCGGGTGACGTTCCGGGATTCCGGACGCTGGTTGTCGTCAAGAGAATCCTCCCGCATCTCGCCTCGAACGCGCAGTTCATTCGCATGTTCCTGGACGAGGCGCGCCTGGCGGCGCTGCTGGATCACCCCAACATCGTCCGCATCATCGAGGTCGGCCACGACGGCGAGGACTACTTCCTCGTCATGGAGCTGGTGCAAGGCAAACCGATGTCGGCGGTGCTGCGCAAGGCGGCGCGCGAGCACCGGCCGCCCAGCCCGGCGCTGACGTCGTTCCTGATCTCGCAGGCGGCGCACGGGCTCGCCTACGCGCACACGCTGACCGACGGTGAAGGACGGCCGCTGGGCGTGGTCCACCGCGACGTCTCGCCGCAGAACGTGCTGATCTCGTTCGAGGGCGCCGTGAAGATGATCGACTTCGGCGTCGCGCGCGCGTTCGGGCGCGTCGCGCACACCAGCCCGGGCGGTCTCAAGGGAAAGATCGACTACATGTCGCCCGAGCAGGCGTCGGCCGAGGAGGTCGACCACCGCGCCGACGTGTTCGCGCTGGGCGTCGTGCTGTGGGAGGCGCTGACGGGGCGGCGGCTGTTCCGGCGCGAGACCGAGCTGGCGACGATGCGCGCGATCGTCGACGATCCGATCCCGCATCCGTCGGAGATCGTGCCCACCCTCCCGATCGAGCTGGATACGATCGTCATGCGCTCGCTGCGCAAGCGCAAGGACGCGCGGTTCGCGAGCGCGCAGGAGATGGCGGTCGCGCTGGAAAAGTTCGCGTTCTCGAACAACGGCTTCTCGCCGATGCAGGTCGCGGCCTACACGAAGTCGTTGTTCTCCGCCGAGTACATGCAGTGGCGGAAGACGGCGACCGCCGCGCTGGATCTGGAAGTCGAGAAGCCGCAGCAGAACGAGCAGGCGATGGCTGGCATCGGCGCCGAACCGCCGACCGCCGGGCCGACGATGGCGTTGCGGCCGGGCGTGGCGTGGCAGGACGGCCGCAGCGAGCTGCGCAGCAACAGCGGCCGCAGCCGCAGCAGCCCCAGCCAGGCTCAGGGACGCAGCCGCAGCCAGAGCGCGAACAGCATGCAGGCGGGCGCGCCGGTAGCGGTCGAAGCGGCGCCGCCCCGGCGCGAGCGCACCTGGTTGTACGCCGTCGCGGGCGCGCTGCTGTTCATCGTGGGCACCGGCGCCTTCATGCTGACGCGGCACCAGGAGCTGCCGGGCTTCGGCGCGGCCCAGCCCGCGGCGCCGTCCACCGCGATTCCGGCCGTCAACAACGTGGCGTCGCCCGTGACGCCGACCACCGCGCCGGTCGTGGAGGCCGTCTCGAACGCGCCCGCGCCGGCGGCGCCGGCCCCCGCGGGTACCGCGCCCGCCGTCCCACCGCCACCGACTCCGGTCGGCGGCGCTCCTTCGACCGCGCCCGATTCCGCGACGTGGAAGGCGATTTCGCGGTCGCAAAAAGCCAAAGCGTCCAGCGCGCACCGTCGCGCCCGCACGCGCCCGGCCGCAGCCGAAGCCGCCGCCGGCGACGAGAAGGAAAAGTCTTCGGCGACGGCCGAAGCGCAGAAGGCCGACCCCTTCGCCGACTGACGCGGTCGGTTTCCGCCGCGACGCGCGGCGCCGGGCGGTCGTTGTAGATGAACCGCGATAGTCGTGTTAGCACTAAGGGGCGCCAATGACCTCTGTCGAGATACCCGGCATCAAGGACGCCGAATTCGAGGCGACAGCCGCCGTGGACGGCGGATCGCTGGTCATGCGCCTGTGGGGCAACGCGGACCTGCGCGTCAACGGGCCGCTCGGGCCGTTCCTCGACCAGGTCGACGATCAGGCGCGGCGGAACCACATGGGCGAGGTCGTGGCCGACTTCCGCGAGCTGGTGTTCATGAACTCGTCGTGCCTGAAGGAGTTCGTCCGCTGGATCGCCCAGGTCGAGGAGCGCGCCGAGCACTACCGCATCCGCTTCCTCAGCGACCCGGACGCGCAGTGGCAGTCGCGCAGCCTGCAGGCCCTCCGCGCCTTCGCGCCGAACCTGGTCACGATCGAGATCGCGAAGGCCTAGCGGCGGGCGTTTGCGCCCGCTCCACCGACGGCCGACGATCCGACCCGCTGGCTGTGCCGGGCCTGCGTGAGGGTTACGGCGGTTCGGTGCCGTAGACCAACGCGCCGACGCGGTAGACTGTGACCTTGGTGGTGTTCGTGAACGCGGTGGCGGCGTTGTACGAGTAATCGTTCGTCTGCGTGAAGTTGGTCCAGTCGTTCTTGTGCCAGCCCAGCCCGAACTCGACAGTCGCGCCCGCGTTTATGTTGCCCGCAGCGGCGGCGAAGCTGATCAGATAGTAAAAGTCGGCGTTCGTCTTCGCAGGGCTTACGGCGACCCAGCTGCGAGTGAGGTTCCCGCACAGCGCCCCGGGCGCCGAGTACGTGCACATGTCCGCTTGCGTGACGACCGGCGTGGTGTCGTAGGTGTACCAGTAGCGCATCGTCAGGTCGGACAGCGGGATGGCGGTCGAGCCGTTGTTTGTCATCTTCATCGTCGCGTAGACCCACTGCGCGCTGTTGCTGCCGAACAGCTGCACAGTCAGCATCGTGTTCGCGGTGCAGGTCGTGCCGATACAGACGTAAGGTGCGCCGCTGCAGTCGGTCGCGGTGCTGCAGGTCGTGCGGCACGCGCCGTTCGTGTTGCACGCATACGGCGCGCAGCTCGACATCACAAGCGTCGTCGGGCAGGCGACGCCGCCGCCCGGGCACGTCCGCGCCGCCGTCAGAGTCGAGCCGGTACATGTCGGCGCCGCGCACTGCGTGCCCGCGCCGTAGTTACGGCACGTGTTGCCGGCGCCGCTGCAGGTGCCATCGTTGCCGCAGCTCGGCGCCATCTGGTCGGTGCACTGGTTCAGCGGATCCTGGCCCGCTGGCACGGTGGCGCAGGTGCCCACGGTTCCGGCCAGCGCGCACGAGGCGCACGTCCCCGCGCACGCGGTCGCGCAGCAGACGCCCTGCTGGCAGAAGTTGTGCGCGCACTCGCCGGGCATCGTGCAGGGCTGGCCGTCGGCGAGCTTGCCGCAGCTCATGCTCACGCAGCTGTTGGTCGTGACGCAGTCGGCGCTGGTCGCGCAGGTGGTCCGGCAGGTCGGCGTCGTCGTGTTGCACAGGTACGGATCGCAGAGCGAGCTGGTCACCGACCGGCAGACACCGGCGCCGTCGCACGTCCGCTGCGGCGTCAGCGTCGACCCGACGCAGGTCCCGGCGGCGCATTGCGTGCTGGTCCCCCAGAAGCGGCACGCGCCGGCGCCGTTGCACATCCCGTCCGTTCCGCACGTCGTCGACACCGTCGTCGCGCATTGCGAAGCGGGGGTGGGCGCCGTCCCGTTGGCGACGTTGCCGCACGTCCCGAGGCTGCCGGTGATCGCGCACGACTTGCACGTACCCGTACACGCCTGATTGCAGCAGTACCCCTGGGCGCAGAAGCCCGAGTCGCACTCGGTCGGCATCGTGCAGGCCGTACCGATCGGCTTCAACGTGCAGCTGCCTGCGTTGCAGATGTTGGGCGCGACGCAATCGGCGTCCGCCGTGCAGGTCGCGCGGCACGCCGTGCCGGCCGCATCGCATTTGTACTTTCCGCACGAGCCCGGCGCGGCGGCGGCACAGGCGCCGGCGCCGTCGCACAGCCGCGCAGGCGTGAAGGTCGAGCCGCTGCACGTCGCGGCGCCACACACCGTGTTGCTGGCGTACTTGCGGCACGCCCCCGCCCCATTGCAGGTGCCGTCGTTCCCGCAGGTCGATGCCGCCGCCATCGGACACTGCGACGCCACCAGCGGCGGATCGCCGTTCGCGATCGGCGAGCACGTCCCCACGCTGCCCGTCAACGAACAGGACATGCACGGTCCCGTGCAGGCCATGTTGCAGCAGATGTTGTTCACGCAGTTTCCGGACTGGCAGTCGGTGCCCACCCCGGACGGGCACGAACCGCCGATCGGGATCTTGCCGCAGCTCATGGCCACGCAGGTGTTGCCCGACGTGCAGTCCGACGTCGCCGTGCACGTCGTCTTGCACGCGCCCGTGCCGCAGGTATACGGCGCGCACGAACTGGTGGTCGCCGGGCGGCACGTCCCCATCCCGTCGCACGACCGAGCCGACGACAGCGTCATCCCGGTGCAACTGGCACCGGCGCAGGGTGTGCTGGCCGCGTACAGGCGGCACGCGCCGGCGCCGTTGCATTTCCCGTCGGTCCCGCACGACGTCGACCCCATGTCCGTGCACTGGGTCGCGGTCAGCGGCGGCATTCCGGCGGCAATCGGTCTGCACTGCCCGACCGTGCCCGTCAGGTTGCAGCTCTGGCACGCGGCCGCGCACCCTGTGTTGCAGCAGACGCCCTGCTCGCAGTAGCCCGACGTGCACTGGCCGGCGCTGGTGCACGCCGAACCATTCGGCAACTGCGTGCAGACGTTGCCGATGCAGCTGAAGCCGGTCACGCAATCCGCGCTGGTCGCGCAGCTGGTCTTGCAGTTCGTCGTGCCGCAGACATAGGGGCTGCACGACCGCAGCATCCCGGCCGCGCACGTTCCTGCGGCGTCGCAGCGGCCCGCCACGCGTTCGGCGCCGGCGCTGCACGAATCCGCGCCGCACACCGTGCCGACCGCGTACTTGCGGCAAGCTCCCATCCCGTTGCACTGGCCGTCGAGGCCGCAGGTGGCCATTCCCTCGTCGGCGCATTGCCCCAGCGCATCCATGCCGTCGGGCACGTTGCGGCAGGTGCCTTCGCTGCCCGCCACCGCGCACGATTTGCACGTCCCGGTGCAGGTGGTCGAGCAGCAGCGACCCTGCGCGCAGAACATCGAATTGCATTCGTCGTTGCCACCGCAGCTGGCGCCGATTGGCTTCTTACCGCACATGCGGTTGACGCAGCTGTTGGGGGAAACGCAATCGGCGTCCGTGTCGCAAGTGGTGCGGCAGGTCTTGCCGTCGGGCGCGCACTGGTACGGCACGCACGACTGCGGCGTCGCGCCCGCGCACGTGCCGCTGTCGTCACAGGTCCCGGCCGTCATGCGCGTGGACCCCACACAGCTCTCCATCGCGCACACGACGCCAGCGTTACCGCTGAACCGCGCGCACGCGCCGGTGCCGTCACATACGCCGGTTGTCCCACACGTCGTCGCGGCCTCGGTCGGGCAGCGGTCGCCCGGATCCGTGCCCGGAAGCGCCGGCAGGCAGTTCCCTTCGCTGCCCGGGTTCTTGCACGTGAAGCAGGCCGCCCCGCAGCTCTCGTTGCAGCAGACGCCCTCCACGCAGAAATTCGAACCGCAGTCGCCACCCACGGTGCAGCCCTCTCCCAGCTGTTTCAAGGGCTTGTCGGGCATGCCCGAGTCGCCGCCGGTGTCGATCGTCACCGGCATGTCGCGGGGCGCGTCCTGCCCGGCTTCGGGCTGTAGCTTTTCGCCCCCACCGCCGCAGCCGCCTGCCGCCAGCAGCGCGGCGACCAGAACCGCGCGGCGCAAGCGATAAACGGAAGCTACGGCCATCGTGAAACCTTTCGCTAGGGGCATAATCAATAGGTGCGTGCCTGGAGGCGGGGGTTTTCGTCACCCGCCAGACAGGTGCGCAAAGGGCGTCACTTATCTTACGCCCCGAGCTGAACCGAAATCCACTCATCAACACTCTTTCCAGTTAAGAGCGCGAGGATTAGGCTGGATGCCGATGAAGATCGCGCGGGGCATGGCTGTCGAGCTCGAGTACGAGCTGAAGATCAAGGGCGGCGCCGTTCTCGAATCGTCGGTGCGCACCGGACCGCTCCGCTACGTTCACGGCGACGGAAAAATGCTGCCGGGTCTCGAGAAGCGACTCGACGGACTCGCCCCGGGCGACGAACGCAACGGCGAGATTCCCGCGCGCGAAGCGTTCGGCACCGAGGAGATGCTTCCGATCAAAGAGATGCCCGTCTCCGGTTTCCCGTCGGGCGTTCCGCTCGCGGCCGGATCGGTCTTCGAGGGTAAGGATCCGGCGCTCGGATCGCAGGTCCGTTTCAAGATCCTGTCCATCACCAACGACATGGCCAAGGTCCGGCTGCTCCATCCGCTGGTGGGCCGCGACATCGAATTCCGGGTCAAGGTGCTGGCGGTTCGTGACCCATCCGTACGCAACGTTCCCCCACCCGTCCCCGGGGTGGTCGAGCTCGATCCCGAAGAGATCCTGGAAGCATAAAAAGAGGTCCCCCGGCCCCCCTGTCCGGGCGACGCGACCGTGCACAGCTTTCTCTGGGAGAGGCACGTCTCTCCGGGAGGAAAGGAAATCGTCATGGCGAGCACGAACGAGAAGGGGGAAAGTCGCGGGCGGGGATTCGCGGGGATGGATCGGGAGCGGCAGCGCCAGATTTCGTCCCAGGGCGGCAAGGCGGCTCATCAGAAAGGAACGGCGCACGAGTTCGACTCGAATGAAGCGCGCGAGGCCGGCCGCAAAGGCGGCATGGTCAGCGGTGGGCGTCGCCGAGCGCGCGAGCAGGCAAACCAGCAGAGCCGTCGTGAACCAGAGCGCGAAAATCCAGAGCGCGAGTCTGAATCTGAAAACGAAAGCGCAGGCACGGGCAGCTCTGACGCTTCGCCCACGGCAGTCTGAACCAAAAAGCGCGGACCCCGTCCGAGGTCCCGGCGAAATACCCGTGTAAACTGACGTCGTGGATTCGCACGACGACGCGGGTCTCGTCGCAACCGGCGGGACGCTGGATCCCGATACGCTCATCGCGGCGTATCGGTCAGGGATCTTTCCCTGGTCGTCAGATCCAGTGATCTCGTGGTGGTCGCCCGATCCACGGGCGATCTTCGACCTCGACGGGTGGCGTCCGCATCGCAGCACGGCACGCAGCGTGCGGCGGGCCGGCTGGCGCTTCACTGTCGACCACGACTTCACCGGCGTCATGCGCGCCTGCGCGGAGCCGTCGGCGGACCGCCCGTCGACCTGGATCACGTCCGACTTCGAGCGCTCGTACACCGAGCTGCATCGGCGCGGACTCGCGCACAGCGTGGAGGTCTGGAGCGGTGCCGACCTGGTGGGCGGCCTCTACGGCGTCACGCTGGGCGGCTTCTTTGGCGGCGAGTCGATGTTTCACCGCGCGACCGACGCGTCGAAGGCGGCGGTCGGGTTCCTGATTGAACGGCTGCGGGCGGGCGGCTTCTCGCTGTGCGACGCCCAGGTCCCGACGCCGCACCTGGCCCGACTGGGCGCCGTCAACATCTCGCGCGCGGACTATCTGGCCCGCCTGCGCCGCGCGCTGGCGGCGCCCGCCCGGTTCACGGGGTCTTGACGGGCCCCGAGGCCGGCGGCGCCGGCGCGACGCACACGCGGTTGCGACCGGCGCGCTTCGCCGCGTAAAGCGCCTCGTCGGCACGCGCGACGAAATCGACCGTCGTGGCGATCGCCAGCCCGGGCGCGTAAGAGACGCCGATGCTGATCGTGACGGGAATGATCGCGTCGTTCGATGCGAATCGGTGGGCCTCGACGCTGGCGCGCAGACGCTCGGCCAGCGCCGTCCCCGCCGCCGCGTCCATTCCGCGCGCGATGATCGCGAACTCCTCGCCGCCGTACCGGGCGAACACCTCGTCGTCGCCCAGCATCGCCATCACCACCGTCGCCAGCTGCACCAGCACGTGATCGCCAGTCTGGTGGCCGTGCACGTCGTTGACGCGCTTGAAGTGATCGATGTCGAGGAAGATCAGCGACACGGGCGTGTCGTGGCGAAGCGAATACTGCAGCTCGCTCTCGATGCGTTCACTGAAGTAGCGCTTGTTGTAGGCGCGCGTCAGCCCGTCCCGCAACGCGGATTCGGACATCTGACGCTGGAACGCCTCCTCCAGCTGGTCGTGATAGCTGAACTTCAGGATCGTCGTGGACCCGAGCAGGATCTTATCGCCCTCGGACAGCGGCTGGCGCGTCACCCGCGCGCCGTTGCAGAAGGTGCCGTTCGTCGACCCCATGTCCTCCAGCACCATCTGCCCGTTTTCGTTGACGATGCAGGCGTGATCGCGCGAGATGCCGTCGTCGATCAGGCGGACATCCGCCTTGTCGCCGCGGCCGATGACCAGCTTGCCCTTGTCCAGCTTGAACATGGCGCCCAGGGTCGAACCCGCCATCACGACCAGATAGGCGCTCTGGCCGGTCGCAACTTGCGCGTCGGGCGTCGGCGACGTCCGGGTCGTATCGTCGAGCGGATCGCCGGGGCGCTGCTCCCCCATTGTTGATATTTTACAGACGGGCGCGGCGGCCACGCAAATGAAGGTGATGACCGGTACCAGCGGGTTCTCGTATCCCGCGTGGCGTGGCAGCTTCTATCCGGACAAGCTGCCCGTCGGAAAGATGCTCGCCTTCTATGCGAGCAAGCTGCGCGCGGTCGAGATCAACAACACCTTCTATCGGATGCCGAAGCGCCCGATGCTCGAGCGCTGGGCGGCCGAGACGCCGGCTTCGTTCCGTTTCGCGCTGAAGAGCCCGCGCCAGATCACGCACATGCGGCGGCTGGTGAACGTCGGCGAGATGGTCGCGCGGCTGAGCAAGGGCGCCGCCGCGCTCGGCGGGCGGTTTGGTCCGATCCTGTTCGGACTGCCCGCCACGCTGCGGAAGGACGTCGCCGTGCTCGACGCGTTTCTGTCCTCACTACCGACGGGGCTGCGGGCGGCGGTCGAGTTCCGCGATCCGTCCTGGTTCTCCGACGACGTTTACGAGCTGCTGAAACGCCACGACGCTGCTCTGTGCGTGGCTGATTCGGAAGAGCTGGCGACGCCGCTCGTCGCGACGGCGCGCTGGGGGTACCTGCGCCTGCGCCGCCAGGACTACGGGAAGACCGCGCTGCGCCGCTGGGCGAAGCGCCTCCAGGGCCAGCGTTTCGACAGCGCCTACGTATTTTTCAAGCACGAGACGCAGGGCGCCGGACCCGCCCTTGCCGATTCTTTCGAAACGATGATGATCTGACCTCGTCCGAACCCGACAGTTCAGGTCCTGTCAAAAATTTGGACGGTATCCCACCTCGGATTACACTGGCACACACCATGGCAAGAGCAATCGCAGGCGCCACCATCTCCTTCGGTCTGGTCTCCATTCCTGTGAAGCTGTTCGCGGCGACGCAGGCGTCGGCCAGCATCTCCTTCAACATGCTCCACGCCAAGTGCAAGAGCCGGTTGAAGCAGCAGTACATCTGCCCCACCGACAACGAGATCGTCCATCGCGACGACATGGTGAAGGGCTACGAGTTCGCGAAGGACCAGTACGTCACCTTCACGCCCGACGAGCTGAAGGCGCTGGAAGAGAAGGCGACCGGCAGCATCGACATCGCCGAGTTCGTGCCCCTGGCGGCGATCGATCCCGTCTACTTCGACAGGCCGTACTACCTGGGCCCGGAGAAAGGCGGCGACAAGGCTTACTTGCTGCTCGCGGAGGCGATGCGCGAGAGCGGCCGCGCGGCGCTGGCCCGTTACGCCGCGCGCGGGAAGCAATACCTGGTCATGCTGCGCCCCAGCCACGACGGGCGCGCGCTGGTGTTGCAGCAGCTGCTGTACGCCGACGAGGTCCGTGCGCTGTCGGATGTTCCGCTGCCCGACGGTGAGGTGCGCGAGCCCGAATTGAAGCTGGCGATGCAGCTCATCGACCAGATCGCGTCGGAGACATTCGATCCCACGCAGTACCGCGACGAGGTGCGGGAGCGCATCCAGGCGGACATCGAACGCAAGGTGCAGGGCCAGGACATCTCGCAGGCCGCCGAGCCCAGCGCCGAGCCCGCGCGCGTGATCGACCTGATGGCGGCCTTGAAGGCCAGCCTCGGCAAGGGCAAGTCCGACCGCCCGGCCGCCGCGCCCGCCCCCGCTGCCAGCGAAGAGCCTGCGACGGCCCGCCGGAGCGCGCAGAAATCCGCCGCGCCGGCCGCCGAACCGAAGCGCGCCCGCAAGCGCTAGCGCGCCTGATTTATCCACAGGCCGCCGGTCGAAATCGGCGTTGTCCTGAGTGGAACAGGTATATTGCGACGCGCGTGAGCGGCTACACCACACAGGACGTCGCGCGCATGATCGGCGTCAGCGCCGGCCGCTTGCGCGCGTACCTCCGCGCCGGCGTGCTGTCGCCCGAGAAAGGGACGCGCGGCGAGCTGCGCTTCTCGTTCCAGGACCTGTTGCTGCTGCGCAAGGCCGAAGGGCTGGTGAGCCAGCGCATTTCACCGCACCGCGTGCGCCGCGCGCTGAAAAAACTTCGCGAACGCTTCACCGACGCGCAGCCGCTGACCGGCGTGTCGCTGGGCACCGACGGGCCGCAGGTCGTCGTCCACGAACGGGGCGCGCGCTGGCAGGCGGAGTCGGGCCAGGTGCTGCTGGCGTTCGAGCCGCAGTCCTTGACGGAAACCAGCGACGTGCCGCTGGTGGCGCTGCCCACCCGCCCGGCGGCCGGCGAACGGCCGACCGGCGACGTCGTGCCTCCGACCGCCGAGGAGATCTACGAACTCGCCTGCGATCTCGACGAGGCCGATCCCGAGCGCGCCGAATCCAGCTACCGCCAGGTGATCGCGCAGGCGCCCCAGCACGCCGATGCCCACATCAACCTGGGGCGCATCCTGCATGAACGCGGCGATCTGCCCGCTGCCGAGGACCACTACCGGCGCGCGCTGTCGGTCCGCCCCCACGATCCCACCGCCAGCTTCAATCTCGGGGTCGTGCTGGAGGACGGCGGCCACCACGCGGATGCGCTGGAGGCCTACCGCCGGGCCATCGCCGCCGACGCCCGCAACGCCGACGCGCACTACAACGCCGCCCGCCTCTACGACCTGATGGGCGACTACGCGGCGGCGCTGCGTCACCTGCGCATCTGCCGCGATCTCGCGCGCCGGCAGCGGTGATTTCCGCGCCCTGGCCCGCTTGCCCTCCCCACGGCTGAGCGTTACCTTGCTTCAACGCCTGTGAGCCTGTCCGAGCTTTCTTGTCGTTCCATCTTGATCGTCGACGACGACCCCGACGTGCGTGACGCCGTGGCCAGCGTCCTGGTCGACGAGGGATACGGGGTCACCGGTGTGGGAAGCGGGCGCGAGGCGCTGCAGCACCTGCAGGACCACATGCTGCCCAGCCTGATCCTGCTGGACATGATGATGCCCGAGATGGACGGCTGGCTGCTGCGCCAGGAGCTCAAGAAATCGCCCGATCTTGCGTCGATCCCGGTCGTGATCCTGTCCGGCCACGGCGACGTACGCGATGCCGCCCTGGCGCTGGGCGCGGTCGATTACCTGCGCAAACCGCTGCGCGCCGATAGCTTGCTGGAGATCGCCGAGCGCTACTGCCGGCCCGTCTTCCTGAACTGATTCGGCCGCTTCCTGAATGGGGTTCGGGACCCTTTGAGGGTCCCGATTCATTTACGCGTGGGGAGCCGGCGAGCTTTGCTCGCCGCGCACCATCGCGGGGGGTTCGGGACCCTTTGAGGGTCCCGATTCATTTAGACTAGCCGCTCTTTAATGAGCAAGCGTCGCTGGGCGGCCGTAGCCGTGCTCGCGGGGGTCCTGGCTTCGGCGCGCCTCGCGCGCGCCGACGTGGACACCGACATCGACGAGGACGCGCGCGCCCTACCCCAGCCGACGCTGCCGTCGGCGCGGTGGCTGACCCTGGAGACGCCGCACTTCGAGCTGCATTTCTATCCGGAGGAGCGTGAATTCGCCGAGAGGTCGGCGCGCGCCGCAGAGCGCGCCTACCGCCTGATCACGCGTTACCTGAACTGGGAACCGAAAGGTCGCGTCAGCGTGCTGCTGACCGATCAAGGCGACGCGGCCAACGGCGGCGCCAGCTCGGTGCCCTACAACTTCATCTACGCCTACGGGGCGCCGCCCGACGGCATGGACGAGCTGTCGGACTTCGACGACTTCGTGAAGCTGCTGATCACCCACGAGTTCACGCACGTCGCCCACCTGGACACGATGCTCAGCTGGTGCCCGCGCCTCGTGAACTCGGTGCTGGGCAAGATCTACGCACCCAACCTCTCGCAGCCGACCTGGTTCATCGAGGGCCTGGCCGTGCTGATGGAGACGCGCCAGACGACCGCGGGCCGGCTGCGCAGCAGCTTCTACGACATGCACCTTCGCGTCCCGTTCCTGGAGGGACGCCTGCTGGGCCTCGACGCGGTCTCGGTCGGCTTCGGCCCGCTGGTCTATCCGGGCGGCAGCGTCCCCTACCTCTACGGGTCCAGCATGCTTCGCTACATCGAAGATCGTTACGGGCCCGAGAAGGTCCGGGAGATCTCGCACCGCTATTCTGACTACTGCATCGCGGGCGGCATCAATCGCACCGCCTGGGCCGCCATTGGGCGCCCCTACACGAATCCGTTCGGCGACGACGTCTGGGGCGACTGGAGCCGATCGATCGCGCACCGCTACACGCTGCAAAAAGAAGAGGCCGAACGGCGCGGGCTGACCACGGCGCGCCGGCTGACCAACGACGCGCCGGCGCCGCGCGGAACGCTGCCGCGGCCCATCTTTTTCCGCGACGGCACGCTGGTCTATCAGCGCGACAACAACGACCAGGGGCCGGCGTACGTGCGCCTGAACCTGGCCAACGGCGAGCGCGACGAGCTGTTGCCGGCCCACGGCGGCGGGCCGGCGGCGCCGACGCCCGACGGCCGCGGCTTCGTCTTCCAGCGGATCAACTTCATCCCGCTGGGCTGGCGCATCTCCGGATACGCGCACACGTCATGGACCGACATCTTTCACTACGACATCGCCAGCCGGACGTTGCGGCCGCTGACGCGCGGTTATCGCGCCCACGAACCGGACGTCTCGCCGGACGGAACGCAGGTCGCGTGCGTCGTCAGCGGCGAGCGCGCGCGCCAGCTGGCGGTCGTTCCCTTCGGCGGTGGGACGCCCCAGGTGCTGGCGCCGGACGCGCCCGGAATGACGT